>WBZO01000917.1_pt1 | contig 52769 bp, 52 predicted proteins | sample 5204261 | NCBI WGS metagenome assembly WBZO01 (sample SAMN12412400, study PRJNA552823) | activated sludge metagenome | isolation source: activated sludge from anammox sidestream of wastewater treatment plant... | place: USA: North Carolina | collected 2017-09
CAATCTGGACGACTCGGCGCCGAGCGCCTCCATCTCCTTCAGCCGCGACTCGCTCGCGCGCTCGAAAGCCTTCATCTCCGGCGAATCGTCCGCGACCGCACCGCGCCGTTCGAGGCCGGCGGCCATTGCCTTCATCTCCTCGCCGATTTCCAGCATGCGCTTGTGAATCGCCTCCAGGCGCGCCGCGCCCGGATCGACCCGGTAGTAGCGTCCCTCGCCGACGAGCGTGCCCCTGGGGGCGGCGCGCTCGTGGAACTGGCGGAGCGCGGCGAAGACCGTCTCCGGAGTCTGGTCGAGCCCGCGCAGCGGGACGACCACCTGATCGCCGTGACCCGTGCCCACCGGAATGCCCCAGCGCGAGCGCCGGTAGTGCGCGCGATCCGGGACGCCGAGCCGCGCTTCCGCGAACGTCGTGCCGCGCACCTCGTACGACGAGAAGGTGGCTTCGCGGATCGCGTTCCAGGGGATGAGGCGGTATTGGCCCGGCAATTCGACCCCGCGCCCGTCGATGACGATCACCGCGCGATCCGCGCGCGCCGGAAGCAAGACCCACAGCAGCAGGGCAGTCGCCGAGGCGAGCAGGACCGCGAGGACGTGCTCGCCTCCGGACCACGTCAGCAGCGCGCCGCCAGCAAGGCACCCGGCCAGAATCACTGCCCCCGTGAGCGCGAACAGGCTCCGGCGGGCGACGAACCGAGAACCTGCTACCCGCCGCGCGAGCGCCGCTTCGAGCACGGCCGCCGACTTGCTCCGCTCGCGCGCGGTCCGTTCGGCCTCGAGCGCGTTGGTGCGCCCGTGCGCGAACCAGATGAACGCGGCGCCCGCGCACGCCACGACCGCCGCCACGACGACGGACGGCCACGCGCCGTTCTTGGCCCCGACGAACGCGACCGCGCCGCCGGCGAGGATGGCGACGAGCGCGACGAGCACGCCGAGCAGGTACAGGAGCTTCTTGACGAGAATCACTTCGCGGCCCCCTCCGCGCGTCCCGAGTCGGCTCGGGACGGAACTCCGCTTCTCAGCGCACGACGACGCGCGGCTGCAGGTCGAGCGCTTCCTTCAGCTTTTCCGCCGCAGCGCCCGCCTCTGCCCGCGTGCGGTAAGGCCCGACGTGCAGCCGGAACAATCCGTCCTTGCGATACACCTCCGCCGGGCGATCGAGCGTCGCCACCTCGAGCGCGAGCCGCGCGCGGAAGTTCTCGGCGTTGTCGCGGTCGGAGAACGCGCCGAGCTGGAGGTAGATGCCGCCCGGTTCGGCCTCGACCGGCACGCGCGGCGGCTCGGGCGCGGCGGCCTCGGGCGCGCGCGCCGCGGCGCGCTCCGGCCACTGCGACGGCGCCGAGGCCACCAGCGTGCGATCGGCCGGAATCGCCTCCACCTCGACGAGCGTGCTGCCCTGTCCGACGTAGCCGAGCTTCCACGCCGCCGCGTACGACAGGTCGATCACGCGGTCGTGCAGGAACGGGCCGCGGTCGTTGACGCGCACGATCACCGCGCGGCCGGTCGCGACGCTGGTGACGCGCGCGTAGCTCGGGATCGGCAGGGTCGGGTGCGCGGCGGTCATCGCGTACATGTCGTACACCTCGCCGCTCGCGGTCTTCTGGCCATGGAACTTGCGCCCGTACCAGCTCGCCACCCCGCGCTGCTTGAACGGCTGCACCTCGCGCTGCGGCACGTACTGGCGCCCGAAGACCACGTACGGACTGTTCGCGAAGCGGTGCAGGGGTTCGGCGCGCGGCACCGCGTCGGCGATGCGATCGGGGTCCGGCGGCGCGACGTCGCCCGGACCGTCGTCCTGGTAGTAGCCGCCGCCGCGGCGCGGCGGCGGCGCGGGCACGCTCGCCGGCGGCGGCGCGGTCGCCTCGCGCTCGACGCGCGGCGGCGCGGGCCGGCTCGCGCAGCCCGCGACGATCGCCGCGAGCAGGCACAGCGCGAGCGATCGGGCGCCGGCCGCGCGCATCACGTCTGCACCAGCTTGCGGTGCTTCTGGATGCTCATCAGGATGCCGAGCCCCAGGAACAGCGTGACGAGCGCGGTGCCGCCGTACGACACCAGCGGCAGCGGCACGCCCACCACCGGCAGGATGCCGCTCACCATGCCCATGTTGACGAAGGCGTAGGTGAAGAAGATCAGCGTGATCGCGCCGGCGAGGAGCCGCGCGAAGAAGGTCGGCGCACCGGCGGCGATCACGAAGCCGCGCGCGAGCAGGGCCACGTACAGGACGAGCAGGACGGCGTTGCCGGCCAGCCCGAACTCCTCGGAGAACACCGCGAAGATGAAGTCGGTCGAGCGTTCCGGGATGAACTCGAGGTGCGTCTGCGTGCCCTGCAGCCAGCCCTTGCCGGTGAACCCCCCCGAGCCCACCGCGATCGTCGCCTGGATGATGTGGAAGCCGCGCCCGAGCGGATCGGTGCTCGGGTCGAGCAGCGTGCACACGCGCGCCTTCTGGTAGGCCTTGATCCCCGGCCAGACCGCGTCCGGATGGCAGATCTGGGTCTCGAAGGCGATCAGCGCGATCAGGCCGACCGCGCCGAGCGCCGCGACCGGGACGATGAGGCGCCAGGACAGCCCGGCGAGGAAGATCACGTAGAAGCCCGCCGCGAGCACGAGGAGCGCCGTCCCGAGGTCGGGCTGGCGCGCGATCAGGGCCGCCGGCACCGCGAGGATGAGCGCCGCCACCAGGTAGTCGCGCGCGGTCAGCGTCGCCTCGCGCCGCTGGAAGTACCACGCCAGCATGAGCGGCATCGCGATCTTCATGATCTCGGAGGGCTGGAAGCGCACCACGCCCACGTGCAGCCAGCGCCGCGCGCCGTTGGCCACCTCGCCGAACAGCGCCACCGCGACCAGCAGCGCGAGGCCGACGGCATAGATCGGGACCGCCATGCGCATCAGCGTCTGCGGCGGCACCTGCGCGGCGATCCACATCGCCACGAGCGCCACGCCGATGTTGACGAACTGCGCCTGCATGCGCGCGGGGTTCTCGTAGGCGGCGCTGTACAGCGTGAAGAGCCCGAGCGCGATGATCAGCACCGCGAGCAGCATCAGCGTGCCGTCGATGCTCTCGGTCAGGCGATCCCAGGCGCGCGCGGCGAGCTGCAGCACGGTCGCTCAGTCGTCCTGCGCGTCGGCGTCGAGCTCGGGCTTGCGCTCCGGGACCTTGCCGAGCAGGTAGTAGTCGAGGACGGTGCGCGCGATCGGCGCGGCGGTGCCGCTGCCGTGGCCGCCGTTCTCGACCAGGATGCCGAGCGCGATCTTCGGGTTCTCGGCCGGCGCGAACGCGACGAAGAGCGCGTGGTCGCGGTGGCGCTCGTCCACCTTCTTCTCGTCGTACTTCTCGCCCTGCTTCATCGCCACCACCTGCGCGGTGCCGGTCTTGCCCGCGAACGTGTACAGCGCCCCGGCGCCGGCGCGCGCCGCGGTGCCGCCGGGCCGCGTCACGTCCACCATCGCGGCCTTCACGATGTTGACCCACTTCGGGTTGAGCGGCACCGTGCGCGCCGGCTGCGGCTCGATCTGGCGCGCGGCGCCGGTGCGCGCGTCGACCACCCGGCTCACGACGTGCGGGCGATAGGCGACGCCGTTGTTGGCGAGGATCGCCGCGGCGTACGCGAGCTGCAGCGGCGTGGCGAGGAAGTAGCCCTGTCCGATCCCCACCGACACGCTGTCGCCCACGTACCATTTCTGCTCGTCCGGCCGCTTGAAGCGCTTGCGCTTCCACTCGCGCGAGGGCAGCAGGCCGCTCTTCTCGCCGTCGATGTCGATGCCGCTCGGGCTCCCGAACCCGAGCTGCGAGAGGAACGCGTGCTGCTGGTCGATGTCCGTGTCGGCCGCGAGCCCGTAGTAGTAGGTGTCGCACGACACCACGATCGAGCGGTGCAGGTTGACCGCGCCGTGGCCGCCCGCCTTCCAGTCGCGAAACGGCCGCGCCACGCCGGGGAGGGTGAAGTACCCGGGATCGCTGATCGACTGCTCGGGGGTGCGCTTGCCGAGCTGGAGCGCCATGAGCGCCATGAACGGCTTCACGGTGGAGCCGGGCGGGTAGGCGCCGGAGAGCGCGCGGTTGGTGAGCGGCTTGTCCGGGTCCTCGTTCAGCGCCTGCCAGCTCTGCGGGTCGATGCCGTCGACGAAGAGGTTGGGGTCGAAGCCCGGCCGCGAGACGAACGCGAGCACGTCGCCGGTCGCGGGCTCGATCGCCACCAGCGCGCCGCGGAAGCCGCCGAAGGCCTGCTCCGCGATCTCCTGCAGCCTGATGTCGAGGGTCAGGACGAGGTTGTTGCCGGCGACCGGCGCGGTGGACGCGAGCGTCCGGATCCCCCTCCCGCCGGCATCGATCTCCACCTGCGCCGTTCCGGTCGTGCCGTGCAGCTCGCGCTCGTAGCTCGCCTCGACGCCGTTCTTGCCGATGAAGTCCGAGCCCTTGTAGTTCGCGGTCAGGCCCTCGCCCTCCAGGCGCTCCAGGTCGCGGTCGCTGATGCGGCCGATGTAGCCGAGCGCGTGCGAGGCGGTCGCGCCGTACGGGTAGGAGCGGAACAGGCGCGCCTTGATCTCGACCCCCGGGAAGCGGTAGGCGTGCGCGGCGAAGCGCGCCACCTCCGCGTCGCTCAGCCGCGTCTTGATCGGCAGGCTCTCGGCGCCCTTGATCTCCTGGCGCAGCTTGCGGAAGCGGTTGCGGTCGCGCGGCAGGATCTCGAGCACCTTGCCGAGCTCGGCGATGGTGTCCTCGAGATCGGTCACCTGGCGCGGGTTGATCTCGAGCGTGTACTGGGACTCGTTGCGCGCCAGGACCACGCCGTTGCGGTCGAGGATCAGCCCGCGGTTGGGCGCGATCGGCACGATCGAGATGCGGTTGTCCTCGGCCTTGGTCCGGTAGTAGTCGTGCTGCCAGAGCTGCAGGTACGCGAAGCGCCCGAGCAGCAGCGCGAAGGCCGCGAGCACGAACGCGCCGGCGACGCCGAGCCGCGCCTGGAAGCGGCGCAGGTCGCTGTCGGGATCGCGGAACTCGGCGTAGCGCACGCTCGGCCCCCTAGATCGGGCGCGTCTCGTCCACCTCCTCGGGCCGCCGCTGCGGCGCGAGCAGGATGAACGTCGCGAGCGGCCACAGCGCCGCGGAGACCAGGCTGCCGAAGAAGTACGACGTGCCCGGGAAGGTGCCGCCGGCGAGCATGCGCACCGCGAGCATGACGAGCTGGCTCGCGAGCAGCAGGACGAGCACGTGCAGCGCCTGCGGCCACGGCGGGAAGCTGAGGATGCGCCGGTGCAGCCCCTGCGCCGTGTACGCGAGCGCCGCGTACGCGAGCGCGTGCTGGCCGAACAGCGCCCCGTTCGCCGTGTCCATCACCAGCCCGAGCAGCCACGCGATCCCGATCCCCATCTTGCGCGGCTGGTGGACGCACCAGAAGACGAGCACCAGCGCGAGGAGGTCGGGCACGCCGCGCACGTCCTGCCACGGCAGCAGGTTGAACGCCAGCGCCGCGACGACGCTCGTCGCCATGAAGCCGACGTTCACCGGCAGGAGGATGTGGTGCGGGTTCGCGGCCATCAGTCGTGCCGAGCGTCGCGCGCGCGCGACGCCGCCTCGCGGCGCCCCGTCGTGCGCCCCGATTCCGCGGCGCGTGGGGCAGGGGGGCGCGGTCTCATGCGCGGCCCGCTATTCGCCCCGGCGCGCGCCGCGCTTCGCGCGCCCGCCCTTCTTCGCGCGCTCGGGCTCGTCCGACCACAGGGGCGTGGGGGTGGCGGGCGAGAGCACCAGCACCTGCTGGTGCTGGGTCGTCCCGGCCACCGGCTGGCCGACGATCTTCGCGAACGCATAGGCCGAGTCGCGTTCGACCTTCGCCACGCGCGCGACCGGGAGCCCGCGCGGGTACAGGCCGTCCAGCCCCGAGGTGACGAGCAGGTCGCCCACCTCGACTTCGGCGTTGGAGGCCATGTGGCGCAGCTCGAGCGTCGAGCCGTCGCCCGATCCGAACACCACCCCGCGCAGGCCGTTGCGCACGACCTGCACCGGGATCGCGTGGTCCTTGTCGACGATCAGCGTCACCTCGGCGAGCAGCGGCTGCACCCGGGTCACCTGGCCGAGCACGCCGTTCGCGTCCACCACCGGCTGTCCGGGCTGCACGCCGTTCTGCGCGCCGCGGTCGATGATCACCTTGCGGCTGAACGGGTCGCGCCCGGCGTAGACGATCTCGGCGAAGATCGCGTCGCCGGGCAGCTGCTCCTTGGCCGCCAGCAGGCGCCGCAGGCCCTCGTTCTCGGCGCGCAGCGCCTCGAGCGTGAGCAGGTCCTCGGCGTCGCGCAGCTTCTGCGTGCGCAGCGCCGCGTTCTGCTCGCGCAGATCGGCCTGCGAGGCGAGGAACTCGCGCGCGCGCGCGAGCGCGGCGAACGGGGCGATCGCGATCTGCTGCAGCGGATAGGCGGCGATCGCCAGCACCTGCCGCAGCGGCTCCGCGTAGCGGAAACGCGCGTCGAGCACCATCAGGAACACCGACAGCAGCACGAAGAAGGTGAGGCGCGCGATCGGAGCCGGGCCGCGGTGGAAGAACTGGGGCGGCGTGTGCTCCATGGTGCGGGAGCGGGAAGCGCGGGTCGGGGAGCGTCAGGGTCGCGGCGCGGACGGCACGCTCCCCCTTCCCGGCGCCGTTTCCTACTCGTTGGTGAAGATGCTCCCGAGCTTGTCCATCTTCTCGAGCGCCTTGCCCGAGCCGCGGACGACGCACGTGAGCGGGTCTTCGGCCACGATCACCGGCAGTCCGGTCTCCTCCATCAGGAGCCGGTCGAGGTCGCGCAGCAGCGCGCCGCCGCCGGTGATGACCATGCCCTTGGAGGCGATGTCCGCGCCGAGCTCGGGCGGGGTCTGCTCGAGCGCCGACTTCACCGCCGAGACGATCTGGTTCAGCGGCTCGGTGAGCGCCTCGAGCACCTCGTTCGAGGAGATGGTGAAGCTGCGCGGGATGCCCTCGGCGAGGTTGCGGCCCTTCACCTCGATCTCGCGCACCTCGGAGCCGGGGAAGGCCGAGCCGATCTCCTTCTTGATCATCTCGGCGGTGGACTCGCCGATCAGCATGCCGTAGTTGCGGCGGATGTAGTTGATGATCGCCTCGTCGAACTTGTCGCCGCCCACGCGCACGCTGCCCGCGTACACCATGCCGCCGAGCGAGATCACGCCCACCTCGGTCGTGCCGCCGCCGACGTCGACCACCATCGACCCGGTGGCCTCCGCCACCGGCAGGTCCGCGCCGATCGCCGCGGCCATCGGCTCCTCGATGAGGTACACCTGCGAGGCGCCGGCGCCGATCGCGCTCTCGCGGATCGCGCGCCGCTCGACCTGCGTCGAGCCGCACGGCACGCAGATGATGATGCGCGGCGAGGGCGAGAGCAGGCGCGACACGTGCACCTTCTTGATGAACTGCTTGAGCATCTGCTCGGTGACGGTGAAGTCGGCGATGACGCCGTCCTTCATCGGGCGGATCACGGTGATGTTGCCCGGCGCCTTGCCGAGCATCTGCTTCGCTTCCTTGCCGACCGCCTGGATGGTGCGTTTGGCGTTCGGCCCGCCTTCCTGGCGGATGGCAACGACCGACGGTTCGTCCAGCACGATGCCCTTGCCGCGCACGTAGATCAGCGTGTTCGCGGTGCCGAGGTCGATGGCGAGGTCGTCGGAGAAATAGGCGCGCAAGAAGCCGAGCATGCGGTAATCGATCTCCAGAATCGCGCCCCGGGTGTCGGGGGCATGCGCGGCGGCTATAATACCCGAATCTAAGCGCTTGTTCTAAGTCGGAAATCACGAATGTCGCTCAGTTCGTCGGACGTCCTCCGGATCGCGCAGCTCGCCCGGCTCGAAGTCACCCCGGCCGAGGTCGCCGCGGTGCAACAGGACCTGAACGGGATCCTCGCGCTCGTGGCGCAGCTCCAGGCGGTGGACACGGCGGGCGTCGCGCCGATGGCCCACGCGCAGGACGTGATGCTGCGCCTGCGGGCGGACGAGGTCACCGAGGCCGACCAGCACCGCCTCTTCCAGGCGATCGCCCCGCAGGTGGAGGCCGATCTCTACCTCGTGCCGAAGGTGATCGAGTGAGGAACCGCAAGGCGGGCGCCGCGCGCCCCGGCGCGATTCCCGCCCCGTCGCGATGATCGAAGCCTCCCTAGCCGAGCTCGCGGACGCGCTGGCCGCGAAAAAAGTCACGAGCGTCGAGCTGACCGAGCGCTATCTCGCGCGGATCGACCGCCACCAGGGCGCGCTCAACGCCTTCGTCACGGTCGACCGCGAGCGCAGCCTCGCCCAGGCGCGCGCGGCCGACGCGCGCCTGGCGCGCGGCGAGCGCACGCCCCTGCTCGGAATCCCGATCGCCCACAAGGACATCTTCTGCGCGCGGGGCTGGCTCACCACCTGCGCGTCGAAGATGCTCGCGAACTTCGTTGCGCCCTACGACGCGCACGTCATCGAGCAGTTCGGGGCCGCGGGGGCGGTGATCCTCGGCAAGACCAACATGGACGAGTTCGCGATGGGCTCGTCGACCGAGAACTCGCACTTCGGGCCGGCCCGCAACCCCTGGGACCCGGCGCGCGTCCCGGGCGGTTCCTCGGGCGGCTCGGCCGCCGCGGTCGCGGCGCGGCTCGCCCCGTGCGCGACCGGCACCGACACCGGCGGGTCGATCCGCCAGCCGGCCGGCTTCTGCGGCATCTCCGGGATCAAGCCGACCTACGGCCTCGTCTCGCGCTACGGGCTGATCGCCTACGCGTCGAGCCTCGACCAGGGCGGGGCGTTCGCGCGCGGCGCCGCGGACCTCGCGCTCCTGCTGAACGCGATGGCCGGCTTCGACGCGCGCGACTCGACCAGCCTCGAGCGCCCCAAGGAAGACTACGCGCGCGACCTCGCGCGGCCGCTGGCCGGGATGCGCATCGGCCTGCCGCGCGAGTACTTCGGCGCCGGCATGGACGCGGACGTTCGCGCGGCGGTCGAAGGCGCGCTCGCCGTGCTGCGCACGCTCGGCGCGACGGCGGTCGAGGTCGGGCTCCCGAACAGCGCGCTGTCGGTCCCGGCGTATTACGTCATCGCGCCGGCCGAGGCCTCCTCGAACCTCGCGCGCTTCGACGGCGTGCGCTACGGCTACCGCGCGCCGGAGTACGGCGACCTCGCGGACATGTACCGCAAGACGCGCGCGCAGGGTTTCGGCACCGAGGTGAAGCGGCGCATCCTGGTGGGAACCTACGTGCTCTCGCACGGCTACTACGACGCGTACTACCTCCAGGCGCAGCGCGTGCGGCGGCTGATCGCGCAGGATTTCGTCGCGGCCTTCGGTGAGTGCGACCTTCTCATCGGCCCGACCTCCCCGACGGTCGCCTTCCCGGTCGGCGCACAGGTCTCCGACCCGGTGCAGATGTACCTCAACGACATCTACACGGTGGGTCCGAACCTCGCGGGCCTGCCCGCGCTGTCGATCCCCTGCGGATTCGGCGCGGGCGGACTCCCGGTGGGGCTGCAGGTCGTCGGCCCGTACTTCTCCGAGGCGCGGATGCTGAACCTCGCCCACCAGTTCCAGCTCGCGACCGACTGGCACCGGCGCGCGCCGCCGGGCTTCGCCGCGCAATGACGCCCCGACCATGAGCTGGGAAATCGTCATCGGCCTGGAGACCCACGCGCAGCTCTCGACGCGGTCGAAGATCTTCTCGGGCGCGGCGACGGCGTTCGGCGCCGCGCCGAACACGCAGGCCTGCGGCGTCGACATCGCGCTGCCCGGCACGCTGCCGGTGCTGAACCGCGGCGCGGTCGAGCGCGCCATCCGCTTCGCCCTGGCGGTCGGCGGCGAGCTCAACCGGACCTCGGTGTTCGCGCGCAAGAACTACTTCTACCCCGACCTGCCGAAGGGCTACCAGATCAGCCAGTACGAGGCGCCGATCGTGGCCGGCGGCGCGCTCACCATCCTCGCGGGCGGCGCGGAGAAGGTGGTGCGGCTCACGCGCGCCCACCTCGAGGAGGACGCGGGCAAGTCGCTGCACGAGGATTTCCACGGCGCGAGCGGCATCGACCTCAACCGCGCGGGCACGCCGCTGCTCGAGATCGTCTCCGAGCCCGACATGCGCTCGGCCGAGGAGGCGGTGGCGTACGCGCGCACGCTGCACGCGCTGGTGCGCTGGATCGAGATCTGCGACGGCAACATGCAGGAGGGCTCGTTCCGCTGCGACGCGAACGTGTCGGTGCGGCGGCCGGGCGCGCCGCTCGGCACGCGCTGCGAGATCAAGAACCTGAACTCGTTCCGCTTCCTCGAGCGCGCGATCGAGCACGAGGCGCGGCGCCAGATCGAGATCCTCGAGGCCGGCGGGCGGATCGACCAGGAGACGCGCCTGTACGATCCCGAGCGCGACGAGACGCGCTCGCTGCGCTCCAAGGAGGAGGCGCACGACTATCGCTACTTCCCCGACCCCGACCTGCTGCCGCTCGCGGTGAGCGAGCAATGGATCGCAGAGATTCGATCAAGGATGCCGGAGCTGCCGGCCGCGAGGCGAGCGCGCTTCGAATCACGATACAAGCTGTCGCCTCAAGTCGCGGCGCAGGTCACCGCGAGTCGCGACAAGGCGGATTTCTTCGAGCGCTCCCTGATGAAGATAGACACGGAAACCTATCCTGAAGCACCCAGAGACCTTGCCAACGTGACCGTTGGAGAGCTCACCTCGCAGATGAACGAGCGCGGGTTGGAGTTCTCGCAGAGTCCCGTGTCGCCAGAGCAGATCGGACGAGTCCAAGCCCTCGTTCTAGATGGCACGATCTCGGGCAAGATCGCGAAAGACGTGCGCAAGGCGATGTGGGAAGGGGAGGGCGACCCCGACGCGATCATCGCGCGGCGCGGGCTGCGCCAGATCTCGGACGCGGGCGCGCTCGAGGCGATCGTGGCCGAGGTGCTCGCCGCCAACCCGAGGTCGGTCGAGGAGTTCCGCGCCGGCAAGGAGAAGGCCCTCAATGCCCTCGTCGGCCAGGTGATGAAGGCGACCAAGGGCAAGGCGAACCCGCAGCAGGTCAACGACCTGCTGAAGGGAAAGCTGTCCGGGTAAGGGGCGGGCCGCCGCCGCGGCGCGCGCCGGCGCCGACGGGCGCGCCTACTTCTTCGCGGGGGAGGGCGCCGCGGTCGCCACCGCGCCGCCCTTCATCAGCTCGACGTAGCGGCGCTTGTCCTCGTCGTACTTCGCGTTGATCGCCACCGTGTCCTTGCGCTTCGCGTCGAGCAGCTCGCCGTGCGTCCTGAGCTCGACCTGGTTGTTCTGGATGTCGAGCTTGAGCTGCGACGGCATCGGCTTCCTCTGGTAGAACTCGGCCTCGCCCGCGAGCTGCTTCTGGCGCTTCTGCGCGTCGGCGAGCTTGCGCTCGGCGTCCTTGATCGCCTCGTCGTTCGCCTGCAGCGCGCGCGCGCGCGCCTCGTCGATGTCCTTCTCGCTCGCGTAGGTGTTGAGGAGCGCCTGGTTCTTGCGCTTCTCCTCGCGCGCGGCCGCCTCCTCGTCGAGCCTGCGCTTGCGCTCGGCCTCGCGCGCGGCGAGCTCGTCCGCGGTGGGGGCGGCGGCCTCGCGCCGCACGACGCTGCCCTGGCGGTTGAGCTGCTCGTTGGCCTTGCCGGCGGCCTCGATCGGCAGCCGCTCGGTGTAGACCGTCTTGCCGGTGGCCGGATCGGTGTACTTGTAGAGTTTCTGCGCGCCCGCGGGGCCCGCGGCGAGGAGCGCGCATGTTGCGAGCGCGGCGAACGTTCGGCTATGCATGGTTCGGGACTCCGTGTTGTTGTAGGGGCATGGCGCCTGGGCGCAGTTCGGCGTGTGCGTAAAATTCCTCATGCCGGCGGGGGCGTGCGGGGGTCACGAGCGGTCCTGCGACGAAGACCGCGGGCGTGTGCCTGCCGGTTTTCGTCACGGGATTGCCGAAGCGCAGCACCTCGCGCCGGCCGTGCAGGCCGGGACGCGCAGGGCCGCGGCCGCACTCCGCCGCGGATTCAGATCTACTCCGTTTATTTTCTCCATTCAACATGTTACGCGTGATCACGCTGAACCTGAACGGCATCCGCGCGGCGGCCGCGAAGGGGTACCTCGCCTGGCTCGTGCGACAAAAGGCCGATTGCGCGTGCATGCAGGAAATCAAAGCGCATGAGAGCGATCTCTCCGACGCAATCCTCGTGCCAGGCAAGCTGAAGGGGCATTTCGACTTCGCCAGCAAGAAGGGCTACAGCGGCGTCGGCATGTACTGCGCCCGGCAGCCGGACGCGGTGACGACCGGAATCGGCAGCCGCGAGTTCGACCCGGAGGGGCGTTTCCTGCGCGCCGATTTCGGCCGGCTCTCGATCGTCTCGCTGTATCTCCCCTCGGGCTCGAGCTCCCCCGAGCGCCAGCAGGCGAAGTTCCGCTTCATGGCGGCGTTCATGCCGGTGCTGCGGCGGCTCGCCGCGAGCGGACGCGAGTTCATCGTGTGCGGCGACTGGAACATCGCGCACCGGGAGATCGACCTCAGGAACTGGCGCGCCAACCGGAAGAACTCGGGGTTCCTGCCGGAAGAGCGCGCGTGGCTGACCGAGGTGTTCGAAGCCGCGGGCTGGGTGGACGTGTTCCGCCGGCTCGATCCGCGCCCCGAGCAGTACACCTGGTGGTCGAACCGCGGCCAGGCGTGGGCGAAGAACGTGGGCTGGCGCATCGACTACCAGGTCGCCACGCCGGGGATCGCGGCGAAGGCCTTACGCGCCTCGATCTACAAGTCGAAGCGCTTCTCGGACCACGCGCCGCTGACCATCGACTACGACTGGGCGCTCTGACCCGCTACGGGCGTGCGCGCGCGAGCGCGCCGGCCGCCCAGCGGTAGCCGCGCCAGACCGCGTAGCTCCTGCGCGCCCAGCGCAGGGCGCGCTTCGGCGACAGGACGACGAGCGCCGTTGCCGCGATCAGCACGAGCTCCGGATGCGCGCGCAAATAGGCGGCCGCGGCGACGCCGCGGTCGGCGAGCGCGAGCGGGCCGGCGAGGGGGGCGAGCAGCAGCGCCACCTCGTCGCGCTGCGCGGCGGCCTGCGCGAGCAGCCGCTCGCGGCGGACGTAGAGCTGCGCGAGGCGGCGGTTCACCCGCGGCCGCCTCCGCGGCCGAGCCGCTCGTCGTCCTTCCCGAGCTCGCCGAGGGTGCTCGCGAACATGCGCGGGCGGGTGCGCAGCCTGCGGCGCAGCCAGAAGTACAGCACGACGCCGCACACGAGGAACGCGCCGGAAAGCGTCCCGAGCGTGACCACGCGGTGCGACTCCCACAGCAGCACCACCATCAGGATCACGAACAGCAGCACCGCCATCTGCACGCAGAACGCGATCGCGGCGACCACGAGCGCGAGCCCGGCGAACCGGATGCGCTCCTCCTCGATCTCGGTGGCGAGGATCTCGAGGCGCGTGCGCAGCACCCCGAGCGCGGTGCGCGCCAGCCGCGCGAGCGACCCGGCGAGCCCCGGCGGGCGCTGCGGCCCGGCCTCGGTCATGGCGCCGCCTAGCGGCGGGAGATGAGCAGGCCGAGCACGAGGCCCGCGCCCGCGGCGATGCTGACCGCGCGCCAGGGATTGGCATGGACGTAGTCGTCGGTCGCGCGCGCCGCGGCCTTGGCCTTGTCGACGACGACCTCCTGCGCCTCGGCGAGCTTGATGCGCGCGCTGCGCAGGCTGTCTTCCATGCGCGCGCGGGCGGCCGAGACCTTGTCGCCGGCCGCGTTCGCGGTGGCCTTGAGCAGGTCCTCGGCGTCGGCGATCACGATCTTCATGTCGGCGACCAGCTTGTCCTTGGTGACGTCGGAGTATTCCGGCATGGCTGTCCTCGGGAGTGGGTAGCGAAGCGGCTTCCGGCGGGGCGCCGGGGGAGCGGTCGAGGCTACCGAGTTTCGCCTTCCAAATCAACCCGCCGGCGCGCGCGCAGCGGGCGCAGCGGGCGCGTCGTCGAAGATCGCCACCGCGCGTGTCCAGCCCGCCGAGGCGCCCCGGATCTTGACCGGAAAGCACGCGACCATGAAGCCGTCGGGGGGCAGCGCCTCCAGGTTGTGCAGCTTCTCGAGGTGGCAGTACCCGACGTCGCGCCCGGCCTTGTGGCCCTCCCAGATGAGCCCCGCATTGCCGGTCGTCCGGTACTTCTCCGCGGTGTACACGAAGGGCGCGTCCCAGCTCCAGGCGTCGGTGCCGGTGAGCCGCACGCCGCGCTCGAGGAGATACATCGTCGCCTCGTAGCCCATCCCGCACCCCGCGCTCACGTAGTCGTCGTGCCCGTAGCGGGCGCCGGCGCGCGTGTTGACCACGACGATCTCGAGCGGGCGCAACGCGTGGCCGATGCGCGCGAGCTCCGCCTCGACGTCGCGCGCGCCGACGACGTACCCGTCCGGGAAGCGCCGGAAGTCGAGCTTCACCCCCGGCTGGAAGCACCATTCGAGCGGCACCTCGTCGATCGTGATCGCGCGCTCGGCCCGTCCGGACCTGCGGTTCATCGTCGAGTGGAAGTGATACGGCGCGTCGAGGTGCGTGCCGTTGTGGGTGATGAGCTCGACCTTCTCGACCGCCCACGCCTCGCCGTCGGGCATGTCCGCCTGGGTCAGCCCGGGGAAGAAGCCGGCGAGCTGCGGAAAGCTCGCCTTGTGGTCGAGGTAGGTGATCTTGGGCGTGAAGGGCTTCGGATCCGAGACGACGTCGTTCTCGAGGTAGATCGACAGGTCGACGAACTTGCGTGGCATTGCGGCCTCCTCGGCGCCCGCTCAGCGCTCGTGCCAGTGGACCAGCGGCAGCCCGGCCACCGGCGCGCGGAAATACGGGATGCGCGTGCCGCGCAGGCTGCCGATGTAGCAGGTGCGCAGGTCGGGTCCGCCGAACGTGAGGCTCGCGAACCAGGGCGCGAGCTTTCCGCCGGCCGCGAGCATCGTCTCGGGCGTGACCCGCCGCGCCCGGAAGGCCTGCTCGAGCGCGGCGCTCGCGGCCGCATCGCCGTCGTCCAGCACCTCGAGGTACTCCCCCGCGGCGGTGATCACGAAGATCACGTCCGACATGACGAGCGTGCCCCAGACGTTGCCCTCCTGGTCGAGCGCGATGCCGTCCGGAAAGCCGGCCCGGCCGAGCCTGGAGGGCCCGAACACCTCGCGCCGCGTGAGCGACCCGTCGGGCTGCACGCGCATGCGGCTCACGCACTGCCCGGTCGTCTCCACGATGTACAGCCACTCCTCGCGCGCGTCGAGCCGGATCTCGTTGGTGAAGCGGAAGCCGTCGGCGACGATGCGCAGGCCGCGCTCGTCGGCGAGCGCGACGTAGCCGTCCGCGACCGCCGGGTCGATCGCCTGCATCCAGTTCCTGATGCGCGTCGACACGGTGAGCCAGAGGCGGTTCTTCGAGTCGCGCAGCACGAAGTTCACCTTGCCGATCGGCTGCCCGTCGATCGAGTCGTGCAGCACGCGGCTCGCGCCGGCGCGCGTCATGATCTCCAGGCGGTCGGTGCCGAAGTTCGCGATCAGCAGGTCGCCGTTCGCGGCAAACGCCAGGCCGTTCGGCAGCGTGCCGGCGACGAACCGCTCCGCGTCGCTCGCGGCCCCCGCGAACTGGGCCGCTTCGGTCTGGGTGACGATCGCCTGCGCGCCGTCGGGGGCGATCCGCACCACCCCGCCGCGCGCGTCGGCCGCCCAGAGCGTGCCGTCGCGCTCGGCGAGGATGCACTCGGGGCGCTGCAGGTCGCGGCCGACGAAGCCGATCCCGCGCCGGTCGATGGTGAAGCCGCGCAAGGCATCGGCCATGGCCTACCCCCCCGGTTTCACGAAGCGGTTGCGCAGCACGCCGATGCCCTCGACCTCCAGCTCCACCACGTCGCCCGGTTTCAGGAAGCGCATCTGCTCCAGGCCGGAGCCGCCGCCGACCGTCCCGGAGCCGAAGAACTCTCCGGGGTGGACGGTCTCCGAGCGCGTCACGTGCGCGATGCAGTCCTCGAACCGCCAGCGCATCTCGCTCGAGTTTCCCCGCCCCCACTCCTCGCCGTTCACCCGCACCGCCATCGCGAGGCGGTACGGATCGCGCAGCTCGTCCGCGGTCACGAGGCAGGGGCCGAGCACGTTGCCGGTGTCGAAGTCCTTGCCCTTGCCGGGCCCGAGCTGTCCCGGCATCTCCTTGGTCTGCTCGTCGCGCGCCGAGACGTCGTTGAAGATCGTGTAGCCGAAGACGTGCTCGCGCGCCCGCTCGCGCGGGACGTCCTTGCCCGGCTTGCCGATGAAGCAGCCGAACTCGAGCTCGAAGTCGAGCGCGCCCGAGTACGACGGCCAGCGCACGTCCTCGTCCGGGCCGACGACGTTGAGCCGGTTGGGGTGGTAGAAGATCGGGCGCTCGTACCAGGTCTGCGGGATCGCGAGGATGCCCTTCGCCTCCATCTCGCGCAGCGCCGCCTCGGGGTCCGGCGACTGGGCGGCGCGCACCTTGCGCGCCGCCTGGAAGGCCTGCACGAGGTGCTTCTCGAAGCACAGGAAGTCGCGCATCTGCGGCGGCTGCGGGATCGGCGCGAGCAGTCTCACCTCCGCGCGTGGGCGGACGGCCGACGCCGGACGCCGGCGTGCGCCGGCGAGGGAACTCGCGAGCTCGAGCGCGCCGTCTCCGCCCGCCGCGATCGCGAGCACGCTCGCGAGGTCCTGCGAGCGCCGTCCCCGGTAGCGGGCCGCGTGCGCGGCCTGGAGGTCGACCACCTTGCGGTCCCCGTCGACGAGAGCCCCGGCCCGCGGCCCGCCCGCGCGCGCCGTGAACGTCACCAGCCTCATTTCCCTGCTCCCAAGATGTGCCCGTGATGTGCCCGCGATGTGCCCGCGATGTGCCCGCGCCCCGCGGGCCGCGCTCGCGCCGGGCCGCGGGAGGCTGTCGATCATCGCAGATTTGACGCGCGGCGACGCGCCCAGCGCGCCGCGCGCGCCACGTTGAAGTGCGTCCGCGAGCGCAGTATCCTCCACGCTCCGCGCAACCGCGCGGAGCGGCAAGAGGGAGGAATGGAATGCTCGATCGCTTTCGCGCGGCCGCGGCGGTCGCGGTGCTCGCCTTTGCAGTGCCTGCCGTGGCGCAGGAGACGATCCGCCTCACCGTTGCGGCGGGCCATCCGCCGATTTTCCTGTGGGTGAAGCACATCCGCGAGACCTTCGTCCCGACGGTGGACGCGGAGCTCGCCCGGACCGGCAAGTACAAGATCGCCTGGAACGAGGCCTACGGCGGGACGCTGGCGAAGATCGGCTCGGAGCTCGAGACGATGCAGCAGGGCATCTCGGACATGGGCATCGTCGCCACCGTGTTCCAGTCGGCCAAGCTGCCGCTCAACAACGTCACCTACTTCGTGCCCTTCGGCCCGGCCGACGCGAACGTGGTGACCAAGTCGATCGACTACGTCCAGGCCCTGCCCGAGCTCACCGCGGAGTGGGACAAGTTCGGCGTCGTGTACCTCGCGGGCTTCTCGATCGACAACTACGGCTTCGCCACCAACTTCCCGATCAGCCGCCTCGAGGACCTCAAGGGCAAGAAGATCGGGGGCGCCGGGCCCAACCTCGCCTGGTTCAAGAACACCGGTGCGGTCGGGGTGCAGGGCAGCCTCAACACCTTCTACAACGACATCAAGACCGGCGTGTACGACGGCGCGGTGGCGTTCGTGACCTCGGCGGTGCCGGCGAAGCTGTTCGAGGTCGCGCCGCACTTCACCGTGGTCGACTTCGGCGCGATGTACGCCGGCGCGGTGGCGATCAACAAGGGCCGCTGGAACAAGTTTCCGGAGGAGGTGAAGGCGGCGTTCCGCAAGGGCGCGAACGCGTACAAGGGAGCCTACCTGCTGGAGCAGACCGCGCGCATCGAGTCCGCTCAGGCGGCGTGGCAGAAGGGCGGCGGCAAGCTGACGCCGCTGAGCGCCGCGGAGCGCACGCGGATGGTGAAGCTCATCCCGAACCCGACCAAGGACTGGATCAAGCAGGCCGGCCCTCCCGCGCGCAAGGTGCTCGCGGCGTACATGGACTCGGTGCGCGCGACCGGGTTCAAGTTCCCGCGCGATTTCGACAAGGAGTGAGCGACCGCCCGCGCAGGCGCACGGGCGGGGCGGTCCGATGGCTGACGCGGGCTCCGGGCGCGGCTTCGGCGCGCTGACCGCGCTGCTCGCGGCCGTCGGGACGGGCTGGATCCTGTTCCTGATGGCGCTCATCTGCGCCGACGTCCTGAGCCGCTGGCTGCTCGACGCGCCGATCCTCGGCGTGGCCGAGATGGTGCAGTTCTCGATCGTCGGCATCGTCTTCCTGCAGCTCCCGCAGACCCTGCGCGTCGGCGGCCTCACCCGGGCCGACGTGCTGTTCGCGCGCATCGCGTCCGGCGCCCCCCGCGTCGCCTGCGCGCTGCAGCTCGCGTACGACCTCATCGGCGCCGCCCTGTTCGCGATCATCCTGGTCACCACCTGGCCGCTCGCGCAGCAGGCGTTCGCCAACCGGGAGTTCTACGGCTCGACCGGCGTGGTGCAGATCCCGACCGGGCCGCTGAAGGTGATCATCATCGTCGGCTGCGCCGCGATGGTGGTGCAGTTCTGCCTGCTCGCCTGGGGCGACCTGCGCGGCGCGCTCGGGCGCGCGCCACCGGCCGCCCCTGCCGCCCCCGTCGTCCGTGACTGACGCGACCGTCATCGGCCTGGTGTCGGTGGGCGTGATGCTCGCGCTCATCTACGCCGGCATGTACGTCGGGGTGGCGCTGATGCTGCTCTCGTTCGTCGGGGTCTGGATCATCCGCGGCGAGGTCGGCGTCGCCGCCAACCTGCTCGCGCTGGCGGCGAACGACGCGATCTCGGACTACGTCTTCGGCGTGGTGCCGCTGTTCGTCCTGATGGGGCTGCTGGTGAGCACGGCCGACATCGGCAAGGACACCTTCGAGGTCGCGGAGCAGATCTTCCGGCGCGTGCGCGGGGGGCTCGGCATCGCCACGGTGGCGGCGAACGCGGTGTTCGCCGCGATCACCGGCATCAGCATCGCCTCGGCCGCGGTGTTCACCAAGGTCGCGGTGCCGGAGATGCTGCGCTACGGCCACACGCCGCGCTTCTCGGTCGGCGTCGTGGCGGGCTCCTCGGTGCTCGGCATGCTGATCCCGCCCAGCCTGCTGCTCATCCTCTACGGCGTGCTCACCGAGAAATCGATCGGCGACCTCTTCATCGCCGGCATCATCCCCGGCATCGTCCTCGCCATTGCGTATTGCATCGGCATCCTGGTGTTGGGCCGGTTCTGGCCCGCGTTCGTCGGCGGGCGCGCGGTGGCGGACGAAGGGGGCGCGACGATGAGCGTGGGGCAGATGGCCGCGCGCCTGCTCCCGGTCGTGCTGCTCGTCGCGCTCGTGCTCGGCGGGTTGTACGGCGGCGTGTTCACCCCGACCGAGGCGGGGGCGGTGGGCGCGGCCGGTGCGCTCGTCCTCGCGCTCGCCAAGCGCCGGCTCGACTGGCGCGGGCTGTGGACGGTGCTGGTCGAGACCGCGCACATCACCGCGGCGATCTGCTTCCTGATCATCTCCGCCAGCCTGTACTCCAGGATGCTGGCCGTCTCCGGCGTGACCGAGCTGCTGCGGGTCCTGATCGTGGACTCGGGGCTGGGGTTCTGGGGGCTGCTCGCGATCTTCGTCGCGGTGGTGGTGCTGCTCGGCACCATCCTCGACTCGAGCTCGATCATGCTGATCACCATCCCGCTCGTGCTGCCGTCGCTGGTGGCGTTCGGGACCGACCTCATCTGGTTCGGGATCGTGACCCTGCTCGCGGTCGAGATCGGGCTGCTCACGCCGCCGTTCGGGATCGCGGTGTTCGTCATCAAGGCGACGCTCGGCAACGAGAGCCCGATCACGCTCAACGACGTCTTCGCCGGCGCGGCGCCGTTCGCGGTGATCATGTTCCTGGTGCTGCTCGCGGTGATCGCATTCCCGCAGCTCGCGGTGGCACTGCTTTAGGCGCCGGTTCCACGAGAGGAGAAAGTGATGATCTGGAGAGTGCGCAGGGTGCTCACCGGGCACGATGCCCGGGGGCGGTCGGTGTTCATCGCGGACGGGCTCGCCCCGAACGTGAAGGAGATGGCCTCGATGCCGGGGCTCGCGCTGACCGACCTGTGGGAGACCAAGGGCGCGCCGGCCCGCAACGAAGGTTCGGCCGACAACGCGGACCGGCCGGTGCGCCTCGAGCCGCCGAAGAGCGGCACGATCCTGCGCATCGTCGAGTTTCCGCCGGACAGCGCCTGGCGCGGCAGGACCGACGGGCGCGCGGGATTCGATTCGATTGGCGCCGGGCACGCGCAGGACGCTCACTCGAGCGATCCGATGATGCACAAGACGGCGACCGTCGACTACATCATCGTGCTCAAGGGCGAGATCCACGCGATCATGGACGAGGGGGAGACGCTGCTCAGGGCGGGCGACGTCCTGGTTCAGCGCGGGACCAACCACTCGTGGAGCGTGCGCGGCGACGAGCCGTGCATCATCGCGGCGGTGCTGGTGAGCGCCGCCCCGCTCGGGGCGAAGCGGCCGGCTAGGAAGGCGGCGAAGCGCCCGGCGGCGCGGCCGGCGCGGCCGGCGCGGCGGCGCGCGCGAGCATCCGCCGCACCCAGGGCAGCAGCGCGTAGGCGGGGAAAGACAGGAAGAAGGTGAGCAGGAAGTACGGCGCGTAGCCCATCGCCTCCGCGCCGAAACCGCCCGCCCAGCCCGCGAGCGAGCGCGAGAGCGCGAACACCGACGAGAGCAGGGCGTACTCGGTGGCCGAGTGGCGCTTGTCGACGATCGCCATGAGGAAGGCGAGGAACGCCGCCGTCCCGAGCCCGCCGGTGAACGACTCGGCCGCGCTCGCCGCGTACAGCACCGCGCGGTGCCACAGCTCGGGCGACGCGCCCGGACCGTACGGGATGAGCGACGCGGCGAGTGCGTAGCCGACGTTGGACAGCGCCTGCCACAGGCCGAGGACCCAGAGCGCCCTGAAGATGCCGGCGCGGTCGGTGTACCAGCCCCCGGCGAGGCCGCCGGCGATCGACAGGCCGAGCCCGATGTTGACCGACACGAGGCCGATCTCGGTCGCGGTGAAGCCGGCGTCCACCCAGAACGGCTTCACCATGAAGCCCATCGACGCGTCGCCGAGCTTGAAGATGAGGATGAAGAGGAGCACCGGCCAGATGTGCGGGCGCTCGAGCAGCGCCATCAGCGCACCGAACATCGGCCCGCGCGTCGAGTCCGCCGCGGGGGCGGGGCGAGCGCCCGCGCGCCGAGCGCCGATCGAGCCGACCGCGAGCGCGGCGGCGGCCGTGCCGAGCGCGATGTTCCAGAGGGGCGGATAGGCGCTCGACCACTTCGCCGCCCGGTCGGCGAGCCACAGCACGCCGAGCGCGAAGGCGAGCACGATCGCGAGGCGCCCCGGGTCGGTGAGGATGCGCCGCAGCTCGACCGCGAGCGTGATGTCGGGCGGGCGGTCGATTGTGCGCTCGCGCGGCGCGAACAGCACCCCGATCGCGCATGCGGCGAGAATCGCGGCGGCGCACGCGAACGCTCCCGGCCAGGTGATCCAGTCGGACAGGATCAGGACGAAGCCCGACGCGAGCATCCCCACGCGATAGAGCGCGATCCGGACGCCGTTCGCGAGCCCGAGCTCGTCGCGGTCGAGGAGCTCGATCGTGTACCCGTCGATCGCGATGTCGTTCGTGGCGGAGAGCACGGTGAACAGCCCGATCAGGGCCCACACCCACGGCCCGAAGCCGGCCGCGGCCGCGAACACGAGCAGCACGCCGCCCATCGCGAGGTCCACGGTCGCCATCCAGAGGCGGTGGTGGCGGTAGTGATCGACCGCGGGCGCCCACAGGAACTTCAGCGTCCAGGCGAGCCCGAGCAGGCTGAGCATCCCGATCGAGCGCAGATCGACCCCCTGCTGCCGGAAGTAGACCGGGAAGAGCTCGTAGAAGACGCCGAGCGGGAAGCCCTCGGAGAAGTAGAGGAGCGCGACCCAGAAGAACTTCGAGCGCAGCAGGCTCGCCCGCGGCGGCGCGGGGGGCGCGGGCGCGCTCACTTCTTCGGCGCGCTCCGCCGCACCTGGACGCCCGCGCCCGCCTGCCGCGGGCGCTCGAGGTCCCGGAAGGCCTGGATGTTCCAGGGCCGGATGGCGACGAGCAGGCTGTGGCCGAAGCGCCGGTCGAGCGGCAGGTGCACGTCCTCCTCGTGCAGCCGCGAGCACTCGTTGGCGACCTGCTTCAGCCGCTCGATCATCGTCGCCGCCGAGGCGCGCGACAGCATCGCGTTCACGAACAGCATCAGCTCGCCCTCGCGGTCGAAGCGCGTGCGGAAGAACTCGTGCTGCGCCTGGGTCTTGAAGAACTGCTGGATCGGGCCGTCGGGCAGCCACGAGAAGGTGCGCGACACCAGCAGCCGGATGCGGTTGCCCGGCGCGAGCTGGATGAACTTCAGCTTGTCCAGGCGCATCAGCAGGCGCACGAGCTCCGCCTCGGTCAGATCGTAGGTCTGGACGATCTGCTCGAAGGTGAAGTGGTTGAGCGCGCACACCGCGGCGAGGAAGAGCTTGCGGTTGCCGACGATCTCGCGCTCCTGCTCGAGCGTGAGCTGCGAGATCTCGCGCTCCTTCGACTCGGCGGCGCGCGCGAGCTCGGCGATGTCCACCCCGGCGAAGCGGCACACCTCGTCGAAGCGCTTCAGTGTGAAGCTCTCCTGGGAGAACAGGCGCTTGACGCTCGCTTCGCTCAGGGCGATCGCGCGCGCCACCTGCGCGTAGGTGATGTTGCGAGCCTTCAGGGCGCGCTTCAGCGCCTCCACGAGGGCGCCCGTCTGGGTCATCGCATCCTCCGCGGCGCTAGTGCGCCCGCCGCTCGAACCGGAACACCGCCAGGCTGCCGCGCAGGTTCGGCAGCCAGCCCACCGGACGGCCGCCGTGCAGGACCAGCCGCTCCAGGATGCGGATGCCGTGCCCGGCGCAGAAGCGCTCGAAGTCGCGGATGGTGCAGAGGTGGACGTTCGGCGTGTCGTACCACTGGTAGGGCAGCGTGTCGGACACCGGCATGCGCCCGCCGAGCGCGACCTGCCAGCGCGCGTGCCAGTGGCCGAAGTTCGGGAAGGTGACGATCGCCTCGCGCCCCACGCGCAGCATCTCGAGGATGATCGCCTCGGTGTGGCGCACCGCCTGCAGCGTGAGCGAGAGCAGGACGTAGTCGAAGGAGCCGTCGTCGAAACCCCACAGGCCGCGCTCGAGGTCGGCCTGGATCACGTTCACGCCGTTCGCGACCGACGCGATCACCTTCTCGTCCTCGACCTCGACGCCGTAGCCGCGCGCGCCGCGCGTCTCGGCGAGGTGCCGCAGCAGGAGCCCGTCGCCGCAGCCGAGGTCGAGGACCGACGCCTGCGGGCGCACCCACGCGGCGATCGCCGCCAGATCCGGCCGGCCGGCGAGGCCGTCGCGGCCGTTCGCCTTCGCCGGGGTCATGCCGCGAACCCGCCCGCGAGGGCGTCGCTGGCGGCGCGGCGCGCGAGCGGCTCGCCGGGCAGCTCGACCGCCACCCCGGACCCGTCCGCCCCCACCGCGCGCGCGACGTTGCCGAAGTACGCGCGCACCACCGCGTGGTAGCGCGCGTCGTCGAGCAGGAACGCGTCGTGGCCGTGCGGCGCGTCGATCTCCGCGTAGGCCACGTCGCGGCGGTTGTCGATGAGCGCCTTCACGATCTCGCGCGAGCGCGCGGGGGAGAAGCGCCAGTCGGAGGTGAACGAGACGACCAGGAAACGGGCGCTCGCGCCCGCGAGCGCCGCGGACAGGTCGCCGCCGTGCGCGTGCGCCGGGTCGAAGTAGTCGAGCGCGCGGGTGATGAGGAGGTAGGTGTTCGCGTCGAAGTACTCGGCGAACTTGTCGCTCTGGTGGCGCAGGTACGACTCGACCTCGAAGTCGACGTCGAAGTGGTAGCCGATCGAGCCCGAGCGCAGGACGCGCCCGAACTTCTCCATCATCGCGTCGTCGGACAGGTAGGTGATGTGTCCGATCATGCGCGCGAGGCGCAGCCCGCGCTTGGGCTTCACCCCGTGCAGGTAGAAGTCGCCGCCGTGGAAGTCGGGGTCGGTGACGATGGCGCGGCGCGCGACCTCGTTGAACGCGATGTTCTGCGCGGTGAGCTTCGGGGTGGCCGCGACCACGATCGCGTTGGCGATGCGCTCCGGATACGAGATCGTCCACTGCAGCGCCTGCATCGCGCCGAGGCTGCCGCCCATGACCGCGGCGAAGCGCCGGATGCCCAGACGGTCGGCGAGGCGCGCCTGCACCTCCACCCAGTCCTCGCAGGTCATCAGCGGGAAGGTCGAGCCGTACGGTTTCCCGGTGGCGGGATCGGTCGACATCGGCCCGGTCGAGCCGAAGCAGCTGCCCGGGTTGTTCACGCCGATGACGAAGAAGCGGTCGGTGTCGACCGGCTTGCCCGGCCCGATCATGTTGTCCCACCAGCCGGCGTTGTGCGGGTCGTCCGCGTAGTACCCGGCGACGTGGTGCGAGGCGTTCAGCGCGTGGCAGACGAGCACCGCGTTCGAGCGCGCGGCGTTCGGCCGGCCGTAGGTCTCGTACACGAGGTCGTACGCGGCGAGCGTGCCGCCGCTGCGGCAGCGCAGCGGGGCGTCGAACCGCAGTCGCCGCGCGACGACCGGTCCGACCGAGGAGGGTTGGGGGCGCGTGTTCGGACTCATGCGATCGGCTGCGCCGGCAAGTCGTGGCGGTGTTCCGGCGCGCCGCCCGGGTGCTCGCGCGGCGCGCACAAAAAAATAGACCCGTTCAGCTTTGCTCTGCCTGAACGGGTCGCCGTCGCTTTAGCAGGATTTCGCCCCGGACCGGGGTCCGGGACCGCGCCCGCAAGCTGAGCTCAAATCGGCGCGTCGGGGGCAAGGTACCGCATGCCCGGACGCGCTGTCAAACGCGCCCGCGCGGGACGCTCAGCCCTCTTCCTGGCCCTGCCAGCCCTCGCGGCGGTAACGGCGGCGCGGCTGCCGTGCCGGGGAGCCGACCTGCGCGTAGTCGCGGATGGTGCGCAGCACCGAGGTGCTGATGCGGTGGGGGACCTCGCCGCACTCGGCGGCGAAGCGCGCCGCGAGGTCGTCGGCGTTGAAGCGGTCGGCCTGCGGGCCGTCGTGGAAGTGTCCGGTCCCCTTCTTCCACACGAGCGCGTGCTCGCTGTGGCCGACCCCGTAGCACAGCTCCAGGCCCACGATCTCGCCGTGCTCGTCCTGGCGCACGAAGAGGTCGAAGTAGTCGTCGTGGAACCAGCGCCGGGCGTTCCCGCCGGGATCGTGGCTCACGCCTGTGATCTCGCGCAGCACGGGGTCTCTCCTGCTCATGCGTTCAGTTTAGCCAGAAGCTGGCGCGTGCGCTCGGGGTGGTCGCTGCGCAGGATGCGCTGCGCCATCACCTCCACCTCCGGGATCGACGAGCGCAGCACCTGCTGCTTGACCGCGAGCAGCTGCGCCGGATGCATCGAGAACTGGCGCAGCCCGAGGCCGAGCAGGAGCCGGGTGAGCGCGACCTCGCCCGCCATCTCGCCGCAGACCGCGACCGGGACGCCGGCCCTGTGCGCCGTGCGGATCGTGTGCCCGACCAGGTGCAGCACCGCGGGGTGGAGCGGATCGTACAGGTGGGCGACCGTGTCGTCGGTGCGGTCGATCGCGAGCGTGTACTGGATCAGGTCGTTGGTGCCGATCGAGAGGAAGTCGAGCCGCTTCACGAACGCGCCCAGGGCGAGCGCCGCGGCGGGGATCTCGATCATGCCGCCGACCGGCAGCGCCGCATCGAACGCCACCGCCTCGCGCGCGAGACCCGCCTTGGCCTGCTGCACGTAGTGCAGCACCTGGTCGACCTCGTGCGCGTGCGCGATCATCGGCACCAGCAGCCGCACCGGCCCGTAGTGCGAGGCGCGCAGGATCGCGCGCAGCTGGGTGAGGAACATCTGCGGCTCGGCGAGACAGAAGCGGATCGCGCGCAGGCCGAGCGCGGGGTTCGGGCCCGCCCGGTCGGCGCCGTTGACGGTCTTGTCGGCGCCGATGTCGAGGGTGCGGATCGTCACCGGGCGGCCGCCCATCGCCGCCACCACCTGCCGGTAGGCCTCGAACTGCTCGTCCTCCCCGGGCAGCTCCATGCGGCCCATGAACAGGAACTCGCTGCGGAACAGCCCGACGCCCGTCGCGCCCGCCTCGAGCGCCTGCTCGACGTCCTCGGGCAGCTCGATGTTGGCCGCGAGCTCGACCGGCACGCCCTCGATCGTCGCCGCCGGGGTGGTGCGCAGGCGCTTGAGCTTCTGCCGCTCGAGGTCGAGCTGGCTGCGCCGCAGCTGGTACTCGGCGAGGACCTGGCGGTCGGGGTTGACGATCAGCACTCCGGCCGCGCCGTCCGCGATCAGCAGCTCGCCCTCGCGGATCATGTGCCGCGCGCGGTGCAGCCCGACGATCGCGGGCAGCCCGAGGCTGCGCGCGACGATCGCGGTGTGCGAGGTGACCCCGCCCAGGTCGGTGACGAACCCCGCGAACCGGTGCTGCTTGAACGCGAGCATGTCGGCGGGCGAGAAGTCGTGCGCGACGACGATGATGTCCTCCTCGCGCTCCGGCGGCGGCGGCGCGTGCCCGGTGCCGAGCATCGCCTTCAGCGCCCGCTCGACCACCTGCTGCACGTCGGCCTTGCGCTCGCGCAGGTACGGGTCCTCGATCTCCTCGAAGCGGTGCACCAGCATCTCCATCTGGTGCACGAGCGCCCACTCGGCGTTGACGCGCCGCGTCCGGATCAGCTCGCGCGGCGCCTGCGAGAGCGTCGAGTCGTCGAGGATCATCAGGTGCAGGTCGAGGAACGCGCCCATCTCCGCCGGGGCGTCCGTCGGCACCGCGGCGTGCAGGCCGATCAGCTCGCCGCGCACCTCCGCGATCGCGTCGTCGAAGCGCGCGAGCTCGGCATCGACCGCGTCGGCCGCGACCTCGTAGTGCGGCACCTCGAGGCGTGCTGCGGTGACGAGGTGCGCGCACCCGATCGCGATCCCGCCCGACACGCCGGCCCCATGCAGCGTGAAGCTCGCGCCCGCCGGCGCGGCGAGCGCGCGTTCCACCGTCGCGGCCTCGGGCTTGCCCATCACTCGCCTTCGCCGAAGCGGTCCTCGATCAGGCTCACCAGCGCCGCGAGCGCCTCGTCGGCGTCGGCACCGTCGGTCTCGATCGCGATGCGGCTGCCCCGGCTGGCCGCGAGCATCATCACGCCCATGATGCTCTTCGCGTTCACCCGCCGGCCGTTGCGCGACAGCCACACCTCCGCCGCGAACCGGCTCGCCGTCTGGGTGAGCTTGGCCGAGGCGCGGGCGTGCAGGCCGAGCTTGTTCACGATCTCGACCTCACGCTGCGGCATGCGGTTCCCAGTCGCCGCTCAGGTGCACCACGCCCTCGCACCCGCCGCTCACCGACTTCGCGACCACCGTCGCGAGCGGGGCGTCGCGGTAGGTGAGCGCGCGGATCAGCATCGGCAGGCTGGCGCCCGCGACGATCTCGACCCGGCCGGGGGAGGCGAGGCGGGCGGCGATGTTCGACGGCGTCGCGCCCAGCATGTCGGTCAGCACCAGGACGCCGCTGCCGGCGTCGAGCTCCCGCACCAGGCTCTGCGCCTGCGGCAGGATCGCGGCGGGGTCGTCGTGCACCGTGATGCCGACCTGCCGCACGCGCAGCGGCCGCTTGCCGAGCACGTGGCTCGCGCTGTGGATGAGCGCTTCGCCGAACGCCCCGTGCGCGACGATGAGAATGCCGACCATACGACCGCCTGGATCACCGAACCCGCTGAAACTGCTGAAAGTTTACCCCGGCGCGGGGAGGCCGGGACAGGCCCGGGAGGGACGCGCTCAGGCCCCGGCCGCGCGTTCCAGGGCGTCGACGAACAGGCCCGCCACGTTGAACCCGGTCTGCTGGGTGATCTCCTGGAAGCAGGTCGGGCTGGTGACGTTCACCTCGGTGAGGAACTCGCCGATCACGTCCAGGCCGACGAGCAGCAGCCCGCGGCGCCACAGCTCGGGCGCCAGCGCCGCGGCGATCTCGCGGTCGCGCGGCGAGAGCGGCTGCGCCACCCCGGTGCCGCCCGCGGCGAGATTGCCGCGCGACTCGCCCGACTTGGGGATGCGCGCGAGGCAGTACGGCACCGGCTCCCCGCCGATCAGCAGGATGCGCTTGTCGCCGTCGCGGATCTCGGGGATGTAGCGCTGCGCCATGATGGTGCGGTGCCCGTGCGCCGTGAGCGTCTCGACGATCACGTTGCGGTTCGGGTCGCGGTCGCCGACCCGGAACACCGACTCGCCGCCCATCCCGGCGAGCGGCTTGAGCACCACGTCGCCGTGCGCATCGATGAACGCCTGCACCTGCGGCATGAGGCGGGTGACGAGCGTGGGCGCGGTGAACTGGGGGAACTTCGCGAGCGCGAGCTTCTCGCTGAAGTCGCGGATCGAGCGCGGGTCGTTGAACACGCGCGCGCCGTCGCCCGCCGCCGCCTCGAGCAGCCAGGTGCTGGTGACGTACTCCATGTCGAAGGGCGGGTCCTTGCGCATCAGCACCGCGTCGAACCCGGCGAGCGGGGTCTCGCGCGGGGGCACCTCCAGCCGGTACCAGTGCGCGTCGTGGAAGGACGGGTTGCCGAGCCGCTTCTCCCCGTCGACGAGGTGCAGCCGCGCGTGCTCGGCGAGGACGCGGCCGTCCTTCCACATCAGCCCTTCCTGCGGCGCGAAGTGGATCTCGTGGCCGCGCCCGGCGGCCTCGACCATCATCGCGAACGAGGTGTCCTTGTACGTCTTGATCGACGCGAGCGGGTCGAGGACGAAGAGCAGCTTCACGCCGGTACGGCCTGCTCGAGCCCGGCCGCGGCCGCGCGGCCGGGAGACCGGCGCATGCGCTCGGCGCGGGAGTCGCCGGCTTCGATGGTGGGCTGCGGGAGCATCGGCGCGGTGCTGTGGGAGGGGCGGACCATTCTAGCCGATGGGCGCGGCCGGTCCGGCGCACGCTCGCGCAGCGTTGAAACTGCCCGACCCGGATGCTAGATTGCGGGCGACAAGCGGTGAAAAACGGCGTTGCGGCGCAGCCGGGCGGGAGCGCAATCAGACCCGGCGCGCCTCCGGACCCATCATTTTCGAGGAGCAAGCGATGCAGCCAGTGACAGTGATCCGAGCGATTGCGGCCGCGGTCTGCGCGGTCGGGCTCGCCGCCGCAGCGCACGGCCAGGCCAAACCCGGCTGGCCCAAGAACCTGACCCTCGGCACCGCGTCGGTCGGCGGGACGTACTTCGTGTACGGCCAGGTGTGGGCGAGCCTGGTGAACGAGAAGGCCGGCACCAACATCAGCACGCAGCAGACGCAGGGCCCGAACCAGAACATCATCCTCACCGATTCGCGCCAGATCGACTTCGGGATGGTGACGATGGGCGTCGCGCTGCAGGCCTGGGAGGGCAAGGGCGAGTGGACCAAGGGCAAGCAGCATCGCAACATCCGCGCGATGTTCCCGATGTACGACACGCCCTTCCACTTCGTCGCGCTCGAGAAATCGGGCATCCGCAGCGTGAAGGACATCGCGGGCAAGCGCGCCGGGGTCGGTCCGCGCGCCGGCACCTGCGGCACCTACTTCCCGCTGATGTTCGAGGCGCTCGGCATCAAGGCGACGATCCGCAACGGGCAGGCGTCCGACATCGCGGCCAACCTGCAGGACGGGCTGATCGACGTCTTTCCGTTCTGCGCCGGCATCCCGATCGCCGCCTACTCCGAGCTCGAGACGACCAACAAGGTGACCTTCTTCACCTACACCGACGAGGAGATCGCGAAGCTCAAGAAGGCGCTGCCCGAGCTGTCCGACTCGGTGATCCCGAAGGCGACCTACAAGCAGCAGACCGCCGACCACAAGACGGTCGGGGTGTACAACTTCTCGATCGCGCACAAGGACCTTCCCGAGGACCTCGTCTACGCGGTCACCAAGACGGTGCTGGAGAACAACGCGGCGATGGTGAAGGGGCACGCCGCCGCGAAGGAGACGCTGGCCGAGAACTGGAACCGCAACACCTTCCTGCCGTTCCACCCGGGCGCGGTGCGGTACTTCAAGGAAAAGGGCATCGCGGTGCCGGCAAACCTGCTGCCGCCGGCCTGAGCCCCGCGGCGGGCGAGCCGGATCCGCGCGCCGCGCCCGGGCCGGGAGCCTGAGCGCCGGCCTGCGCCGTCGGGGAGGGGGGGCGCGAATGACCGCCGGGAACGAGCACGGCCACGACGGGCGCGTTGCGCCGGCGCCGGTTCCGGAGGAGGAGTTCGGCGGCAACCGGCGGACGCTGCGCCGCTGGGAGGCGCGGACCTTCGCCGCGCTCGCGACGGGGTTCACGCTCTTCCACCTGTTCGTCCTCAACTTCCATCCGCTCGAGCCGCTGCTCTTCCGCGCCATCCACGTCGGGTGGGGCGCGGCGCTCGGGTTCCTCCTCTACGCCCCGCTTGCGCGCACGCGGCGGACCGGCGTGCCGTGGTACGACTGGGGCCTGGTCGCCGCCTCGATCGCCTGCGCGGTCTACGTCGCGGTCGAGCTCGACGGCCTGCTGTTTCGCGCCGGCGCGCAGTTCACCACCGGCGACGTGGTCACCGGGCTCACCGGGACGCTCCTGGTGCTCGAGTTCTCGCGCCGCACCGCGGGCCTCGCCCTGCCGATCATCGCCGCGGTGTTCATCGTCTATGCCTTCGTCGGGCCGTGGATGCCCGGCGTGCTCGAGCACAAGGGCTTCGGGATCGACCGGTTCTTCACCTACATCTACAGCGAGTACGGCATCTTCGGCGTCACGACGCAGGTGTCGTCCACCTACATCATCCTGTTCGTCACCTTCGCGGCGTTCCTCACCGTGTCGAAGGTCGGCGACTACATCAACGACCTCTGCAACGCGGTGTTCGGCTGGGCGCGCGGCGGTCCGGCGAAGGCGGCGGTCGCCTCCGGCGTCCTGGTCGGCACGATCTCCGGCTCGGCGGTCGCGAACGTCGTCGCCTCGGGCATGGTGACGATCCCGATGATGCGCAGGGTCGGCTACGAGAAGGAGACCGCCGCGGCGATCGAAGCCACCTCCTCCACCGGCGGCCAGATCACCCCGCCCGTGATGGGCGCCGGCGCATTCCTGATGGCCGAGATCACCGGCATCGCCTACGGCGAGATCGCCTTCGCCGCGATCATGCCGGCGATCCTCTTCTACGTCGCCTGCTGGGTGCACGTCGACCTGCACGCGATCCGCCTCGGCCTGCGCGGCGTCGCGCGCCACGAGCTGCCGCCGCTCGGCAGGATGCTGTCGCTGCTCTACCTGTTTGCGCCGATCGCCGTGCTGATCTGGGCGCTGGTCGACGGGCTGTCGCCCTTCCGTGCCGGCGCGCTCGGCATCGGCGCGGCGATGATCGCGGGCTTTCTCTCCCACCGCTTCGCGGACCTGGGCGCAGACGAGGCGCACGCGGCGCGCCTGCGCGCGCTCGACGTGAGCCGCCGGCTGCTCGCGCGCGTGGTGTCGATCGTGGTGCTCGGTGCGCTCTTCTACTACGTGCCGTCCTGGGTCACCGGCGCCGCGCCGGCGGGCCTGGGCGAGTGGGGGGCGCTCGCCGTCGCGCTGGCGGCGATCCTGGTCCTGGCGGCGCTGTTCGGGTGGACGCGTACCCGGGAGGGGCTCGTCACCGCGGCGCGCGACTGCACCCAGCTCGTGGCGGTGTGCGCGTGCGCCGGCATCATCGTCGGCGTGATCGCGCTCACCGGCATCGGCGGCCGCTTCTCGCAGCTGCTGCTCGCCCTCGCCGGGCAGAGCCAGCTCGTCGCGATGCTCTTCGCCGCGCTCGTGGCGCTCGTCCTCGGCATGGGGATGCCGACGACCGCGGCCTATGCGATCGCGGCGGCGGTGATCGCCCCCGGGGTGATCAAGATGGGGGTGCCGGCGCTGGTGGCGCACATGTTCATCTTCTATTTCGCGGTGATCTCGGCGATCACGCCGCCGGTGGCGCTCGCCTCCTTCGCCGCGGCCGGCATGGCGAACGCCGATCCCTGGAAGACCTCGTGGATCGCGCTGAAAATGGGGCTCGCCACGTTCATCGTCCCGTTCATGTTCTTCTTCAGCCCGGTGCTGCTCATGCAGGGCACGTGGCCGGAGATCATCCAGGCGGGCATCACGGCGTCGCTCGGGGTGCTGTTCCTGGGCGCGGGGACCGAGGGCTGGGCGCGCGGCCCGCTCGCGCTGCCCCTGCGCGTCGTCATGATCGCCGCGGCCCTGCTCTGCATCCACCCGGGCACGGTCACCGACCTCGTCGGCGTCGCGCTCGGCGCGGCGGTGTACGCCTATCAGGCCGTGCGCAGGGGCGCGCGGTGAGCCGCTACTTCTGCGCCAGGATGTAGGTCACCATCGCCTGCAGGTCGGCGTCGCTCAGCTGGGGATGGGGCGGCATCGGCACCTGACCCCACACGCCGGCGCCGCCGGCCTTGATCTTTTTCTCCAGCAGCGCCACCGCGTTCTTGTCGCCGGCGTACTTGGCGGCCACCTCTTTGTAGGACGGGCCGACGACTCTCTTGTCGACCTGGTGGCAGGCGAGGCAGCCGTGCTTCTGGAGCAGGGCGGTCACGTCGGGCGCGGGCGCTGCGGCGGGGGCCGGTGCCGCAGGCGCCACAGCCACCGCCGCCGGGGCGGGCGCCGGCGCCGCGGCGGGCGTCGCGACAGGGGCTGCGGCCGCAGCGGCCGGTTTCGCCGCCGGCGCCGCCGGCTCCTTCCAGTTCGCACCCGCCTGGTTCGCGAGGTACGCGACCGCGCGCGCGACCTCGACGTCGCTGAGGTCGGGGTTCCCGCCGCGCGGCGGCATGGCGCGAATGCCCTTGATGGCATCCTTCACGAGCGTGTCCATGCCTTCCTTGATGAGCGGCGACCAGGCCGCCTTGTCGCCGGTCTTGGGCGCGCCGGCTGCGCCGCTGCCGTGGCAGACCGAGCAGACGGCCTTGTACACTTCCTCGCCGCTCTTCGCGGCGCGCGCGCCGCCCGCCGGCGCTGCGTCCGCGAACTCGACGCGCGCGACCGGCTGGATGCGCCGCACGATGGTGTCCGGATCCGCGGTGGTCTGCGCGGCGCGATAGCCCGAGATCACGAACTGCACGAGGAGGATCAGCCCGACCACCGGGATGACGAACGCCAGCACCGTGACGACCACGAGCTGCATCGGGGTCTTGATCGGCGAGGAATGCGCGTGCTCGTAGCCTTGATCTTTCATCGGGTCGGCGCCTGGGCGGAACGGAATCGGAGGTGGGCGGCGATTATAGCCGCGCCCCCCCTTGCGGTAAAATCCCGCCGCTCTCTCCCGCGCGCCCGTAGCTCAGTTGGATAGAGTGTTGGTTTCCGAAGCCAAAGGTCGCAGGTTCGACTCCTGCCGGGCGCGCCACCGCTATCGCCGGCTCCAGTCGGCGCGCGCAGCGCGCGCGGCCGCCGCGCACAGGCCTTCCCCATGAGCACCCGCCCCTTCCGCATCCTCGGCCTGCAGCAGATCGCGCTCGGCGGTCTCGACAAGGGACGGCTCGCGCGGCTCTGGGTCGAGCTGCTCGGCGTGCCGGTGACGGGCAACTACCGCAGCGAGCGCGAGAACGTGGACGAGGACATCCTCGCCCTCGGGACCGGCGCGCACAAGGTCGAGGTCGACCTGATGCAGCCGCTCGACGCGGCCAGCAAGCCCGCGGTGCACGAGACGCCGCTCAACCACGTCGGACTCTGGGTGGACGACCTGCCGCGGGCGATGGAGTGGCTGGCCGCGCAGGGCGTGCGCTTCGCGCCCGGCGGCATCCGGCGCGGCGGCGCGGGCTACGACATCTGCTTCATCCACCCGCGGGCGAGCGACGCGTTCCCGATCGCCGGCGAGGGCGTGTTGATCGAGCTCGTGCAGGCGCCGCCCGAAGTGATCGCCGCGCTCGGGCGCTGAGTGCGGCCGCAGTCGCGGCGGGGTTCGACTACGAGGCGTGGTTCGGGCGGATTGCGTGGGATCCGAACGTGAAGTTCACGGCGAACGGCATGCTGCGCTGCGCGATCGGCGTGCGATTCCAGCGCGCCGCGACGCGCCCTACCGGAACTCCACGATCGGCTGATCGACCGCGAGGCTGTCGCCGGCCTTGGCGAGGAGCTGCTTGACCACCGCGTCGCTCTCGGCGCGCAGGACGTTTTCCATCTTCATCGCCTCGATCACCGCGAGTTTCTCGCCCGCCCGCACCTGCTGGCCGGCCGCGACCGTGACCTCGCGCAGGAGGCCCGGCATGGGCGAGAGCAGGAAGCGCGACAGGTCGGGCGGGGGCTTGCGCGGCATGAGCGCGTGCAGCTCCGCCGCGCGCGCGGTGAGCACCATCACGTCCACCTGGGTGCCGCGGTGGAAGAGACGGTAGACGAGGTTGCGCCGCTCCACCTGCAGGCAGATCTCGCGCCCGTTGACCGTGCCGCGGAAGAGCGGGTGCCCGAACGCCCAGTCCGAGAGGACGGTGTAGGCCTCGCCCCGGTAGGCGACGTGCTGGCCGCCCGCGATGTTGGACACCGTGACCGGGTGGTGCGCGCCGTCGAGGATCACCACCCAGTCGGGGCCCACCCTGCGCTCGTGGCCGCGCAGCTGGCCGTTGATGCCCGCGGCGCGGTCCATGTAGCGGCGGTGCAGCACGGCCGCGACGCACACCAGCAGCGCCGGGTCGTCGTGCGGGACGTCCTCGCTGCGGAAGCCGTGCGGATACTCCTCGGCGATGAAGCCGGTGTTGAACCGCCCCGCCACGAAGCGCGGGTGCTGCATGAGCGCCGCCTGGAAGGGGATGTTGGTCGACACCCCGCGGATGACGAAGGCGTTGAGCGCCTCGCGCATGCGCGCGATCGCCTGGTCGCGCGTGGCGCCGTGGGCGACGAGCTTCGCGATCATCGAGTCGTAGTGCATCGAGATCTCGCCGCCCTCGTACACGCCGGTGTCCACGCGCACCATGCCGGGAAGCTCGGCCGGCGGCATGTACTTCACCAGGCGCCCGATCGAGGGCAGGAAGCCGCGGAAGGGGTCCTCGGCGTTGATGCGGCACTCGATCGCCCAGCCGTCCAGCCGCAGGTCCTCCTGCGCGTACGCCAGCCGCTCGCCGGCGGCGACGCGGATCATCTGCTCGACCAGGTCGAGCCCGGTGATCATCTCGGTCACCGGGTGCTCGACCTGCAGGCGCGTGTTCATCTCCAGGAAGTAGAAGCGCGCGTCGGCGCCGACCACGAACTCGACCGTGCCCGCGGACTGGTAGTCGACCGCGCGCGCGAGCGCGACCGCCTGCTCGCCCATCGCCCGGCGCGTGCGCGCGTCGAGGAAGGGCGAGGGCGCCTCCTCGATCACCTTCTGGTGGCGGCGCTGGATCGAGCACTCGCGCTCCCACAGGTACAGGCAGCTGCCGTGCGCGTCGCCGAGCACCTGGATCTCGATGTGGCGCGGCTCGACGATGAACTTCTCGATGAACACCCGGTCGTCGCCGAACGCGGCCGTCGCCTCGTTGCGGCAGCTCTGGAAGCCCTCGCGGCACTCGTCGTCGTTCCACGCGACGCGCAGACCCTTGCCGCCGCCGCCCGCCGAGGCCTTGATCATCACCGGGTAGCCGATGCCGCGCGCGATCTCCACCGCCTGCCCGGCGCTCTCGATGACGTCGGTGTAGCCGGGGATGGTGTTGACGTTCGCGGCGAGCGCGAGCTTCTTGGAGGCGATCTTGTCGCCCAGCGCCCGGATCGACCCCGCCTTCGGCCCGATGAAGACGATGCCGTTCTTCTCCAGCAGGTCGCAGAACGCGGCGTTCTCGGACAGGAAGCCGTACCCGGGGTGGACCGCTTCCGCGCCGCTGTCCTGCGCCGCCCGCAGGATGCGGTCCATCGCGAGGTAGCTGCTCGCCGACGGCGGCGGCCCGATCGGCACCGCCCGGTCGGCGAGCGCGACGTGGCGCGCGGCGCGGTCGGCCTCGGAGTAGACCGCAACCGTCTCGATGCCCATCTGCCGCGCGGTGCGGATCACGCGGCAGGCGATCTCGCCGCGGTTCGCGATCAGGATTCGCTTGAACATTCGTCCTCGGCGGCCGCGGGGCCGCTCCTCCCCTACAGCGGAATGTTCCCGTGCTTGCGCCACGGGTTGTCGAGCTTCTTCTCGCGCAGCATCGCGAGCGAGCGGCAGATGCGCTTGCGCGTCTCGTGCGGCATGATTACGTCGTCGATGAAGCCGCGGCTGCCCGCGACGAACGGGTTGGCGAACTTCCGCCGGTACTCCTCGGTGCGCGCGGCGATCTTGTGCGGGTCGGCGAGGTCCTTGCGGAAGATGATCTCGACCGCGCCCTTGGGGCCCATCACCGCGATCTCCGCCGACGGCCACGCGAAGTTGACGTCGCCGCGCAGGTGCTTGGAGCTCATGACGTCGTAGGCGCCGCCGTAGGCCTTGCGCGTGATCACGGTCACCTTCGGGACGGTGGCCTCGGCGTAGGCGTACAGCAGCTTCGCGCCGTGCTTGATGATCCCGCCGTACTCCTGCGCGGTGCCGGGCATGAAGCCGGGCACGTCGACGAAGGTGATGAGCGGGATGTTGAACGCGTCGCAGAAGCGCACGAAGCGCGCCGCCTTGATCGAGCTCCTGATGTCGAGGCAGCCGGCGAGCACGAGCGGCTGGTTGGCGACGATGCCGACGGTGGCGCCTTCCATGCGCCCGAACCCGATGACGATGTTGCGCGCGTAGTCGGGCGCGAGCTCGAGGAAGTCGGTGTCGTCGACCACCTTGAACACGAGCTCCTTGATGTCGTACGCGCTGTTCGGGTTGTCGGGCACGAGCGTGTCGAGCGAGTAGTCGAGCCGGTCGGCGCCGTCGGTGGTGGGACGCACCGGCGGCTTCTCGCGGTTGTTGGGCGGCAGGAAGTTCACCAGCCGCCGCACCATCACCAGCGCCTCGACGTCGTTGTCGAACGCGCGGTCGGCGACCCCCGACCGGGTCGAGTGCGTCACCGCGCCGCCGAGCTCCTCCGCGGTGACCTCCTCGTGCGTGACCGTCTTCACCACTTCCGGCCCGGTGACGAACATGTACGAGGTGTCCTTCACCATGACGATGAAGTCGGTCATCGCCGGCGAGTACACCGCGCCGCCCGCGCACGGGCCCATGATGACCGAGATCTGGGGAATGACGCCGGAGGCGAGGACGTTGCGCTGGAAGACGTCGGCGTACCCGCCGAGCGAGGCCACGCCCTCCTGGATGCGCGCGCCGCCCGAGTCGTTCAGCCCGATCACCGGCGCGCCGGTCTTCAGCGCGTGGTCCATGATCTTGCAGATCTTCTCCGCGTGCGCCTCGGACAGCGCGCCGCCGAACACGGTGAAGTCCTGGCTGAAGACGAACACCAGCCGGCCGTTGACCGTGCCGTACCCGGTCACGACCCCGTCGCCGGGGACCTTCTGCTCGCCCATCCCGAAGTCGGCGCAGCGATGCTCGACGAACATGTCCCATTCCTCGAACGAGTCGGGGTCGAGCAGCAGCTCGATGCGCTCGCGCGCGGTGAGCTTGCCCTTCGCGTGCTGCGCCTCGATGCGCTGCTCGCCCCCGCCCAGCCGCGCGGCGGCGCGCTTCTCGTCGAGCTGCCTGATGATGTCGTGCATCCGTCCTCCCCTGCCGCAGCGCTAGTCCCGCGCGGCCGCGAGCAGCCGCGCCGCCGCCCCGGCCGGCGTGATTGTCCCCTCAGCGAGCGCGGCCTGCACCGCGGCGAGGTCCGCCTTCACCGCCGGATGCCGGTAGAAGCGCGAGCGCAGCTCGTGCTCGACGAGCGCGGTCATCCAGTCGAGCGTCTGGCGTCGCCGCCGCGCCGCCGCCGCGCCGCTCGCGGCCGCCGCCGCGCGGAAGCGCTCCGCCTCGCCCCAGAACGCCTCCAGCCCGGCGCCGGTGAGCGCGCTCACGGCGAGCACCGGCGCCGACCAGGGCGCCTCCCGCGGCCGCAGCAGCGAGAACGCGTTCGCGATCTGGGTGCGGGCGAGCTCCGCCGCCTCCGGGTCGAGGTCGGCCTTGTTCACCGCCACCAGGTCCACCAGCTCGACGATGCCGCGCTTGATCGCCTGCAGGTCGTCGCCGGCATTCGGGAGCGCGAGCAGCACGAAGAAATCGGTCATGCCGGCGACCGCGATCTCGGACTGCCCGACCCCGACCGTCTCCACGATCGTGACGTCGTAGCCCGCCGCCTCGCACAGCGCGAGCGCCTCGCGCGTCCGGTGCGCGACCCCGCCGAGCGTGCCGCCCGACGGGCTCGGGCGGATGAACGCGGCCGGATCGCGCGCGAGGCGCGCCATGCGCGTCTTGTCGCCCAGGATGGAGCCGCCCGAGACCGCGCTCGTCGGATCGACCGCCAGCACGGCCACGCGGTGACCGCGCGCGGTGAGGAAGAGCCCGAGCTGCTCGATGAACGTCGACTTGCCGGCGCCGGGCGCGCCGCTGATGCCGATGCGGAAGCTGCCCCCGGTGCGCGGCAGCAGCGCCTCGAGCAGCGCCGCCGCGCGCGCCTGGTGGTCGCGCCGCGAGGATTCGACGAGGGTGATCGCCTGCGCCAGCGCACGCGGGGCGCGCGCGACGACGCCCTCCGCGAGCCGGCGGTCGGCGGGGTCGAGGGGCTCGGGGGCGGGTGCCGCGCGCTTGTGGACCGGCATCCGCGCGCCGATCAGAGCGCGCCTGCGGCGACGCGGGCGCCGCGGATGGCCTTGAGCGTGGTCCGCGCGGCCTCCGCGATCACGGTGCCGGGGCCGAAGACCGCGGCGACGCCGGCGGCCTTCAGGAAGTCGTAGTCCTGCTGCGGGATCACCCCGCCGACCACGACGACGATCTCGGGCGCGCCCTGCTCGCGCAGCGCCTGCACGAGCGCCGGCACGAGCGTCTTGTGCCCGGCCGCCAGCGTCGACACCCCCACCGCGTGCACGTCGTTCTCGATCGCCTGGCGCGCGGCTTCCTCCGGGGTCTGGAAGAGCGGCCCGATGTCGACGTCGAAGCCGAGGTCGGCGAAGGCGGTGGCGATGACCTTGGCGCCGCGGTCGTGCCCGTCCTGGCCGACCTTCGCCACCAGGATGCGCGGACGCCTGCCCTCCGCCGCCTCGAACTCGCCGACCTCGCCCTGCAGCGCCCGCCACCCCGAGTCGTGCAGGAAGGCGGCGCCGTACACCCCGGACACGGTCTGCGCCTGCGCCTGGTAGCGGCCCCAGACCTTCTCGAGGGCCTCGCTCACCTCGCCGACGGTCGCGCGGGCGCGGACCGCCCTGATCGCGAGGTCGAGGAGGTTGCCCGCGCCGGTGCGCGCCGAGTCGGTCAGCGCCGCAAGCGCGGCCGCGACCGCGCGCGCGTCGCGCCTCGCCTTGACCTCGCGGAGCCGCCGGACCTGCGCCTCGCGCACCGCCGTGTTGTCGATCTCGCGGATCGGGATCGGCTCCTCCGCGGCGAGCGGGTACTTGTTGACGCCGACGATGACGTCCTCCCCGCGGTCGATGCGGGCCTGCTTCTCGGCGGCGCACGCCTCGATGCGCAGCTTCGCCCAGCCCGACTGCACCGCCTTGGTCATGCCGCCGAGCCGCTCCACCTCCTCGATGATCGTCCAGGCCTTGTCGGCCATGTCCTGGGTGAGCTTCTCCATCATGTAGGAGCCCGCCCACGGATCGACCACCGCGGTGACGTGCGTTTCCTCCTGGATGATGAGCTGGGTGTTGCGCGCGATGCGCGCCGAGAAATCGGTCGGCAGCGCGATCGCCTCGTCGAACGAGTTGGTGTGCAGCGACTGCGTGCCGCCGAACACCGCCGCCAGCGCCTCGATGGTCGTGCGCACGATGTTGTTGTAGGGGTCCTGCTCGGTGAGCGACCAGCCCGAGGTCTGCACGTGCGTGCGCAGCATGAGCGAGCGCGCGCTCTTCGGTTGAAACGCTTTCATCATCCGCCACCACAGCAGGCGGGCGGCGCGCAGCTTGGCGACCTCGAGGTAGAAGTTCATCCCGACGTTGAAGAAGAACGACAGGCGCCCGGCGAACTCGTCCACGTCGAGCCCGCGCGCGAGCGCCGCGCGCACGTACTCGCGCCCGTCGGCGAGCGTGAAGGCGAGCTCCAGGGCCTGCGTCGCGCCCGCCTCCTGGATGTGGTAGCCGGAGATCGAGATCGAGTTGAACTTCGGCATGTGGCGCGCGGTGTGCTCGATGATGTCGGCCACGATGCGCATCGACGGCTCGGGCGGGTAGATGTAGGTGTTGCGGACCATGAACTCCTTGAGGATGTCGTTCTGGATGGTCCCGGAGAGCGCGGCCTGCGCGACGCCCTGCTCCTCGCCCGCGACGATGTAGCCGGCGAGCACCGGCAGCACCGCGCCGTTCATGGTCATCGAGACCGAGACGCGGTCGAGCGGGATGCCGTCGAAGAGCACCTTCATGTCCTCGACCGAGTCGATCGCCACGCCCGCCTTGCCGACGTCGCCGCCCACGCGCGGGTGGTCGGAGTCGTAGCCGCGGTGGGTCGCGAGGTCGAAGGCGACCGACACGCCCTGCTGGCCGGCGGCGAGGTTGCGCCGGTAGAAGGCGTTCGACTCCTCCGCGGTGGAGAACCCCGAGTACTGCCGGATCGTCCACGGCCGCACCGCGTACATCGTGGCCTGCGGCCCGCGCACGAACGGCTCGAAGCCGGGCAGCGTGTTCGCGTGCGGCAGGCCCTCCAGGTCCGCGGCGGTGTAGAGCGCCTTCACCTCGATGCCTTCCGGCGTGCGCCAGACGAGCCGGCCGGGCGAGCCCGCGGCCTTCGCGGCCGCCTGGTGCCAGTCGTCGAGGGAAGGGCGCTGGGGGGTGGGGTCGTTCATGACGGTCGCCTCCGGGCCGGGGTCGCGGCACCATGCGGGAGGGTGTGCCCGGCCATTGTAAGGTAAGCAGGAACGGCGCCGGTCGCGGCGGCGGGACGCTGGCAGTATGCTTCGCCGCTCCGGAACGGCGATGGAGGCGAGGGCGCGTCCGCGCGCCGCTCGAGGGACAGGGGTGACGATCGTCAACATCGAGGACTTGCGCCGCCGCGCGCGCCGCCGCCTGCCGAAGGTGGTGTTCGACTTCATCGACGGCGGGGCGCAGGACGAGACCACGCTGCGCGCGAACCGCGCCGACTTCGGGGCGTGGGAGCTGCTGCCCAAGATGCTGGTCGACGTCTCGCGCCGCAGCCTCGCGACGACCGTCCTCGGACGCGCGATCTCGCTGCCGGTGATGATCGCCCCGACCGGGATGAGCGGCCTGGCGACGCCGCGCGGCGAGCTGCACGCCGCGCGCGCGGCGCAGGCGGCGGGCACGATCTACTGCCTGAGCACGCCCGCGACCTGCAGCATCGAGGAGGTCGCCGCGGCCACCGGCGAGCCGTTCTGGTTCCAGCTCTACGTCATGCGCGATCGCGGCGCCACCCGCGCGATGGTCGAGCGCGCCGCGGCGGCGAAGTGCGGCGCGCTCGTCCTCACGATCGACCTCGCGCTCCAGGGCCTGCGCGAGCGCGACGCGTACAACGGGTTCACCGTCCCGCCGCGCGTGACCGCGCGCAACCTGCTCGAGGTGCTCGCGCGCCCGCGCTGGATCGCCGACATGGTGCGCGGGCCGCGCCTGACCTTCGCCAATTTCACCGACGCGACCAGCGCCGGCGGCGGCTTCATCAACCTCGGCAAGCACATCAACGCGCAGTTCGACCAGTCGGTGACCTGGAAGGACGTCGAGTGGCTGCGTTCGGTCTTTCCCGGGCCGCTCGTGCTCAAGGGCGTGCTCACGGCGCGCGACGCGCAGCTCGCCGCCGCGCACGGCGCCGCGGCGGTGATCGTCTCGAACCACGGCGCCCGCCAGCTCGACCACGTGCCCTCGTCGATCCGGGCGCTGCCCGAAGTGGTGGAGGCGGTGGGTGACCGGGTCGAGGTGTACTGCGACAGCGGCGTGCGGCGCGGCACCGACATCGCGAAGGCGCTCGCGCTCGGCGCGCGCGCGGTGCTGGTCGGGCGGCCGATCCTCTACGGCATGGGCGCGCTCGGGCCGCCGGGCGCGGCGCGGGCGCTGGAGATCCTGCGCGCGGAGCTCGACAACACGCTGGCGCTCCTCGGCGCGCCGTCGCCCGCGGCGCTAGACTCCTCGTTCGTCCGCCGCCGCTAGTCCCGCGGCGCGCCCGCGCCAGGAGCCGCCCATGCGTCTTGCCCTCCTCGTCTTCGCCGCGCTCCCGCTGCTCGTCCACGCCGGCGGCTCGAACTACGGCGTGAAGCCGGGCGCCAGGGACCTGACCGGCAAGATCTCGGAGTGGCCGGTGCCCACGCCCAAGTTCGCGCGCGACCCGGCGATCGGCCCCGACGGCAACATCTACATCGCGGTGATGCAGGGCAACCGCATCGCGCGCTTCGACCCCCGCACGCAGCAGTTCACCGAGTGGGAGCTGCCGGCGAACGCCCGGCCTCACGGCCTGGTCGTCGACGCGAAGAACATCGTCTGGTACACCGGCAACGGCAACGGCACGATCGGCGCGCTCGATCCGCGCTCGGGCCGCGTCCTGGAGCACAAGGTGCCCGCGGGCGGCGACCCGCACACGCTCGTGATCGCCGACGACGGGATCATCTGGTTCACCGTGCAGGGCGGCGGGCGGATCGGACGCCTCGATCCGCGCAGCTCGCGCATCACCGAGTACAAGACCTCGGGCAATCCGTACGGCCTCGCTCTCGACAAGCAGGGCAACGTCTGGTTCTGCCGCTTCGGCGCCGATTCGCTCGGACGGCTCGACCCGAAGAGCGGCGACATCACCACGCTTCCGACCGGGCCGGGCTCGCGCCCGCGTCGCATCGCGGCCGCGCCCGACGGCACGCTGTGGGTGACCTACTACGGCAACGGCAAGCTCGGCCAGGTCGACCCGGTCGCGCGCAAGGTCGTGCGCGAGGTGGACCTGCCCGCCGGTGCCGCCGGCGGGCCGTACGCCGTGACGGTCGATGCGCGCGGGCGCGTCTGGGCGAACGAGATCCAGACCGACACGGTGGCCCTGTTCGACCCGGCCACGCTGCAGGTCCGCGTGTTCAAGCTTCCGTCATCCGGCGTGGGCATCCGCAAGGCGATCGTCGACGGCGAGGGGCGCTACTGGTACATGGGCAGCCACAACGGGCGGCTCGGGGTGATCGAGTAGCCTCCGGCCGCCGGGGTTGACCTGGATCAGGGGGTGGCGGGTCCGGGACGCGGTAGACTTGGCGCCCCCGAAAACGAGGAGGCTCCGATGATACGCAAGACCCTGGCCGCCGCTGCGCTCGCGCTGCTCGCGGCCCCGGCGTTCGCGCAGTACCCCACCAAGCCGGTCACCATGATCGTGCCGTTCTCGGCCGGCGGCCCGACCGACACGGTCGCGCGCTCGATCGGGGTCGCGATGCAGAACGTGCTGAAGCAGTCGGTGATCGTCGAGAACGTGGGCGGGGCCGGCGGCACGATCGGCGTCGGGCGCGCCGCCAAGGCGAGCCCGGACGGGTACACGATCCTGCTGCATCACATCGGCATGGCGACCGCGCCGACGCTCTACCGCAAGCTCACGTTCGACCCGCTCAAGGACTTCGAGTACATCGGCGAGGTCACCGACGTGCCGATGACGATGATCGCCCGCGGGAACTTCCCGGCCAAGGACTTCAAGGAGTTCCTCGCCTACGTGAAGGCGAACAAGTCGAAGGTCTCGTACGGCAACGCGGGCCTCGGTTCCGCCTCGCACCTGTGCGGCCTGCTCTTCTTCAGCACCATCCAGACCGACGTCACGACGGTGCCCTACAAGGGCACCGGGCCCGCGATGAACGATCTCCTCGGCGGGCAGATCGACTTCATGTGCGACCAGACGACCAACACCACCTCCCAGATCAAGAGCGGCAAGGTCAAGGCCTACGCGGTGACGACGCCGAAGCGCGTTCCCGCGCTCCCGAACCTCCCGACCTTGCAGGAAGAGGGGCTGAAGGGATTCGACGTGGGGGTCTGGCACGCGCTGTATGCGCCCAAGGGCACGCCCAAGGCGGCCCTCGACAAGCTGAACGAGGCGCTCGTCCACGCGCTCAAGGACGAGGGCGTCAACAAGCGCTTCGCCGAGCTCGGCACCGAGCCGGTGCCGCCCGAGAAGGCGACCCCGGCGTACCTCCAGAAGCACCTCGCGGCGGAGATCGCCAAGTGGGGGCCGATCATCAAGGCGGCGGGGCAGTACGCCGACTGACGGCGGCGCACCCCGACCCGGGCCCCGCAGCGCTCCTGCGGGGCTTTTCGTTTCCGGCGCACGACCCCGCGCCGCGCGCGCGGTGCGCCGGCCGGCCGGCCTCAACGGCGCAGGAAGTCGAGCAGCGGCCCCTCCACCGTGCCCGGGGCCTCCTCGGGAATGAAGTGGCCGCACTCGACCTGGAACCCGCGCACGTCGCTCGCGTAGCGCCGCCAGGTCTGCAGCGGGTCCGGCTTCCCCTGGCCGGCGAAGGTCGCGGCCCAGACCACGAGCACCGGGCAGTCGATGGTGCGCCCCGCGTCGAGATCGGCGCGGTCGTGGGCGTCGTCGAGGGCGGCGCCGGCGCGGTAGTCGGCGCAGCTCGCCGCGATCACCTCGGGCCGCCGGAAGCAGCGCTTGTACTCCGGCAGCGCGTCGGCGAGCGCCTTGAAGTCGCGCGCCCACCTGCGGCACAGCGACTCCACCCAGAAATCCGGGTCGGCGCCGATCAGCTTCTCCGGCATGCCGCCGGGCTGCGCGAGGAAGCCCCAGTGGAAGGCGTTGAGCGCGAACGCCCGGTTGGCGCCCTCCCACATCGCCCCGGTGGGGACGATGTCGAACGTCGCGAGCTTGCGCACGCGCTCGGCGTGATCGAACGCCATGCGGTAGCCGATGCGCGCGCCGCGGTCGTGGCCGACGACGAGGAAGCGCTCGTGGTTCAGGGCGCGCATCAGCGCGACCAGGTCGGCCGCCAGCGCGCGCTTCGAGTAGCGCGACGAGGAGGGATCGGGCGCGGGCGCATCGCTGTCGCCGTAGCCCTTGAGGTCCGGGGCGATCACCGTGAACTCGCGCGCGAGCGCCGGCGCGAGGTGGCGCCACATCAGGTGCGTCTGCGGGTAGCCGTGCAGCAGGAGGACGGCGGGCCCCTCGCCGCCCTCGCACACGTTGAACGAGACCCCCGCGGCGACGACGCGGCGCTGGGTGAGGCCCTGGATCATCGTCGCGGTGGGAGCGACGGCGCGCGCTAGACGCCGTGCTTCCGGAACCAGGCGAGCATGCGCTTCCAGCCGTCCTCGGCGGCCTCCTTGCGGTAGGTGGGGCGGTAGTCGGCGTTGAACCCGTGCGGCATGTCCGGGTAGACGTGGATGATCGACTCCTTGTCCTTGCCGAACGCGAGCAAGCCCGCACGCAGCCGCTCCACCTGCTCGAGCGGGATGCCCTGGTCGGCGCCGCCGTAGAGCCCGAGCACCGGCGCGTTCAGCTTGTCGGTGATGTCCATCGGCGTCGTGGTGATCGCGCCGCCGGTGCCGAGGCCGCCGTACCAGGAGACGCCGGCGTCGATGTTCTTGTTGTGCGCGGTGTACATCCACACCATGCGCCCGCCGCGGCAGAAGCCGGTGATACCCAGGCGCTTCACGTTCGCCTTCGGCTGCTTCTCCGCCCAGCGCACCGTCGCGTCCAGGTCGGCGAACGCCTGCTCGTCGGTGAGCTTGTTGGCGCCGGCGATGACTTCCTTGATGTCGGTCATCGCCGCCAGGTTGCCGATCTTCCAGTACGGCTCGTTGGCCACCGCGAAGTAGCCCGCTTTGGCGAGGCGGCGGACGACGTCCTTGATGTGCTCGTGCACGCCCCAGATCTCCCCGACCACCAGGATCACCGGGTACCTGCCGGGCTTCGCCGGGGCGGCGTAGTAGCCGGGCATGTCGCCGCCGGCGGTCGGGATCCTCACGTCGCCGCCGACGAGCCCGTCCATCGAGGTCCTGATCATCGTCTGCGCCATCAGCGGCCCGGCGCTGAGCGCGAAACCGCTCGCCGCCGACGAGACGAGGAAGCCGCGGCGATCGAACGGGACTTTCGGCAGCAGGCTGTCGAGCTGAGCGTCTTCGAACTTCGCTTGTTCGTGCATGTCGCGATGGTCTCCTGGTCCGGGGTCGAGGGTCGGCGCTTGGTCTAGAATCGACGGCCGGCGCGCATTGTGCCACTTTGCCGGCGCGCCGCCGACCCCGGGAGAACGCTTCCGACATGGCAACCATTCCCCAGATCAGCCGCTTCCCCGTGCCGGAGCTCGCGGCGCTGCCCGAGGACATCCGCGCGCGCATCCTCGCGGTGCAGGAGAAGGCCGGCTTCGTGCCGAACGTCTTCCTCGCCCTCGCCCACCGGCCCGACGAGTGGCGCGCGTTCTTCGCCTACCACGACGCGCTGATGGAGCGGGACAGCGGCCTCACCAAGGCCGAGCGCGAGATGATCGTCGTCGCGGTCGCGGGGGCGAACGGCTGCCAGTACTGCGTCGTCGCGCACGGCGCCATCCTGCGCGTGCGCGCGAAGAACCCGCTGATCGCCGACCAGGTCGCCGTCAACTACCGCGAGGCCGACATCACGCCGCGCCAGCGCGCGATGCTGGACTTCGCAATGAAGGTGGCCGAGGACTCGCGCGCGATCGACGAGCGCGACTTCGCGGCCCTGCGCGCGCACGGCTTCGGCGACGAGGACATCTGGGACGTCGCCGGCGTGAGCGCGTTCTTCTCGCTCTCGAACCGGCTCGCGAACTTCCTCGCGTTGCGTCCGAACGACGAGTTCTACCTGATGGGGCGGGTCCCCAGGTAGGCGTGCGCGGCGCGCGCGATCGCGCCGCGCTCAGCGCCCGAGGAGGGCGCGCGCCGCGATCAGCAGTCCGACCACCAGCACGGCGGCGAAGACGATGTTGACGCGGCGCTGCAGGCGCCGCCGCCTTGCGCCCGCCGCCGCGCGCTCGGCCTCCATGAGCGCCGAGATGCGCGACCACCTGGGATCCTCCTCCGGTCCCGCACCCCCGCCCGCCGCGGGGTGATCCCATCCGGCCACCGTGGGCTGGTCGAGCGGCGTCGTGTGCGCCGCCGGGTGATCCCATCCGATCACGGTGCGCCCGTCGAGGGGCGCGAGCGGCGCCGCGCCTTTCGCGGCGGCCGGGCCCACGCCCGGCTTGCCCCGTGCGTTCGCCTCGCGGCGCGCCGCCGCGATCAGCGCGCGCTCCTTCTCGCTCATGCCGGCGTTCTTCATCGCCACGATTGTGCGGGTGCTCCGAGCCGGGGGTCTACCCGACCCCGGCCGCGCCGGGTGGCGAAAGTCACGCGGGCGCGGCGCCGGTCCCGGGTCAATCGTGCTGCGGCCGCGCGTGCGCGGTGGCTTCCGCGTCGATGCGCCGCCAGATCTCCAGCGCCATCGGATGCTCGGTCTCCTCCAGGAGGTGCGCGACGAGGCCGACCGCGCGCGCCATCACGCCGAGCCCGCGCACCACGCGCTCGGGCACGCCGAGCTCGCAGCAGATGGCGCCGATCGCGCCGGTCGCGTTCAGCGGCAGGGTCCGGCCCGAGACGCGCGCCGCCTCCGCGGCGATGCGCTGGACGAGCTCGACGTAGCCGCCGGCGAACCCGTTCGCGCGCGCGATCTCGAACAGGCGCGCCGTGCGCGGATCGACGGGCTTGTGGATCGGGTGCCCGAGGCCCGGGAACGGCGCCTTGCTGCGCGCGCGCCACGCCGCGACGGCCTCGCGCGCGATCGTGTCGAGCTCCGCCGGGGTCGCGGTCCTCGCGCGCTCCCGGGGCAGCGCCTCGGACAGCATCTTCGCCACCCCCTCGGTGCTGCCGACGAACACGCTGCCGAGGCCGCACAGGCCGGCGGCGACCGCGGCCTGGAGCGACTCCGGGGCGCCCGCGTAGGTGAGACGCGCCGCGAGCGCGCTCGGCGTGACGCCGTGCTCCACCAGCGTGACCAGGACCGCGTTGAAGACGGTCGACTCCTGCGCCGTCGGCACCCGCCCCATGAGCTCCAGGAAGGCCATGTCGCCGAGGTTGATCTTCCCGAGCAGCTCGCCCGGGAGGTCCTTGCCGCGCACCACGACGCGGTCGGCGGCGCTCCAGCCGAGGTCGGTGCGCAGGGGGGTGGGTTGGCGGGGCATCGGTGCTCCTCTCGGTCGGGTTGCGGAAAAGGGAGGGCGGCGCTCGCCGCGCGCGGCGCCGGCGGCGGCCGCGCCGCCTAGATCAGGATGATGTCGAACTGCTCCTGCGTGTAGCTCGTCTCGACCTGCATCGACACCGGCTTGCGGATGAAGTCGCCGAGCATCGCGAGCGACTGCGACTCCTCCTCGAGGAACAGGTCGATCACGCTCTGGGCGGCGAGGATGCGGAACTCGCGCGCGTTGAACTGGCGCGCCTCGCGCAGGATCTCGCGCAGGATCTCGTAGCACACGGTGCGCGCGGTCTTCACCGCGCCGCGCCCCTGGCAGGTGGCGCACGGCTCGCACAGCACGTGCTCGAGCGACTCGCGCGTGCGCTTGCGCGTCATCTCGACCAGCCCGAGCTGGGTGAACCCGTTCACCGTCATCTTGGTGCGGTCGCGGGCGAGGAACTTCTGGTACTCCGACAGCACCGCCGCGCGGTGATCGGGATTGGCCATGTCGATGAAGTCGACGATGATGATGCCGCCCAGGTTGCGCAGGCGCAGCTGGCGCGCGATCACCTGCGCGGCCTCGAGGTTGGTCTTGAAGATCGTGTCCTCGAAGGTGCGCACGCCGACGAACCCGCCGGTGTTCACGTCGATCGTGGTCATCGCCTCGGTCTGGTCGATGATCAGGTAGCCGCCGCTCTTGAGGTCCACGCGGCGGGCGAGCGCGCGCTCGATCTCGTCCTCGACGTTGTAGAGGTCGAAGAGCGGGCGCTCGCCGGCGTAGTGCTCGAGCCGCGACAGCACCTTGGGCACGTAATCGGTCGCGAACCCCTGCAGGCGGGCGAAGGTCTCGCGCGAGTCGACCAGCACGCGCGCGGTGTCCTCGTGCACGAAGTCGCGCAGCACGCGCTGCGCGAGCGAGAGGTCCTGGTGCAGGAGCGAGGGCGCGTGCGAGGTCTGCGAGCGCTCGCGGATGGTGCCCCACAGGCGGCGCAGGTAGGCGACGTCGTTCGCGAGCTCGGCCTCGGTCGCCGACTCGGCCATGGTGCGGATGATGTAGCCGCCGCGCTCGTCGGGCGGCAGGAGCTGCTGCAGGCGCTCGCGCAGGCGCCTGCGCTCGGCCTCGTCCTCGATGCGCTGCGAGACGCCGATGTGCGCGTCCTGGGGCAGGTGCACGATGAGGCGCCCGGCGATCGAGATCTGGGTGGACAGGCGCGCGCCCTTGGTGCCGAGCGGGTCCTTGACCACCTGCACCATCAGCGGCTGCCCTTCGGCCAGGATCTTCTCGATCGGCCGCGTCGCGCCGGCGCGCGGCGCATCCCCGTTCGGCGCGCCGTTCTGGCGCTCCTCCCAGATGTCGGCGACGTGGAGGAACGCGGCGCGCTCGAGCCCCACCTCGACGAAGGCCGACTGCATGCCGGGCAGCACGCGCGCGACGCGGCCGAGGTAGACGTTACCGACCAGCCCGCGCGTGGCGGCGCGCTCGACGTGCAGCTCCTGCACCACGCCGCTCGCGACGACCGCGACGCGCGTCTCCTGCGGCGTGACGTTGATCAGGATCTCTTCGGCCATGGTCGGGCGCGGCGGCGCGCGCCGGGGTGCGAAGATTAAACCGGCTTCAGCCGGAGCGCGACTGGAACTTGCGCAGCAGGCTCGCCGTCTCGTACAGCGGCAGGCCCATCACCCCGGTGTAGCTGCCCAGGATCTCGGGGATGAACGCGGCGGCGCGCCCCTGGATCGCGTAGCCGCCCGCCTTGTCGAACGGCTCGCCGGTGTCCACGTACTGCGCGATCTCCGCGTCCTCCAGGGCGCGGAAGCGCACCACGTTCTCGTTGAGGATCGCGTCCACCGTCGAGTCGAACTGGAGCACGACGGCGGTGAGCACGCGGTGCTCGCGCCCGGACAGCTCGCGCAGCATCGCGATGGCGTCGGCGCGGTCGGCCGGCTTGCCGAAGATCTTGTCGCGCAGGCACACCGTCGTGTCGGCCGCGAGCACCGGGTGGCGCGGCAGGCCGCGCTGGACCGCGCGCTGCCAGCCGGCCTCGGCCTTCTCCTTGGCGACGCGGGTCACGTACGCGTCGGGCCCCTCGTCGGCATGCGGCGTCTCGTCCAGGTCGCGGCCGCGCAGGCCGTGCTCGCGGAAGAGGAGCACTTCGAAGCCGACGCCGATCTGCTTGAGCAGCTCCCGGCGGCGCGGGCTGCGGGAGGCGAGGTAGATGCGCGGGAGTAGGAGCGCCACGGTCGCCTCGTTGTCAACGTCGGTGGTAGGGGTGATTATCGAGGAGCGCGAGCGCCCGATAAAGCTGTTCCGCGAGCAGGACGCGCACCAGTGCATGCGGCAGCGTCAGGCTGGAGAGGCGCAGCACCAGGTCGGCGCGCGCGCGCAGCGCCGGGTCGAGGCCGTCCGGACCGCCGATCAGGAACCCCACGTCGCGCCCGCCGCCGAGCCAGAGCGCGAGGAGGCGGGCGAGTCCCGCGGTCGTGAGGTCGCGCCCGCGCTCGTCGAGCGCGACGCGCAGCGCGCCGGCCGGCAGCGCGGCCGCGAGGCGCTGCCCCTCGGCGACCATGGCCTGGGCGGGTGTCCGGGTCGCCGCGCGCTTTTCGGGCCGCACCTCGGCCAGCTCGATGCGCGCCTTGCGCGGGAAGCGCCGCGCGTAGTCGGCGAAGGCCTCGTCGACCCAGCCGGGCATGCGTTCCCCGACTGCGGCGACGACGAGCTTCAATGCGGCGCGTCCCGGCAGGAGGGGCGTCGGGCGCGCGCCGGCTGCGCCGGGGCCCCCGGCCGGGGCGATGCGATGCCCGCGGCCGCCACCTAAGTGGCCGCCTCCTCGGCGGGCTTGCGCCGCGCGCGCGGGCGTCGCGCGCGCGGGGGCGGCTGGTCCCAGAGCTCCTCGAGGTTGTAGTGGCTGCGCACTGCCGGCTGCATGATGTGGACCACGACGTCGCCGAGGTCCACCAGCACCCACTCCGCCCCCGCCTCGCCCTCGACGCCCGAGACGCGTTCGCCGAGCGCCTTCATGCGCTCGACCACGTGGCCGGCGAGGGCCTTGGTCTGGCGCGCCGAGTCGGCGGTGGCGATGATCACCCGGTCGAAGAGACTGGTCAGGTGCGTGACGTCGAACGCCGCGATGTCGCGCGCCTTGATGTCCTCGAGCGCGCCGACGATCGCCTTCTGCTTCTTCCGGATGTCCATCAGGCGGCGAGGTCGTCCTTTCGGTAGAGGTCGTGCGCTCGAATATATGCGAGAACTTCGGGCGGGAGCAAATAGCGCACGCTGCGGCCCGACGCGAGCCGGCGGCGCAGCTCGGACGCCGAGATGCCGAGCGCCGTCATCGGGAAGGTGACGATGCGCCCGGCCGGCGCGGCGGCGAGCGCCGCCGGGGCGACGGTGCGCCGCTCGTACTCCGCGCCGACCGCGGCCGGGAGCGCGGCGCGGTCGAGCGCGAACCCGGGCCGCTCGCCGACCGCGAAGTGCGCGAGCGCGAAGAGCTCGCGCCACGCGCGCCAGGTGTGGAAGGCGTGCAGCTGGTCGGCGCCGATGATGAACACGAGCGGTGCGTCGGCGCCGAGCTCGGCCCGCAGGCGCCGCAGCGTGTCGATCGTGAACGACGGCGCCGCGCTGCCGGCTTCCGCGTCGTCCACCTCGAAGCGCGGGTCGGCGCGCACCGCGATGCGCACCATCTCCAGCCGGTGCCGGCCGGCGGTGCGCGGCGCCGCGCGGTGGCCCGGGCTGCCCGACGGAATCCAGCGCACGCGCGCGAGCCCGAGGTGCTCCGCGGCCTCGTCCGCGAGGCGCAGGTGCGCGTAGTGGACCGGGTCGAAGGTGCCGCCCAGGAGCCCGAGCAGCGGGCGATGCGCCATCGCGGTCCCGCGCCGGCGGCTCAGCCCTTGCGGGTCGCGGCGACCGGGATCGTCGCGAGCCGCTGCATCGCCGGCGATTCGAACAGCTGCGCGTTGGCGAGGTACTCGCGCAGCATGCCGGTCGCGTCGAGGCCCCAGAAGAGCTGGCCGTCGGCGACGAAGGTCGGCACGCCGAAGACCCCGGCGCGGATCGCCTCCGCGCCGTTCGCGCGCAGCTGCGCCTTGACGCCCTCGCTCGCCGCCAGCACCTCCGCGCCCGGCACGCCGAGCGCGTCGCACAGCGCCTTCCACTCGTCGTTCGGCGAGCGCCCGTCGCGCCAGATGAAATCGAAGATCGCCTTCACCGTCTCGTGGGTGGCGCCGAACGCGGTCGCGAGCCGCAGCGCGTGGATCGGGTTGAAGGGGTGTGCCGGCGGCACGCGCAGCGGCACGCCGCGCTGCGCCCCGAGCCAGGTGACGTGGCGATAGGTGTGCAGGCGCTTGGATGCGATCTCCGCCGGGGCCTTCTGGCCCCAGTGGTCGAGCAGCGCCGCGAGCACGAGCGGCTTCAGCTCGAGGTCGGAGCGCTGGAAGAGCTCCGGCTCGGTCGCGAACTGCAGGTAGGCGTACGGCGAGAGGAAGTCGAAGTACCACTGCAGGCGCGCCACGCGGACTCCTTCGCCCGGTCAGGCGCGGACCTGCCCGTTGCCGAGCACGACGTACTTCTGCGAGGTGAGGCCCTCCAGGCCGACCGGCCCGCGCGCGTGCAGCTTGTCGGTGGAGATGCCGATCTCGGCGCCGAGGCCGTACTCGAACCCGTCGGCGAACCGGG
>WBZO01000918.1_pt1 | contig 52762 bp, 57 predicted proteins | sample 5204261 | NCBI WGS metagenome assembly WBZO01 (sample SAMN12412400, study PRJNA552823) | activated sludge metagenome | isolation source: activated sludge from anammox sidestream of wastewater treatment plant... | place: USA: North Carolina | collected 2017-09
CGCGTCATCCGCGATCAACTCCAGGCCACCGGAGATGTTGGTGAGCGGCGCCCTCAATTCATGAGAGACGAGCGCCACGAAGTCGGACTTCATGTGATCGAGTTGGCGCAGTTCGGCGTTCATTTCCTCCAGCCGCTCTGCCTGGGCCTGGAGCGACCGCTGGGCGGCCTCCAGGTGGGCGGTCCGTTCCGCCACATCTTTCTCGAGGCTCTGGTTCAGGAGGGCCGTCGAAGTCTCGGCTGCCGCCCGGGCCTGGATGATGCGCCGCATGTAAATGAGCGCGACAAAGACGGTAACCGGCCCGGCGACGCCGAAGACCAACACCTCCATAACGAAGTTCGCGTTCTTGGTGGTGATGCCCAGCTGGTGCTCGAACACCTCGTAGACGATCCCGAGGGCCGCCAGCAGTGGCGGCAGCATCCATGGAAGCCAGCGTGCCAACACCAGCCGGTCGGTCCCCGTCAGGCGCGCCTCGTTCATTTCGTCCACATCATTGCCCCCCCGGAGCGGCAAGAGTGCATCTGTTCCTGCCCGTTCGCCAATTGTGACGACTTATCGACGTCCCGGAACACGCGGCTGAGACATCCAGCCACCGTTCCGAGACGGGCCCGGTGCTAGTGTCAGGTTCAGATCGAGTAAGGAGCACATCCATGGCCGAAACCCAGGACTCCCCCGAGTCGATGAACCGCCGGGAGGCGCTAACTCACATCGCATTCTGGGGCGCGACGGTCGGAGCGATGGGAGCCATTGGTGTCCCTGCCGCCCGCTTCCTCGTTGGTGCCTCATTCGAAGAAGGGGCGCACAAGTGGGTCCCGGTAGCGCCCCTGGAACAACTGTCGCCCGGTGACTTCAAGCGGATTGCTTACGAGTACCGCACGCAGGATGCGTGGCACGAAGTCACCAAGGAGGGCCTGCTCTATGCCCGCCTCGGGGCCGATGGAGAGCCCCTGGTTTTCTCCGCCACCTGCACGCATCTGGGCTGCAACGTGAGCTGGCGCAAGGACGAGTCGCGGTTCGCTTGCCCGTGCCACGCCGGTTTTTACGACGCGGACGGGGAGGTGACTTCCGGCCCACCGCCACGCCCGCTCCAACGGTTGGAGACCCGTCTTACCGACGGCGTCGTGGAAGCACTGGTGTAATGCGATGAACAAGGTACTCACCTGGTTCGACGACAGGGCGGGCTGGAACCGCCCGATACGCGCGCTCCTCAAATACCCGGTCCCCGAACACGCGCACAAGAACCCCATGTTCGCAATGGGGTCGATGCTGATGATCCTGTTCCTCATCCAGGCCGTCACCGGGGCGCTCATGGCCTTCTACTACGACCCATCACCCGAAGAAGGCGGGGCCTACAGCAGCGTCGACTACATCCAGTACACCTTGAGGTTCGGGTGGCTGATCCGCGGTGTGCACCACTGGGCCGCCTCGCTCATGGTCATCCTCATCGTCGTCCACCTGCTCCGCACGTACCTCTACGGCGCCTACAAGAAGCCGCGCGAACTGACCTGGATCGTGGGCGTGCTCCTGTTCTTCGTGGTCGTTTCCTTTGGCTTCACCGGCTACCTCCTCCCCTGGGACCAGAAGGGTTATTGGGCCACGAAGGTCGGGACGGAGATCGCCGGCTCCGTGCCCATGGTCGGCGACACGCTCCGGAGCCTGATGCGCGGCGGCGAAGAGATGGGTGTCGCAACGCTTACTCGATTCTATGCCGTCCATATCCTCGTCTTGCCTGGCGCATTCCTGGTACTCGCTCTTGCCCACATGGCACTGATGCGGCGCAACAAGCTTGCACCGCCCCTGATGCGTAAGACGGGTGAGCCGGAGAAGTCGGTCCCGTTCTACCCGACACACCTTGTCATCGAGGCAGGGATCGCCCTCGTCATGATCCTCGGCCTCATCTGGGCCGCCAGCCAGTTCCCGGCGCCGCTGGACCTGCGCGCCGACGTCACCGATTCGTCGTTCGTGCCCCGCCCCGACTGGTACTTCCTCTTCTACTTCCAGTTGCTCAAGTACTTCCCCGGAGACCTTGAGGCAGTTGCGACCGTCCTGATCCCGTTGTTCTTCTTCGGGTCGTTGGTGGCACTTCCGTTCGTCGACAGGGGAGAAGAAAGGAGGCCGTGGAAGAAGCCCATTACGACGGGAGCATTCGTTGTCTATGCCGTGGCGATCATCATCCTGACCATCCTCGGCGCCGGCTGAAAACCTGCCTCCGGGGCAGGTTCAAGGAGTAAGTCATGCGAACAAAGTATTTCGCCATCGCTCTCGGGCTCGCCGCCGTGGCCGTATCGGCCCTCGGCGCCTGCGGCGGCGGCGACGAATCGTCACCGAACACGCTCGTCGCGAAGAAGGCGGCCCCTGCCTCCCTCGCCGCCGAAGATGCCGCCTGGGAGAAAGCTTCGGCGACCACGATCAAGACCAGCGTCATCGAAGGCTCGAAGGCGGCCGGAGATGTGGAAGTCTCGGCGAAAGCCATCTACAGCGGAGACGACATCTGGTTCCGCTTCGAATGGTCCGACGCCTCGGAAAGCGCCGGCCGCGTCTGGACCTGGGACGGCTCCGCCTGGAAATCGGGCGGCAATGAGGACCGGCTGTCCCTCTACTGGGAGATCACGCCGATCGACAAGTTCCAGACCCGCGGATGCGCCGTGCTCTGCCACAACCCCGAAACCGACTCGATCGACAAGTGGTACATGGTCGCTCCCGAGGTGGATGACCGGGCGGACAACTGGCACTGGAAAGCGGCCCGGAGCAATCCGATCGGACAGGTCGACGACAAGTTCCTGATCGGCGAACTCACCGACCCCGAGGACATCGAGTCCGCAAACAAGGGCGATGCCAAGGACAAAGGCGGTTACAAGGACAACAAGGCGGAAGACGGGAAGGGCCCCGCGATGATGCAGGACCCTTCGAAGGAGCCATCCGCCGGCAAAGGCTTCCTGCTCGTGACCGAGGCCGTCGCGCTGGACGTCTCCAAGCTCAAGGCCGGCGATACCATCCCCCGCGAACTCCTGGAATCCTGGACCGGTAGCCGGGGCGACATCGAAGCCATGGGCACATGGTCCAACGGCAAGTGGACCGTTGTCTTCCATAGGAAGCTCGATACCGGCCACGAAGACGACATCAAACTCGTGACTGGCAAGACCTATCCGTTCGGCCTGGCGGTCCATGACAACGCCGGAGGCTCCAACCACACCATCACCAGCGACGTCTACCTGCTGAAGTTCGACTAGCGGACCGAGCCTGCGCTTCAGGCCTGGTTGGCGGAGGACTCCCTCCGTCGACCAGGCCCGCGGAAGGCCCGGCACCGTGCCAAATCAGCCCCCGATCGCAGTGGAGTCACCCGAAATGACGACGATCGCACGGCAAGCGCCCCGCATCCATGGATCGATACCCGCGGTCGCTCACGCGCTCGTGCGGTCCCTCGCGTCGATGCGCCTCGCGCTGTTCCTCATCGTTGCTCTCGCGTCACTCGTCTTCATCGGGACGCTCATCGACCAGGCACCTCTCCCGGTCGCTTCGGACCCCGTCGCGTATGCCCGGTGGCTGGATGATGCCGGCGGCAAGTACGGACATTGGACCGGCACCCTCGACCGCCTGCAGCTTTTCAACATCTTCCATTCCACTTACTTCCGGGGGCTGCTCGGGTTGCTCGCGGTCAACATCCTGGTCTGCACGATGAGCCGCTGGCGGGGGATCTGGAATACGGTCTTCCACACGCGTGCGCGGACGACCGAGTCGTTCCTCGTAAATGCCCGCTACAACGCCCGGGTGCGGACCGGACTGCCGGCGGCCGAAGCGGCGGAGCGGCTCCGCAAGACCCTGTCCCGTTCGCGCTACCGCGTCACCGTTGAGGGGAAGCCAGGGTCGGTTGCCGTGTTCGGAGACAAGAACCGGCTCTCCAGGTTCGGCACGTTCTTCACGCACCTCAGTCTCATCCTCATCCTCCTCGGCGCCATGGCCGGCGGGATCTGGGGTTTCGAAGACCCCAGGTTCTCCGTCGCCGAGGGCTCGACGCGCGAGCTCGGCCTCGGCACGGGAATCGCCGTCCGCCTGAACGAATTCGCCGACGCATACCACAACGATGGGACGCCGGCCGACTACCGCGCCGACGTGACGCTGCTCGACGGCGGCGAGCCGGTGAAGTCCGGGACGGTCCGGGTCAATTCACCCCTGCGGTACAAGGGAGTCGCCTTCCATCAGTCCTTCTTTGGGCAGGCGGCCATGCTGACCGTGCGCGATGCGTCCGGGACCGTCCTGTTCAGCGACGCTGTCCCGCTGTCAGGCGAGAGCGGCACGGCCCAGCGGCCCGCGGGGTCGTTCTCCATCCCCCGAGAGGGGATAACGGTCAATGTGGCGGGGCCGTCGCTCGCGGAGCCCGACCCGCTCGTCCGCCCCGGCGAGGTCCGCGTCGACATCTTCTACCAGGGCGTCCGCGCGGTCCCGCCCCGGAACCTCACGGTAGGCGCCCCCGCCGATATCGGCGGCCTCACCTTCACGTTCGAACGCGAAGCACGGTTCGTCGGATTCAACGTGGTCAAAGACCCCGGGATGAACATCATCTGGGTGGCCTGCGCCTTCATGATGGCCGGCCTCGTGATGCTGTTCTACCTCCCGCGCCGCCGGATCTGGGCGCTGTGCCTCGAACGTCCCGGCGACGTGGTCGAAGTCCTCATCGGGATGCCGGCCCAGCGCGATGCACCGCTCGAACAGGAATTTGACCGGTTGCGAACGAGACTCGCCGGCAGCCTCGATACGGGACCCGCGCAAACACAAACCACAGGTGATCGCCATGGCTGATCTCGCTCACTACGCCTTTGTTGCAGCAACCGTCGCTCTTGCTGGCGCGCTCGCCCTCTACCTGGTTTCGGCTGTCGAATTCCGGGCTGCGCGGGTGCTCAGTCTCGCGGGCGGCCCATCCACCGCTCTGTCAGCGGCAGGCGGTGGCACCCGAGGAACGCTCGGCCGCTACGGGACCTGGCTGACCGTCCATGCAGTGGTGTTTCTCACGGCTTCCCTCGCGCTGAGAGCGCTGGCGACCGGCCATGGCCCGTTTTCGAACATGTACGAGTTCTCGATCGCGTTCGCCTGGGGCGCGCTGGTCACCTACCTGTACTTCGAGTACCGCTACCACTTCCGGACGCTGGCCCTGCTCGTCGTCCCCGTTTCCCTGGCGCTCCTGGCGTACGCAACCACTTCGTCGAACGATGTACGTCCGCTGGTACCGGCCCTCCAGAACAACCTGCTGCTCACGGTTCATGTGCTCGTGGCGGTGATCGCCTATGGCGCGTTCACCGTCGCGTTCGGCGCAGGGGTGCTGTACCTGGTGCAACGCAAGAACACCGTCCGCTGGTTGCCTGCGAACTCCGTGCTCGACGAGATCGGGTATAAGTCCGTGGTCGTGGGATTTCCCATGCTCGCCCTGGTCCTCATTCTCGGGGCTATCTGGGCGGAGATCGCGTGGGGGACCTACTGGAGCTGGGACCCGAAGGAGACGGCCGCGCTGTTCACCTGGCTGGTTTATGGCGGCTATCTCCACGCCCGCGTCATGCGCGGCTGGCGCGGTAGCCGCAGCGCCGTCTTCCTCATCGTGGGCTTCGGGGCCACGCTGTTCACGTACTTCGGCAACCTGTTTTTCGGGGGCCTTCATAGCTATGCGTAAGCTCGGCAGTCTCCTCTGGTGCCCGCCGGCCTCCCCTGGTGGACTCCCCGCTTCGCCGGGCCAACCTGACGCCGAAGCCGCTCCCGGCCCGGGCCTCCCGCTCTCCCTGCGGGCGAGGATTGCGCGCTCGGTAGTGCTCACCCTCGGGCTTTGCGCCGCGGCGGGCGCCCTCGTCTGGTTCTTCGAGAGCACACCCGAAGATGAGGGCAGCCAGGCCATCGCGCTGAGCGCCACCGCGAAGGGACCCGGGCCCAGGCTCGGGAACGTTGCCCCGGATTTCGACCTCGCAGGCCTCGGCGGCGAGATCATCGACCTGCAGAGCTTCCGCGGGCAGCCCGTGTGGATAACGTTCTGGGCGTCGTGGTGCCCGCCGTGCCGCGCCGAGAGCCCCGAACTGGTAGCCGCCTACAAGCGCCACGCCGCCGCTGGCCTGGTCATCATCGCTGTCGATGTGGGCGAAGACCCGGCCACGGTCGCGGACTACGTCGAAAAGGCCGGCCTCCCTTTCCTGGTGGGCCTCGACCGTTCCACGCAGGTGGCCGCTCAGTACCGCGTCCGTGGGCTGCCAACCCACTACTTCGTCGACGCCGGCGGGGTCGTCCGGGACATGAAGATCGGCCCCATGGGCGAGAAAGAAATCGAACGCCGGCTGGCAAGCGTCCTGGATTGAAAGTCCCACGCCTCGGCGAGCGAGGAGGCCTGCTCAGTCGCCTGAAGGCCGAGTGGCCCCCGCGTTGCCCGCTCACTCCGCGCGGTGGACATCCTCCAGGAGTTCGCGCAGTCTGCTCAAGGCTCCAGCTTCGAGCGAGAGCGGCAGCCGCAGCAGTTCGGCCGAGAGCGCCCGGTACAGTTCGCGCAGTTCCGGATCCACGGCGAGCGCCAGCAGGTGACCCTCAACCGTGGCGACGTCTCCTCGCGCCACCGGCCCGGTAAGCGCCGCCGCGAGTTCCATCTGCCCAACGTTCGCCGACGCCGCCTGCAAGAGGGGCGATAGTGCTTCCCGCGCGAGTTGCTCGGGCAGCCCCGAGAGTGCCCAGAGCCGGCCCGCCGCACTGGCGAGCGCCACGACGTGGTTGCTCACCGTCACCGCGGCGGCGTGATAGAGCCGCCGGTCCACGCCGTCCAGGCGGAACGGGCGCGCGCCCAGCCCGGTCACCATTAGCGCCAATTCGCCGCCGAGAGGCTCCGCGCCTTCGACTCCGCAGCAGACGCCGCGCAGGCGCGCAGGCTCGGGCGACCGCGACGGGAACGACTGCAGCGGGTGGAGGCACCCCGCGATGCCGCCCGCCCGGGTCACGGCGTCGAGCGCGTCGAGCCCCAGCGCCCCGCTGCAGTGGACCACCCGGTGGCGCGCCTCCCACGGCACGGACTGGCAGACTGGCATGATCGCGGCGTCGGGCACCGAAAGGAACACCATGCTCGACACCTCCGCGACCCGCGCGGCATCCGTCGTCGGCTCCACATCCGGGCCAAGCGCGGCCGCCAGTGCCCGTGCCGAATCGAGTTGCCGGCTGGCGACGGAGGTCACCCGATAGCCCGCCTCCACCAGACCGAGGGCGAGCGAGGCCGCCAGCCGTCCCGCTCCAACAAACCCGACTGCCGCAACCGTCCTGTTCTTCATCCCAACAAGGAAGGCACGCCGGGCGTCCGGCGTCAACGGGTCTTGCACCACCGCCGTCCCAGAGGCCATGGCCGGTCCCGGGGGCCGGATGCGCAGCAGGATGTGCCTTTGCCGTATATCGAATCCACAACGACATCCGCAGTACGCATATTTACAACCCTATTGCGAGAGATTACAGTCCCGGTCGGTTGAGCCCCTCGCGCGGTTCGCACGATGGCCCGCCGGGGTTCGAGAAGGGAGGCCCAGGCATGTCCATCGAAGAAACGCGCGCACTCTGGGAACGCTTCAAGGTCGCAGACCAGGCGCACGACGCTGAGGCGATCAGCGCGATGTACGCCGAAGACGTGGTCTTCACCGGTACCCCGCTCCGGGGGCGGGCAGCGTTGAAGCAGATGGACGCGACGTTCTATGCGGCCTTCCCCGACTACCGGCGTGAGTACCTCACGGAGGTGATCGGTGACGACACGGTTGCCTTTGTGCACCACTACACGGCGACGCACACCGGCCCCTGGTTCGGCATCGAGCCGACACGGATGCGACTGGACGTCACCGGGTGTTCGGTCCTGAAGGTCCGCGACGGTCACTTCGCCGAGGTGCAGATCTTCCAGCCTGACCTGATGGCCCACCTGCGTCGAGAGGCCAACCTCCAGCTCGTCCGGCGGTTCTACGCAGCTGAGCACGCGCGCGACTTCGATACTTGTTCCGCGTGCCTCGCCCCTGACGTCGAGGTCTGGGGCAACGGCCGTTTGCTCCGCAGCGGGCGGCGAGCCCAGGTCGACCACCTGCGGGAGAATCTTGCCGCCTTTCCGGACTGGCGAGTAGAGACGCTTTCGCTCCTCGCGGACGCCGAAACCGTCGTCGCGAGGTGGCGTGCCCGCGGGACGCACTCCGCCCCATACGGTGCGATTCCTGCCACCGGCACACGCGTCGAGATCTTCGGGACGACTTCGTTCGAGATCAGAGGCCGGTTGCTCCAGTTCTACCGCTTCGACCTGGACCCGAGTCCGCTCAACCAGCTGGCGAGCGGCTGAAGGAGAGAACCATGACACCGCAATGGGCTGATCGTCCACATGTCCGACGTGCCCCGCGTGATGGAGTCGATGGGCAGCTTCGGCACGGTCGGCTTCACCACCATCGAGGACTTCAGCTAAGGAGAGCCCGAACAATGACAGACAACGCACCGAAAGCCGTGGTCCTCCGCGCGATCGAGCTCTACAACGATCACCCGCCAGAGGTGTACGTCGACGTCGAGAAGTTCCTGAGCGCGTGGAGCGAAGATTGCGTCCAGGAGTTCGCGGCCACGCCGCAGACGCCTGCGCGGCGCGTAGTGGGGAAGCAGCCGACGCGCGACACGGTTGCCGGATTATCGACCTGGTTGCGCGACAGCCACACAGAGGTCCACGAGGCCATCGCCGAGGGCAACCGCGTCGCCCTCAGGTACACATGGACCGGCATCGTGGCGCGGGATGTCCCGGGCTTCTCGGCCGGGACGGAGTTGCGAGCGGATGGCACGGAGTTCTTCACGGTCCGCGACGGTCTCATCGTCGAGATGGTCGATGTGATGGGGCCAATCCTCCCCCCGGCAGGTGATTCCCCATGAACCTCGAAGAGGCCACACGCCTCGCGAAACGGCACGAACACGTCTACAACGACGACTTCGAACGCTACGCCGGCCTGTATGCCGACGACTACGATGGCTACCGGCCCAACCGGGGTACCAGTGGCGGCAAGGTGGAGATGTACGCCCTCGAGCAGCGTGCGACCGCCGCCTGTCCCGACCGTAAGACGAAGGTGCTCCGCGTGCTCGCCGGCGAGGGCGACTGGTTCGGCATCGAAGAGCTGTGGCAGGGCACGAACACGGGCGGCGACGAGATGTTCGGCCCGCCCGGCGCGGAGATCGCCATCTACGCCTTCACCGTGTACGAGGTGCGCGACGGGAAGTTCACCCGGTCGGTGGCATGGACGGGGCGGCCCGCGGCGCAGGGAGGGATCGCATGACAACCAAACGCGAGAACGGCATCCGCCTCGTCCAGGAGTGCGTGGCCGGTGAGAACGCCCAGGACTATGACCGCATGTACTCGGTCTGGGGCGACACCGTGACGTACTACCTGAACGGCGACATTCCCTGGGCTGCCCCGACTGCCGAATTTCGAGAGTTTGAAAAGACGACGACGCCCCGCATCTATGGCAATGCGCACCGCGAGATCCAGTGGATCGACGCGACCGGCGACCGCGTCGCCTACCAGTACAAGATCCAGTTCAACCACAATGGGGAGGTCTTCGGATTCCCGCCGACTGGCAATCGTGTCGAGTTCCACGGTGTGGGCATCGCCGAGCACGACGGTGAGCGCATCCAGCTCATCCGCCTTCACGCCGACCAGGGCGAGATGGACCGCCAGCTCGCCGGGAAGGTGAGGGCCCCAGGCGCAGCCAGCGCTGCGCCGTCGGGGCCCCCTATCCCGGAGGGAGAGCGGGCGCGGTACGAGGAAGCGGGCGAGCGCCTCATCCGCACCGTCTACGAGGCCGAGAACGAGCGCGACATCGAAAAGCAGCTCGCCTGCTACGCCGACCCGCTCCTGGACCACTTCGCGGGACGTGTGAACGCGGTGCCGGTGTCGCGGGCTCGCAGGATTCTGCCTGCGTGGTGGGAGAGCGTGCCCGGCCTACACCGGGAGATCGAGGAGGTGCTGGCGATGGGCAACCGGGCCGTCCTCCGCTGGTACCTGACCGCGGCCGAACTCGACGGAAAACCGGTCAGTCAGCACGGCTGCTCCGTGGTCGAACACGACGGTAAGCGAATCACACGGATGTGGACGTACTACCCGGACGTGGCACAGGTCTTCCCGGCCGTCCTGCAACTCGAATAGGAGGGTGTCGTCGGGGGCGCGCCGCACCTCGCTTCTGGCACTCCGCGTGCCAATTGTGATTGACGACCACCGCGGCCGCTTCGATGATGGGCCCCGTGAGCTCCCCTGCCTCGAATGCCGCCGGAGAAACGGCCCCGGCAAGGCCGGACGGCCGCCGCGCAAGCCGCGAGCGCAACAGGGTCGCGGTCGTCGACGCCCTCCTGGACCTCTATGCCGAGGGAAACCTCAGGCCCGGCGCCGGCGAAGTCGCCCGTCGCGCTGGTCTCTCCCGGCGCTCCGTCTTCCGCTATTTCGATGACCTGGACGACCTGGACCGGACCGCGATAGCGCGACAGCAAGAGCGCGTCCGCTCACTCTGGGATGTCCCGGCGACCGGTGAAGGGCCACTGGCCGGCCGGATCGCTGCCGCCGCCGAACGCCGGCTGAAGCTGTTCGAGGCGGTCGCCCCGGCCGCCCGCGTTGCGCGCATGCGCGCCCCGCTCCACCGCGTGATTGCCCAGGAACTCGCCGAGAGCCGGCGGCTCTTTGCCCGCCAGCTCGAACGCCAGTTCGCCCCGGAACTCGATGCGCTCGACGCCGCGGACCGTGCCAGGACACTGGCGCTCCTCGACGTGATCTGCTCCTTCGAGTCCTATGACCTGATGCGGACCGTCCGCGACATGAGCCCCGCCCAGGCCCGTGACGCCATGGCCGAAGGCATCCGGGCCATCCTGTCGTGCTCCTGATCGTCCTGCGAGCGAAGCCGCCGCTATTGGCCGGATTCCGGGAGCCGCGCTAGGAACTCGGCGGGATGTCTCCCGGCGGGAGGTCGTGGGAGAGCCGGTCGTAGCGCCGCGCGAGCCTCCCGATATCCGGGCCCTTCCCCATCACGGCTTCCACCTCGGCCCCATACGTTGCTTCGGCCTCGGCCAGCTTGTCGCCCTCGGTCAGGTGCCGCGTGAACGGGCTCATGATCCTCTTCATCCGGTGCGGGTTGGTTTTCCCGGCCTTCCCGTTCGGGCAGGGAGGAGGTGTGGCGGCCCGATCCACGCTCCGGGCGAACACCTCTTCCCTGGCACCACAGCACTCGCACAGGTACTCGTACAACGGCATCGCCGCCTCCTCCTTTCGCCTGGTCCGATGGAGGTGCAGGGGTCCGGCCAGCACATGCGGGACCCCTGGCACCGTCGGGGGAAAACTGCGCTCCTAGCCGGCCCGCGGCCCGCCGGTCGCGGAAATGATGTCCCGAGTCCGGTAGGAGTTGACGTTGCCGCCACGGAGGTCGGCCCACTTGAGGTAGTCCGGCACCGCCGTAATCGAGCCGATGGTGAACAGCGGCACCGTGTAGGCCTTGTCCATCATGTACTTCTGGATGTCGCGGACCAGTTCCTGGCGCCTGGTCTTGTCGAGTTCCCGGCGCTGCTTATCGAGCATGCCATCGAGTTCCGCGTCGTTGAGGTTCTGGTGCTGGGCCGAACCCTTCGAGTGGTAGTACTCGCGCAGCGTGCGGTCCGGGTCGTCGAACGACCAGTCGCCGTGGCTCGAAAGCGGGTAGGGCTTCTGGGCGCGGTAGACCTCGGAGATCCACTGGGCGTTCTCGAGCGTCTTCGGCGCGACATCGATACCGAGAGCCTGCTTCAGCAGCCCCTGCATGATCGGCGCCAGCGTCGTGCCACTGTATTGCGGCGAGACCCAGTTCTCGGTCTTCAGCCCCGACTGCCCCGCCTGCTCCAGGAGGGCCTTGGCCTGGGCCAGGTCGAACTTCGGCATGTCGGCCTCGCGCGCCGCCCAGAACGCGTTCCCGGAGGACATTTCGCCCGTCCGGAGGCCGCGCCCGGCCGCGAACGCCGCAATCATCTGGTCGTAGTTGAACGCCAGCGCAATCGCGCGACGGACCCGTTCATCGTCGAACGGCTTCGTCGTCACGTTGAAGTACAGGTGGAGCTTCGAGCTGAAGGCCGCCTGGATCTCGACAAAACTTCCCGGCACCTTGGCCTTGATGTCCGACATCTGGCTCGTGATGACGTCCGCTTTCGAACCAAGGACGTTCACCGCGCCCAGGTCCGTCTCGCCCGAAAGGTACTTCGCCTCGCGCACCGCACGGTCGGCAAGCACCTGCATTTCCAGCTCGTCGAAGAACGGCAGGCCGGGCTTCCAGTAATCCGGGTTCCGCTTGAAGGTCGCCTGGACTCCGCGCTCCCACTTATCAAGCAGGTACGGCCCCGTGCCAATCGGTGTCCGCTCAATCGTCCCGGCCTCGACAACCTCGCGCGAAACCATCTGCGCCCAGGTGAACCCCAGGTTGATGAACAACGGCGCAAACGGATGCGCCAGGGTCAACTTCACGGTGTAGTCGTCGGGCGTCTCGATCGACGAAATCGGCTCGAACATCCCCCGCAGACGGTTCTCCGGCCGCGTCTCGACCATCCGCTTCAGGTTGTACGCAACGTCGCTGGCGACGAACTCCCGCCCGTTCACCGGCTTGACGTTCTGCCACTTCACGCCCTTCCGAAGGGTCAGGACAACCTCGGTGTCCGATGGCTGCTCCCACTTCTCGACCAGCTCGCCCATGATGGTCTGCTCGCCCGGCTTCTCTTCCCAGGGGAAGAACAGGCAGTTGTGAACCGGCGAAGTCAGCGCCTGCGTGCCCGGCTCCTCGTGGCTGTGCGGGTCTCCGCCGACCGGGTCATCGGCCTGCGCCCAGACGAACTTGCCCCCGGCCTTCCCGCCCGGGAGGCCTTTGAACAGCGGGTGGTCCGGCAGCGCCGATGCGGTCCCGCCGCCGCCCGCCGCAGTCGTTGCCGTGCTCGCTGCCGGCGTGGTCCCGCCCGCGTCGCCTCCATCATCGTCGTCGTCGTCACCGCACCCGACGATGCCGAGTGCCGCCGCCCCTACGCCGAGCGAGAGCCCTCCGCCGATCACCCGCCGCCGCGATGCGCGTTTCGTCCACCATCGCGACCAGTAGTCAGTCCTGTCTTGCATTTGCGTTCTCCTTACCCCTCGGAAACTCAGGCGGCTTTCGCGCCACCCCTGACCTGTGCCGATTCCGTATCCGGATTTGCTTCCCTTGCTGGTTCGCTGCTGCCTCCCCTCTCCCGGGACGTCGCGGGCCCGCTGGCCACCAGGTCATGCCCATCAGCGGCCCCGCAACCGGGGGTCGAGCACGTCCCGCAGGGCATCGCCCAGGAGGTTGAACGCCAGCACGGTGAGAGAAATGGCAACCCCTGGCACAACCGCCAGCCACCACGCCGTCGTGAGGTAGAAACGCGCCTCGAGCGAGAGCATGCTGCCCCACGTCGCGTTCGGCGGTGGCGGTCCCAGCCCAAGGAAACTCAATCCCGATTCGACCAAAATGGCCGACCCGATCGCTCCCGTGGCCACCACCAGGATCGGCGCCGCCACGTTCGGCAGGATGTGCCGCAAGATAATCAGCGGGGTGGACTGCCCGATCGAGACCGCCGCCTCCACATACGTCATCTGTCGCACCGAGAGCGTGGACGCCCGGACGATCCGCGAAAACGACGGGGCCGAAACGAACGCCAGCGCAAACACGAGGTTCCCGACCGATGGACCGATGGCCACCACCACGCTGAGCGCGAGCACCAGCGGCGGGAACGCCAGGATGGCATCCATGAACCGCTGCACTACCAGGTCCACCCATCCCCCGTAGTACCCGCTCACGATGCCGATGGTGGTCCCGATGATCGCCGCGATCGCCACCGCGCCAAAGCCCACGACCGCCGCAATCCGCGCCCCATGGACGACGCGCGAGTAAATGTCCCGCCCCAGCTGGTCGGTCCCAAACCACGCCGAACTCCCCGGGCCTTCCAGGATCCGGAACGGGTCGACCGTGTTGGGGTCCGTGCGCTCGAACGCCTGCGGTACGGCCGCCACAACCAGCACGACGCAGATGAAGAACAGCCCGAGCGCCCCGAGCGGCTTTTTGGATACAAAACGCCTCAGGCCCGCCATGGCGCGCCACGTCCGCCGCTGATTTTGCGTGATACCTATCGCGGGATTGACCGCTGCCCTGGTCGTCATGAATGCACCCCATGAGTTGCTAGCATTGAGTGATCGTCCACGTACGTTCAGGTGTACTTGATTCGCGGATCAACCAGGGTGTAGGCCATATCCGTCACAAAAACAGAGACGATATGGACAAGGCCAAAGATGAGGATCAGCGTCTGCGCGAGGTCGTAATCACGCCGCCCAATCGCCGAAAGTACCCCGGCGCCCATCCCCGGAATACTGAACACCGACTCGATGATCACCGACCCGCCGAGAAGCGTGGCGAATTGCAACCCGAAGATCGTGACAATCGGCACCATCGCGTTCCGGAAGCTGTGCCGGATGATGACCGTCCTGCCCGCCAGGCCCTTTGCCCGCGCCGTGCGGATGTAGTCCTGCCGAAGCACCTCGAGCAGCGATGACCGCGTCAGCCGGGTAATCACCGCTGCCTGCGCCAGCCCGATGATCACCGCCGGCAAGAGCAGCGTCTGCACGTTCTCCACCGGGTTTTCGAACAGCGAAACGTAGCCCGTCGGCGGCGTCCACCCCCACCACCGCGCCGGCAGCATGATCGCCAGCGTCGCCAGGAAGAAGTTCGGTATCGCAATGCCCACGGCCGTCCCAACCTGCAACACGCGGTCGATCCAGCGGTCCTGGTTGAGCGCCGCCATGGTCCCGGCGGGCACCGCCACCAGCACCGCGAACAGCGCCCCCAGCACTGCGAGCTCGGCGGTCGGCGGGAACCGCCGCTTGATCTCTTCCGAGACCGGTTCCGTGCTCCAGATCGATTCGCCGAGGTCTCCGGTCACGAGCCGGCCGACCCAGTTCAGGAACTGCACCGGGATCGGCTCATCCAGCCCGAACTGCTTTTCGAGCCGCGCGACGTCGGCCTCGCTCTGGCCCGCGCCCGCCCGCAATTCCGCGGCACTCCCCGGGATGAGGCGGAGGAGCGCGAACGATCCAAACAATACGAGGATCAGCACTGGCAGGGTGAGCACCACCCGCCGCAAGACGTATGCAGTCATTCCGTTTCGAACACCCCTGCCGTCAAACTGGGTCGCGGCGGAGTCTAATAAGCGCAATCTATCGCGGGTATACGCTCGAAGGCCTAAGTTGCCCCGTGAAGGGCCTAGGCCTTTCGGGCCCCCAGAATAAGCCTCCGGGTGCATACCCACGGCTGCCCGCCCCGTGGTGAGATATATCGAGTTTGGGAATCACCCTCGGAGGCCACGCATAACGATGAGCGCATCGTCGACTGAACAACTCATGGAGCCCGGTCTCGACCTCTCCTGGCTCAACATCGATGACGGCTGGGGTACCCGCGCCGAAGCCGGCGCCAAGGGCCTCACCCTCGAGAACCTGCGCCAGCTCCCGCACTACGGGGAAGCTCGCCCCGATGCCGGCTGGCCGACGTTCACCATGCGTGGCGCCCGCCCCGACCCCCGCTCCGCCGCCCACCGCAACCAGTACAAGACGAAGTCCGATGTCTGGTCCGAGTCCGCACTCCTCCTCTACGAAGAGGCCATGCAGCGCCAGTGGTCCTCCGCGGTCGATATCCCCTGGGAGGAGATCAAGGACCTCCCCGACGACATCGAAATGGCGATGTGCACGCTCTGCACCTTCCTCACGCAGGTCGAATTCATCGCCGGAGACCTTCCCGGCCGCTTCATGGGCACCGTCCACCCGGAACAGTTCGAGACCCAGCTCTTCCTCGGCACCCAGCTCATGGACGAATCCCGCCACGAAGACGTCTTCCGCAAGCGCGCTCTCGTCAACGGTGGCGGCCTGACCGACGCCGGCTTCGGGGCCTCCCAGCTCCTTTCGGCCGATGACTTCACGGAGATGACCGCCCGCCTGCACCTCGTCGGCGAAGGCTTCGTCCAGACGATCTTCCGCATGGGCGAGCTCATCTCGAACAACGAAGCCGAAAAGCGCATCTTCCGCCTGTCGGCCCAGGACGAATCGCGCCACCTCGCTTTTGGCGTCACCCACCTCAAGTACCTCATGGATGTGGAGCCCGAGCGCAAGGAACAACTGCACCACTACCTGGACATCCAGGAGGGCGCCCTCGGCCAGTCGCAGGGCAGCCTCACCACCAACCCGGCGACCAGCGAGGCGCTCGCAGTCCTCGCCGGCGGCGGCATCAAGCACATCGACGAGGGGTTCAAGAAGCTCCTCATCATGCGCAAGAAGCAGATCAACGAGTACATGCACCGCCTCGAGGTCATCGGCCTCGGCGACCGCCGCCAGCGCATGGCGCCCGGCATGAAAGTCTTCCTGGAGGATTAGGACGAATGGTGGCAGTGGCTGAAGGGGTGAAGCGCCGGGCCGGTGAGCTCGGGTGGACCGCAGAGTTGCTCTCGGATCTCGAACAATCACCGCTCCCCGAGAGCACAATCCGATCCCTCGTCGCGTTGCGCGTGGATGGTGATTCCGCCAGGGCGTTCATGAACGCCGCCAGCGAAAACCCGATGATCGCGGCGATGAACTTCCGCTGGGCCCGCCCCAGCACGCAGCTCGGCATCCGCGCCCGGCCCGGCGAACACGGACTGGGCATGCCCGAGATCAACATCGGCACCTATGGGACGGTGCCGGACCAGTGGCCCTACGAAAACGATACGCCCCTCGGCTCCCACCCCACCCCGGGCTCCTACATGCCCGGTCCCTACAGCATCTACGCCAAGAGCGAGGTCTGGGCCGAAGGCTCCGACGCGCTCTACGAGCAGGGCATCCGCGAACGCTGGATCCCCGCCGTCGACATCGACTGGGCCGCCCTCGGCGAACAGCCCGAACAGGTCGAGCGCGCCATCTGCCAGATCGCCACGTCCTTCGCCGAAAACGGACTCGCCGAACAGAAGATCATCGGCTCGTGGGAAGAGCGCATCGCCTACGGCTTCCACGACATCAAGAACCTGCTCTCGGTCCAGAACTTCGACGCCGGCCGCAAGGTCGAAGCCCTGCGCAAGCGTGCCCTGGCGAATGGCGGCGGACTCCTGCAAAGCAACCTGGGCACGCTCTACCGCACCTGGTTCGGCGCGCTCAAGGCAACCGAATGGATCACCTCCATCTGCGTCGTCTACAAGGTCTACGAGGTCGCCACGTTCGAGGCCCTGGCCGAAGCCTGCCCCTCGCCCGTCGACCGGAAGCTGTTCTCGCTCCTCGCCCGGGATAGCCGGCGCCACCTGGAGTACGGTACGCGCCACCTGGCCTACTACCTCCAGTATCACCCCAACGCCCAAGAATACCTCGGCCACTTCCTCGGCCGGGCCGAGGCGGCTCTCGCGGACGAAATCAACCACAGCCCGGCGGTCTCCGAAGCCCTCGCGGTGCTGTTCGCCGGTGGCACCGAACGCCTGGCGGCGGGCATCTCGCGGCTGCGCGACCTCCGGTCGTCGCAGCTCCAGCGCTACCTGGACCTGCTCGACTCCGTCTCGCTCAACCGCGATTCTTCCGTCAACCCCGGGCTCGTCGATATCGCCCGGACAGGAGGACTCGGGGTTGCCGCACGGTAGGCCGTAACTGCTCCCAGCGTCTCTCTCCCGGGTGCCGGTTCCCCCGGGGGTCCCGCAGCCCGCAGCCCGAAACGCGGGCTGCGGGGCCCTCTCCCGGTGCTAAGATGGGCTCGCTTCGGAGGTCCCGGTGATCGAACGGCGCACAAAACGGGCAGAAACCAGGCCGGGCTCCGATGCCGCCGCCGGTTCCGCACCGGCGCGCCCTGCCGGCGGCCTCTGGGCAGCCTCCACGCTTGGCGCCCTCGCGCGGATCCTTTCCGCTGCCGGCTCAGAGCGCGCCCGCATAGAAGAAGCGGTCGGCACCCTCGCCACGCTCATGGAAGCCGACGCCGCCGTCTTCTACCAGCGCAGCATCGTGCGCGGCGCCGCGCCCCTCGTCTATGCCCACAGCCTAACCCCCTACACCGTCGAGCAGATGACCGGCCACGACCTCCAGGTGCGGATGGAAGCCTTCGTCAACCTCGTGGCCGTCGCGGGCCACGTCCGCGAAGCGCCGATCCTCGATGACGCCTACTTCGCCCGCGAGGAGGGCCTTCACTGGGCCGCCTCCTTCCCCGTCTGGTCGGTCGGCCACGTGGCCGGCGTCCTCATCCTCGCCTGGAAGCGGCCAAGCCCCCTCGATATCGAGGCCACGGCCGTGTGTGAAGCGGCGGCCAGCCTCATCGGGTCGGCCATCCGTTCCGATGTCGAACTGGAGCGCGGCACCGAACTGGCTGTCCTCCGCGAACGCGCCCGCATCGCAAGGGATATCCACGACTCGGTCACCCAGTCCATCACCGCCATCGTCCTCAACCTCGAAGCCGCCGGCCGCGGCGACCGCGACATCTCCGATTCCACCAGGACCGGTATCGATGCATCGCTCAGCGTCGCCCGGGCCGCCCTCATCGAACTCCGGCGCTCGATTTGGAACCTCAGGCTCGGCGCGGGCAAGGTCCAATCCATCTCCGAAGCCTTGAACGCCGTCACGGGCTCGCTCCAATCGGCCGGAATCGCCTGCGACATCCAGGTCCACGGCTCGGCCGATACGCTTTCCGACGACCTCGTGGCCGCCCTGCTTTCCATCGCCCGCGAATCCCTCAGCAACGTCCTCCGGCATGCTGGCGCCGATCGGGCCGAGGTCCTCGTGAACATTAGCGAAGACAGCGTGGTAATGGCCATCACCGATAACGGCGTTGGCGCCACCCTCCCACCCGGGCCCGGATCCTTTGGCATTTCCGGCATGCGCGAACGAGCCGCGTCCTTCGGCGGCGACATCACCATCCACTCTGTCGCAGGTCTCGGCACGCGCGTAGAGTGCGCCCTGCCGTTGCTGAGGGATTGAATATGGCCGATTCCACTATCCGCGTCCTTCTCTGCGACGACCATCGCATCGTCCGCGAGGGCTTGAAGCGCCTGATCGAAACAGTCGACGACATCGTCGTCGTCGGCGAAGCATCGAGCGGCGAACAAGCCCTCGACCTGATCAACGCCTGCTGCCCCGATGTCGTGCTCATGGATGTCCGGCTCCCCGGGATGAGCGGCACCGCCGCCACCTCCACCATCCGCAGCGGCCATCCCCACGTCCATGTCCTCGCGCTTTCCACCTTTCTCGATGACGAGCTCATCTTCGGCGCGCTTCGCGCCGGCGCTTCCGGCTATCTCGTGAAGGATGTCGAGCCCGAATACCTCTTCAATGCCATCCGGCTCGCCGCCAACAACGATGCCGTCCTCAGCGGCAACGCAGCCTCCCGCCTCATCACCCGCGTCCTCGAAGACGGAGGCCCGGCGGGCGACGAAGCCTCGCCACTCTCCCGCCTGACACCCCAGGAGCGCGTCATCGTCGATTGCCTCGCGCAGGGACTCTCCAACGCCGACATCGCCGAGACCCTCGTCATCTCCCCCAAGACGGTCAAGACTCACCTCGGAAACATCTTCCACAAGCTTGGCGTCCACAACCGCACCCAGGCGGTCAGCGTGTACCTCCGCCGCCCCCCGGGCGCCGGCCACTCTTTGGACTAACGCCCCCGGGGGTTGTCCGACCGGCCTACACCGTTCGGCCCGCCGAGTTGCTCCGTCGGCCCGATGGCACCGTTGCCCCGCCGGACCCTAGACTCGCGCCGGACGAAGGAGGTCCGGGCACTATGGCAAGCGCAGCAGTGGCGGTACGGTTCCCGTCGGTCGAATGGTTCGAAGCGCTCAGCGCGATCTACAACCAGGAGGTCGAACTCCAGCGCCGGAACGGCCAGGCCGATACCACCATGGCCGTGAAGTGCGGCGACGATATCTTCCGCATGGTCTTCGCGGTCTACTCCATCACCGAAGTGAGCCGCATCGATGAGGCCGGCCTCGCGGGTGTCGATTTCTACCTCGAACTCGACCCCGCCATGTGGCGCGAGATGCTCGAAGACATCAAGAAGCACGGCCGCGCCGAGGGCCAGTACACCCTCAACTCCCTCGACGGCGCGGACCCCGACGGCGTCGCCCGCTCCCGCGCCGGATACAGCGACGGAGATGCCCGCGACGCCTTCTACCGCTTCAACCAGTCCTTCCAGGACCTGTTCGACCTCTCGTCCCGGCTCGAAACCACGTTCTGACCCGGCCCCGCGGCAGCCAGCCCGCCATCGGCTGTACGGTGCCGTCATCAGTCTTCCACCGAGGTCTGCCCATGCCGTATGTCATCACCGAACCGTGCATCGACGTCATGGATGCCTCGTGTGTCTCGGTCTGCCCCGTGGATTGCATCCACACCGCGCAGGCGGCGAAGCAGTACTACATCGACCCGGCCGGGTGCATCGACTGCGCCGCCTGCGAAGCAGCCTGCCCGGTGACCGCCATTTTCCACGAGGACGATGTGCCCTCCGAATGGGCCCCCTACGTCGAGTCCGCGCAGGCCTTCTTCCGCGACGCGCTGGTTTCGTGACCCCCATGCCCCCGCCGCCAGCCACGCACGATGCCCTCCACTACGCCCGGCTCCGCTACTTCAGCCGCCGCCTCGCCGCCGTGACCGCCAGCGAGGAGCAGGAGTACCTCGCCGCGGAGATCGCCTTCGAACGACGCACCCTGCGCCGCCTGCATTCCGCCGGTGCCCGTCCCGGCCCTCACGCCCCGGACAGAAACCGGTAGCGCCGCCGCAAGGAACGGACGAGGCGCCCGGCGGGCGGCGACTCCCGCAGCCGGAGGCGCCAACGACCGGTTGGACGCGGACCCGGGGCCATCCGGCATTTGCATCACGCACACCCCGGTGGCACCTTCCCGCGGATACGGCAGAATCTGGTCGCACCCTGGACAGGTAGGAGTTCATGACAACATCCGAGACACTCGCCCGGCCCGACCCGGCGCAAACCGAACATTTCGATGTCCTCGTCGTCGGAGCAGGGATCTCCGGCGTCGGCGCCGCCTATCACCTCACCCACCAGCGCCCCGGCACCAGCTTCGTTGTCCTCGAAGCCCTCGAGAGCTTCGGCGGCACCTGGTGGACCCACAAGTACCCCGGCATCCGCTCCGATAGCGACCTCTACACCTTCGGCTACCGCTTCAAGCCGTGGACCGGCACGCCCATCGCCACCGCAGAAGAGATCCTCAAGTACATGGGCGAGGTCATCTCTGAAAACGACCTCGGCCGCCACATCCGCTACAAGCACCGCATCGAATCAGCCACGTGGTCCAGCGAGGACAACCGCTGGACCATCGAGGCGACGCGGACCGACACCGGCGAAACCTGCCGCTTCACCGCCAACTTCCTCTGGATGTGCCAGGGCTACTACCGCCACTCCGAGGGCTATACCCCCGAATGGCCCGGCATGGACCGCTACACCGGCCAGATCGTCCATCCCCAGTCGTGGCCGCAAGACCTCGACTACACCGGTAAGAACGTCGTCGTCATCGGCTCCGGGGCGACAGCCGCGACACTCATCCCCGCCATCGCCAACGAGTGCGGCCATGTCACCATGCTCCAGCGTTCGCCCACGTACTTCATCCCCGGCCGCAACGCGAACGACCTCGCCGATACCCTCCGCGAACTCCAGGTCGATGAGGCCTGGATCCATGAGATCGTCCGCCGCAAGATCCTCTTCGACCAGGCGAAATTCACGCAGCGGTCCTTCGAAGAGCCCGAGGCCGTAAAGCGCGAACTCCTCGGCATGGTCCGCGCCTACCTCGGCCCCGACTACGATGTCGAGACCCATTTCACGCCCCGCTACCGGCCCTGGCGCCAGCGCATCGCTTTCGTCCCCGATGGCGATATCTTCCAGGGCATCCGCGCCGGCAAAGCCTCCGTCGTGACCGACGAAATCGAGTCGTTCACCGAACGCGGCATCCTCCTCAAGTCCGGCGAAGAACTCCAGGCCGACATCGTCGTCACCGCCACCGGCTTCAACATGAACGTCCTCGGCGATATCAACTTCGCCATCGATGGCACGCCGCTCGTCTTCTCCGATACCGTCACCTACCGGGGCATGATGTTCACCGGCGTGCCCAATTTGCTCTGGGTGTTCGGCTACTTCCGAGCGAGCTGGACGCTCCGCGCCGACCTCCTCGCCGACTTCGTCTGCCGGCTTCTCGCGCACATGGAGAAGCGTAGCGCCAAACGCGTGGACGTCGCGCTCCGGCCCGAGGACAGGGACATGGAACTCCTGCCCTGGATCGACCCGGAGAACTTCAACCCCGGCTACCTGATGCGCGCTATGGACCTGCTCCCAAAACGCGGCACCAAGCCCGAGTGGCAACACTCCCAGGACTACTGGCGCGAAAAAGACGAGTTGCCCGCCATCGACCTCGATGGCCCGGAGTTCGTGTACAGCTAACCGCCACCGCCCGCACCCCCGCCACGAAGCGCCGGCCCGTCAAAGGTCCGGCGCTTCGTCTTTCCGGCGCAGGGCCAGGATGCCCCGCCGAACGGGCCCGTATGTCCCTCAAGTCGTGGCGCCGCCCCTGTTAGCCTGTTACCGAAGGAGTCCAACATGCGCATCCTCATCACATCCGATGGCAGCGAACTCGCCGAGCGGGCCTTCGCCGCGCTCGCCCCCTGGGTCCAGCGCTGGGACGCCGAGACCTGGTTGCTCACCGTCGTCGACCCGCGCGAATCCCACGAGACGCTCGCCCAATCCGGCCGGCCGATTGCATCTCCCGGCGGCATGGCAACCTCGCCCGCTCTCGGCGGCGTCTCCATCTCCCGTCCCCCGTCCCTCGCCGCCGACCGCGGCCAGGCGATCGAAGCAGCCCGCACCGCCACCGAGGACGCGCTCCGGGAGCTTGCCGCGCGCTATCTCCCCGGAGTTGAAGTCCAGGCGCACGCGGCGTTCTCCGAAGACGGGGCCAAGGCCATCATCGAGTTCGCCAGCGAGCACGGCGTCGACTTCCTCGTCATGAGCACCCATGGCCGGTCCGGCCTCGGCCGCGCCATGCTCGGCAGCGTCGCCAGTTCGGTCGTCCGCCACGCCACGGTCCCGGTTATCGTCGTCGGCCCCGAAGTCGGCCTGCCCTGAGCCCACCGGGCCCCGGCCGCCCCCAGGTCTACGCGGCCAACTCCGGAGGAGAACTGGTGGTTGCCTCATCGGCTGGCAAAGGGAGTCCGAACAGGAAGCCCTGTACGCCGTGGATCAGCCCCGGGTCGCCCTTCAGCTGCGTCGAGGCGGCAACATCGCGGACCAGTTCGAACATCCTCTCGTCCTCGATGCCCTCGGCGATAACCACCGCCCCCGACTCCGTCGCGAACGCGAGGATGGCCATCAGCGCCGCCCTGCTGTTCGCGCCCTTCGTCGCCGATACCATCACGCTCCGGTCGATCTTCACGTAGTCGAATGCGGCCCTGCTCATCAGCGCCAGGCCGTTATTCCCTGAGCCGACATCATCCAGGGCCACGGCGAACCCATGGCAGCGCAGTTCCGCGACCGCCTCGCTGATGACGTCGACTGGCACCGTCGAACGCTCGGTCACCTCGAAAACAACCCGCGACCGGCGGATGCCCGCCGCTTTCAGTTCGTGCAGCAGCGTCATCGGTGAGAACGACTGGTGCGTCAGCGTGTACGGCGAAATGTTGATGAACAGCAGACCTTCCGCGGGCAGAACCTTCGCCGCCTCCAGCAGGTGGTGCCGGCACAGCGCGTCGAGCTCCGCGGCATGGCCGAACTGCCCGGCAATGTCGAACGCCTGCTGTGGTCCGTCGAGGCCATAGTCCGGGTGCGGGCGGGAGAGCCCTTCGTATCCGAGCAGGGCGCGGGAGTGGATCTGCCAGATCGGCTGGAAGACCGCGTCGATGCGTCCCTCCTGGAGAAGCAGCCGCACCGCCTGCAGCTTCGCGGACGGGAAGACCGGGACCGACCCCTCGGACTCGCGGTAGAGTACCGTCATGTTCCGCCCCCTCAGCTTGGCCTCGTAGAGCGCCGCGTCGGCACGCTGCGCCAGGAGCGCTACATCGCGGTCGCCAGGGTCGAGCACCGCAACGCCCGCGCTCACCGTCACGTCGTTGCCCACCAACTCCGATGCCTCGAGGCGGACGCGCTCGGCCAGGTAGAACGTCTCGGCGCTCTCCACTCCGTGGACGATCAGGGCGAACTCATCCCCGCCGATGCGGAACCGCGAGACCCCCGGCGGCGCCAGCTTACTCAACAGCCCGGCAAACCTGGTGAGCACCGCGTCTCCCCGGCCGTGCCCGAACGTATCGTTCACCACCTTGAACTCATCCAGGTCCATCATCACCAGGGCGACGGCGCCGCCCACGGTGGATGCGCCCACGCGGTCGAGGGCCTCTTCGAACGCGCGCCTGTTGCCGAGGCCGGTGAGCGGGTCCGTGGTGCTTATCCGCCGCAGCTGATCGTTTTCCGCGGCGGTCCGCGCTTCGCTCCTCCCGAACCGGATGGTCGCGGCCACCAGCGCGAGGACGAGGACCACTCCCACGCCATAAAGTGTCCGCGAAACCAGGTTCGCGAACTTCTGGTCTGCTTCGCTGGCCGCCAGCGTCGCATCCGCCGCCGCCGCCCGTTCCGCCGCCTTGATGCCGGTGATGATCGTCACCGGGTTCGTCAGCTTTCCCGGGTCCGCGCCGACGGAGTCGGGGTCCACCAGTTGCTCGACGAGCCGCGGGTCTCCGAGGTCGCCCGCTTCGACCGACCTGTACAGTGCGATGTAGGCGGCCACGTAGTCCCTGGTGAGTTCTTCGAAGGGCGGAGGCGGCTCTTCCCGCAGCCGTACGAAAATATCCTTGATCGGCAAGATGTACTGCTTCGCCCACTCCCCGAACTGCCGGTCCTCGGCCCCCGGCGCCGCGGAGATGGCCTCGAAGGCCGCATCGATTTCCGTTTCCACCTCTGCCTGTTGCACGAAGTACTGCGGCTCGCCGGTGGCGTTCCCCACGGCGATGAGCAACTCCGCCCGCCGGGCGGCAGCGTTCGCCCGGGTGTAGAGGGCGCTCATCCGGCGGTCCTCCAGCACGGCTTCGGTGTTCTCGTGCTCGAGGTGATGGTGCCAGTACGTCACCGCCCCGAGCACGCCAATCACCAGGATTAGCGCCGCTCCCGCCAGGGTGCTCAGCACGCTCCCCCGGATCTTTCGCCGCCCCGCCCTCAATACGCGCAGAGCGCCGTAACGGGTCATGGTGTGCTTCTCCGATTCGGGCACGTGGGGCGGTCGAAGCCGCGCTTCGGGTCCCGGCGGCCCTGGCGTTCCGGTTGGGCCGGGAGGTTGCGGAAGGGCAGTCGTGTCGTGCTCATGCGTACAGGTTTTCGGCAGCGCAGCGAGCCGCTCCATGGCACGCGCCCCGGTGTCGCCGGTGGCAACGCGCCTATCGTGGCGCTCTCACGGGCCCGGCCGTCGCTGCGCTGCCACCTCGTCGCGCATCAGCCACCGCGCCCACGGCAGGCGGAACACCGCCAGGATCACCGCCACCCCGGCGAGTTGCAGCGCCAGGCTCCACCAGTTGGTGAACGTCCCGGACAGCAGTTCGCGGGCGCTCCCTGCCGCAGTCGCCCCCACCCACACCCACAGCAGGTCGGTCACCAGGTGCGCGAGGCCGTAGCCGAGAGCCAGCGGGGCCGCCGGTATCCGCCCCGCGCCCGCCGCGATGAACAGCGCGTTGCTCGGGAACGGGCCGGCCGTGTAGGCGGCCGCATAGGCCACCGCGGCGCCACGCCTCCGCCTGCTGTGGCGGTCGAACCACGCCCCGAGCGCCTCAGCGTTCCGCCGTGACCGCTCCGGGAGGTGGGGCGCCATCCACCGCGTCAGTTCCGCCAGCACGAACCGCCCCAGCGCTCCGCCCACCGCCCCACCGACAGCGAGCGGCACCAGGGGCACGCCCGTGCCCACCCGGAACGCCGTGAGCACCGCCCACATCGGCGGCATGAACGCTGGCACGATGCTGATGGCAAACGCCGTGACCCACGCCACCAGCAACCAGAGGAACGTCGTCACCCGCCCAGTCTGACATGCGGGCGCTCCGGCCGCGGGCCTCTTACCCGTCCCGCCAGACCGGGTCCCGCTTCTCGGACCAGGCCTGTCGCGCCTCGCGCGCGTCCGCGGTCTGGCTCGCCAGGATCTGGTTGCGGTTCTCCAGCTTCAGCGCCGTCTCCAGGGGGATGCCGTTCACCGTCTCGTTCAACACCTGCTTGGTGAGCCGCAGGCCCATCGGGCTCGCCTTCCGTACCATCCCCTCTGCCACCCCGAACGCCGCCGGCAAGAGCTCCTCCTGCGAGGTGATCTTCGTGATCAGCCGCATCTCCCGCGCCTCATCCGCATCGACGATCCGTCCCGAATACAGCATGTCCGCCGCGTAGGCCGGCCCGACGATCTTTGGCAGGAAGTACGACGACCCCACGTCCGCTCCACCCAACCCCAGGTTCAGGTACGAGCACGCGAAGCGCGCATGCTCAGTGCCTATGCGCATGTCACAGGCGATCGCGATCGACAGTCCGCCCCCGGTCGCCGCGCCGTTCACCGCCGCGATGAGCGGCTGCGGGCAGCTCCGCATCTTTACCATCAGGTCGGCGATGTCTTCCTGGAACGTCATCGCGTCCTGTACGGGCCCCACGCCGGGTTGCCACTGGCCCTGTTCGCTCCCGGCCTTAAGGTCGAGCCCGGCGCAAAAGCCCCGGCCAGCACCAGTTATGACAATCACGCGCGTCTCAAAGTCGCGATGGCGCCCGTCGAAGAAGTTGCGCACCGCGCGCAACATGGCGTGGTCGATGGCGTTCAGCCGTTCGGGCCGGTTCAGCGTCAGTAGGCCAATGGGGCCGCGTTGCTGGAAGAGGATGGGCTCGTTCATGCCCGGATTCTGCTGGCGGCGGTTGGAGCTGTCGAGTGCACCCGCGCTCACCGCTCGGCCAGCACCCTCGTGCCCGCCAGGCGGTCGTGGAGCCCCTGGTTCCCTTCGTCGAAGAACATCCATCCCGGGACCAGAAGCGCCCCCAGCTCCAGCCCGAGAAACAGCCACGACCAGTTCGAGTCCACCGTCGCGCCCCACAGCGCGAACCCCGTGAATGCCGGGAGCCACCCGGCGAACCAGCGCACTGAAGCCCGCGCCAGCCCGGGCGGCCGTCCGTCCGGCCCCACCACGTGGAGCCTGAACCGGCGCCTGGCCAGGTGGTTCCCCTTGCGGGCAGTCGCCGGCACTTCGTACAGGTACAGCACCAGGACCAGCGCCAGGAGCGTGGCCCAGCTCACCGCGGGGTGCATTTCCGGCGTGCCCGGCACCGGCCCCCCGGCAGCAGCGTCCGCCTCCACGGTCAACCCCAGCAGATCCCCGGTCACATACCCCGCGCCGCTGACCGCGAAGAACACCACCAGCCACACCAGCGCATCGATCACGCGCGCCGCCGCCCGCTCCATCGGCTCGGCAAGCCGCGGTCCGTCGGTCTTCAGCCGGTCCAGCCCGCGTAGAAGCTCCGCCGCGCGGTCGGCTGCAGGGTGTTCGCGCCGGGGTGTCGCTCCACCGCCCATGACGAAAGGGTAGCATCGCTGTCAACGCACAGATGGATGACGACACCCCACTCGACCAGCTCTACGGCGATGCCATCTATGAGGTGGACCTCCCTGCCGGCACTGTCGCGCTCAGGGCCGGCGCCGATCCGCCGCACGGCTTGCCCCGCGCGCTCGCCATCATCACCGCCTGGAATCCCGGCGCCGCCCGCCCCGGTGAAGCGGAGAACCGGGCCGCGAACCTCCGCCTCGAAGCCGAAATCACCCGCCGCGGCGCGACATGGTTTCCCGCCCGCGGGCGCGATGCCGCCGCCACCCACGTCGAGCCGTCCTTCGCCATCCTGGACATCAGCCCCGAGGACGCGCTCGCCCTGGCTCGCCAGTTCGGCCAGGCCGCCATCGTCTACGTCCATGGCGGCTGCGTCACCCTCCTGTGGTGCGAATGACCTCCTCCGGGAGAGCGTAGAATCCCGCCCACTCCCCATCGAGGTTCCCCACGTGCCCACCCCTGCCCGCGTCGTCGTCGTCCCCCGGGAGCTCGGCCGCCCCCTCACTGTCGAATTGCTGCAACTCCCCGACCCCGGCCCCTACGAGGTCGTCGTGAAGCAGTTCGCCAGCGGCGTGTGCCATTCGCAGTTGCACCAGATCCACCGTCCGCGCACCGCTCCCGCAATCCTCGGCCACGAATCGACCGGCGTCGTGCTCGCGAAGGGCCGCGAAGTGCGCCACGTGAAGGAGGGCGATGAGGTGTTGGTTACCTGGGTCGCCCGCGACGGCGAGCACGCCACCCGCCGGCCGGGCCAGGTAGCGCTCCCGGTCCCTGGCGGCGATGAGACCGGGCCCACGTCAGTCTTCACCTGGGCCGATACCACCATCGCCGACGAGCAGTACGTCGTGAAGATGCCTCCCGGCCAGAAGAAGGATGTCACCTCGATCATCGGCTGCGCGGTCATGACCGGCGCCGGCGCGGTCTACCACACCGCCGGCGTAAAGAAGGGCCAGAGCGTCGCCGTCTTCGGTGTCGGCGGCGTCGGCCTCTCCGCCATCGCCGCCGCCAAGGTGGTCGAAGCCAGCCCCATCATCGCCGTCGACCTCGACGAGGCGAAGCTCGACTTCGCAAGGCGCTTCGGCGCGACCCACGGCATCAACGCCAGCTCGGTCGACCCCATCCAGGCCATCCGCGAGCTGACCACGCGGGTCGACGCCTCCGGCGCCACCGTCATGGGTGTCGACTTCGCGTTCGACTGCATCGGCGTGCGGAAGACCATGGAGCAGATCTTGCCGGCGGCCCGCTCCGGCATCCTTGGGCGGGCGACCGGCGGCACGGCCGTGCTGGTGGGTGTCCCCACCACGCCGGTCGAGCTCGACGCCCGCGACCTGCTCATCAACGAAAAGAAATACATTGGCAGCATTGGCGGCAGTTGCCGTCCCGACCGCGACTTCCCGATGTTCCTGCGCTGGTACGCCGAGGGCGACCTCGACCTCGATGCCCTGGTGACCACGCGCTACCGCATCGACCAGATCAACGAGGCCTGCGAAGCGCTGGAGAAGGGCAGGATCGCCGGCCGCGCCATCCTCGAATTCTGAGGCCTAGCCCAGCGGTTCCAGCCCCAGCTCCGGGTTCTGCTTGCGGCAGTAGTCCTCTTCCCAGGTCGAAGGGAAGATGGCGACCAGGTCGCCGTGCCGGTCGCGCACGCGCACGGCCGAACGGGGCCACTGTACCTGGTCACCCGGGGGGAGCGTCACGCGCTTCGCCACGGTGTGCTCCATCGGCACCACCCGGGATTCGACGCCGTATTCGGTTTCGAGCCGCGAGGCGACCACTTCGAACTGCAACGCGCCCACCGCGCCGAGGATCGGCATGCGCGCACCGTCGATCGGCCAGAACACGCGCACGGCGCCCTCTTCCTCCAGCTGCTCCAGCCCGCGCTGGAACTGCTTCGACTTCGCGAAGCTGAAGCTTTCGAGGGTCGCGAAGCACTCCGGTTCGAACCGCGGGATCGGCTCGTAGCGCAGGCTCTTGCTCGAAGTCAGCGTATCGCCGATCAGGAACAGCCCGGGGTTCACGAGGCCAATGACATCGCCGGCGAACGCTTCTTCCACCGTCTCGCGCTCCCGCGCGAACAGCCGGTGGGGCCGCGTCACCCGGATGCTCCGCCCCAGGCGCGGGTGGTACACCATCATGTCCTTCTCGAACCGCCCCGAGCACACGCGCAGGAAGGCCATCCGGTCGCGGTGCTGCGGGTCCATGTTCGCCTGGATCTTGAAAATGATCCCCGAGAACTCGTCCGAGTCCGGCGCGATGTCGCCCGAGTCCGAGGCGCGCGGCCCCGGCTGTGGGGCCAGCTTCGCCAGCGCCTCGATGAATGGCTCGACGCCGAAGCTGTTCAGCGCGCTCCCGAAGAACACCGGCGTCATCTCGCCGCGGAGGAACGCCTCGCGGTCGAACTCCGGCGTCACACCCTGGATCAGGGCAATCTGCTCGCGGAGTTCCGCATGGCCCCGGTCTCCGAGGATCGCCGTCAGCTTCGGGTCGTCCAGGTTGCCTACCGTCACGGGGGCGCGGTAGCGCCCGCCCTCAGTCCGCTCGAACTGGAGTACAGCGTGGTTCACGAGGTCGTATACGCCGCGGAAGCTCGGGCCATCGCCGATCGGCCAGTTCATCGGTACGGCCAGCATCCCCAACACCCGCTCGATCTCGTCGAGCAGTTCCAGTGGTTCGCGCCCCGGGTGGTCGAGCTTATTGATGAACGTCAGTACCGGGATCTTCCGCATCCGGCAGACGTCGAACAGCTTGCGTGTCTGCGCCTCGATGCCCTTGGCGCTGTCGAGCACCATCACCGCGCTATCCGCCGCGGCGAGCGTCCGGTAGGTATCCTCGCTGAAGTCCTGGTGGCCCGGCGTGTCGAGCAGGTTGAACCGGCACCCGAAGGCGTCGAACTGCAACGCCGTCGAGGTCACCGAAATGCCGCGCTGCCGCTCCATCGCCATCCAGTCGGAGGTCGACCGCCGCGCGTTGCCGCGCGCCCGCACCGAACCGGCCTCTTCCACGGCGCCCCCATACAGCAGGAACTTCTCGGTGAGGGTCGTCTTCCCGGCGTCGGGGTGAGAGATGATCGCGAACGTCCGCCGCCGCGCGACTTCCTCGCGCAGCGCGGCCGATGCGCCAGCGGGCGCGGTCGTCGTGTCGATCATCCGGGTACCTCGTGCGGTGGGTGCCGGGCGTTCCGCCGGCAACCGTGCTTCTACCGTAGCCCGGCGCCACCGTAATGAACAGGGAAATCCGGCTCGCGGGGCTGCGTTGGCCCCAATTGTTCGCTTCGCGCGAACTATGTACGCTTCCCTCCTGCCTCACGCTCACGTGAAGGTTCCCAGAGGACACCACATGAACCCTGCCGCCGATACCCCGCTCGGCGAGACGCTGAACAACCGCCAGAAGTGGCTCCTGCTCGGCAGCCTGATGGTCAGCCTCTTCGTGGGCGCGCTCGATCAGACGGTCGTCTCCACGGCCACGCCGCGCATCCTCGCCGACCTCGGCGGGTTCGGGCTGCTCTCGTGGCTGTTCACCAGCTACATGCTCACCTCGACCGTGATCATCCCGCTCGTCGGCAAACTGGGAGACATCTACGGCCGGAAGCTCTTCCTCATCGGCGGCGTGTTCGTCTTCATGGTGTCGTCGGCAGCCTGTGGGGCCGCCCCGAACATGCCCGTCCTCATCTGGATGCGCGCCGTCCAGGGGCTCGGCGGCGGCATGATCTTCGCCTCCGTCTTCGCCACCATGGGTGACCTCTTTTCGCCCGCCGAGCGCGGCAAGTACATCGGCCTCTTCACCGGCATGTTCAGCCTCGCAAGCATCGTCGGCCCGGCTTTCGGAGGCTTCCTGACCGATAACCTGAGCTGGCGATGGGTGTTCTACGTCAACATCCCGGTCAGCCTTATCGCCATGCCCGCCATCTGGTTCAACCTCCCGGCCAAGGCCCGCTCCGGCAAACCGAAGCTCGACCTCTTCGGCGCGGCCCTGCTTTCGGCGTCGTCCGTCATGGCCCTCCTCGCGCTCGTCTGGGCGGGCGACAAGTACGCATGGGGCTCAACCCAGATCGTCGGGCTCTTCGCCGGGTCCGCGGTCGTCCTGGGGCTCTTCATCTGGCAGGAGTCCCGTCATCCGGAGCCCATCCTCCCGCTGCACCTCTTCAAGAACCGCGTCTTCCTCATGTCGAACCTCATCGTGTTCACCTTCGGCGTCGGGGTGTTTGGCGCGTTCCAGTTCCTCGGCATCTACGTCCAGACCGCGCTCGATGCCTCCGCCACCACCTCGGGCGTCATCAGCATGCCGCAGAGCCTGGGCGTGCTCGCTACCAGCATCGTTGGTGGCTGGGTCATCTCGCGCACCGGCAAGTACAAGTGGCAAACGTTCGGCGGCACCGTGCTCATCGCCATCGCCCTCGGAATGCTCACCCGGCTCAGCCTCGAGACGAAGCTCTGGCACATCAGCGCCATCATGGTCGTCCTGGGCCTCGGCTTCGGCCTTGTCCTCCCCACAATGTCGCTCGTTGTCCAGAACGCCGTGAGCTACCAGTACATCGGTGTCGCCAGTTCCTCCAGCCAGTTCTTCCGCCAGATCGGCAGCGTCCTCGGCATCGCTGTCTTCGGCGCCATCCTCGCCAATACCTACCACTCCCAGTTCGAAGAACGCTTCAATGCCGAGGACCGTGCCGCCGTCGGGCCGGTCATTACCGCCCAGCTTGATGACCCCACCGTCAAGCTCAACGACCAGCAGTACGCCCGCATCCAGGCGCAGGTGCTGGCCCTCGAAGGCGGCGAAGGCATCCTTCAACGAGCCGAGTCGGCCCAGGGCGAAAGCGTCGTCACCGCCGTGCGCAACATCTACATCGCGGCCTTCGGCGCCGCCCTGCTCTGCGCGGTCTTCGCCATCGTCATGCAGGAGCTCCCCCTGCGGCGGACGGTGCAGGGCGGACCTCCCGGGCAGGCCCCCCAGGGCTCGACCGCCACGGGCGCGGGTTCGCCCGCTGGCCCGCCCGAACCCGCGCCCGCTCCAGGCGCGGGCGCCCCCGGCAAGTAGCGGCCCACGGCCCACACGAAAACGGCCCCGGCGAATGCCGGGGCCGTGCTGTATCTCCGCGGGAAACGGTCTAGAACCGCTTTTCCTTGATGCGCGCGGCTTTGCCAGTCAGGCCGCGCAGGTAGTACAGGTTCTTGCGGCGGACCTTGCCGCGCCGGACCACCTCGATCTTGTCCACGCGAGGGCTGTTCACCGGGAACGTCCGCTCAACGCCAACCCCGCTCGCAATCTTCCGCACCGTGAAGTTCGAGACAAGCCCCTTCATCCGCTTCCGGATAACGACACCTTCGAACACCTGGATGCGCTCTTTGTCGCCTTCGACAACCTTCGCGTGCACGCGGACGGTATCGCCGCTGCCGAAATCAGGAAGACCGGTTCGCGCTTCATTGGGGATCAGCGCGTCGAGTTCGTAAGCCATTTCAAGAACCTCTGTGGGCGTAACTTTCTCACGATACCGGATCGGCCTGTATGTTCCACTCCCGGACGGCACCTACCGCCCCGTGCTCCCGTGCCCACCGGCCCCCCGTTTCGTGTCCGAGAGCTCTGGCGACTCCTCGAACGAGACGTTTGCGAGCCGCGTCACCACAAGCTGGGCGATCCGGTCGCCGTCGTGCACCGTGTGTTCGATATCCGGCGCGACCGTGTACAGGGTGATCATGATCTCTCCGCGGTAGTCCGCATCCAGCGTCCCGAACGTGGCCAGCACACCCTGCCGCGCGAGCCCGCTCCGGGGCCGGAACTGGGCATCCAGCCCCCACGGCACCTCCATCGCCAGCCCCGTCGGGATCATCACGGGCCGCTGGCCCACCACCACCGGCCCGTCCTCCAGGCAGGCATGGATATCAAACCCTGAGGCGAACTCGGTCGCCCGCGCCGGCACACGCGCGCCGGCCCGCAACAGCTTCACCCGTATCGCCTCGCTCATGGCCGCGGGATCACCGGCAGCGTGATATGGCTCGGCCGCGAACCATCGTGGAAGACCGTGTTCGTCGCGACCTCCACGCCGTGGTCCGTTGCGATCGGCGCCCCGGTATTCGTGTTCCGGTCGAAACGGGGGAAGTTCGAGCTGCTCACCTCCAGCCTGATGCGGTGGGCCGCCCGGAATACGTTCGACGTACCCGCGAGGTCCACCGCCACCTCCACCGGGGTCCCCGGCGCCAGCAGCTCCGCCCGTCCGAACCCGCCCCGATAGCGCACCCGGATGATGCCGTCGGTCAGGTTCATCGCCGTGCCGTCCGGGTGGACGTCGACGAGCTTGGCCGTGAAGTCCGTGTCCGGGCAGCTGCTTGCAACCCAGAGCCGCGCCTCGACGTTCCCCGTCACCTGCAGATCCCGGTCGAGCGGCGTCGTTGTGTAGCAAAGCACATCCGGGCGGGCCTCCACGTCTGCCTGGTCGAACGGCCCGGGCGGCACGTCGAGCGGGTACGGGAAGAGCGCGCCACCGGCCGTCGGACAGGGGTTCAGCGGGTCGTATAAGAAGTGGTCCGGGCGCTCCGCACCCGGTCCATCGGTCGAAAGCGCGCCGTCGCCCCTGGCAGTCGCCGCCGCCCCGTTCGAGTGGAGGTAGAACTTCGTCGGCACGGCCTGGGGCGGCGGCCAGTCCGCAAACGTATCCCAGGTGTTGGTGCCCATCGCGAACACCCGCACCGGCGGCTCGGCCATGATCCCCGTGTCGCGGTCGCGCAGCCAGTGGTCGAACCAGTTCATGTGCAACTCTTCCAGGAGCACCTGGGAAGACTGGCCGAAGATGGTCTGCCCCACGCCGGCCGTCAGGGTCGAGCCGTGCGACCACGGCCCGACGATCAGCTTCTGGCCTTCCCGCGCGACCTCCGTCGCCCCGTTCGCGCGCATCCCGCTGAAGTTCCGCAGCGTGCCCCGGATGAACAGGTCGTACCAGCCGCCCAGGTTGTACGCGGGCGTGTGGATGCGCGGGTGGGCCGACTCGATGGTGATCGGCTCCCAGAACTCGTCGCGCGTTGGGTGCTCGAGCCATTCTTTGTAGTAGGTCGCCACCGCGTCGTGCGCGAACGCCGGCAGCTCGCCGACCGGCAGGTGCCGGAGCGCGGGCCAGTGGTCCCACACCACACCCCCGAGGCCCGCCATCACTCTCTGGAGCTCGCCCGTCTCCAGCCCCAGCCGCGGCACCTCGGGCAGGGCCAGCAGCAGCGCGGTCCACGCCAGGTTGAAGCTCAGCTCGAACGCCCCGCCGCGGTACGTCCAGCCGTCGTAGTAATCCGAGCCTGTCAGCGACGGGAATATGCACTGGAGGTTCGGCGCCTGCGCCGATGCCGCGAGCCACTGTGTCGCCCCCAGGTACGAGATCCCGTACATCCCCACCCGGCCGTTGCTCCACGGCTGGCGCGCGCACCACTCCACCGTGTCGAACCCGTCGCTCAACTCCTGGTGGAATGGGTGGAAGCGGCCATCCGATTCAAATCGCCCACGGACATCCTGGACGACCACCACATACCCTTCGCTCGCCGGGCGGATCGGCTGCAACCACCCGTACGAAAGGCTCGCCATCGACTTGTTGTACGGCGTCCGCGTCAGCAGCACCGGGTAGTCGCCCTCCGGCTCGGGCCGGAACACGTCGGCCCGCAGGATCGTGCCGTCGCGCATCGGGATAGGGACGTTTCGTTCGACTCGGATGTCCATGAGGGAAGGCATGCGCGAAAGCATACGTGTCCCGAAACCGCCGCGCGAAACCACCCCGCCAGTTGACCGGTTACGGGAAAAGTGGCCACTATGTGGCTACTTCCCGGGGAGAGAAACGCGAGCGTGAAGACCATCGGCGTCCGCCAGCTCAAGAACGAGGCCACCCAGATCGTCCGCGCCGTGCGCGACCAGCACGCCCTCTACGTCATCACCGTCAACGGCCAGCCGGTCGCCACCCTGCGGCCCTACTCCGACCGCGACATCGCCGGCATGCAGCGCTCCCAGGCCGCCTCGGAAATGGCCGCCATCGAACGCCTGGCCGGCGCCGTCGGCGAGGCATGGATGAGCGTCCCCGATGTCGATGATGTCTCCGAGACTCCCCGCCGCGGCCGCGAGCGCATCGGCGAGGAGGCCTAGCGTGGCCACCATCGACGCCAGCGTCCTCGTTTCCCTCTTCAATACGCGCGACCGTCTCCACAACTCTACCGTCGCCTGGTTCCGCGAAGCCGTGGCCGATGGCGAGCCCCTCCGCGCGCCGGTCACGGTGCTCGCCGAGGTCTCCGCCGCGATCGCCACAGGCACCGGCGACAAACAACTCGCCCGCGATGTCGAAGCCCACGTCCGCCACTCGCCCCTCTTCGAACTGCTCCCGGTCGCCCTGCCCCTGGCCGAGCGGGCCGCTACCCTTGCGGCCGAACACCAGCTCCGCGGCAGCGACGCCATCTACTTCGCGGTCGCCGAGACCCTGGGCGACCGGCTCGTGACGCTCAACCCGCGCCAGCTCCAGCGCGGCGCCTCGGTCGTCGAAACCGTCCGCCCCCGGGTATGAGAATACGGACGCCGCTCAGCCCGTGATATGCTCCGCATGAGGGAATGACCATGACCGCGAGACCGCGCTCCGACGACTTGGCATCCGAGGATGTAGTCGAACTCACTCCCGAGCAGGTGGAGCTGGCGTTCGACGCGGAGTCCCGCGCCTCACTGGGCATTTCGGCGGAAGAATTCCGGCGCCGATGGCAACGTGGCGAGTACGCCGGCCAGGACAATGAGGCGGTCTGGCGTGTCGCGTTCTTCCTCGGGGGGCTCGCGCCGCAGCAGTGAACGCGCGCGAGTTCCGAGCGGGCCTCACTTCCCGGGCCGAGCATGTTGCCCGGCTGGTCGCGGTCTGCGGCCCCGGCCATGTGCGCCAGTGGGTCGAGTTGAAGCACCCGATCGTTGGCTTCATACAGACCGGCGAAAGTGTGCCTCTTCGGACGAACTCACGCGTCGTCAGCCTCAGGATTCGCGAGTGGTGGGCCGCTGGCGACGAACACCTCCAGCTCACGGGGTGCCATTACGTGCTCCTCGACGCGATCTCCGGGCAAGAAGTACCGGCATTCCATCGTCACGACGGCCGGTTTCCCGACGGGCACTATCACCTCGGCCCCGCGTCCGGGCAGCTGCTCGACGCCCTGAGGGGAGCCCACCTGCCGTCGCCTGGGCTCCCCCTGGAATCGTTCTTGTTGATGCTGATCACCGAACTCCGGGTCCGTCCACGGCGCGCCGATTGGGAGTCGGTCCTCAGCCACCCTACCTGAACAGGTCCCGCTCCGAATCCCGGATGATCGACTGCATCGTGGCCGTCTCGTCTGCCTCCCAGGGCAGGCCCCGCACCACCGCGCACGGCACCCGCGAAAGGTTCCCCTTCACCAGCTCGGCCGCCCCTGCCACCTCATCGGCCGTGCACAGCGCCTGCACGCGGAACTCGTGCCCGTGCGGGTCCACCTGCCCGATGTAGCTCGTCACCGGCTGCATGCCCGCTATCCCGATGGCGATGTCGGTCTGGGCCTCGCGCCACGGCCGCCCGAACGTGTCCGAAACGATCACGGCCACGTCCACGCCCTTCGCCTTCAGCTCTTTCCGCACACCCATCGCGCTCGCGTCCGGGTCGACCGGCAGCAGGACCGCGAGCCCGTGCCCGCCTGAGCTCGACTGGTCGATACCCGCGTTCGCGCAGATGAACCCGTGCCGGGTCTCTGTAATGAGGATCGGCCCTACCTGCCGCACCACCCGCCGCGACTCACGCAGCACCAGCTCCATGACCGCCGGCTCCTTCTCCCACCTCTCCGCGTATTGCCGCGCGAATGGCGACACCTCGACGGTCGACAGCTCAACGACCCGGCCCTCCGCCTTCGAGACGATCTTCGACGTGATCACCAGGATGTCGCCCGATTCCAGCGGCGTGCCAGCGGCTGAGGCGGCCGCATGGATACTCCCGGCGAGGTCCGTCCCCGCCGTGATCTCTGGGAGTCCTGGGATACCGAAGATGGAGAGTCCGGGCATGGGAGCGCCGCCTTGTCGGAGATGGTCCGGCCATTGTGGCCGAGTCGCGCCAGATGCGTAAGCCAGCGCCCGGGGGTCAGAGACCCACGATACGGATGGTCGACTGCGTCTTGTGCTTCCGGTTCAGGTTGATCAACAGCGAGGTCAACATCTCCACGTACCGGCTCTGTGATGGTCCCCCGGCGTCGATCCCCCGTACCCCCGCGATCTCGCCGGCGAGACCGATGACGACCTGCTTCGCCTCGGCGTCCCGCCCGCAGACGAGCACATCCGCCTCGATCGGGTGGTCCAGGTGCTGCAGCTCCTCCGCGCTCATGTTCTGGAAGGCCGAGACCACCCGCGCGTTCGGCAGCTGCGCGATCGCCTCCTGCAGCGCGCTGTTCCCGGGCACGTTGAGTGCCACCGCGCCAACGCCCTGCTGGAACTCGAGGGGCGCCACCACGTTGCACACGATCTTGCCGTCCAGCGCCGACCCCAGCGCCTCCAGTGTCGGCTGCTGGCCGCTGTACGGGAACGTCAGGAAGACCACGTCCGCGCCGGCGACCACATCCGCGTTCGCCCCACCCGACGCCTTTGCCGCCGGGACCGCTTCCAGGATCTTCTGAGCACCCTCTTCGCCGCGCTCAGTCGAACGGGAACCGATGGCCACTTCGTGGCCGGCCCTGGCGAACCGCATGGCGAGGCCCAGACCCTCCGGGCCGGTGCCTCCAACGAACGCGAGCTTCATGAGGACTCCTTCGAACGAAATCGAGTAGGAAGAGCGTAAGGGTTGCCAGCGAAACAGGAGAAGCGATCGGCGTTCCCCGTCAACTTCGATCCCATCCCCTGTGGCAACCCCGTGCCTGTGGCGTAACTGAATGGTGAGAGTATCAGCCGCCCCGGCCGATTCTCCACGAGTATAGGCGCGCTTACCACCCGGCCCCGGAGGGGCTGGGAGCGTCTGCTATACTCGAACCAATGGCGCGGGTCCCCGTCCGCGAAACCGGAGATCGCCTTTGTATTCCCGCTGGCTACGCAACAGTTTCATCTACTTGCTCATCCTCGTAGCAGTCATCGCCATCGTCTTCGCATTCTTCTCGAGCGGCGACGACCACCAGAAGGTCGGCTATGGCCAGGTAGTCGAGGATGCCAAGAACGGCCTCGTCCAGAAGATCGAGGTCGACGGACGAAACCTCACGGTCACGTACATCACCTCCGGCAGCGATGCCGAACCGGAAATCAAGTCCTCAAAGATCGGCCCCAACTCCGAGATCGAAAAGCTCCTGGCCGATGCCGGCGTGGCCCTCAGCCGCCCGGCGGGTTCGGGCGCTGGCGTCGCCGCCGTCAACCTCGAGTACAAGGACAGCTCTGGATTCGGGCCATGGCTCGGCCTCCTGCTCAACATCCTGCCGTTCCTCCTCTTCGGGCTCTTCCTCCTGCTCATCATGCGCCAGGCCCAGGGCTCCAATTCCCAGGCCATGAGCTTCGGCAAGAGCCGCGCCCGCCTCTTCACCGGTAGCAAGGTCACCGTCACCTTCGCCGATGTCGCCGGCGTTGATGAATCCAAGGAAGAACTCGCCGAAGTCGTCGAGTTCCTCAAGTACCCCGAAAAGTTCGCCGCCCTCGGCGCCCGCATCCCCAAGGGAGTCCTCCTCGTCGGCCCTCCCGGCACCGGCAAGACGCTCCTCTCCCGCGCCGTCGCCGGCGAGGCGGGCGTACCGTTCTTCAGCATCTCCGGCTCTGAATTCGTCGAAATGTTCGTCGGCGTCGGCGCCAGCCGCGTCCGCGACCTCTTCGACCAGGCGAAGAAGAACGCCCCCTGCATCGTCTTCGTCGACGAGATCGATGCCGTCGGCCGCCAGCGCGGCGCCGGCCTCGGCGGCAGCCACGATGAGCGCGAACAGACCCTCAACCAGATCCTGGTCGAGATGGACGGCTTCGACACCGGCACCAACGTCATCGTCATTGCCGCCACCAACCGCCCGGACATCCTCGACCCCGCCCTCCTCCGGCCCGGCCGCTTCGACCGCAAGGTCATCCTCGATGCGCCGGACGTGAAGGGCCGTGAAGCCATCCTCGGCGTCCACGCCAAGGGCAAGCCCATCGCCGATGACGTGAAGCTCTCGGTCCTCTCGAAGGCGACCGCCGGCTTCAGCGGCGCCGACCTGGCGAACCTTGTCAACGAGGCCGCCATCCTCGCCGCCCGCCGCAACAAGAAGATCATCACCATGAAGGAGTTCGAAGAGGCCGTCGACCGCGTGATCCTCGGCCCCGAACGCAAGAGCAAGGTGATGTCCGAACTCGAAAAGAAGGTCACCGCCTACCACGAAGGCGGCCACACCATCGTGGCTCACTTCCTCGAACACCACGACCCGGTGCACAAGGTCACCATCGTTTCCCGCGGCATGAGCGGCGGCCACACCCGCTTCATCGGCGAGGACACCAGCTACCACACGCCCGCGATGTTCAAGGACCGCATGGCCAGCGCCCTCGGCGGCCTCGCCGCCGAAGAGCTCGTCTTCGGTGAAGCCTCCACCGGCCCCTCCAGCGACATCCAGCAGGTCACCCGTATCGCCCGCTCCATGGTCACCCGCTGGGGCATGAGCAAGAAGCTCGGGCCACGGACATTTGGCAAGAGCGAGGAACTCGTCTTCCTCGGCCGCGAGATCTCCGAGACCCGCGACTACAGCGAAAAGGTCGCCGAAAGCATCGACGACGAGGTCCGCACCCTCATCGACGACGCGCACGAAGTGGCCAGCAAGATCCTCCGCGACCACCGGCCCCTGCTCGACAAGCTGGCGGCCGTCCTCATGGAGGTCGAAACGCTCGAAGGCGAGACGCTTGCGCGCCTGTTGAACAGCGACCCGAACGAGCCCTGGCCGCCGTCCGACCTCGAGGCTTCGCCAGAGCCGCCCATTCCGCCGGCAGCCAGCGATGAATCGCCGCGGCGCCCGGCGTTCGAACCCAAGCCCGCCCCGGGCCTCGCCTGGGAAGGCGGCAACCAGTCCCGCGCCGACGGGTAAGCCCCGCAACGGCACCCGTCGTTGACTGAATCCGTGGACAGCACCACACTGGAAAGCTGTCCACGGATTTCCTGGAGTTAGAAATGGAAGCGATCGTACGCGCCGATGGGCGTCAGTTGCGCCTCGTAGAGGGGCAAGAGTTCGAAATGAACCGGATCGACGGCGAACCCGGCGACACGGTGAACCTGGACGTCATGATGGTCCTCGATGGGCCGGACGTGACCGTGGGCGCACCGCTCGTCGAAGGCGCGGCCGTCCGGGCCCGCATCACCCAGCATGGCCGGGCGCCCAAGCTCGTGTTCATGAAGTACAAGAATAAGATCCGGTACCGCCGCAAGTTCGGCCACCGCCAGCAGGTCACTCGGCTCGTCGTCGAGTCCATTTCGAAGGGTTAGGCACAATGGCGCACAAGAAAGGCGTTTCGAGCTCCAAGAACGGGCGCGACAGCAATTCCCAGCGCCTCGGCGTCAAGCACTTCGACGGCGAAGTGGTCAAGCCGGGCTCCATCATCCTCCGCCAGCGCGGCACCCGCTTCCACCCGGGCACCAACGTCGGCCTCGGCCGCGACTACACGATCTTCTCGCTCATCGATGGGACCGTGAAGTTCGAACCGTTCGCCAAGGGCCGCCGCAAGAAGATCAGCGTGTACGCACAGGCCGAAAGCTAAGGAAGGGACCATGAAGGCCGGGATCCACCCCAACTACCAGGAAGCCACGATCCACTGCTCCTGCGGCAACGAGATCAAGACCCGCTCCACCAAGACCGCCATGCACCTGGATGTCTGCAGCGCCTGCCACCCGTTCTTCACGGGCGAACAGCGCATCGTCGACACCGCTGGTCGCGTCGAACGCTTCAACCGCCGTTTCCAGCGCGGCAGCTAACGCGCGAAAACCGCACAATACCGGGGCGCCTCGTGCGCCCCTTTTCTTTTCTCGGAGTTTCCATGACGGACGCGACGTCTCCCCAGCCCGCAAACGTCTACTTCGGCGGCCAGGCCGTCATCGAAGGCGTCATGATCCGCGGCCCCGAGCACATGGCCGTCGCCGTCCGCCACCCCAAAGGCCACATCGTCACCCACTCCGAACGCCTCGCGGGCATCTACACCGGCCGCTCCCGCCGCATCCCCTTCCTCCGCGGCGTCGTCGTCCTCTGGGAAACCATGGCCCTCGGCATGCGCGCCCTCAACTACTCGTCCCGCATCGCTTTCGAAGAAGAAGTCGATGAAAACGGCGAACAGGTCGAGTTCCCCGAAAAAGTTCTGTGGGGCACCATGGCCCTCGCCATCCTCTTCGTGGTCGGCATCTTTTTCGCCGGTCCCATCCTCCTCGCCAACCTCCTCGAAGCCTTCGATGTCCACCGCTTCTGGATCGTCGCCGTCGAAGGCGTCCTCCGCCTGGTCCTCTTCGTCGGGTATATCGCCCTCATCGGCCTCATCCCCGATATCCGCCGCGTCTTCCAGTACCACGGCGCCGAACACATGACCATCCACGCCTACGAAGCGGGCAAGCCCCTCACCCCCGCCGGGGTCCGCCCCTTCCCCAAGGAGCACACCCGCTGCGGCACGAGCTTCTTGCTCGTCGTCGTCTTCGTCGCCCTCATCACCTTCTTCGTCTTCGACCTGCTCGTCGATGAAGGCATCCTCATCCGCACCGCCTCGCGCATCGTGTTCATGCCCCTTGTCGCCGGTATCAGCTACGAGATCCTCCGGATCGGCGCCCGCTTCGGCGGCAACTGGTTCGTCCACGCCATGTTCGCCCCCAACATCGCCCTCCAGGCCCTCACCACCAAAGTCCCCGACGACAGCCAGATCGAAGTCGCCATCGCCTCCTTCGAAGCAACCCTCGAGGCCGCGGGTGTCGCCGCCTCTACCTCTTCGGCCGATATCCGGGCCATCGCCGCGGCCCCGCCGCTCGACTGACGGCACCGGGGCAAGATCTTCACACTCCGGCTCTGGAGAAATTAGAACACTTGTTCTACACTCGCAGATCCGATGGACTCCGCCTGTCTCCAGGTGCCCAACTTCCTCATCGCGCTCGCCCGGCGCGACCACCCCGATCTGGCCAGGCGCCCGGTCGTGGTCGGCGGCGCCCCTGAAGAACACGCGCAGGTCACCGCCTGCTCCGCCGAGGCCGCCGCCGCCGGCGTCACCATCGGCACGACCCTCCGGCGGGCCCTCGCGCTCTGCCCCAACGCCGTCTTCCTCCCCCTCCAGGAAGCCTTCGCCCACACCGAAGCCGCCCGCATGGCGGACCTCATCGAGGCCCGCAGCCCCCTTGTCGAAGTCATCGCGCCGGGCCACATCCACTTCGAGGTCCGGGGCCTCGCCCGCCTCGCGAAGATGAGCGACGAGCAATACCTCGCCGAACTCCTCGAATCGGTCAGCGCCGAAACCGGGCTGGGGGCGTGGCTTGGCGCCGCGAGCAGCCTCTTCCCCGCCCACGCCGCCGCCAGCGCCCTCCCCGTGATGGGCACGGCGCCGCCCACCCCCGGCTCGACCACCCCGAAATCGCCCAGGACCGGCTGGGTGCTCGTCCCCGCGGGCCAGGAGCGCGACTTCCTCGCCCACGTCCCTGTCGAGGTGCTCCCGGTCGACCCCGTGATGCACGTCCGCCTGCGCCTCTTCGGGCTCGAACGCGTCGGCCAGGTCGCCGATATCCCCCTCTCTGCCCTCCAGGCCCAGTTCGGCCCCGATGGCCGCCGCGCATGGGACCTCGCCAACGGCCGCGACCACTCCCGCATCGTCGCCCGCCGCGAAGAGGTGCGCATCACCGAGGAGATGGACCTCCCCGCGCCCGCCGCCTCCATCGAACCGCTGCTTGCCGGCACCGAAGCGCTCCTCAACCGCGCCCTCGCCCACCCTGCCGTCCGCGGCCAGACTGTCCGCCGGCTCGACTGGTGGCTCGGCCTCGAAAGCGGCGAACAGGCCGCCCGCCGCGTCGTCTTCCGCGAACCAACCAGCGATGCCCGCCACATGCTCTTCGTCCTGCGGAGCAAGCTCGACCGGCTCGCCCTCGATGCGGCCGCCGCCAGCGTGGGCATCACCCTCTCGGGCATCTGCAGCGAATACGCCCACCAGGCCAACCTCTGGCAGATCGGCCCCCGCCGCCAGCGCGAGCTCGGACAGGCCATCGAACAGCTCTCCGCCCGCACCGGCGGCCCCCAGGTCTACCGCATCGTGGAGGTGCAACCATGGTCAAGAATCCCCGAACGCCAGCTGGCCCTGGTGGCCTTCGGCTCCTGAACCAGCCCAAACCGGCTGCCGTCGAGGCTTCACCCGCCGGCGAGCCCGCCGCCGCCCTCTGGCAGGGCCGCTACCAGCGCGTCCGCACCATCGCCGACAGCTGGCGCATCGACGACGAATGGTGGCGCGACGAGATCGCCCGCCGCTACTTCGTCGTCGAACTCGAATCCGGCCGCCGCCTCACGCTCTTCTGCGACCTGGTGACCTGCACCTGGTACGCCCAGCCCTACGAGGGCCCGCGCGATAGCGGCAGCATCCTCCGCGGCCGCGCCGGCTAATCCGCCATCATCGCCCGCAACCTCGTCATCTACTCCGCGAAGAACAGCGGCTCAAGCTCAACCAGCGGGATGTACCGCTCTGCCTGGCGGAGTACCGCACGGCACGTCCCGGTATCAAGCTCGCGATGGTTTGGCACGACAAGCGTCTGCCTCTCGCCGCCCGCGACCACACGCCGTAGCTTGATGTGGCTACCCCTCTGAGAGACCACCTCAAACCCAAACCGTTCGAAAATGGTCACCACACTGGTGCCAGACAGGCGCCGAAGCCTACGCAACCGCCGGTTCCAGCTCGAAGGTAACAACGACCGCCGGCTCCGCCGCAAGCCCCAGCGCTGCCAGGTCCTCTCCCTCCAGCGCGAGCTCCACGGCCTCTTTCAGATTCGCAGCTACCTCGTCAAGCGTCGCACCCTGGGTCACCACGCTGAGCTGGGGGCACTCCGCGACATACCCCGACTGTTCGCCGGGCCGGATGATTGCCTGGATCGTCCGTTGCATGCACGGAGCGTACCAGACGCCGCCCCCACTGGGCACTGCTCCACAGAGCCTCAGCCCTCCCGGTGCTATCCTTAGCCCACCCATGGACTACGAAAGCCTGCTCGCCCACCGCACCCACACCATGCAGGCCAGCGCCATCCGCGAAATCCTCAAGGTCGCCTCCTCACCCGGCATGGTCTCCCTCGCCGGCGGCCTGCCCGCCGCCGAAAGCTTCCCCCTCGAGATCATGGAAGAGCTCACCGGCGCCGTCCTCGCGGAATACGGCGCCCAGGCGCTCCAGTACGACGCCAGCGAGGGCTTCCTCCCCCTGCGCGAGGCGCTCGTCCCCCACCTCGCCGCGCGCGGCGTCCAGGCCACCGCCGAGGGCATCACCATCTTCAGCGGCTCCCAGGGCATCCTCGACGGTATCGGCAAGATCCTCATCTCCCCCGGCGACGTGGTCGCCGTCGAAGCACCGACCTACCTCGGCGCACTCCAGGCGTTCAACCCCTACGAGCCCCGCTACGTCGAGCTCGAAACCGACGGCGATGGCCTCATCCCCGAGTCGCTCGACCGTGTGCTCGCGGACCAGCGCGTGAAGCTCGTCTACCTCGTCCCCACCTTCCAGAACCCCACCGGCCGCACCCTTCCCCTCGACCGCCGCCATGCGGTCGCCAGCATCCTCCGCAAGCACGACGCCCTCCTGCTCGAAGACGACCCCTACAGCGACCTCCGCTACACCGGCACCCCCGTACCCCCGATCAAGTCGCTCGCCCCGGAGAACGTCGTCTACTCCAGCACGCTCTCAAAGACGTTCGCCCCCGGCCTCCGTGTCGGCCTTTGCGTGGCGCCCGCGCCCATCCAGCGCTGGATGGTTACCGCCCGCCAGGGGGTCGACCTCCACACCAGCACCTTCGCCCAGGCGCTCGCCGCCGAGTACATCGCCGCGGGCTACCTCGAACGCCAGCTGCCCCGCATCCTCGATATCTACCGCCCCCGCCAGCAGGCGATGATCGATGCCCTCGGCGCCCACCTGCCCGAAGACTTCGTCTACACCCGCCCCGAAGGCGGTATGTTCATCTGGGTCGAAGGCCCGCCCGGTTTCGACGCCGAAGCCCTCCAGCACCGCATCCTTGAACGCGGCGTCGCCTTCGTGCCGGGCAAGTACTTCTATGTGAACCCCGAAGGCAAACAGCACACCTTCCGGATGAACTTCACCGCCGCCGACCCCGCAACCATCGAGCGCGCCATCGCCATCGTGGGCGACGCCATCGCCGGGGTACTCGCCTCCAGCCGCTAACCCCTACCCGAAGTCGTGCGAGACCGGCGTCTCGATGAAGCCCGGCAACGGGCACGGCCGGAAGTGCTCGGCGATGATGTTCGGGAAGCCGCTCTGCTCGTTATCCACCCGCCCCCGCACGATCACGAACGGCGTACCCCGCACGAGTTCGCGCTGCCGCTCCTGCAGCGCCGTATAGACCACCAGGTTCGCCAGCCCGAACTCGTCCTCCAGGAGCATGAACATCACACCGCTGGCCGTCTGCGGCCGCTGCCGGGTCACCACCATCCCGGCCATCTCCACGATCATCCCCTGCGGCAGCCGGTTCGGGTTGCCCACGCCGCCCAGGTGCCGGCTCGTGATGAGCCCCTCGTGCAACAGCGGCCGCACCAGCGACATCGGGTGGCGGCCCGGGCTCAGCCCCAGCCGGTCGTGGTCCCAGGCCAGCTCCTGCCACGCCGAAAGCGCCGGCAGCTCCGCCATGTCCTGCTCCGTCGGCAACGGCAAGGCCAGCTGGTCCTCGCGCGCGGCGTCGCTCCTGGCTACGGCCGCCTCCGTGAGCAGCCCGAGCTGCCAGAGCAGCTCCCGCCGCGGCAGCCCGAACTCCTCCAGCGCCCCCGCGCGGATGAGCGTCTCCGCCTGCTCGCGGCTCAACCGCGCCCGCACCAGTAACTCCCGCAGCGAACGGTACGGCCCGTTCGCCTGCCGTTCGGCCACGATCCGCTCCGGCAGCGTGGTGTACCCCTGCCCCCGCGGGTGCTGGCGGATATCCTGCCAGCCACCGCCCACGCCCTTCACCTGTTGCAGCCCCAGCCGGATATCGCCCCGCTCCGGCCAGGCGCCCGCGCGGCTCGCATTGATCGAGGGCGGCAGCGTGGCGATCCCATGCCGCGCCGCGTCCTGCGTCAGCACCTCCACCGAGTAAAACCCCATCGGCTGGGCATTGAACAGCGAGCAGTAGTACGCCGCCGGGTAGTGATAGCGCAGCCACGCCGATTCATACGCCAACAGCGCGAACGCCACCGCGTGGCTCTTCGGAAACCCGAACGCCGCGAACGCCGCCATCTTGTCGAATGCCACTTTCGCCGCCTCGCGGCTCACCCCCATGCGTTCCGCCCCGGCATAGAAGTCCGCCGCGAGCGCCTGCATGGCGTCGGACGAGCGCTTGCGGCTCATCGCACGGCGCAGGCGGTCGGCCTGCCCCGGCGTGAAGCCCGCCACCGCGCAGGAGATCTGCAGCACCTGGTCCTGGTAGAGCACGTGCCCCAGCGTCTCGCCCAGGCAGTGTTCCAGCAGCGGCCCCAGCTCCGGGTGGCCGTAGTCCACCTCGATCGCCTCGCCCCGGGCCAGCCGCTCGCGGTATTCCATATATGGCCGGAACGCCCCCGCCATGATCGGCCCCGGCCGGATGATCGCCACCTGCACCGCCAGGTCGTCCAGGTTGTTCGGCTGCGTCCGCGGCAGCGTCTGCACCTGCGCCCGGCTCTCGATCTGGAACACCCCCATCGTGTCGCCCGCCCGGATCGAGGCGTAGATCTCCGGGCTATCGTGCGGCACCCGCCCCAGGTCCACCCGTACGCCGTGCTCCTCCTCGATGATCTCCAGGCACTCGTCCACCGCCGAGAGCATCCCCAGCGCCAGGAAGTCGATCTTCACGAAGCGCGCATCGTCGGCCGAGTCCTTATCCCACTGGCACACGAACCGCCCGTCCATCCGCGCCGGCTCCACCGGCACCACCGACGATAGCGGTTCGGACGAGACAATCACCCCGCCCACATGCTGCCCGATGTGCCGCGGGAAGCCCGCCACCTGCCCCGCCAGCTCCACCATGTCGCGCCAGATCGGCGCATCCACCAGCGGGCGCAGCTCCGGCACCTTGCGCATCTCCTCGGCGATGGCTGTCGCGCTCGCGAAGTGCCCGCCCAGCTTGTTCAGCTTCGCCAGCACTGGCGCCGGCAGCCCCAGCGCCTTGCCGATATCCAGCACCGCGCTCCGGAACCGGTATGTCGGGAACGCCGCCACGATCGCCGCGTGCTCGTCGCCGTAGCGGTCGTAGATGCGCCGCAGCACCTCGTCGCGGATATCGCGCGGGAAGTCCAGGTCGATATCCGGCAGCGAATGGAGCTCGTCGTTCAGGAAGCGTTCGAGGTAGAGGTTGTTCCGCACCGGGTCGATATGCGACAGCCCGATCAGGTAGCACACGATCGAACTCACCGACGACCCCCGCCCGCGGCCCACCGGCCGCTCGTCTGGCTGGAGGCGCGCATCGCGGCCCCGCACCTCCACCGCGATCTCGTTCACCAGCTGGAGCAGGTCCCAGTACACCAGGAAGAACCCTGCCAGCCCGTGCTTCGCGATGAGCGACAATTCCCGCTCCAGCCTTTCCCGCGCATCCTCGCCGAACGGGTCGGTCGCCGGGTATTTCCGCCGGAACGCCCGCTCGCACACCCCCCGCAGGAAGCTGTCGAGCGTCGCGCCCTCCGGCACCGGGTAGCCGGGCAGTTCGTACGGCAGGTCGCGCGTCAGGTCGAACGCGCAGCGCTCCGCGATCGCCAGCGTGTTCGAAACCGCGCGCGGATACCGCTCGAAGCGCCGCGCCATCTCCTCCGCGCTCTTCAAGAAGAACTCCGAATTCGGCCGCCGCTCCCGGTGCGAGCTATCGAGCGTCAGCCGGTGCCGCACTGCCACCAGCACGTCGTTCAGCCGGTGCCGCGTGCGCACGTGGTAGTGCACGTTGTTGGTCGCCACGACCTCGATCCCGCAGCGTTCCGCCACCGCCGCCAGGGCCGCCACCCGCTCCGTATCGCCGAACACGTCGTGGTGCTGCAATTCAACGAAATAGCGGTCGCCAAACACGTCTCGGTACTCCCCGGCAAGCTCGTCCGCCCGCCGCGGCTCCGCCACCGCCAGCCGCGCCAGCTCCGAATCCCGGCACCCCGAGAGCACGATCAGCCCCGCGTTGTGCTCGAACAACCACTCCCGCTCCACCACAGGGGCGTCCTTGCCATGCACCCGGTACGCCCGGCTCAGCAGCCGGCACAGGTTCCGGTACCCTTCCACATCCTGCGCCAGCACCGTCAGGTGGGAAGGAGTTGCGAGTTGCGGGTTGCGAGTTGCGAGCGCCCCGGGGCGGGGCGGCGGGCCAACTACTCCCTCGTCCCTTGGGAAGGAGTTGCGAGTTGCGAGTTGCGAGTTGCGAGTTGCGAGCGCCCTGGAACGGGGCGGCGGGGCGGACTCCTCCCTCCTCCCTCCTCCCTCCTCCCTGACAGTCAGCTCACACCCCGTGATCGGCTTCAGCCCCCGCTCCCGCGCCGCCTGCGCGTACTCCATCGCCCCATACAGGTTGTCGTGGTCCGTCAGCGCCATCGCCGGGTAGCCCAGCGCCAGGGCCCGGTCGATCAGCTCGTCCGTCGTGCTCGCGCCCTCGCGGAGCGACCAGCAGGAGTGGGCGTGGAGTTCTACATACCCGGCCACAGTCCGCAAAGTATAGAACAAACGTTCTTGATAGTCGCTCGAAACATAGGGTCTTTACCCGGTTGCCATACAGACAGAACCGGACTAATCTGCCTACCTCACATAAACAATGGAGAAACGTTATGACGGTACGTTTCGGTGCTCTCCTCGCCTTCGTGGCCGCGACTATCATTGGCCTCACCGCCGTCGCCACCCCCACCCTCGCCGCGGAAAAGAAGGTCACCCTCAACCCCACCTCCGGCATCGTCGGCACCGTCGTCGAGGCGAAACTCACAGGGGCTCCGCCAAACGACCCCATCACCGTCATCTTCAAGATCCCCGGCGACCCCATCCTCGCCACCGGCACCACCGATGCCAACGGCGAGGCCACGTTCACCTTCACCATCCCCTACGCCCTGAGCGGCACCTACCCCGTCTTCTTCACCGACTTCAAGTGCTCCTGCCAGGCAGAGGCGCCCTTCACCGTCATCGTTGGGCACCGCACACCCACGCCCACCGCAACCCCGACCACGCCCCCAACGGCCACGCCGATCCCCACCGGCACGCCGCCTCCGCTCCCGACCGCGACGCCCACCGCCACCTCGACCCCGCGCGTTCCCGTGGCCGGCACCACCCAGCCCCTCACGCCCGGCGGCCCGAACGTGGGCATCCTCGGGCTCGGCTTCCTCTTTGTGCTCACGGTGCTCGCCTGGTTCGCGGCCACCCGCCGCAACGGGCCCGGTAGCCCCGCGCTCGCCGCGGTGCATCCCGGCGACGAGCCCGACTACTCGACCGACCTCGACCTCGAGACCCTCGCGAGCCTGCGCAGGCCGCTCGCCACCCGCGCCGAGCCCACCCCCGCGGTCGGTGACCGGGGCACACTGGCCCGCACGCTCGAGTCGGTCACCGGCGCAGCCTCGGCTGTGGCGCTCCTCTTCCGGAGGAAGTAGCGCTCAGGAGACGCTCGCGCCCCCATCGACCGGCAGCGAAACGCCGGTGATGAACTTCGCTTCATCGGAGTGGAGGAAGAGCGAGGCATAGGCCACATCCCAGGCCGAGCCCATCTTCCTCCCCAGCGGCACCCGCCGGTCGCGCGAGGCGATGACCTCCTCGCGCGGCGTCCCCGCCGCCACGCGCGCCTCGATCGCCATCGGCGTGTTCATCAGCCCCGGCAGGATCACGTTCGCCCGGATGCCGTGGCGGGCGTTCTCCATCGCGATGTTCTGCGTGAGCGCGATCACGCCCGCCTTCGTGGTCTTGTAGCCGACGTACGGGTAGGCCTCCCACGCCGCCATCGAAGAGATGTTCACGATGGAGCCACTCCTCTGCGCGCGCATCACCGGCAGCGTGTGCTTGCAGGCGAGCCACATCCCACGCAGGTTGACCGCGTACAGCCGGTCGAACGCCTCCACTTCGAGCTCCGTCGCCGGCGCGTCCCCCAACGCGAGGCTGGCGCCCACATTGTTGTGGAGGATATCGACCCGCCCGTGCGCCGCCATGCACGCTGCGATCGCCTCCCGGACCTGCTCCTCGCCCGTGATGTCGGCCTGGACGGCCATCGCGCTCCCGCCCTCCGCGGATATCAGGTCGGCGGTCTCCTGCGCCGAACTGATATCCCGGTCGACCGCGACCACGGCCACGCCCTCGCGCGCCAGCAGCAGCGCCGTCGCCCGCCCGTTGCCGATCGTCTCGCCCGGCGTCTGCCCCGCCCCGAAGATGACCGCAACCTTGCCCCGAACACGCTCGCCCATGCCATCCCCTCCTGTCGCGCGCCACTGTACGGCAGGAACGGCTGCCCCCGTAACCCACTGAACGGTCCCCGCCGAACGCTCTTGGACTTCGCGGCCCGAAGCGCTTGCCCACCTTGTCGTGTGTGGTATGTTGATCCGGGTGCCTCGAGGCAACCGGAGTGGCCGCGCGGACGAGCATGGAGGCGGAATGTGTTCGAGAGTGTGACAGATCCAAAGGCACTGCTCTCAATCTTGCGTGAGCGCCACGTCCATTACATCTCCCGGATCGAGGCCACGATTCTCGCGCACCTTAGCCTTGGCTACCGCAACGAAGAAATCGCTCAGAGGCTCGGTTGCACTGGGGCCACAGTCCGTCGCCACGTGGCCGACCTTACGCACAGGGTCTTCGACCCGACGGAGATCGAGGGGGACCGCGACAAGCTGCGCACGTGGGTACCCTTACATTCGGCGTGTTGTGCGATGGCGGTGGACCAATTGATCGAGGATGAACAATAATTCGGCTAGTGCGATCAACACGGCGATCCCCCCGTGCTGTTTTATGGACCCGCAGCTGCTGCAAGAACACTCACGGAGGATCGCATATGACGAACGATTTCGCCGCCAACAAGGCTGCCCGTAGTCCAGCCGCCGCATCCGCTCGGGCCGCTGTACTCTTGGCTGTCGTGCTGGTTGGCGCAGCGTCGACTTTAGTGCAAATGCCATCGGTGGGAGCTGACGAACCCGAATCGCCAGCCCCCACACAGCAGGTTCCTTCAGCCGATCCCGGCGGCGTGCCTACCCGCCCGTCCGGGCCTCCCGCCGAAGCCATCAACTGCGTCCAGCCGTCCGCCGACAATCCGCGCCCGGAACTCGATGCCGGTGGACTGCTGGCTATAACGCTGGATGATGCCTCACGACAAGTGACGCTAACCATCTCGGCAGTTCCAGGTGGAGCCACCTGCTATTCGGTCTTCAGGGACCCGGCGGACATAAACCCCGTCCTGTTCGCCTATTCCCCCGATCAACTTCAGAATCCAGGGGCGCAGGAAGACCCGTTCGGTATTCCTTCGGCGGGCAGATACTGCTATTCGCTCATTTTCGGAAGTAGGGATGGTTCCTCCGAGCCCTTCAAGACGTGCATCGACATTCCGGAAAGCTTCGCCCCAAAGCCAACTCCGACTCCGGTTTTCACGCCACCTCGCCAGCCTGTGGATCCTCCAAACACCGGAACGAGCCGCAGCCCCTCCAGCGCCTCCGCGCTGCCGCAACTCTTACTCTTCGCCATTGGATCCGCTGCGCTGGTCGCTGGCGGCTACGGCGCAGTCCTCAGGCGGCGCTCCGGTCGCTGATTCCCCCCACGCTCATTGCTGGAGGATAACTGATGAAAGACCATCTTGCCCTGGCAAATCGCGGCTTGATGTTGTTCGGCCTTGTCTTGCTTAGTCTTAGCGCGGGCGCTCTCTCTTACGATACGGCTCGCGCAAGCCACTATCGGTACTTGGTAGAAGACTCTTCGTTCAATCCAGGAGGCTCTTGGAGCTACGCAGTCGGTAACTGGGTCATTGGAAACGATGCAACTCCATCGACTCCGCTGTGAATCGCCAGGGTTAATGTCCGGCGTGGGGCGCAGATCGCCAGAGTGATGCCGGGTGCGATCGCCAGGGTGACGCCGGGATCGCCAGAGTCATGCCGGTCTCCAGAAGGTCCCGTTGTTCGA
>WBZO01000919.1_pt1 | contig 52757 bp, 43 predicted proteins | sample 5204261 | NCBI WGS metagenome assembly WBZO01 (sample SAMN12412400, study PRJNA552823) | activated sludge metagenome | isolation source: activated sludge from anammox sidestream of wastewater treatment plant... | place: USA: North Carolina | collected 2017-09
GTGATGATTTGCTCTTCTTATCTGCCTGTATCCAAGCATACAGCGTTTTAGCATCGATGCCAAGGTCACGGGCGATACTGGACTTCTGACGCTCGGGATGGTCCCTTACTAGACCCAGCGCTTCAGCTCTAAACTGAGCCTCTATTGGCTGCCGTGTACGTTTACCTGCCATTGCGGTTCTCCTTTCTTGAATTGAAAAATTCAGTTTATCTTTCTGTACCTCAATTCAGGCCGGGTTCACTGATGTTGTCAAGTGATATTCGAACTGACTAGCCAGAATGTCATTTCAAGCGCTGACAGCATTCATTATAGTCGAATACATTTTCACCTGTACTTCTGCTGTCTAACCCGATTCTGTATGATTCTTAGCCTTTCTTAAATCATAAAATCGAACACACTGTGAATTCATTAAAATACTACTTTTATCACCCGATAATAACATAGTGTTGTTCATAGCTTGCATGATATGTATTTGCCTGTGATTAGAACTAATTATTGAGTCCAGAAACAAGAAAAAACGGGGCGAATTCCGAAAAGCCATACGAGTAGGACATAGTAAAAGGAGTGTTATGGAAAATCAAAAAGAAGCTACGTTTCCAATTCCGCTTGCCGTAGGCTGGGCGATAAACATTGCAGCATGGATGCTGTTTCTTGTGACGTCCAACCATCTTATTGAACTGGTAATGGCATTAGTGTGCGTAGGCTGTGTGTATGTTGGGTATAAGCACAAGCAAATCGGAACAGAACCATTTATTGGGTTCCTAAGTTCAACGTACCTGATTTTTATATCATTTCTTGATGCGGTTTGGATGCTGATGTGGGGTTTAAGCTTTATGGACTAATAGGGTACTCTTCTCGTATACTATTCTGCTGTCCTTTGTACTTGTTCGATATCCCACCCTTGGTGGGATTTTTTATGATTATAGTTGATGTACGAGTATCTCGCAGTTTCTAATTGTTTTTGTCGACCTTGGTCATGTAAATAAGTTAATATAGCCGATAGAAACAAACGTAATGAAGAGCAAACAAGGTTTCAATCCGATCCTACTGGTTACTTATTTTCGTTGAGGATTAATTGCTCTACCATCATGCCAAAACCTAAAAATCGTGTCTTCGAAGCACTGAGTTACAACAAGTTGAAGCAACGGTATCAAAGAGTACGCACGTATCATCCGACACATCGTACGATACGAGCCCATAGGGCGCTGAGCTGACTTAACCGTATCGGGATGGCTGAAAATGATGGCAGCAGGTTTATCTTTCTGTGGATTGCATTCAACGCTGCGTACGCGAAGGAGTATGAGGATAATGAGAAGCACTCCGACCATAAAACGTTTCTATCGTTCCTCGACAAGCTGTGCGCGATAGATTCAAACAAACTCATTGATAATCTTGTATGGAATGAGTTCTCAATTAGTATCAGGGCCCTGCTCAACAACAAACATGTTTCGACGTATATTGGGGAACTTCACCGTGGCAAGATTGACGAAGAGAATATGAATGTTCTCTTAGACAGGGAAAGAGAGTGGTCTTTTTGAGAGTTGTTAAACGGAAATACTCCTAATCTTCTGACGATGGTATTTGACCGTCTGTACAGTCTTCGCAATCAGCTTATCCATGGCGGGGCTACGTGGAATGGCAAGGAGAAAGAGGTTGTTGAACAACGACAGGTTTTGCTAGTTCAGGAATACTCAACTCATCCGGAGAGATTTGTTATCGGCATGCCGCAGCATCAACATGCGCCGGATTCAGTATGGATCAACAAGTCGATTGAAAATTCAAATAGTATCGTAATCTCATGATCAAGAGTGCCCGTTTTTTAATGGCAGGTTTAACCACTGGTCCACATACGCAGTCTATCCACTGGTTACAGTTAAGCGAAGCTGGAGCGATTCTTCCCCCGATGACTTATCGCGTGCAGTTTCTTACTTTGAAGTAGCAGGCCTGGGTACAACAAAGGCAAGGATACTTAACTTTCCGGCGTTACTATACGTACCTCGAAGCATTCCATCGCTTAGTTGGAAAGGAGAAAAATTAATCGGGTATTGAATCGTAGCGTATTGGGTGCGAGTTTGCTTATCGATATACACAACAAGTGACTGAAAGTCTTCTTTGCTATATGGTTGAGATGCTCCCACAAGTTGACTTGCTCGGAATACTAGTGAAACAGCAACAATGCCATGTGATTCATCAACCGCAATGGTGTTAAGCAAAAGCTTGTATCCTAACGATTCATTCGCACTTTGTGCATTTGCCAAGTCGGTTAATCGCTGCGAGGCAACATTCAACTGTGCCAGCACCGTGTCTGGTATGGTAATAGTGAATGAGGATGTGTCCTTAGACACTGCATCAAGGATATTCACTCTATTGCTAAAGTTCTGTGCAACATACAAGGTCGGCCAGCAACAAGAAACAGATGTCCAGCTAAAATTACATAGTGTAGGGGCGTAATATTTTTCGTTACGTACGCCTACCTCGCTCCATTTGCCCTTCGAGGATACAAACAGAAGACTCCTATCTTCCACATAGGGTGTCTTGCCATCGTCTATACGTTTGGGAATTATAAGTACATCATTAGAATCGTCATATTCGTTTCGTCTGTAAATACGATTCCATTCGCTAGGTAATGTTCGTTCGTAAAATGATGTGTCGGACGGATTCAGAACTACTACATGAGGTTTTGCCGTTGCCATATCAGTGTCCCACAGTAGTATTTCATTGCTGGCGTTACGCAGTCCGAACACAATCGGGGTCGAGCTTACAAATGGCAAGTTGTAGTCCTCGAGGTTTGGAAGCTTACGCACCATGCCATTATTCAGGATTTGATACATTAACTTCGACTCGTGACTTAATAGAACTGTAGATTGATCTTTCGGATTATACCGTATGGATGTTGCCAACGATGTTCGACTCGAGATACTATCAGGTAGATGTATTTCCGTTGTCGGCAAAGATGTTTGCACACCTGTAAGTCCGAATTGATATGCCACATAGGGTTGCAAATCAACAGTTTTCAAGTTGTTTAGGTAGGACTCCAGGTCGAACGTACTTTTACCTGGTGCATCGCTAAAAAGTAACTTCCCATATTTGTCAAGGATCAACAGGGCGGGAAGCTCACGAACATCGAACACTTTGTCATATACATAGAACTCATCAATGACATACTCTTTGACATTTGGGAAATCACGAGCAAGCCGATTTCTTGCTCGGTTCTCGCTGGCTCCAAGAACGAATACAATAAAGGGTACGTTTGATTGTTCAGCCGCACGTGCAAGCGCCTGTATCGACTTACTGGCGGTGAAACAGACAGATTCGTCCACTAACGCATACACAGCCCCACGTCCAACATCTTTGCTGCGAAGTGGATAAAACTTGCCAAGCTCCTGCGACACGGAAGACTGGCACAGTGTGACCACCATTAATCCAACGATCATTTTAAATGTCATACTATTGGGCGATCTATATGCATGGATCAATCAAATAATGCACGACGTTTTGCTGTCACAACGCTGGTGTTATTGCGGAATTAGAATTGTGATAGTGTTCTCTGCACTCACTATAACACCATCAAGGCACAATTCAACGCCTTCGTATTCCGGATGCTCAGGCCATGAAACAATTCGCAAACTATACTCATTAACTCCAAAAATAAAACCTGATAGGTTATTCATTTGAGCGAAACCAATGCCATCCATTTTCTCAAACTCACAGCCCTCAATTGGTACTGTTGCCAACCATCCTGCACCCGGCATGAACCTAGGATTTATGCCGGATTTTACGGGATTCGTTATCGTCACCTTGCAATTACAGCCCGAAAAATGACACGGACATTCCGGACTTCCAGGCATCCAGTCATCATTCCACCTTTTTCCATAACAATCACCCGGTTTGGGTTCCATTCTCCGGTACTCAACAGTAAGCGCACTTACGTTCGCTGTAATGGCTATAAACAAGGTTAAGAGCAGAAGGGGTGTATTGATTGATTTCATGATACCTCCTTGTGTTACGGATGTGGGACAAATACATGTATCCATCCATTGTTGTCAGCTGTAATGCCGTCCAAATCAACCGTGATTCCAATGTACTCTTGAAGTTGGCACTGATTCACCCGTAAACGGTATTCATTCTTCATAAAGGTCATACCAGCAAAGCTGCTGGTACTAGTTCTTGAGCCACCTACCTCGTGCCAGTGCACAACGCCCACCGGTACGTTAACAACTATTCCTGGTGGGTTTACTATAATGTCTATACTGCCATCGGCATTCTCATTTGCAATTACCATGTCACACGTTGTTCCGCAGTCTGGGCATATATAATGTCCGTAAAAGTCCTCGGTAAAATTGCGCATGCCATTTCCAACTTTGTAAAAGGCAACAGAAATAACTCCTGCCTTAGTCTCAAGACTGGAGAACATTGTAATGCCAAGGAGCAGGATAATTCCAATGAATTTCTTCATAATTCTACCTCGTTTTTGCTGAAATAATATTATGAGCTACCATCACTTGAATTTCAAAGCGAATCGTGGTACCTACAATTCACTTGATAGGTTAACGGTAGCAACCCGTGTCTCAACATTAAAAAAAAAAAAAAAAAATATACCAAATTAATTTTTTGTCATTATTGCTAACGTAAACGTTTCCGACCTTGAAGCGCATTTTTGGGAATATCACCGTGATAAAATTGACGAAGAGCCGATGAATGTTTTTTTGGCCAGGGAAAGTGAGAGGTCTTTTTCAGAGTTGTTAAACGGAAATACTCCTAATCTTCTGTCGATGATATTTAGTCGCCTATACATTCTTCGCAATCAGCTTGTCCATGGCGGGGCTACGTGGAATGGTAAGGAGAACAGAGCTCAGATCAGGGATTGCTCGCGCTTTCTTGGCAAGCTGGTGCCGGTAATAGTATCGCTAATGATGGATAACCCGGATGTTGACTGGGGCGACATTGTCTATCCAGTGATCGGGAAAACCTCCTGAGGCTGCTAGTTGCCGAAATAGTATCCGATTAAGTACAGTATCGCCAAAACAATCAGCCATATTAGACATCCTTTTGAGCAGCCGCCTGAACAGCCACTACGGATGCCCGGCGGATGCGGAATATCACGTGATGTTTGATGCGACTCCTGATCGTACCACTCCGAGTGCACCGATCGGTTCCACATTACTGTACTGCCTGCTCCGACCTCCTCACGAAACCGTGCAACACGTTTCATTGCCAGGTACGCTTCGTCATAGCCCCTTCTCCTTGCTTCGTTAAGCAGGATTGACGATGCCTTGCGCCGAAGCTCGGGATCAGCACGTACTAACGCAGTTGCGATCTCTTCTCTACTCGCTGTAGGCGATACTCCTAACCGTTTGTAGAAGTCAACCATATTCCTCCAGCAGTCGCTCGTAAGCTTCTTTAAGTTCTATAAATTCTTCGTGACGTGCCTGCCGAGTCGCCGGATCGTCGTCAGGAAATCTGTCAGGATGTTTAAGCATTGCCTCGCGACGGTAGGCTGACTTAATCTCGTCCAGTGTGCAGCCGCGCTTCAGTCCCAGGAGCATCAAGTCGGCACCTTCAGTACTGGTATAGGTGGTGGATTTACGCTGGCGCGACTTCCCTGCCTCCCGCCGTTCATACGTTTCCGGGTCGCTGAAGTCTTCGATTTCAGGAAAATCCTGACCGAGTGTTTTGCGATACAGCAACCTGAATCCAAGATAATTAAATCCGAGCGCTTCAGCAAGTGCAACTAGAAGTATCTGTTCGGCATACACAAAACGTTCGTCGTACTTGGCCGCCAGTATGCACATCGTAAGGATCTTCTCCTTGTCGTCCCTGCTCAGATTCGCACGAGTAACAAGTACGACTTTCGCAAGTATGTCTTCAGCCGGATATTCCAACAATGGCCTGAGTGCTGCGAAACTGACATTCCACGACTCACACAGACGCTCGAGAAACTGCCGCTCACGATCAACAACGTTATCATCGAACTTACTAACGGCAGCAACTGCCAGCACACACAGGTACTGTCGCTGCAATCCCGGGTAACGGTTGATAACGTTAAGCAGTTCCTGTTCTGTCATACAACTGAGATTTTGAAGGTGGCTTTGTAATACACAACTTGTTCAACTTTATCGTTGGCGTTGCCTTTGTGGACTTGCGTTAATAATCGCAATTGTTTCGGGCATCTCTCTTGTTGTACTCTGTAGTTTTTTGCTTTTGCTTTGACTTGGCTTGGCAGAACTTCCTGCACCCTGATTTACCGCCTGCCATCTGGAAAGCTGCGGTGAATTACAGTTCGAGATCTTGGTGTCGCCAAGTCGTATCTCGTAACCAACCACAAACTCATCAGAAAAAAGAATTGGTGTTGCAACGATCTGCTCAAGCATGCCACCCTTGATGTGCACTCGCGGTATGCTGTAGGGGTTATACCAGTTAACAATCTGACATTTGTCTTTCAGCACGATGTATGGTGTGCATGCATCTTCAAGCGTGATCATAAAGTCAGGGGTGCTGTACGAGCCTGTTGATACTGTTTCAAGCTTTATCACCTTTAACGACTTTGCTCCTAAATCAATAGCGTCGGGCACTTCAAGTACGAAGGCCTTGTCAGTCCATGCATAGCCGGTATCCCTGTCACTGCAAAGAACCACCCGTTCAAGATTTTGCTGCCTGCGTCCGGGTGTTTGAATAAATGTACCACTGCTGTCAAGCGTGGTTACTACCTCACCACGCACGTACAGCGATGGTCCCTGAATGCACGGAATGCATCCAAAAAACAGGCATAGCGCTACGAAAGCTACTGCAATTCTTACCATGACCCTACCTCAATGACCTTGGCCGGAAATCCTTCATCAGTGAATGACAATCTGATACTTGAATTCAGCCACGACTGTTTGTACGGATAAATATACAGTGGCTGTTCAAAAAGACTGTGTTCGCGCAGTTTTGACCACGTTGCTCTAAACCCTATCGGTGTATGCACCCAGCGCTCGGCGCTGTAGTCCGAAACAAACTGACTATCAAAGTCAGCACCTGCCGACCCTAAGGATGCCAGCAAAACATTATCGTTGTTCTTAAGTGCGATCTTCATTTCCGAAAACACAGTTGTGTACAGGTCATTGGCACGCCGCGGCGTTGACAAACCGGACATTTCTCCAAGAAACTCCTGCAACTCTATCCTCGACAGCCCACCGAGAGAATCCGACCGTACTTCCCCTTTGTATAGCCCCCTTTCAGTAACAGCCCTTATGATAACCGGTCCCGTGGCAAAGTGCTTACGAGTTACGATAAAATTGTACAGCGAATCAATCGCAGCCGGAGGCAGCGTCTGCTGCACCAAAACATACACCAGGTTCTGCGGCTTGTGAACAGGTACCGGAGGAGCAGGATCTCTGAAAGCAAAGTACAGCACAAGTGCAACCACAGGAAGAGCTAATAACAAATACCGCCATTGGAAGGGGGCTTTGGCAGGCGCTGGAGGCGTCAGAACCTCGGATGGTATTTGAATGATTATGGGTGTAGGCTCAACAGGTTCAGGTGGAGGTGGAGGTTGCGGTTGTTCTGGTTTATTATTCTTTTTTAACAACTCTTCAATATTTTCATAATAGTCAACCACCTCAGCTTTTGTTTCTTCTCTAAAAACAACAGGCTGCGTCTCTACTACTTTCTTTAGCTCCTTAAACAGATCACGAAGTTTATGCAAATCACCAATACAATCCAGAACTTCAGTTTCATCTTTTACTGAGGAGTGGGCAAATGCATTCCGTACGGTTCGAGCATTTGCTATCAGTCTCCGATACTGATTACAGGTGTCATAAGTGTTTTGGTTACTGTTCAATACGTGACAAAACTGTTCTTGCCACGTCGTTTCTTCTTTATTTGGATAATCAGTCTTGGGGTTTGTAATACACCTATCAAATACAGTAAATAATGTTCCAAGATCTAAGTTTTCAATAGTCTTACCATCATAGCGATTATGACCTTCATAACCTTGCTTTCTTTTTAGTATGTTCTCAAGAGTCATCTGATATTCACTCTTAAGGACATACTTCATCGCATCTTCAAGGAAGTGCGCCAATGGTAAACCAGCTTTCTGTACCATTTTGTTACGATCTTGTTCTGCATTTTCTCTATCGTCACTCATAAGTCTTCGATCTTATTCACTGTGCAAATTTAACAGTGCACGAGCATCTCAAAGGTATCAGCACTGTGGCTTGCTGACGCCTCTCAACGCATAATTCTCTCCACCAAAATTTCCACTTGATTTCCATTCTGTTACCGCAAGAATGCCGACGTCATAAGCGGTGTTTTCAACGTGAATTTTGAATCAATTCAAGTACACAACAATTTTTTTCACCTTCTTTAAGGAGTTTGTCATGAAATCATTTTTCCACTTTCAAGTTGTGTTGCTCTTCGGCCTGCTTGGTTCGCTTTCGGCTCTGGGTCAGTTTCCGGTTACACTGACTGTTGACTCCCGCTCGGGCGACGTTGTTCTCTCACCGCCTACACAACGCAACGCACGGTACCGCATAACGGTAGAAGGCACGTATTCGCAATGGCCCGGCTTTCCCGACTGTCATGGCGTTGATGCCGTCTGGGTGTACGATGTTCCCGTACAGGAGGTCGACGCCTTACGCTGGCCACCCAGAACTATTAATGGTAAGCCGTTTACGGAGATTCCGCACTGGGTTGGTGATACAACCACCTACTCCTTCCCCCCTGCCGCACTCGGCCAAAGCCCCCTTTTTGAAATCAGTTTCCGGAAGAATCTAGGTTTCCGGATTAACGGCGAACCGCTTCAGGCTACACAGCTTGACACCGTGCTTCACAGATATCAGCATGAACGCGCTGGAACCGGTGAGCCTTTCAGGTTCCAGATACTGGACTCAACATACAGCATCGCTGAAAACAGAGTGATACCGAGGTATGAAGACAACTGCGGTGTGCTGACGGTAACGATCGAGGAGATTAAGGACGTAGATGTTAATATCTGTGATGTTCAGCCGGTTGTTGTTAACGGACAGACGGTTGGGATCCGGGTAGATGCAGGAATCTTTGAGTCGGACAGCACCAGGGTTGATGGCAGACGCAACGTGCTGGTTTCTCAGGACCAGATTGGCATCGTTGACAATGGCAGGTTTATCTGTCCGGACTCACTGGTCTGCGATCCTCAGCGCACCACTCCCCTGTCGATTGGTCTTGTTGTTGATGTATCAGGCAGCATGGTTGAAGACATCGAGTACAACGGCAAAGCCACAACCCGTATTGATGCTCTAAAGGCAACACTGCACAAGTTCATGCAGTCACTTCAACCCAGCGACAGTTTGTTCCTGATCACGTTCTCGACCGAGGTGGTATTAACCCACGACTGGACAACAGATACAGCAGCGATCGGAACAGCAATTAACAGCATGAGGCCTGATGAATACACAGCTCTGAATCAAGCTATAATCGACGGATTACAAAAACTCTCGGTAACGCCTGGCTGCGGCAAGGTACTCATAACATTTACTGATGGGCTAAACAACAGAAATCCGCTTGATACTATGCCGGTCATTGAAGCAATTCAGTCAGCCAATATCCCCTTGTACATCGTGGCTTTCGGATTTCAGAAGACACCTGATGACTCGATTGGCTTACAAATCATGAGTGACTACGTGAAAGCTGCGCCAAGAGGTAAGCTCTACGAAGTTCACACGGGCAACGAACTCGATGCAGCATATACCGAAATGGCTTCTCAGTTTGAAACTGAAGACTGCTGCAAGCTCTACTTCAAACTGCTACCATGTGACAAAGGGCAGACAAAGCGAGTAATACGACTTGTGTACCCCGACGGCGACATCGTGCTGAGCAAGACAATCACCATTGATTGCGACTTCAAGGTCTCGTCAGTTGCTGCAGATACCCGCAGAGAGTTAGTCACCGGTTACATCCCTGCACGCCCAACACCAAGCTTCAACACGGCAGAGGTGGATGTACTTGTTCCGACACCTGGTGAAATCACTGCACAGATATTCGACAATAACGGTAAACTCATCGCTGAAAAACATGCCGCTTTTGCTGACATCGGCAAGACAACTGTAAGCTTTGATACCACTTCCTGGGCAACGGGTCTGTACCACTGCCGGATCTGGAACGGCCGGTCCTATACCTTCACACGAGTTGTTGTTCAACACTAATTGAGAAAGGAAATAATATCATGAAAAATATCATTTTCAACTGCATGGCAATCGTAATCATCCTGACTTCATCAAACCTGTTTGGTCAGTGTGAAATGCCAACCTACACGTTCAACATTCAGGCACCGGCTCTTGCAGAAAGCAATCAGTCTGTCACCATAACTGCCGTCCCTGAGTCCGACTGGCCCAATGCAGCGTTACAGCGGTTTCACGTGTACCTTAATGGCGTTGAAGCAACAGTTCTCTCGAAAACAAACCATGGCCTTACAGTGCTGTTACCAGGAGTTACAGCAGGTATTCCGGCAACTCTTGCAGTGTGTGTTACCGACGGGCCGTATGCCGAAACAACACTTCAACTTATAGACCATCGCGACACACTGGATCAGGGCGTCAACAAGGCAGATCCGGATCCGCGTACACAGGACGGCCCGCGGCAAGATCTGCACAAAGCCGACAGAAGACCGTATTCATACACTCCGAAGACGCATCCCAATGGTGGCAGCGTTGGCACGCTTCCCTGTGAAGAGCGTCATGTAATCGACGGATCGTTTACAACACTAAAGAACAACGAACGCGAATGGAGTAGTATCGCACCGCTTATTGGACGCTTCTCACACATGTATCTGGACTACTGTCCGCAAACCCAGACCATGTACCTGATGAACGACTGGCTGATCGGTACAGGGACCTACCAGCAGAATTGCTACAACCTCTTCGGCTTTAGCACTGGCAATAGTCAGGAAGCATGGCTGATAAAGGTCACTCACGACACAGCACGCCCGGTTATCGTGATGCTAAATGGCAATGATGTAACCGACGATACCACGATCGTGCGTGGCGGAGCCTTCGGTTTTGGTACATCGCCTTCCGATACTACGCCACACACCATGTATGAGTTTGGCGTCCGGGCAAGCGTAGGACTATTCTTCCTGCCGATAAATTCCGACCCAGTCGAGACAGCCCCCTCGACAACCGTTGGTCTGGAGTGCGACAAGGATGGTATCGATGGTTATGGTCTGGTACGTGAGCCACACATACGCCTTGCCTATTTTTCTAACGATGGAGTCACAACCCGTCAGTCAGAGCGCTACATCCCCAATAGTGGCGTGGTAGGGCTCGAAACCGAGCCTAACACTCTCACCCGTGAACTTTCGGGCAACACCGCCACGTACCGTCTTGGCAGCATGGAACAGCATATAAGCACATGCACAGGTGTCGGCACCGTTGACGGCGCGTTTACCGAAGGCGAATTGGATGGCATCCTGCCTGCCAACGGGAAATATTCCGACCTGTACGCACAGTACTGCAACGGCAAGCTGCACATCGTAAACGACTGGGTGTACTGCAACGAAGAAGCCGACAACGCAACCTGTTACAACCTGTTTGAACTGTTCACCGGCAACGGTGCCGAGCACTGGGGAATCTGGGTTTGGCACGATTACACGCGCAGGCCAACGGTGTATCGAAACGGTATCGACGTCAGCAACGACACCTCCATCGTCACCAACGGAGTTACGGGTTGGGACAGCAGCATACGTGAGTCCAAGCCCCATGCCATATACGAATTTATCATCAATACAATGGAAGGGGGCTTTGCCATGAACTATGCCGACCCGGGTCTGAGCAGCTACTGCAGTCTTGAGCCGTCAAGCACACAGCAAACCGACAAGAACATCAACGTCAAAGCCGCTATCTATCCCAATCCCGCGCAACCGGCGGGAGGCGTAACAGTCAGCAACCTGGAAGCTGGCGACATCGTAATCATGTACGACCTGGAAGGTCGCAGGGCAATGCAACAGTTTGAAGCCGCTTCGGACACAGCAACATTTGTCATTCCGCAAACCATGGCTGCCGGACGCTACAGCGTCCGCATCATACGGAAAAGCAGCGTTATTGAACTCCCGCTAATGATTGAACGATAATTACCATTTCTTATATTATTCAGTAACACCACACCAAGTAGGTTATTATGAGCAACCACAACACTGATTCGAATTCTGAGGAACCCATCAGAATAGGCAAGGAATATAATTCCAAATTCAGAACCATAAACAGTTTTGATACAGGCTGGGCAATGGGAAAGTACTCGTACCACAATCCCGAAGATGACAAGTATTTGCGTTGAGTTATTGGAGAGCTAATCTATCAGATGAAGTACTGCTTCAATCGTAGTGCGCTTCTCACTCTTGCAGAATTGATGGTTAATCAAATCAACAGCAGACTCAAAGAGCTGGACAAGGACAAATCATGCTTCGATGCAGTAATCCCGGTACCGCCATCAAAGCTGGATCGTCCCTTTCAGCCGGCACTGGAACTTGCCCGGCAGATAGCGGTGGGAATCCATGTACCATACGATGATACCATACTCCGAAAAACATTGAAAACGGACGTTATAAAGGGGTTGCCCAACTACGAGATTCGGGTCAAGATGTTAGAGAACGTCTTCTCAGTTACCGACCGGCGGTATGAAGGAAAATCTGTTTTAGTGGTTGACGACGTGGTGGAAACCGGTGCGACGCTTGACTCTGTTGCCAAGGTGCTAAAAGAGAAAGGCGGTATCAGTCATGTGTACGTAATTTGCGGTGCAAAGGTGGGAGCATATTCATGACTATCCAATCATCAAGAGAGCGTCAGTTCTTTTACTACACCATGCTGCTGGCAAAAGGCATCGGTCCGGTGAAGATTCGGGAAATTGTCACTGCGATTAACGGGAAGAGTTCTTCTGATGAGCAAGTCGGTTCCGACTTTATCAACTGTATTCAGCGAAACTGGCAACTTTCTCAAACAGATCTTCCCCTGGTGTACCAGGATTCGATTCAGAAAGTGCTTACACAGGAAACACTTAACAGGTTTGAGGAACTTCACGACCTGAACAGATGGATTATTTGCCCGGGTGACACCTCGCTTCCCCAGCATTACTGGGAAATCAGCGCTCGTGAAAAGCTCCAGCAAATGTTTATCGCAACCGGAGAGCCTCCGCCTGAAGATCTTGACTGGACGGCCGTAATCGGTCCGCGGGACACCCCCGAAGCCGGGTTAGCATCAGCCAGGGCAGCAGCTCTCAACAACGTCCGCACCAACACCGTAACTGTTAGCGGTGGCGCCAAGGGAGTTGACAATACAGCAACCATGGCAGCACAGAACGAAGGAGGGTGGACAGTAGTCATCCCGGTAGTAAATGCCAATACTATCCAGGCAGCCAGGAAGCAACTCATCGTGTTTCCCTACCCGCCAGGTCAAGGCTTCCGTGGAGGCCTTGCAATGGCACGAAATAAAATTATCGTAGCACTCTCTAATAAGATTATCGTTGCCTATCCACCGGTGACGACCGAAGGAAAACAGAGCGGAACTCAGGACGCAATTGATTATGCAACGAAGTCAGGGTTTACTGCAATCACACATGGTACTGCTCCGGACACATCGATTACTCTTACAAAGCCCCCTACCCTTGCACAGGGTCAACTCTTTTAACTAACAATCCAACTTAGAAGTGGCTGTGCGTATCCAATTGGCCACGTATAAAAATACACATCAGTGGAGGATGAGATATCATGAGCTCTCAAGATGAAGAACTGCTAGAGCGTTTTTTTAACCGTATCGAATCATTTCCGGAAATAGTCAAGTTTATTGTCTTTATACCGGCACTATATATATTGGGTTTTGTGACTGCTATGAAAATGTTGTGGGGCGGGCTGGAATTCTCACAAAAAGTATTTATTACAACTTGTTTTGTTCTCTGGATCGCCGGAACTACTTATCTATACGTATACACTCTGGAGGAGGAAATTGCAAATCTCCGCGAGCAGATTCAGCAGTTGGAGCAAACAGCTCAATAGACTGAGCCAGACGTATCTGAGTACGGTTACACCGTCGATGAACTGCAGGAGCAGGTGAATACCTTTGAAGCGGACAACGATAGTAAAAGCAACGAAATCAGTGATTTGGAGTCACAGATCCGAGATATGGAATTCGAGATTAATGACCTGCAAAACCATCTGGATGACTGCGAAAATTCAAGATAAAGATACAATACCCTTCGTGCAACGGACGAAGGCAGAGAAACACCCATACTATTTTCCCTGGCTCACACTCTGATCTGCTTTCAGTGATCGGCTATATAAACGGCTGTACGTACCCATCGTGCTGACAATAGGCTCTTCCAATAGCTTACACCAGCAAGGGCTGTATGTACTGTGCGAAATACACAGCAGGGACTGCTTCAGTGTGTATCAACGAAAACATACCGTGGTAGAAGCGAAACAATCTCAAGTGTTAATGCAGTCAGGGGCGAATCATTGTTCATAGAATGCTGCTGATCCTGCTGACACAATACGGTGCAGACACATTAACCATTCCCGGTACATCGTCAGCCTCATAATACCGCAACACCACCTAATGCTAACTTCGCTCGGTTCTACCAACAGCGATATTCGTTAACTCGCACATCCGAATCCACTGTACCGGGATTGATAGACTACGCCATCATGTATCTTGCATATAATTGTAGTGCACTATCCCTGAATTCAGTTATTTCGTACGATTTCATGCTTTCAACGTTTCTTACAGACATAAACTCACTTCAGCCTACATCCACTCTTTCGGGAGTGTGGGGCACACTTTTCGAAGCAAACCAGGCAGTTTTATCTCGTGACTTTGAACATGGGGCAACACTTCTCGAGCAAATTAACCCGACTGAGTCTGTAGAGCTGGGTGTTGCACATGCATTTGTTGCCTCCCGACTGTACTGTCTGAAGAATAACTCCGAACAGGCTCTGTCAGTGCTTGCCGAAATTGCTGAGACTGTTAGGGGGCTTGGGGATGACGTTCAGGCAGCATGGCACCACAGAATAGGAGTGGCAGAGCGTTTGGTTTTCAAATTCGAATCTGCCCTTACGCATCAGATTAAAGCACGTACTATTTTTCAGGATCTTCAGCGTCCCCTAGATGAGGCCTTATGTACGGGCGAAATTGCATCGCTCATGCTTGCAAGTGGCGATGTTGGAACTGCAACAACAGAATATATCGCTGCCTTGGATGCTGTACAGAAATATGGTACGATCTATCAGGTAGCCGGCTTCAAGGTGAACCTTGCAACAACAATGCAACATGCTGGTGATCGTGATGGTGCAACAGCACTGTATTACCAGTTGTTGGATAGTCCACCCTACAACAAGCCGGGTCCGGAGCGTGCTATTGTTCTCCACAACCTGGCAATAAATGCAACGTTTAAAGACGATAATCAGGAATCGGAAGCACTCTATCGTGAAGCGCTTCAATGCTTAACTGATTCTGATGATGTAAACTACATTATACGGTTGCAAATAGGATTATGCTACCTTGACCTTGCTAATGGCAAAATTCAGGAAGCACGCCAACAGATACAATACTTTGAGAGCATCGGAGCCGAGAACAATAGTCCTCAAATTTCGCTGGATCTGGGATACGTCCAGTTACGACTGGCAGACTTAGATGGTAACATTGAGCGTGGGCTACAGATTCTGGCTCGTGTAAAATCTTCTACCGAACAGGTGGCACTAACAGAGGAATATGCTCTGTTTTTACAAGTACTTATGGATGATCTTTCGGAGCAGTCGCTGATTCAGGCAGTTGTTAAAGAATTGGCTAACGTGCAGACAAAGCGATTAGAATCGGCACATGAATCCGCTTTAACAACAATAGAGCTGCGCCTTAAATACGAACGAGAACTTGCTGCAAAGGAACTTGAACGTCATAAAGAGCAAACCAGTGTCATTGTAGAAACTCAGGAACAAATGCTCAAAGAAATCGGCATCACCATCCATGACTCAATCGGTCAGGACCTGCTGGTGGCATTACGGGGTATTGAACGGCTTTCTCCTTTAATAAAAAGTGATACAAAGAATGACGTCGTAAACGTGATACGTACAGCTCTGATCAAGGCAACAGAAAGCACGCGTCGGCTCTCACATACTCTGACCGCACACCACATTAGTGCGAGCACTCTCAAACCGGCGATTCACGATCTGGTTGAATCAATACAGATAACCGTGCCATCCCTCATGTTTAATAAGCAGATGCGTGGTAACGCTTTACTACTTACTGATGCAATTGCCCGTACCATCTATCGTATTCTCCAAACCCTCCTGCAGAATATTGTAGTTCATGCCCATGCAACCCATGTTAATATCCAGATTACTGTGCATGCGAACGAAGTATGCTGCATCGTTGACGATGACGGTTGTGGCTTTCATTATCATCCAAATCAGGTAAAGGGGCTTGGGCTACGTTCTGTTCAGGCTCGTACCAGTGCACACAGCGGAAACGTAGTAATCGACAGCTCTCCGGGGCGTGGTACATCTGTTTCGATTGAAATTCCATTCAAAAACCGATATTAGCTATTATGACTATCACTGATGTAAATCCAAAGCAACCAATAAGAGTGTATTGTATAGACGATCACCCGGTTATTCTTGACGGCTTACGTCATGATCTTTCACTGTCGCCTCGTATTAAGGTCATCGGTACAGCAACCGATCCTGAAAAGGGGCTCATCGAGATACAAGCACTGCTCAACGACGTTGACGTAGTAGTTACTGATTTCGAAATGCCCGGAATGAACGGGTTGCAGGTATGTAAGGCCGTGAAGGCATTGCGCTCGTCAATCAAGGTTGTGTTCTATACGATGCACAATACCGAGTTAGTGAACACAAAAGCACATCAGGCTGGAGCGAATGCCCTACTCTACAAAAACAGCGGTAGCGAAGAAATTCACACTCTTATTACCAACGTCATGAATGGTCTTGCTGTAATTCCTACTCCTGTTGCTTCGGCACCCAAGACTGGCTTCCCGCGAGTAGATCTTACTCCTACTGAACGGCTGATTGTAAAGCTCGTTGGCTGTGATTGCATGACCACTCGCCAAATTGCCGATCACTTACACCGAAGTACCCACACCATCGAAGCACATCGAAAAAACATTATGACGGCACTTGACATTCATACCGTCCAGGAGCTTGTACACTATGCTCTCCTTAACGGAATGTGTAATGACTCTGATTCAGTGAATATTAATAGCCGGGATGCTACGCAAACTGAGTGATAAGCTGACACGAGTAAGGCAGGACACCATAAGATTCTTCAGTCACCCACCTCTAACCACCAGGTTGGTACAGCCCCCTTCCCTTTTACTTCAACGTCGCCACGGGAGATGAAGGTGTAAGGGGCTTTGGCGAGCACTTCAACAATTGTTTCATGTACCTGGATGCGTCCGGGCTCGCCTGTGCTTTCCATGCGGGAAGCAACGTTTACGGTGTCACCCCATACATCGTACTGGAGTCTGTCGGTGCCGATAACGCCGGCTGTGGCAGGACCTATGGCGATGCCTACGCGAAGCTGCACCGAATCCGGTATTGAATTTTCGGCTCGATCAGGACTTGGCCACGTGAAGCTGGCATCGGTTATTCCAAGTGCCACCTTGGCAATAGCATCTGCATTTTCCTCTGCTTCACCATCGCCTTTGAAGCACATGTATGAGTCGCCAATGGTTTTAACCTTGGTTACTGAGTGCTGCTCGCAGAGTTTATCGAATGCGGTGAAGATACTTGCAAGAAACTCGGTTACCTGCGTTGCAGACAAATTACTACTATGCCTGGTAAAGCCGGTGATATCTGCAAAGAGTACTGCTGCTTCGTGATACTCGTCACCGCTAACTTTCTGGCCTTGCACCATCCTATCCGCAACGCTCCTTGGGAGAGTTGAGTATAAGATTGCCCTTTCACGTTCTCTCTCTTCTCGCTCTGCACGCATCTCTTGTTCCTTCGCCTGTATGGCAAGTTTCGCTGCGGTTTCCTTGCCGTTAATTTCTTCGGTGAGTCGGGTATATTCATTGTTATGCTCGATATAGGCGGCAAGGTCATTGTTCTCCTGGGCGAGGTCTCGAAGGAGCTTTTGTGTGTCTGCTTCTTCTGGTTTCAAGCCATGTTTTTGAGCTATCTCCAGCGCTCTTCGCAGGCTTTCTGCCGCACCTACGTTATCCCCTTTGCAAATGCGGACGGCATAGCGTGCGTGTTCAACACGAACGGCAACATCCGGTTCTGCGATTACGGTATCTTTAAGCGTGGCAATTGTTTCTTCTGCTTGTTCAACATCACCAGCCTCCACATATGCGTGCGTGACTATGCTCACGAAACGAGAAGTACTATTTGAAATACCTAGTTCTTTACTGATGGATAGGGCCCGCTGTGCACTTGAAAGGGCTGCTTCGTAGTTACCCATTGCCAGTTGTATTTCCGCAATACTTCCCAAATCACGTGCTATTTCTCTGCTCACGCCCCATTCTTCATGCATCTCCAAAGCCCGCTCATAGTATTCTAGAGCCTTTGGATAGCTGCCTATTGAACTATATACAAAGCCAATGGTCCCGATTACATGTGCAATCGAACTTTTCATGTCCAATTCTTGACATAGGTCCAGAGCGCGTTCGTAGTGTTCTAAGGCCTGTGGATAGTTGCCTGTTCTTCCATATACGTTACCAACGGATGCAGTAACATTTGCAATCGTACTTTTCATACCCAATTCTTTACACAGTGCTAGAGCTCGCTCAAAGTATTCCAAGGCCTGAGGATAGTTACCGGTTTGACCGTGTACAATGCCAATGTTCCCGGCTATTTTTACTTCTCCACGTTTATCGCCCAATCGTTCATACAATGGTAAAGTTTGCTCGTAGTATTCTAAAGCCTGAGGATAGTTGCCCATCGAAAGATACACGTTGCCAATGTTCCCGGTTACTGCCGCTATTCCATGTTTGTCACCTAATTCTTCATACAATTCAAGGGCAACTTCAAAGTATTCTAAAGCTTGAGGATAGTTGCTTAAAATGAACTTGCATACACTAACCCCATTGTTCGAGTATGCCATACCTCGTGTATTGTTTACCTTAGCAAACATGCTAAGTGCTTGTAGATAGAGCTCAGTGCTTTCGGCATATCTGCGTTCAACCAACTCAATACTTGCTTTGGCATACACTATCAATGCTTCAGCTTTTGGCGAGGTAAGGCTTTCTAATTCCGTTATGCATTGTTTAAGCTCAGAATCGTTTTCATTATTAGTAGCTTCGTAGGTATTCGTTTCTAGTTCTTCAAGTGTTCGCATTGTATTCATGGATAACCTTAATCTTGTGTAAGTACCTCTAACCACCACGTATCTACAGCCCCCTTCCCTTTAATCACTACCTCGCCACACGTGGCAATCTGATACCGTGCAACCTGGCCGGCTTTAAGTGCCGAGATGAAGGTCTCATTCGCGTGAACCCGTCCGGGCATCCCGGTATGTTCCATGTGTGACGCAACAGATACTGTCTCTCCCCATACATCGTACTGCAGACGTTTACGGCCAATCACTCCGGCGGTCGCCGGGCCACTGGCAACGCCGATTCGGAAGCGTACGGGATCCGGATCAGTACTACCGCTACCTACAGCACAAGGCCAGGTAAATTTAGCGCTTGCCATGGCTAAGGCAACATTGGCGATTGAAATGGCATTCTCTGTATGACTGCCGTCACCACGAAAACACATATAAGAATCACCAATTGTTTTCACTTTAATTACTTTATTCTGCAAACAAAACGAATCAAACTCGGTAAAGATTTGCGTTAGGAGTTCTATGATCTGGTGGGCCTTCAACTGACTGCTGTGACTGGTAATCCTACAACATCCATGAATAGAATTGCAGCATTGTCATAGTCGTCAGCAATCATGGACGTCCCGCGAATCAGCCTGTCAGCAACGCTTTTCGGCAGAGCTGAGTAGAGTACCATTCGTTCCTTTTCACGTTCATCCCTCTCTTTGCGCAGTTCACGATCTTTTGACTGAATTGCAAGTTTTATCGCAGCATCCTTGCCGCTGATCTCCTTTGCCAACGTATCATACTGCTTATGGTTTTCAATGTATTCGTCAATATCATTTATGCCTTCTGCAAGCCTGCACATCAGGCCATAGCATTCAGCCTGCTTACTCCTATACTCGTGTAAACCTGCCAATTCAATAGCTGACTGGATTATGGATTTTGCCTCATCAAAACGACCTTTGTACAGCAGCAGTTCGGCACGCATACGCTCTACATCGATAATGGTAAACGGCCGGGTATATTCAAGGGAGCTAAGCTCCTTCATTATACGTTCCGCTGCATCAATATCCTTGTTAACAACAAATAACGATGCAAGTGCACATACCGCTGATGCACAGTCATCGAGTAAGCCAATCTCCTTAAACAGGTTGAATGCCTGACGGAAATAGTGCTGGCTGCTCTGATAATCTCCCATGGTTTGGTAAACCCGACCTAAGCCGAGCGATACATGGGCGATACCTTTTTTGTTTTCATTTACTTCTTGTAATGCTATTGACTTTTTATAGTACTCAATCGCAAGCTCAGTCTTTCGGATGGCTGTATAAGCATTACCCAGGTTTCCAGCTACGATGGCAATACTACGCGTATCACCCCGAGCTTCGCCGATGTCAAAGGCTATATGGAAATGCTCGAGTGCCTCCGGATAATTACCAGATTCATAATAGACAATGCCGATATTCCCGGTTACGATTGCTATTCCATCCTTACTGTCAATCTCCTTATATAATTCCAATGACTGCTGGTAATATTCGAACGCCTCAACTCGATTACCGAGGCTTACGGAGAGTTGCCCCAAACAACTGGTTGTAATTGCAGCATAGCGTTTATCGCCTATCCGCTCATTAAAAGCAAGCGCTCGCTGATAACATTCCATCGCTTCCAGGTGCTTGCCAGTGTGGGTGTAAAGCAGCCCCATGTTGCCGGTTACTGACGCAACTCCACGGATCTGATCAAGTTCTGAAAATATCAACATCGCACTTCGGTAGCATTCGAGTGCCTGATTGTAATCATCGGTCATGTGTAGTACTATTCCCAACTGCGAAGCTGCATGAGCTTTGCCAAGGTTATAGCCGATACTCCCAAAAACATCACGTGCATTCTGGTACTCTGCTATTGCCGACTTAAATTCTCGTGCATTGAGTGCCAAACCACCCCGGATAAAGTGGCGTACTCCATCAGCAGTGCTTCCGGGTACATCGGAAAGCTCTTCCAGAAACTTCTGCAGTTCGTCCGAGCTCCTGGTCTGAACTGCTTTGTTCAACGTATGTTCGCACAATTCAAATACAGAACTGGTCATATTCTGCTCTCCAACCACCACGTGTGTATAGCCCCCTTACCCTTTACCTCAATCGTACCTCTGGGAATAAGTTGGAAGGGGGCTTCGGCCAGTGCATGTACAAACGATTCATTCACCTGGATGCGTCCGGCCTCACCGGTACTCTCCAAGCGCGAAGCCGTATTAACGGTATCACCCCAGACATCATACTGGAGTCTGTCGGTACCAATTACACCGGCAACCAGGGGCCCGATTGCCACGCCGACGCGGAACTGTACCCGTGACTGCTGCTGTTCGCTTCTATCGGAGCCACCTGGCCACGTGAAGTTGGAATCAACGATATGAGCAGCCACATTCGCTACCGCTGTTGCGTTTACCAGTGCATTCCCTTCCGCACAAAAACACATGTAGGAGTCACCGATTGTTTTAACCTTTGTTACGGCATAGCGCTCGCAGGCTTCATCAAAGTCTTCAAAGATTTGTGCCAACAATGCGGTTACCTGGGATGCCCCCGTGCCGGCACTATTGTGTGAGAACCCAACAACATCAGCAAATAACACAGCGGCTTCATCAAAATGGTCACCCGTTACCAACTCACCGGAAATGATTCTATCGGCAACTGTTTTTGGCAGCGTAGAGTACAGTACCGCTCTCTCCCGCTCGCGCTCTTCGCGCTCTGCCAGAATTTCTTTTTCTTTCGATGACAATGCAAGCTGTATGGCTGACTCCCTGCTACTTATTTCCTCGCCTACTCGCTGGCACTCGTCATTATGCAGAATGTAGGCAGCCAGGTCGCGATCTACACGGGCAAAATCACGCAGTTCGCTGTGAACAGCCATTTCCTGCCGTTTCAGACCGTATTCGCGTGAGAGCGCCAAACATCGTTCAAGCGAGGCCGTTGCCGCAGAGCGCTGCCCCCCAGCATTGAGCAGTAGTGCGTGTGCAATCTCTACCGGGATTCTTTCATTCGGGTCGGAGATTTCCGCAGTGTCTATCTTGCTAAATGTTTCTGCTGCTCGCTCGATATCTCCTTGTTTAATCAATACTGTTACTACCATGCATGTGTATCGTCGAACCAGCTCTGTTTCATCTTCTCCTTGAAGCAATCTGATTGCCTGATGAAACTGATCCAGGGCTGCAGACCGATCCTGCATACTAAGGCTGATTTCACCGAGCATACCGGTTATGATTGCAATTCCTCGTTTGTCGTCCAAAGAATTGTACAAGCTTTGCGCCATTTGCAGTGCTTCCGTAGCCTTGCTGTAATCCTCCATACTGCAATAAATTCTGCCAATACTGTACAGTCCATCGGCAATCAGTTTATTGTTATCATTTTCCTTACCAAGCGCAAGTGATTCCTGAATTTAGTCAAGTGCCGGCGAATAGTCATTCATTGTAGTATAAATGTCGCCAATATTCTTAAGCGAATATGCCACACCAAGGCCGTGGCCATGTTCTTTAAACAGCGACAGAGCCCGCTGCATATCATCAAGTGCCTGTGGAAAGTGCATGGTGGTTGCAGCCTCGTAACCACGTACCATATTGAGCAATGCTTCTGCTTTCCATTCGGCTCTGCTACCGAGCTCCGTTATTATCTGTTGTAGCAGCTCAGCCCTGCTGCCTTCCATCGTTGGTAAGACTGCATTTAACAGCTCATCAAGATCAGTGGTATTCATTGTATAATCGTGGCAAGACAATTGAATTACATATACAGCAGATTACAATACTCTACTCTTACCCCAAAGCCGGAACCCAACATTTCGTGAATTTGTAAATATACCCAGATTGTGCTCTTCCCCAATTGTAGTCCAGTCTGGACAGCGCATCTCACAAACTCACCTGACTCGGCCCCGCACCGTGCGCTACTCCGTTACCTTCCTGATGTAAATCAAGCGCTGCACCACGGCAAAACCGAAACCCTTAGTTTGCTAATACATAAGGCGTACATGGACGAAACCTGTCTTCCAGTACCACGAGCAACTCCAAGCGTTGAAGGCAGTATGCTCTCTCTATACTGATCGGTAACCTCACCCCCCTCTAACCACCACGTTTGTACAGTCCCAATCCCTTTGACGTCTACAGTGCCTCGGGGAACAAGGGTGTAAAGGACAGAGGACGGGATGCGCAAGGCAAGGGCTTGTGCACATGTTTCATTCACCTGGATGCGTCCGGGCTCTCCGGTACTCTCCATTCGAGAGGCAAGGTTCACGGTATCGCTCCAGACGTCGTACTGGAACCTGTCGGTGCCGATAACGCCGGCGGTGGCAGGCCCCATTGCAATACCGATTCTGAACTGTACCGGGTCCGGTGCTGTGGTTTCGCCTCCGCCGGGAACCGGCCACTTGAAGTTTGAGTTTATTATGGACAATGCTACCCGGGCTACTGAGTTTGCGTTTTCCTCTGCTTCACCATCGCCTTTAAAACACATGTATGAGTCGCCAATAGTTTTAACTTTAGTGACAGAGTATTTCTCACATAGCTTGTCAAACTCTGTGTAAATCTGAGCAAGAAATTCTGTTATCTGCTGTGGATGTAAAATGCTGCTATGAGAGGTAAAGCCGACAATATCGGCGAAGAGTATAGCAGCATTGTCAAAATGGTCGCCGTCAACTGTTTCACCTTTTACCATCCTGTCGGCAACACTCTTTGGAAGGGTTGAGTATAAGATCGCTCTTTCTCGTTCACACTCATCACGCTCAGCACGTATCTCGCGCTCTTTAGCCTGCATGGCCAGCCTGGTCGCCGTCTCTTTACCATTGATTTCTTCAGTAATACGGGTGTATTCGTTGTTGTGTTCGATATAACCCGCAAAATCATTTTGTTTTTGAGCAAGGTCACGCAGGAGCTTGTGAGTTTCTGCTTCCTGGATTTTTTAACCCGTGATTTTTGGCCAGCTCCAAGGTAGAGGTTAGTATGTCAGCCACGCCCGTCAAATTGCCTCGAGCTATCTTAACTCCACAGCGTGCGTGCGCAACCGCTATTGCGCTTCTTGGTTGAAGTGCCGTTATGTTATCAAGAGCGCTAATTACCTGCTCTGCTTGAGCCAAATCTTCCATCGCAAGATAAATTTCTATAATTGTACTAAGGGCATCTACTGATTTTTGATTCATACCTAGCTTATTACTCAGCTCAAGCGACTTTTGAGCATTGCTCAGAGCCAGGTCATAATGATGAAGCCTGCGATATATTTCAGCAATGTTACCTGTTAGCCCTGCGATTTCGGCCATTTCTCCCAGCTCTTCATATGTTAAGAGTGAGCGCGTTATATACTCCAAGCCAAGCGATAGGTTACCAGTTTCGGTGTATTCTGCACCCATATTCCCAATCGTTCGTGCAACTTCGATTTTATCTCCCAGTTCTTCGTGCATGGTTAGTGCACGTTCGAAATACTCTATAGCCAGCGGATAATTCCCTGTAGTAACATGTACGCCGCCAATATTCATATTAACAGATGCAATACCATATTTTGAACCTATTTCAGTAAACAGGTTCAACGCACGCTCGTAATATTCAAAAGCCCCTGGATAATCACCTGAATAATAATTCACGATTCCAATATTCGTTATCGCGCGTGCCAGGCCAAGTTTATCGTTTCGCTCTTCGTATTTCGCAGCTGCTTGCTCAGAATACTCCACAGCTAAAGCATAGTTTTCCGTAAGGAAATACATCCTACTCAGGTTACTGAATATTATTGGCAAATTCTCTTTGTCGTCAAGCTCTGTAAACAGCGTAAGGGCTCTATTGAGGCTCTCTAGCGCCTGTGGGTACATTTCCATAGCACCGTAGCATAACCCTAACCCAGTGCATGAGTGAGCAGTACCAATTTTATCACTTTCGATTACAAACTTGTCGATACATTGTTTGTAGAGTTCTGAACTTATTTTGCTATTTGATTGAGCATGCTGAATACGTGCCTTTGCATACAACACTAATGTAGCTGCTCTTGGTGATTTAATCATCTCGAGCTCATTGATACACTGCTGGATCAGCTCAACATTATGGCTGTACGGGTTCGCGTATAATATTAGTTCAATTTCTGCAATTGTTTTTTGTTGATTCATGACCGAGTATAGTTAAATGGATGTCCGGCCACAACGTTGTCACAGCCCCCTTTCCTTTGATGTCATACAGTTATTGTTTTAGATGTTAGACCATCATGTACCCTACGTGCAATTCCCTAAGGGACATTATTGTTTCGTGGCAAACTCATGAATGTCTTTTATTTCCAAATTCAGCACCACACTGTTTGCCGGTTTCATCGTGGATATCGGTTGCGTGTCATGTTTTTTTAATATATGTATCAATTGAACCGTTTTCTCTCTAGAAAATACGTTTCCATCAGCCCCTTCCCTTTAATCTCCATTGTACCGCGTTGAACAAAGCAATATGCATCCGACTGCGTAAATGGGTTTACTGCAAAAGCTTTGGAAACGTGAATCTTACCCGTCTGACCATGTGATTCAAGGCGTGCGGCCGTATTTACGGTATCGCCCCACATATCATAGAAAAACTTACTATTACCAACAACACCAGCGGCAACCGAGCCACAGTGAACACCGATACGGACCTGAATTCCGTCTGGCAAACCTTTCAGTTGATCAGGGCTTGAGCTATAATCACGCAGGCTAAGCGAACCGATGGCATCCCGTAGTGCTAAGGCTGCCTGTGCCGTGTAGTGTGCATGATCCTCACGGTACACGGGAGCGCCCGACACCGCCATATAGGCGTCGCCAATTGTTTTAATCTTTTCCAGACCATATTCTTTCATGATACCGTCTGTAATGGTAAACACCGTATTTAGCAGGAATAGTATTTGTGAAACTCCGGCTGTCGAGGCTATTCCGGTGAATCCAACAATATCCATAAACAGTATCGAAACGGAGTCAAAATAGTCTGCAATCGGATTCTCTCCATTAATCAGCCGCGTTGTTATTGACTCGGGTAAAATGTTGTTTAGTATTTGTTCTCTCTCCTTTGATCGTGTTCGTTCGATCTCGATTTCTTTTTGACGGGCATTTTCAATGCGTTCGGCATCCAGACGTTCGGCAGCACGCCGGGCCTCTTCACTTTGAACTTCTTTCTCAACCTGAATATACTTCACATAATACTCTAAGGCTGGTTTCCATTGCTCCATATCCTGATACAACCTGGCCAGTTCCTTTAGGTACTCGTAGAGTTCTCGCTTACTGCCAATTGCTTCAAGCTCATGCACAGCCTGGAGGAGATATGCTTCTGCCTTAGAGACGTCAAATTCATCAAAGTCCTTCTGTGCATACAACATACCCAGATTACCCTTCAGCCGGGCCAACGAGTGTGGTTGGTTTGTCTGCCTGTGTCCTTCCAGTGCTTTTGTGAAATACTCCTTAACCTTGGTGTATTCATTCGTGGCAAAGTACACCAGTCCTAGGTTTTCCAAAATCGTAGGCCTCAGATATTCATATCCCGAGGCATCACAGTGCTCAAGGCTGATCTGGTAGTTCTCAATTGCCTCATCATGTCGGCCCAAACTCCATAAACACAATCCAATGTTATTATAATCGCGTGACAATATGTACGAATTACCCATCCGTACATGTATCGCAAGGGCATTAGAGTAATATGAAAGAGCCCGATTAAACTCTCCCATCATATAATAGACCATCCCGATATTGTTGTTTACTAATCCAAGCTTCTCATCCGAATTCAGTTCGGTAGCTGTTTCAAGAGCTTCGCTATAGTAGGATAGCGCCTCAGGGTAATTACCCAGATGAAAATTGATTAGACCGAGATTTATCGTGTTATTGATGACAGAGTGTTTATCATTAACTTCACGATGTAAGCGAAGAGCTTCAGTAAAGGCCGGCAGTGCTTCAGCGAACTTATTCTGCTGGTAGTAAACAAAGCCTTGTGAGGTTAGTATTTCGGCCAACAGGAATGTGTTCGGGCTGCTTTGGATTGTCTCCAACGCCTTCTGAACAAAAGCTGCCGACGTTTCGATATCTCCAACACCCTGATGTACGGCGGCAACGTTATGATATGTACCTGCAAGAATCTCAGGATCATTTATCGTCTCCGCTAACCTGACAGCAGTTGCACAGTATTGAAGCAAAATTGAAGGGTCGGTTTTTTGTGGCCGAACTCGCGACTTAATCGCGATTACACGACTGTAAAGGTCCGGGCAGGTCCCATCGTGCAGATCCTCCAGCAGGCGGTCAACCTCGTCCAAGACTTCATCGGAGTATGAGGAAAAAACCGTTATCATCTTATCCAGACGATCTATTGCGTGCGAAACTGCTGCCCGGTCAATATGCCCCATGCGTGTTGTAGGTATGCTAATTACGAAAACAGATACTGTTTACACCTGACCTTCAATACTTCCTAACTCATTCGAGTATTTGCAATCCGAGTTTTTTCGGCCTCGTCACTGTTCCTGCACCTGAATGTCTGCGGACACCATCAGTCAAACAGCGGGAAAGTGGTAATTTTGCACATACACCAGACGGAGAAAGGACAGTTGTGAATAGCACTAATTTAAATACTGAACAGCTAAAGACGCTGATATCAAATTTGCGCGAATCAAAGAATGCCGTCATTCTTGCCCATTACTATCAGGTACCGGAAATTCAGGAGATAGCTGACTACGTTGGTGATAGTCTTGGTCTTTCACAGCAGGCTGCGAAAACCGATGCAGACATGATTGTTTTCTCCGGCGTCCACTTTATGGCCGAAACAGCCAAGATCCTCAATCCCGGTAAAAAAGTTGTTCTGCCCGATCTGGCAGCAGGGTGCTCTCTCGCCGATTCGTGTCCGCCCGATGCATTTAAACGGTTTATTGATGAAAAGAATGCTTCCGGCCGGCGCCACACGGTGGTTACCTATATCAACTGCAGCGCAGAAGTCAAAGCACTCAGCGATATCATCTGTACATCGTCAAATGCTATAGATATTGTCAACTCAATCCCTCAGGATCAGCCAATAATTTTTGCACCCGATAAGAATCTTGGCAGGTATGTTGCCAATCAGACGGGTAGGGATCTTGTGTTATGGGAAGGGGCTTGTATTGTACACGAAGCATTTTCAATTGATAAGTTAATCCGGCTGAGCAACCAGTTTCCTGAGGCAAAAATCATTGCCCATCCGGAATCGGAAACACATATTCTACAGGTTGCCCGCTTTGTCGGATCAACATCTTCAATGATCAACTTTGTGAAAAATGACAGTGCCCGGCAGTTTATTGTAGCTACTGAAGCCGGTATTCTTCACAAGATGCGCGAAGAAGCACCGGAGAAAGAGCTCATACCGGCACCAGCGAACGAAGACAATACCTGCGCTTGCAGCGAGTGTGCATTTATGAAGGTAAACACGTTAGAGAAGTTGTATCTCTGTATGCGTGACGAATTACCGGCCATCGAGATTCCCGAAGATATTCGTATAAAAGCACTAACGCCAATTGCACGAATGCTTGAATTATCTGCAAGCAAACAGCATGTACCCGTACCTGCATGATCAGCACTGACTATCTGGTTATTGGATCGGGAATAGCCGGCCTGACGTTTGCGCTCAAAACTGCCCGGCATGATCCCAATGCTTCTGTCCTGATTATCACAAAGTCAGATGAAAGCGAATCAAATACAAAGTATGCACAGGGTGGAGTGGCCGTTGCACTGGACAACAAGTTTGATTCATTTGAAAAACATATTCACGATACCCTTGTTGCTGGCGACGGTCTGTGTGACAGAGACGTCGTTGAGCTTGTAGTACGCGAGGGCGTAAGCCGACTCAATGAGCTCGTTGAATGGGGAGCTTCGTTTGACAAGCTAAACCAGGAATACCATCTGGGCAAGGAAGGCGGTCATACAGCCAATCGTATCGTTCATCACCGCGATTCTACCGGTCTGGAAATCGAAAAGACGCTTCTGATGCAGATTCATCGCACTCCGAATATCACAGTGCTCTCGCATTACTTTGCTATCGACATCATCACCGAGCATCATACGGATGCGGGCCTTCAGCCCCCTACCCAAACCCCAACCTGTTTCGGAGCCTACGTCTTAAATTTACATAGTAAAAAAATTGACAAAGTGCTGTCGCGCATTACCCTGCTTGCCACCGGAGGAGTGGGTCAGGTGTACAAAAACACAACCAACCCGATAATTGCCACCGGCGATGGTATTGCCATGGCATACCGGGCCGGTGCAGATATCAGGAACATGGAGTTCGTTCAGTTCCATCCAACCGCACTGTACGTTCCCAATGAAAGTCCATCGTTCCTGATTTCGGAAGCTGTAAGGGGCTTTGGTGCAATTCTGCGTACGCAGGATGGGTGCGAGTTCATGCATACGTATGATCAGCGCAAGGAACTTGCCTCACGCGATATTGTAGCTCGTGCAATTGACCACGAACTGAAGAAAAGGGGTGAGGAGTTTGTGTATTTGGACTGCCGGCACCTGGATATCAATGATTTTATTAGTCAGTTCCCCAATATTTATCTGAAGTGCAAAGACATTGGTATCGATGTTGCAACTGACCTGATTCCGGTAGTCCCGGCTGCACACTATTTGTGTGGTGGAATCAGCGTGGATACAAACGGCCGGACCTCGATAAACAACCTTTATGCATGCGGTGAATGCTCATACACCGGACTGCATGGAGCAAACAGACTTGCCTCCAACTCACTGCTCGAAGCCGTTGTTTTCGCACATCGATGCTATGAATCTGCAACGAACCGCATCTCCCAGACAACCGTACAGACTGCAATTCCCGACTGGAATGCCGAAGGAACACTGGACCCAAGTGAGCAGATACTGATTACGCAAACACGAAAGGAACTTCAGGAACTGATGGGCAGCTACGTTGGGATCGTTCGCACCAGCGAACGTTTGAAGCGCGCCATGGAGCGAATACGCATAATTCAGAAAGAAACAAAAAATCTTTATGACAGGAGTATTCTCTCGCCTCAACTGTGCGAGCTCCGCAATCTTGTAGCCGTTGCCTATCTGATCGTAAAGCAGTCCATGCAACGAAAAACCAATAAGGGTGTTTTTTACCGGGCTGAGTAACAAAAACACTCCCGGAGCATGAAGTGTGTACTAATCGCCAAGATTAGCAATTTTTACCAGTTCTTTCTGGTTGGCAACTTTAATTTTTTTTCCAACCAGCTCAACGACGTTCTTTTTGTGAAAATCAGATAAAATTCTGATTGCGGTTTCGGTGGTTGTTCCAGCAATACTCCCAATACTCTCCCGCGTTAGCACCGTTGCAATGGTTGCCCCATCATCCTCGGTACCAAAGAAATCTTTTAACATTAGCAAAGCCTCGGCAATACGCTCGCGTACCTGCTTCTGCACCATGTTAACTGTTTTTTCTTCTGCCGACCGCAAATCTGTGGTAAGCAACCGTATGATTTGCATCGACAATGCCGGATTCCCGGCAATCATTTCCTGATAAACGTTGCGGGGGAAATAGCAAATCAACGAATCCTCGATTGCGGTAGCAGACACATGGTACTTCTCGTCACTAAGGAGTGCGCGATAGCCAATAACATTGCCTTTTTTTGCAAACCGAAGAATCTGCTCCTTTCCATCGTAACCGTGTTTATGGATTTTTACTTTACCGGAGTAGATACAGTAGAGCCCCTGCGGATAGTTGCCCTCATAAAAAACCATTTGACCTTTTTTATACAGAACAAATGACTTGTTTTCGGACAGTGTCTCTTTTTCATGAATATTTAAGACACAAAAGATCGACTCATGAACCGATCCGCACTTTGCGCATGAGGTTACTTCGTTCGAAAGATGTCCGCCGGTGTGTTGCATGTACAGCGCGCTTGTAGTTTGGTATCTCTAAACTATGTCTTTTCTATCATACATCACTATGATATCAGTCATAGAATTTTGGACACCGCACTATGCCAAACCACGCTATCCTATTACAATACAACGGGTTACGCTACGGCCTTGAAGTATGTAGTCGCCTATGCAAGACGACCTTTTATTTCTCTCATCATTGAAACCAGTTGCTGTTTCGTGTGGCGGTTATCTCCGGAGAGCTTATCATCAGTTTCGCGATCCGCATCGCAAAACTGAAAATAAATGCGTTCAAGTTCACCCGGATCAAGCAGGGCTTCAGCCACCTGGAACACCTCATCATTTTCGACAGCAATATGGTCTTGCAGCGCGTCAGTGTATGCCATTAGCTTTTGCTGCACCTTCGCATAATTCTTTTGCTCCAGAAAATTCTCGATTCCTTGGAGCATATCTCTGAAATCCTGATGGTTTTCGAGCATCTCCTTTATCACACCATCTCCAAGCAGGTCGTTTTTCTTGCTCATCTCCGGAAACAGAATCTCTTCTTCTTTATGATGATGAAATCCATCGGCATAAACACGAAAAAACTCAAGGAGAGACCGAACAACTTCTTCGTACCTATCGGCATCAGTTGCAATAAGTTGTTCTGCGTGTACGGCAACATCCACAGCTTCCGAAATAACATCGTGTTCATCAAACAATGACTGAATGGCATCGGTCATGAATTACCTCATCATAGTGTGTTAAGAAAACTATTAGCCCTGAGTTAAAAAATCTGCCATGTTTTTGATCCGGAGAGCACAGAATTAAGTGGTACGTTGCCTTTGGCTTGTTGAATGCTCTCGATTTGGGCAGCCATGTCAGCTTCATATACAGAACGCTCTTCAGCAAACACTACCCCAAACGGTCTGGGAAACTGCGAAGTAGTTATATCCGGGAAACGTGCTATGATGGTTGCCTTTGTACGATCAGTTTCGTCATGTATCCAGAGATCGTCGGCCGATACCCCGGAGTCACCACCAATAGTGACCACGACCGGTGTGGTACCGTCTAATCGTATTCCCAGCTCATTCGAATTTCCAAATACAAGTGGTTTACCGTGTTCAAGAATAATCGCTGCTTCCTTCTTGGTTTCTTTATCGGAATATGCAAAGAAGGTACCATCATTAAACACCGGACAGTTCTGATAGATCTCTACGAAGGTGCCTCCAGTGTGTTTATGAGCGCGTCTGAGAACCTCCTGCATGTGCTTGGGATCGCGGTCTAACGTTCGGGCTACAAACGAGGCTTTCGCCCCAAGAGCCAGCTCAAGGGGATTAAACGGCTGATCCAGAGAGCCGTATGGCGTGGTCTTGGTTGTTTTACCTTTTTCTGACGTCGGCGAATACTGTCCCTTTGTTAACCCATAAATCTGGTTATTAAACAACAGCAGCTTGATATTAAAATTCTTACGCAGAAAATGGATAAAGTGATTACCCCCTATCGAGAGAGCATCACCATCGCCGGAGATCACCCAGACATCCAAATCAGGGTTACCCATCTTTACACCCGAAGCAATGGCTGCAGCCCGACCGTGAATACCATGCATGCCATAGGTATCCATATAGTAGGTAAATCGTGAAGAACAACCAATACCCGAAATAAATACATAGTTCTCCTTAGGAGTATTGGATTCCGGCAAAACTGTTTGTACCTGCTTCAATATTGAATAATCACCGCAGCCCGGACACCACTTAACCTCCTGATCCGATACAAAGTCTTGCGGCGTGAGTTTTACCGGCTCTGCCAATTCACTGTCATTAAGCATGTAACACCTTGATAAATTCTTCTTTTAATTCAGTTACTGAGAAGGGTACACCTTGGATTTTGTTCATGCCAATGGCGGGGACAAGGAACTGAGCGCGGAGCAACTGTAATAATTGTCCGGTATTCATCTCAGGAACAATAATTTTATCAAACGTTTTTAGCATTTCACCCAGATTTTTCTGAAACGGATTGATATACCGCAGGTGAATATGTGCTACCGGATATCCCTCCGATAAAAGCTCCTGCACAGCGGTTTTTACAGCACCGTAGGTAGAGCCCCAGCTTACGGCAAGAAGTTTAGCATTCATTTCTCCACTGTCCAACTGTACCGGCGGGATAAAATCGGCGATGCGTTGGACCTTGGCCTGGCGGAGCCGAACCATTTTTTCATGGTTCTTTGGCTCGTGCGAAACGCTGCCGGTTTCATCCATTTTTTCCAGTCCGCCTATTCTGTGCTCCAGCCCCTTGGTACCCGGTTTAATCCATGGTCGTGCAAGCTTGTCATTACGCTTATACGGGAGTAAGGAACCGTCGGCACCGTTTGTTGCATCCAGAAACTCTACAGTGATTGGCTGTAGCTGATCCTGAGTGGGAAACCGCCACGGTTCAGAACCGTTGGCAATGGCACCATCGGTAAGAACAATCACCGGCGTCATGTGTTCTACCGTGAGTTTGCATGCCGTATAGACGGTGTCGAAGCAGTCAGCCGGCGATGCTGCGGCAAGAACCGGCAATGGTGCTTCGCCGTGACGACCGTACATGGCCATCAGCAGATCAGCTTGTTCAGTTTTTGTTGGCAGGCCAGTGGAGGGTCCACCTCGCTGTACGTTTACCAGTACCAGCGGGATTTCGAGCATAGTTGCCAGCCCAAGCGCTTCGGTTTTGAGCGAAAATCCGGGACCTGATGTTGTGGTTACGGCCAGGTTGCCGGCATAGGATGCACCGATAGCTGAGCAGATTCCTGCAATTTCATCTTCAGCCTGGAACGTTTTTACTCCGCTTGCTTTGTATTTGGAAAGCTCGTGAAGGATATCTGATGCAGGGGTAATTGGATACGATCCCAGAAACAGCGGCAGACCACTCATTTCGGCGGCTGCAATGAGTCCGATGGCCGTAGCGTGATTACCCGTGATATTTCTGTACGTACCAGGTGGCAGCTTTGCGGGAGAAACCTTGAACTGAGTACCGAAAATCTCGGTGTTCTCGCCATAATTCCAGCCGGCATTGAGTACTGCCAGATTCGCGTCAATAATGGAGGGTGTCTTTGCAAATTTCTCACGGATAAACTGCTTGGTGTAATCCATGGACTTATCGAACATCCAGAACAGCAACCCCAGAACAAACATGTTCTTTGACCTATCGGTCTCCTTGGTGGTTAGCCCCATTCCCGCCAGGGCATCCTTTGTGTGCTTTGATATGTCGATTTTATACACGATGTAGTTATCGAGCGTGTTGTCGTCAAGCGGGTTAACGCCTTCGGGGTATTTGGCAAGTCGGAGGTTTCGTGCGTCGAACCCCGACGTATTTACGATGATAATACCACCTTTTTTTACTTTCGGCAGGTCTACCTTAAGAGCGGCAGAATTCATTGCTACCAGAACATCATACTGATCACCGGGTGTAAAAATCTCCTTACTGCCAAAGTGGACCTGGAAGCCTGAAACACCGGCAACAGTACCAGCCGGAGCACGGATTTCAGCGGGGAAATCGGGAAACGTGTTTAAATCTTGTCCAAGGAATGCGGTTGTATCCGTAAACTGCATTCCTGTTAACTGCATGCCATCGCCGGAATCTCCCGCAAACCGAATCACGGCACTTGCAATTTCTCGTGTTTCAATATTTCGGTGCACAGCACCGTTAGAAGATTCTCTCTCCGGACTTTCTGCTATGTCTTGTATCATGGATTGTTGGTGTTACTGGTTTCGGTACAATCAGTTGTGCTTAGCCGTTCGTCCGCACGGTGTGCAGACCCCTCAAATAGCAGTTACAAACCACTGAAAAACGGCGGTTCAAGTGTACTGTGGTAACGGTAGGATTTAAGCTGGCTTGTCAGAGGTACAAAACAATCAACAACGTGGATAGCGTACAACATAGTAATTAAACAAAATGATCGCTGAATACTGCAATACCAAAGGAATTCTCGTACTAACAGCGAAATATATGGCTTTTAGTGGCTCGTTGTTCTTACAGACGTTTAAGGCACCGTACTGGTGTTCCTTCTGCTGCAGAATATCTGCCGGACCGGACAATGAGTACAGGTTCATGAAGAGATAATTACAGGCCCAGCTCTAAAAAACTATTTTTCACGTACACTGCTATCATTTCTTTGCGATATTTCCGAGTGTAAACGTCATTATCGATCACTCGCGGCTTTTTTACGGCCCGCTGAAGCAGTTCATCGAGGGTGTCTGCAACACTGCCCTCAATCAGTATGGGCATTGGATCCACGCCTCCCAGCACGATCCTGATTCGGCCGGTATCGTCTACCGTTATTGTTGTGGTGAGCGAGCTGAATTCAACACTTTCTCTGGACCGGAGTTTCTTAAATACCGACCGCATCCCGGGGCGCACTGGTATTTTGATGGCGGTGATGAGTGAGGTTTTCGAAAACGTGTGCGAGTTTACCCCGTCTCCGGAATACAGGTCTTCCAGCATGATTTCCTCAATGCCATCCGGACCCAGGATCTCAATGCGGGCATGTAAACCGATCAAGGTCACTGCCATGTCAGAAACAAATTTTGAAAAACAGGCCTTCTTCCCGCCAGTGGCAATACAGATGTCTCCGTCGCACTTCAAACAATACCCAACAGCTTTCCGCCACCACTCGCTCTGGTTATAGAATACACATCGGTTCTCACACAGCAGATTCCCGCCAACAGTAGCGGACTTCCGGATGACGGGTGAGGCAATCGAAGCTGCTGCTTCAGCCAATACCGGCATGCGGTGCCTGAGTTCCTGGTGGTGCTCAATCTCTTCAAGGGTAGCCGTGGCACCAATCAGAACTTCCTCGTCATCCAGGTGAATCCGACGAAGTTCATCAATACCATTGATGTCGATGAAGCACTTTGAATTGTCATTGCCCTGAAACGTATTCACAATCACATCGGTCCCGCCGGCAAGAAACCGAAAGTTGTCGTCACAACGACGTGCAAATTCAAGTGCCTGGGCAACAGAGTCAGGCTTCAAATACGTAGGAATTTTGTTCATAGAGTATTAAACCGGTTCGTTACTGGTTTGCCGTTCCTTCATCTTTCGTAATACATCTTCTGCACTGATTGGCAGTCGCGTTATTCGAACACCTACCGCACTGTAAATCGCATTCGCAATGGCGGGTATCACAGGATGCAGAGCCCCTTCACCACACTCTTTGGCACCAAACGGACCCTCCGGGTCATTTGACTCGATGATGTTGGTGTGTAACTCTGGTGTGTCGAGGGTAGTAGGGATTCGATAATCCAAAAAGTTATTATTAAGCAGAAGGCCATTGTAGTATTTCATTTGTTCCCACATGGCCTGACCAATACCCATGTGCCATGAACCTTCCAGCTGGCCTTCCACAGCCAGCGGGTTAATTGCCTTGCCACAGTCGTGAGCACCCCATACATTCAGAATTTTCACGTGTCCGGTCTCCAGGTTAACCTTCACTTCCGCAACACATGCTCCAAAACTGTACGAAGGGCTGAGACCTGCACCGGCCCCTTTAAAGTCACCGCCAAGTTTCGGAGAGATATACTTACCACTAACGCTTACGGCGCCTCGCTTGGCCGTTAGCATTTCGATCGCTTCCAGCCACGACAAATCAACAGATTTATCATTGCTGGTTACACGGTTTCCGGAAAAAATCAGCTCTGCTGCAGCGGTGTGAGTGCGTTGTTCAATCGCAGTGGCAATTTCGCTACGCAGATTTTCCGCTGCCATCTTGGCGGCATTCCCGGCCATAAACGTAACTCTGCTTGAGTAACTGCCCATGTCCACCGGTGTCAGCAACGTATCGGCCGCTACCACAAACACCGTGTCCATACTCACGCCAAGCACTTCACACACGACCATGGCCAGCATGGTATCGCTTCCCTGGCCAATATCACTTGCACCCGATAATATCAACACCCGGCCGTCAAAATCAACTTTAAGGTGGACAACGGACTGTGGCAGTTCATTCCAGATAATTGGCAGCGCACTACCACTAATGAAGAAGCCGCAACCAACACCAAGGCCGTGTCCGTGTTCTAACTTCCCATATCGTTCTGACCACTTCGACTGCTCCATCACCGCCTGAAGTGATTCTCTGCTGCCATTCGATGTAATGCGGTACTGCCCAACAGTCAGCGTATTCGAGTCAAGAAAGTTCTTCATCCTCAGCTCACACGGATCCATGCTAATCTTGTGGGCCAGGTCATCAATCAGGGTTTCAACGGCAAAGCGGGAATTCACTGCGCCGTGCCCGCGCATCGCACCACACTGCGGCTTGTTGGTGTACACCCGATATGTTGAAAATCCGAAATTATCAAGCTTATACGGCGCCTGTAGCAACACACCGTTATAGTACGACGTTACCACACCAAAACTGCCGTATGCACCGCCATCAATGGCAATATCGGCGTCGAGTGCCGTAAACGTCCCGTCGTGCGAAACCCCCATCTCTACCGTCATTTTCGATGGGTGGCGTCCGTGATTTGTTATAAACACTTCTTCCCTGCTGAAACGCACGCGTACGGGACGCCTTGTTTTCCGAGCAATGTAGGAAATGATAATTTCATGCGGGAAGGGGTCGCTCTTGCCACCAAACCCGCCACCAACTTGCGGTTTAATAACGCGCACTCTGCTCAGTGGCACTTCCATAACCTTTGCAAGTGCCCGGTGCAGGTAATGCGGCACCTGAGTAGCCGTTACAATCGTTAATCCATTCTCGTCCCACCAGGCAGTTGCAGCATGTGGCTCGGTAAAACCGTGGCTGACGCCTTCGAATGTGAACGACATTTTTGACGTTACGTCTGACGCATGGAGTCCCTGCTGCTGGTCACCAAACCGCAACTCTGCTTTTTTATGAACATTGTTATTAAACTTGCAATGTTCATGAATCTTTTCGTTATCGCCGATATCGTTTAGCGACGCATCGATTTCGGTAAAGGCTGTAAGGGGCTTATACTGTACCACAATTCGCTTACAGGCTTCAGCAGCAGCCTGCTCTGTTTCGGCCGCAACTGCGGCAACGATTTCGCCCATGTATCGGACTTTATGTATTGCCATTGCCGTTTCATCCTGCGAGATTGGCAACACACCAAAAGGGATTGGGAGCTCGGTGCCAACGGCTACATAGCGAACGCCGGGTACCTTGTACGCTTCCGATGTATCGATTGATTCGATGCGCGCATGAGCATGAATGCTGCGCAACATTTTCACGTACAATGGATTCTTACTGACAACATCATCAGCATACTCTGCCGTGCCGCGTACTTTCTTTTCGGACTCGATGTAGGGTGTGCGTTTCCCTATAACATGGCCCCCCTGATTGTGCGCAGCCCGGCCGTTTGAATACCCTTCCTTGGTTTCAGCAGCATATTCTGCTACAGCCTGAATAATCTTCTTGTAGCCGGTGCATCTGCACACGTTTCCCGACAGTGCTTCCTTGATCGTGTCAACAGTTGGTTTGGGAACACTCTCTACATGGTGAAGTGCCGTCATCAGCATACCCGGCGTACAGAATCCGCATTGCACAGCCCCTTTTTCAATGAATTTGGATTGCAGCTTATGCAGATGTTCGCCACTGGCCAGTCCTTCAACGGTTGTGATGCTGGCCCCTTCGCAGCGCATCACCGGTGTGATGCAGCTTAGAACCGGTTTTCCATTTACCCACACCGTACACGTCCCGCAGCTTCCCTGCTCGCATCCGATTTTGGTACCGGTAAGCCCCGCCTTCTCGCGTATTACTCCTGCCAGCATATCGTGCTCGCCAACCAGCAAGTTGGTGGTGGCACCGTTAATCGTAAGTGTTATCGTTTTCATCGTTTTGTTGTGTAAGTTAATTATTCTCACGACATAACAAAATGACAAAACGCAGGGTTTTAAGAATCTGCCTAAAGTCTGTGTTCGATTACGGGGTCAGGTTTCAGATGCCTGCCCCAATACTTTTACCGCCATCCACGTACAGGGTTTGTCCGGTAATGAACCCTGTTGAATCACAGGCAAGGAAGAAGACAGCATTGGCTACGTCGTCCGGACTCCCCATTGATTTTGTAGGTTGTGCCTGGATAAGTTTTTCGCGGACATCATCAGATAGTGCAGTTGTTAATGGGGTATCGATCAGGCCTGGAGCAACCGCATTTACCATCACGTTGTAGCGGCCCAACTCAAGAGCAAGCACGCGTGTCAGCGCCACAACACCCGCCTTTGAAGCAGAGTAATTACTTTGACCGGGGTTGCCCAGCCAGGCTCTTGACGAGATGTTTACAATACGTCCTGACTTCTGAGACCTCATCACGGTGGCAGCCTCGCGGCACATCAGCCACACACCTTTTAAGTTCACATCTATAACGGCATTGAAATCATCCAGTGTTTGCTTCCAGATCACCCCGTCGCGGATAATGCCGGCATTATTGACCACTACATCGATGACTCCGTACTTATCGAGGGTAGAAGTGAACAACTGGTGTACGTCGTCCTCCCTGGTGACATTTGCATTTACATACTGCACCCCATGGTCACCGAGCAGCGCAACAAGCCGTTCACCGGCTTCACCATCAACATCAACAGCAACAACCGTATACCCCTCTTTAACAAAGCGTTTTGTTATTGCCATTCCGATGCCCTTGGCAGCACCGGTGACGATTGCAACTTTTTTCGTCATACTGTTCCCGGATGTGTTATGTATGTGTGTTGAACAGTTCAGTTTTTCTTCCCATGCAGAGCTGCCGTTGCATTAACACCATTTTTAACGGCTATCAGCTTGGCAATAATACTCAACGCAATTTCCTCCGGACCCTCGGCGCCAATATAAAGGCCCATCGGCATATCAATGGCGTTTGCCAGCGTCTCGGACGCAATACCGGCATCGGCAAACATCTTCTTTGTGAGCTCTACCTTGCGCTGACTGCCAATCATACCCAGGTAGCCATGGGGCTTGGATATGCACGCAGCCAGGATATCGCGATCATACTCGTGGCTATGTGTCATGATGCATACATAGGTATCTGCATCAAATGGCAGCAGCTGCACGGCTTGCGCATACGGCAGACACATTTTACTCACGCCGTCTGTTGTACACTGCTCCAGATACTGCTTCCTTTCGTCAATCAGTACCGTAGAGAACGGGAACTGTTGTGCCAGAGCAGCCAGTGCCAACCCCGTATGGCCTGCACCAAAAATATACAGTTTGATAGGATTCATAATTGGCTCGATAAAAATGTCAACACTTCCACCACAGCACATATTGTGCTGATGCACCAGGTCGTGCCTGAAAAGTTTGGGCACCCGAACCTCAATCTGACGCAGCGCATTCTGGATAACAGCTTTTTCAAGCTCACCACCACCGATGGTACCTCGAATGCGTCCATCGGCATACACGATCATCTTTGCCCCTACCTTACGTGGTGTGCTGCCGCTGGTTTTAACTACAGTACAGAGCGCTGCCTTCCTTTGGCCAGTTTGTGCATCGTGTACGTACTTGTAAATCGAATCCACCTAAACTTCGTCCTCAGAAGCAATTGTTAAGGGTTGTAACTGTCCACCAGGTGCCGGTAATCATCGGCTGTATTGATATTCCGCAGGACATCAGCAGAATCAACGTTAACTGTGTTTTTGGCAAAGCCCCTTAACACATCACGCAGGTTACACTCCGTCTGCTTCATTTCAATAATACGGTGAATTACTGGTCTGGAAAGCAGGATCGGATGTCCGCCTCTTCCCTTGTGCCTACACTCTGTGTATCCGTTCATGGCTCGATTTTGCCACAACGTCTGAATTGTTGTTGTGCTGATCACCGGATTATCAACGTTATGAATAAAGCAAAAGTCAGCATCTGCAAAAGTGGTCAAACCTGACCGTACAGAGTAGAACCTCCCGGCATCAGTATCAAGGATATGCGCAAAGGCAAGTCTCGTCATGACTGTCTGAAAGTGCTGTTCCCACTCTCCTGACGTGTATTCTCTTCGAATAACAAGACCCACGGCCGGAAACCCGGCATCGGCATACGCTGTGGCAATGGCTTCGGCAAAGGTTTGCCCGCGAATTTGCAGATAGCACTTTGGATACTTCATGCGTTCTGACCTTCCTCCCGCCAGAATCACCACACCTGTTTGAGCTTTCATCGGTGTCGCCAACCATAAATGAAGATTATTTCCATGTTCAACCTCGAACTATGACAAGCATCATAGTTTACCATGATAGAACAAATTTATTTTGGTTCAAATCATAAAAAGTGCACCATGGAACACCTTGACAATATTCTTGACTACTGCGAGCGGACAGCATTCGACCTGAACTTCACCAGGGCAAAAGACTGGAAGAAGGCCGGTAAAGATAGGCTGCTGGTAGGGTATTTACCAATTTACGTACCACGTGAGATGATTCATGCTGCCAACGGTATGGCTGTTGGAATCATGGGTGCGGGCGACAGGAAGCAGATCATCAAGGGAGATGCTTACTACCAGTCCTACATCTGCCACATGCCCCGCGGAATTATCGAAATGGCATTGGATACCAACCTGCATGACATAGACGGGTTCTTGTTCCCTGCCATCTGCGACTGTATCCGAAACCTTTCAGGCATGTTTAAACTGTCGAAAAAAGGAAGTTTCCAGCGATACTTCGATTATCCGCAGAACTTTGATTCTCACATTGGGGGCATATTCTATCGTCAGGAAATGGAGAAGGTACTTGACGACATGAAGAGTGTGAACGGCGTTGAAGCATCCACCGAGAGTTTGAACGCTGCCATCGGTTTGTATAATACAAACCGCAGACTGATTGAAGAAATATATGCTGTCAGACAGCAGTACCCGTGGCGCTTGTCTGCTGTTGAGACCTACTATATCCTACGTGCCGGTATCGTGATGCCGGTAGAAGAACACAACGAAATCCTAAAACAGGTTCTTGAACATATCAGCAGCGAACGCGGTGAACCCATGGACAATATCCGCGTGGTGGTCACCGGATCGTTTTGCGAGCAGCCTCCAATCGGCCTCATTAAATCAATCGAAATGGCCGGCTGTTATATTGTTGACGACGATTTCATGCTTGGCTCACGATGGATACAAGGTGATATTGACGACACGACCGACGATCCGCTGACAGCTCTCACGGAAGCCTATATTCACCAGAGCACCTTCTCCTCAGCGTATTACGATGTTGGCAATCCCAAGGGCAAACGGCTTGTATCACTTGCCAGGCAGCGGAATGCCGATGGTGTGATCTTCTGTGCAGCAAGCTTCTGCGATCCCGCACTACTGGACAGACCTCAGATGCAGAAAGAATGCGATGACGCCGGGCTGCCGCACATCAACTTCCAGTTCCACGAGAATACCGGACAATTCAAAGTCATTAAAGAACAGGCCGGAACCTTCTCGGACTCTATTAAACTTTGGGTTTAGTTTATTTATTTACTATCACGAGCACTGCACTATGGCACCCCCTATTGAAGCCACTAAAGAAAAAAGCATGATTCTGCAGAAGGATATGCTTGCCAAACAATTTCAAGATCTTGCCACAGCCAAGGATGCCGGCAAGAAGGTCGTGTACACGTTTGTTCCGGGGAATCTTACCGAGCTAATCTTATCATTCGACATGTTGCCGGTGTACCCGGAAATCAATGCCTTGCAGTCAGGTATGCGAAAGAAGTCGGCCAACTACATTAAGGATGCCGAGAAAATTGGTTACTCCGAAGATGTGTGTACCTATGTGAAGTGTGACATCGGAATGATGCTCAACGGTAACATTGGCCCAACCGGAGAGAAACTCCCCAACCCCGACCTGCTTCTGCTGAGCTATACCGGCTGCTTTACATTCCTGAAGTGGTTTGAGAACCTTGAACGTCTGTATCCCGGCGTTCCGGTTGCAATGCTGCATACACCGTACCAGGAAGACGGTAAGATTAGTCAGGAACAAGTTGACTACATGGTGAAGCAGCTTAAGGAAGAAGTCATTCCTAAAATGGAACTGGTATCGGGAAAGAAATTTGATCAGGAGAGACTCTCAAAGATGCTTGAGTATTCGGCACAGTCCGAAGATCTCCTGGTAAACGTTCTGCAGAGCGCCAAAAATGTTCCTACTCCAATTGATGCCTACTTCGCAGGCGTGTACTATATCGGCCCGATCTTCACCGCATTCCGCGGAACTGAAGAAGCTGTCAGCTACTACCAAGTGCTTTGGGACGAGGTCCAGGAACGAATGAAACTCGGTCTGGGACCCGTTACCCCCGAGGGTGAACTGAAAGAACAACGTTTTCGCCTCGTCATGGAGGGCCCACCAAACTGGACGAACTTCCGCGAATTCTGGAAGATCTTCTACGATATGGGCGCCGTGATTGTAGCATCATCGTACACCAAGGTGGGTGGCGTGTATGACCTTGGATTCCGCCATGACCCCTCGGCTCCGCTGGAAAGTCTGTCGCGCTACTGCATGGGCTGCTATACCAACATGAACCTGCCCCAGCGCGTGGGTATGCTTGAACAGTACGTTACTGAGTACAAGGCCGACGGCTTCCTCATTAACTCGATAAAAAGTTGTAATTCGTTCTCGGCCGGACAGCTAATGATCATGCGCGAGATTGAACAGCGCACCGGTGTTCCCGTTGGTTTTATTGAGAGCGACCTGGTTGATCCACGGTATTTCTCGTACGCCAACATCAAGAACCGTCTTGAATCATACTTCCAGATGCTTGAGCAGCGTAAAGTGATCCTGCAGCAGGAACACGAAGTAGCATAACAGTTTGTTGAACCATTCGTAAAGTCTATCATGAACAAATATTACCTTGGCGTTGACCTGGGTTCAACAACCTCGAAGGCTGTGATTACCGATGAGAACGATGTAATCATTGGTCGGGGCATCACGAATACACGTGCCAACTATTCCGTTGCAGCCGATATTGCACGCGATGAAGCAGTGTATAATGCACGATTTTCGGTGTTGAAGAAAAAACTGGAAGCCGAAATCCTGGCCAAGCCGGAATATCGCAAGTATATCAATGACCTTGAGAGTATCTTTCAATACGAACAATTTAAAATTCGACTTGATAAACTTGGTGAGGAACTTCTGAAAACATGCAGGTCTTTTTTCAAAGACCCGGATACTCAGGAAACCATGCTGGAACATCTGCGCAATATCCGCAGGTCATTCAAACCAAAAATCAAACACGAGTACCTGTACAATGACCTTGGTTCCAAGAACCAGTTCTTCCGCGACATCGTGTCGGAACGCTACAACGAAGAGGTTGGCAAGCTGGATATGGCGCTGTTCGAGCCCCTGATGACGGTGTGGGACAAGAGCATAAGCCCGGCCGAAAACGAGCGTGTTCAGTTTAACTTCCGGGAGCTGGTTTCAAAGGCGATGCAGGAATTGGAAGAAAAGTACAAGAACCTGCCGGATACCTCGGCCGACGTGAGCGTAAACTTCGATGCAGAAATGAACCTGCTGAAGGGAAACTTCAAACAGGTGTCAGATACGCTCAGCAAACACATTGAAGAAATTGTTGATCTTGAATTCAACATTGCAAACATGACCGGAACAGGGTACGGACGCGCCCTGCTCCCCTTCCCACAGGATAGTATTCGGTCCGAAATCCTCTGTCATGCTTTCGGAGCTCATGCGGTGTTCCCAAACACTCGTACGGTGCTCGACATTGGAGGACAGGACACAAAGGCAATTCAGGTTGACAAGTACGGGCTTGTTACCAGTTTTCAGATGAATGACCGCTGCGCAGCAGGCTGCGGCCGGTACCTTGGCTATATCGCCGACGAAATGAGCATCTCATTAAACGAGCTGGGGCCAATGGCCATGAATGCCCAGAAGGATGTAACAATTTGCTCTACGTGTACGGTGTTCGCCGGTGCTGAGCTGCGGGAGCTGACAAATCTTGGCGAAAAGCGTGAAGATATTTTAGGGGGCTTACACAAGGCAATCATCATGCGCGCAATGTCACTGATTGCCCGCTCCGGCGGCGTATTCAACGAATTTACGTTTACCGGTGGTGTGGCTCGCAACCCCGCTGTGATCAAGTATCTAACCGAATTAGTGCACGAAAACTACGGCTCGGATATTACGATTAACATACACACGGACTCCATTTTCATGGGTGCCCTGGGTGGCGCAATGTTTGCACGTCGGAACATCAAGGCCGATCTTCCAACAGCAAAGAAACAACGGTTAGAAACGGCGTAAATAAGCGCGGCAGGCATTGTGGTGCTCGCCTGACTATTCTGCTGCACAATCACACAGCCAGCCGGGCTGCATTCAGGTACTTTGAATGAAATACTGTGGTTTTGCGGTAATAAATATTTTGTGTTGTTCACTGAAATGATGGAATGGCAGTAGAGGCTCGGTACGAAATCGGTGCCGGCACTTGCATTCATGACGTTTGTCATAGTTTATTTGCCACATTCATCATTTCTTTACACACCCTAGGATTGATTTATAATGGCACAAATCATGGTACTCGGAGCAGGATTAGTAGGCAAAACCATTGTCCGCGATTTAGCACAGCGGCACACGGTAACATGCGTCGATATAAGTGCTACTGCTCTCAACCCCCTTGCACACGAAAAAAACGTCAGCATTCAGCAGGCAGATGTGCGTAACCCAGGACTGCTAAAGCAGCTTGTTGCACCTTTCGATATTGTAGTTGGCGCAGTTCCCGGACACATGGGCTACGACGTCCTGAAAACCGTGATTGAGTCTGGTAAAAATGTAGTTGATATCTCGTTCTTCCCTGAGGACTCATTAACCCTGCATCAACTGGCTGTTGAGCACAACATTATGGCAATTGTTGACTGCGGACTTGCCCCGGGCATGAGTAATGTGTTTGCGGGCTACCACCATTCCGTTTCGCCCCTGCTTCGCTACGAGTGCCTTGTGGGCGGGCTTCCCGTACACCCTACTGAACCGTTCGGATACAAGGCCGTTTTCTCACCAATTGACGTTATCGAAGAATATACCCGACCCGCCCGACTTGTTGAGGACGGCGCCGTTGTGGTAAAAGATGCATTGTCTGACATCGAATCTGTCCATTTTGATAGTGTCGGTACGCTTGAAGCCTTTAACACTGACGGTCTGCGAACACTGGCTGATACCCTCCGTGGGGTTCCCGATATGAAGGAAAAAACACTCAGGTATCCCGGTCATGCAGCCCTGATGAAGGCGTTCCGAACCACAGGACTATTTGGTAAGGACCCTGTTGATATTCAGGGAACCAATGTTGTCCCATTACAACTCACGGCCAAGCTCCTCTTTAAGCAGTGGGAAATGCAACCCGGCGATGAGGACTGTACCGTAATGCGCGTTACCCTCGAAGATGCCACATCAATAATTACGTACAGTTTGTACGACCGGTTTGATTGTCAAACCAACACATCATCGATGGCACGCACAACCGGGTATGCCTGCACTGCAGCCGTCGAAATGGTTCTTAACAAGAAGTACCAAACATCTGGTGTCACACCGCCCGAACACCTGGGCAGCGCCTCCGGATGTCTGGATTTTATGCTTGATTATCTGAACGACCGCAATGTTGTTTATAAAAAGGAAGTAACTAAAAAATAACTGTATCAGGAATATGTGATGACAGAAAAACTCTACACCATGGGTATCGACGTTGGATCGAATTTTATTAAGCTCGTCCTGGTTGATTATTCCGACAACCCAACCATACTGGACAAGCAAACCGAAAAAATCCGGAAACGGAACCCGACCCAGGTTGCCGACGAGATGATTCAGACTATGCTGGGCAAGCATAATCTGCAGTACGATGATATTGCCTACCTGGCCTCGACTGGTGAGGGTGACCTTGTCCGCCGGAAACGTGGTCACTTTTACGGGATGACGACCCACTCGAAGGGCGGCAACTTTTTTGACAAGGAAGCAAAGACCATCGTCGATATGGGCGCCCTGTACGTTCGGGCAATCAAGGTAAACGAAGAGGCAAAGGTGCAGGACTACAAGATGACGGGGCAGTGCGCCAGCGGCTCCGGACAATTTGTCGAAAACATATCTCGGTACCTGGGTCTCTCCATCGAAGAAGTTGGCGACATCTCGCTCACGTCTGACAACCCCGAGGTCTCGTCTGGCATCTGCGCAGTACTGGCCGAAACCGACGTAATTAACATGGTTTCGCGTGGCGTGTCAACCCCGAACATCATTAAGGGAATCCATATCTCGATTGCCGGACGGATCATTAAGCTCCTCACGTCACTCAAGGCAGAATCTCCCGTCTTCCTAACCGGTGGGATGGCATTAAACAAGGGCATGGTCCAGGCCATCGAGGAGCAACTGGAGGAAACAGGCAAGAAGTTTGAAATCCGGACACATCCCGATGCAATCTATGCGGGCGCCCTTGGAGCTGCACTTTGGGGCGGTTACCGTCACCTTAAACTCATCGAAAAGCAGGCAGTAATGGCATAATGCAGATCGTTCAATCCGATATTGTCCTGGGTGAGGTTACACAGAATATTGCCATGATGCTTGAAGGCAATGCAGCCCGATATTCTAACCGAACCATGTACGGCGAAAAGCACAATGGCGAATACTGTCATACCACGTGGGCAGAATTCCTGCATAGCGTCAGGAACGTTGCATCGAACCTTGCTCGCTACGGATACCAGCCAGGCAGTAAGGTGATGGTGTACTCACCGAACCGGCTTGAAATGCTTATACTGGAAATGGCCGTGATGGCAAGCGGCGGTATCAGCGTACCCATCTTTGCCTACTTTCAGAAGGAAACCGTAGAAATACTTCTGAATCACTCAGACTGTTCATTTGTTGCCGTTGCCGGAGAACTTCAGCTGAGCAGATTGCCACAGCATGCTAATATTAAACATGTTTTTGTTTTCGACCATCTCGAAACACTTCCCTACCCAAACTGCGTGTTGTTCTCGGAACTGCTGGCTGACCACGGCAGTGAGCCGGGAGCTTTGCTAACCGATGCTCCTGCCGACGACATTTGTTTGAATATGTACACGTCTGGTACGATGGGCGTGCCCAAGTGCGTTCAGCTAACCCACCGGAACATCCTTTCACAGCAGGCCGCCCTGCAACACGTCTGGCACCTGAACGAAGATGATCGCTTGCTGGCCTACCTTCCATGGCACCACAGTTTCGGCGGAATTTTCGAGCGTTTTTCGGCGTTGTACAACGGTGCTGCCCTGATGCTTGAATCCAGCTACGGCAAGGACCCTGGACAGATTATGGAGAACTGGAAGCAGGTAAAACCAAGCTGCTTCTTTAGTGTTCCAAAGGTGTATCAAAGCCTCATCGAACTCACCAGGGGTGATAAGGAAGCTGAACAACTGTTCTTTCATTCGGGCCTGAAATTCGTGTTTACCGCTGCAGCATCACTCCCCGAAACCCTGTCGGTAGAATTCGAAAAGCGCAATATTCCTGTCCTTGAAGGCTGGGGTCTTACCGAAACATCACCATGCTGTACGATTACCGATCCTACCCTGAAGAGGGAGAAAGGCATCGTGGGAAAACCCATCCCCGGGGTGTCCATCGGCATCGCCGATGACGGTGAGATTTGCGTAAAGGGGCCTAATGTAATGGTCGGTTATTATAAAAATGATGATGCCAACGAAAAGGCGTTTACAGCCGACGGCTGGTATTGCACCGGCGATGTAGGTGAACTCACACCTGCTGGGCTAAAGCTGGTATCACGAAAGGACAGAATCTTTAAGCTGGCCAATGGCGAAAAGGTTATCCCGTCCGACCTTGAAATGCTGATCCAAAGTAAATGCTCTTACGTTGCGTACGCGGTTATTGTTGGCGGCGGAAAGGAATACCCGGTAGCCCTACTCTTCCCAAATCGAAACGAACTATCACAGCCGACAGGTGCTGTTGCATCAACAGAGGGCTGCAAATGTCCACGAAGTATTAATGAGCTCGGCAATTGCCTTCACACCTGTCTGCGCCAGACAAACTACAGCCTGCTGCAGAAGTTCGCCAAGATCAAGTTTGCAATGGTCATTGACGACGAACTCAGTATTGAGCGGAATACCCTTACTCCATCACTCAAGTTTGCACCGAACAAGATTCAGGAAGCCTACAAAGCCCATATCGAAAACTTGTACGGCGCCAAGAATTCGATCAGTGAAGAAGTGTACATCGTAAACCTAACTGCCGATAACCCTTTTGTTCCTGAAACCACCTGAGCCAGTATGTACCAGATATCCTCAACACAGCTACTTAAAAACACAATGAGGGACTACTTCCGGTCAATCGGCACCGAAGGAAGAAAAGTTGCCTGGTGCACGAGTGTCGGACCTGCCGAGCTCCTCCGGTCATTTGGCTTTGACGTGTATTTCCCCGAAAACCACGGTGCACTGTTGGGCGCCACACGAACAGCAATGGACTACATTCCGGAAGCCGCCAAACTTGGTTATTCCAACCACGTATGTTCGTACACCACCAGCGATATCGGTGCGTTTCTCAAAGGCCAAAGCCCACTTCAGAATCAGTATGGACTTGAAGGAATCCCGAAGCCAGACCTGATTGTGTACAACACCAACCAGTGTCGTGAAGTACAGGACTGGTTTAGCTTCTTTGCGCGCGAGTTCAATTGTCCAATAGCCGGTATTCACCCGCCACGTTATGTTAACGAAGTTACTACACAGGACATCGCACTTGTTGTTGCACAGCACAAAGCCATGATACCCGAATGTGAGCTGGCAAGTGGTGTGCGTTTTGATATTGACAGGTTTCGGGAGACTCTGAAACTTAGTAAGGAAGCTACTCTATTATGGCAGAAGGTGCTGAAAACCGCTGCACATACGCCCGCACCGCTTAGTTTTTTCGATGGAGTGATCCACATGGGTCCCATCGTTGTAATGCGAGGAACCCAGGAAGCAAAGGACTACTATACTGCGTTACTGGCAGAGCTTACGGACAATGTTGCAAACAACCGCGGCATTATACAAAATGAGCAGTGTAGAATATTCTGGGAAGGAATGCCAATCTGGGGCCGGATCAGAATGCTCTCCGACTTGTTTACCGAGAACAATACCGTAGTTGTAGCCTCTACATACTGCAGCAGCTGGGTGTTTGACGAGTTTGACGAGAATGATCCGTTTGAGTCTTCAGCCCTGGCATATACAAAAATCTTTATTAACCGGAGTGAGAAGGCGAAAGCCGAAATGCTGAAGTCATGGCTGCAGGAATATCGGTGTAATGGTATTCTGTTTCATGACACCAAAACGTGCTTTAATAATTCAAACGCCAAGTTTGGTATGCCACAGCGGTTAAAGGAAGAAACAGGTATCCCCTACCTGGTTGTGGAAGGCGACCTCTGTGACCTGCGGTTCTTTTCGGAAGGCCAGAGCATTACCAAAATCGAAACTTTTATCGAGCAGATAGCCAACTCAAAAGCATACGCATAACCTGGAGTCTACTATGAAAATTGGAATTATCGGACTCGGCCCCGTGGGCATGATTCTGGCCGTTCACCTTAAGGAGGCCGGTTGCGAAGTATTGCTTTGTGATACAGACAGAATTAAACTTAACCTTATTCGGTCCGAAGGTATCAGACTTGAAAACGTCATTGAAAAACACGAACGATTTTCCAATCTGTATGGCAGTGCCGCTGAGCTTCTGAACGAAAATCCCGACTATGTGTTTGTTGCCATTAAGACGTACCAGGTGTCGGACCTGCTGAAAGATGTGCCTGCCGGCAATACCTCGATCTTTATCAGTGCTCAGAACGGCATTGATGTTGAACACATGTACGCCAAGGTTCTGGGTGAACACCGAACGTGCAGAATGGTAATCAACTATGCTGGTAACCTTAAGGCTAGCAATGTTGTTCGCGTAACGTTCTTTAATCCGCCCAACTATATCGCACCCTTAGATGATGCCGAAAAACGCCATGCCGAGGCAATTGCCGAGTTGTTAAACTCCGTTAATCTTACAACTGAGTCCGTACGACCGTTTGACTTAACAAAATATACGTGGCAGAAGACCATACTGAACTCGTCTTTGAGCGCATTGTGCGGTATCGGACGGTTGACAATGGCCGAAGCAATGGCCTTCCCTGACTCCATTGAGTTGATTGAACAGATTATCGTAGAAGCCGTAGAGGTTGCGGAAGCCGAAAAGATCCGGTTCCCTGACGACTTTGTGCGCAACTGCCTGAGGTATCTGAAAAAAGCCGGACATCACTTCCCGTCACTCGCTGTTGACTTGATGAATAACAAGTTAACCGAGATTGACTACATGAACGGTAAAATCGTGGAGTACGGCCGTAAACATTACGTCCGTACATCCCTTAACCTGTCAATGGTAAACATGGTGAAAGCCATGACCCAGAAGAACCTGATTACGCAGATGAACGGAAACACCGCTACTGCCGGCAGCAAGATCAATCTTGTGCACCAGACAGGCAAACCCAAGGGAAACTGCTTCCTGGGTATCGACCTTGGTTCTTCGTACACGAAGTTTACACTTGTTGACGAAGATGAGAACGTGGTTTTTCGGTACATCCTGAAAACGCTCAACCGCGATAAGATTGCTGCCAAGCACATCATCAATGCTCTTCATGACGAGTTCCCTATCGCGTACAGCTGTGCAACCGGATACGGAAGGAAGAATTTTGTTGATGCCGACATTGCCAAAACCGAAATCAACTGTGCCGCCGTTGGCGTAAACAAGTACCTTAAGGGCGAAAAAAACATACTGGACATCGGTGGTGAGGATATTAAACTTATTCGTTGCGATACCGATGGCCTGGTTGAGAACTTCTACCTTAACGATAAGTGTGCAGCCGGCACCGGCGCATTTTTGGTGGAGATCGCCGAACGGGCTGGCATTGATGTTAAAGAAATGAGTCAGCTGGCCTCACAGTCTGACTACAAACAGGAACTGAATAGCTTCTGCACCGTTTTTGCAAAAACAGAAATCATGAAATGGGTCTTCGACGGTCTGCCCATTGAGAACCTTGCTAAAGGTATTTACCTTTCGATTGTGAATAGAGTGGCAAAAATGAAGATTGATCCCGGCGTTCCGATCGTCATGATTGGTGGCGTAGCCTCGATTCACCCGTATCTAACAAAAATGCTGGAGCACAAGTTTAACCAGCCCGTCACTGTTCTCGAACATCCGCAGTACACCGTCTCACTTGGCGCGGCCCTCATCGCAAAGGAACAGTTTCAGCACGTAGTAACAACACAGGTATTAACCCGCACAGAACAGCAGGAAGTATGACAGGACAACACAGCATTAAAAAAGGCATTGGTATCATCTTTGATAAAATCTTCCTTGTCAATGGCATGCGAACACCATTTGGCAAGTATTGCGGAACCCTCTCTCAGGTTTCACCCACCGATCTTGGTATTTGTTCTGCTCGAGCTGCGCTGGAGAAGGCCAAGGTTAGCCCGGATGCCGTTGACCAGGTGATTGCCGCCAATATCGGTCAGAGTTCAGGCGACGCCTATTTCCTTCCCCGGCATATCTCACTCTTTGCAGGCATACCTGAGGAGGTCCCCTCGCTCATGGTACAACGTATCTGCGGTTCGGGTTTTGAAACCATTGTCGCCGCAGCCGAACAGATTACGCTTGGCAAGGCCGGCACCGTTCTCTGTGTTGGCACCGAGACCATGTCACTCGCACCGACAGCCTCCTTTGGTAACCGTTCGGGATATCCTCTTGGACGTCCGGGCT
>WBZO01000920.1_pt1 | contig 52741 bp, 56 predicted proteins | sample 5204261 | NCBI WGS metagenome assembly WBZO01 (sample SAMN12412400, study PRJNA552823) | activated sludge metagenome | isolation source: activated sludge from anammox sidestream of wastewater treatment plant... | place: USA: North Carolina | collected 2017-09
CGCCATTCATCACGATCTACAACACCAGCAGTTGGAGCAAGCTGACGAACCCGGCGACGCTGCCAGCGAGCACCGCCAACGGCTGCGCGTTCAGCCCGGACGGGAGCCTGCTGGCGGTAGCTCATGTCAACGCGCCATACGTCACGATCTACAACACGGCAACGTGGGCGATCGCACCCTTTGCGCTGGCTACGCAGAGGGTTGGCGACGTCAAGTCATGCGCCTTTCACGCATCTGCAGCGCGCTATCTGCGCGGGACGGTGCGCGACAAGGACGGCAACGAGGCCGCGCGAACGGTGCGCGCCTACCGACGCAGCGACGGCGTGCTGCTTGGCACGGCCGTGTCCAGCGCGGTCACGGGCGACTACGAGATGAAGGTGTACGAGGATGCGACCATGGATGTCCAGTTCATGATTGCGAGCGGCGAACTGCTGAACGATCTGTTCTTCGCGCGCGCAACGTCCTCCCCCACATAGCGCCATGAGCTACGCGCCCCCCAGCGGCACCTGCAACGCGACGTGGGTGGGGGCAGCGGCGTATGCGCCGCCATACTCGGTGGTGCCTGGCGACTGGCAGGGCCGGGTTGCCCTATACGCGGTTGGGTTTGCGGCAGGCGCGGTGGGCACGCCTCCGCTGGTTGCAAAGCAGCAGTTTGTCAACCCTGCGGGATTCCAACCGACATCGGGCGGCTCTCCGCTTGCGACGCTTGATTGGCAGTACATTCCTCCGTATGCCACGGTCAATGGTGTATGGGTCGCGGCGGCCGCGTACACGGCGCCGTCCGGCGAGGTAGACGGCGAATGGTATGTGGCGCTGCCGGGCGAAGACCAGTACATCTTCGCTGGCGGCGATGACCACCTCGCACTGGGCGCTCCGCGCGTCCCCATGCTGTGGCCGCAAGGGATTGCGCAAACCGCGTTTGGTACGGCCGAACTGGTCATTGGCTGGATCGTCGATGCGTCGTGGGTGGGCGCGAAGGCATACGCGCCGCCTCCAGCGGGGACCATCCTCGCCACATGGCGAACCGTGCCGTTCGGTACGCTGGCCCCGTGGGGATTTGCGAATGCCCAGTTTGGCGTTGTGGCAACGCACACACAGGAGTTCGTGCGCCCGGCGGGCACCGAGCATGTGGCGTTCGGCACGGCGGCGCAGGTCCGGAACTGGACGCAAACGGCGCACCCGGACGGCATCGCAGCGCCGGCGATCAGCCCCTATCACTGGATCAGCCTGCACACGCGCAGGGTGAAGGTGGTCGGGGACGATCACGCGCACTACGGCAGCGCGGCCGTGGAATCCGGCATCCGCACGGTGGACCAGGCCGGCCGATCCATCGTCGCCACGCTGTGGGGTGGCCCAACGATTACCTACCGGGTGCGCGAGGTCCGGCCGTCGTGGTTCGTCGCCACGCTGTACGGAACCACACTGGTGGACCGGCATCACCAGGTGCTGCCGGGCGGGATCGACCCGGACCCTGCTGATGGCGTGCGGCAGGTGGGCCAGCCCGATGTGCAGTTCCCGCGGGATTTCGTTGATTTGTCGAACCTCGGAATCAGCGGGCCGCAGTGGGGCGAGCACACGGTCGGCTTGTGGGTGCAGCCAGTCGCGCCGCGCGGGTTCACCACCTACCCAACGCCGCACGAGCAGGTGGGCGACCACGGCAAGGTGGAGCTGTGGCGACGGTACGTGCGGCAACTGGATGAAACCACGGTGGCCGATGGGGGGGTGTTCGGCCCCTATGCGCTGGTGCTCAACCGCAACATGACGGTGCGGGCGGAAGGTGTGGCGATGACCCGCTACGGCCGACCCGAGGTGAGCAACAAGGCCCGGCTGGTGCATCCGCCGATGTACCTGGAGTTCACCGAGTGGGGCCGCGCGCTGGTGGCGCCAAGGGTGCGCTCGTTTCCGTTCGACGGGTTCGACGCGGCCTACTTCAGCCGGTGGACGCAGGTGCACAACGCAGCGCGGAGCATCGCCCCTGCGGGACTGGATGCGCTGTCGTTCAGCGCCGCAAAGGTTTGGTTCAACCGGCAAACGCTGACCCGGATTGGTGCGGGCGATCAGTCGGCCATCGGCACGGCCTGGGTTTCCAGCGCGCCGCGCGAGGTGGCACAGCACTCGGCCTATGCTGGCGGCCGAGGCGGGTGGCCGCGCGTGTCGAACTGGCAGCAGTACGCCGCGCCGCCCGGCGTTGCGCCGCCGCCGATGGGCTGGGCGACGGTGGAGGAACGCTTCACTGTGGCCCGGCCGCATGGCTGGCCTTCGGAGCAGTTGGGCGTGGATGCGCGGGTGCGCAACCTGACCCCGGAACTGGGGATGCTGGGCTCGGCTCATACGCTGTGGGGCGCAGCGGCGGTGCGGACGCAGTGGCGTGCCATTGCACCCGGCGGGCTTCGGTTCACGCAGTGGGGTACGGCGATCGTGCGGGATCGCCGCAGTTGGGTGCGGCCCGTTCCGGGCCTGGATGCCTGGCGCCCGTCGTTCTACACCGAAGTGCGCAACGTGGTGCCGGATCCGCCAGCGGAGCGGACGATCGGCGCGCTCGGTGCTGCGCATTGGAGCGCAGGCAACCCGACGCTGACGTTCAACACGGTCTACCAGGAGGGTGCGACGCACACCCAGTGGGGGGCACTGGCGGTGACGCGAATGGGCATCAGCCCGCCGTCGATCCTGCCGCCGTACGACGAGACAACCGGGCTGCAGTTCGGCGTCCCGCACATCCCGCGCGCGCAGTACATCGTGCCGACGGATGCAATGGCGCAGCAACCCTGGACGGGATGGGGCGAGCCGCGCATCGACCCTCACTACATCTGGGCGCCCCGCGGGTATCCGTACACAACGGGGGCTGAGGTCGATCGCGGCCACATTATGGATGCGATGAACCCGCCGGAGCGGCAACCCGGTTTCGGCGCGGTGGTGGTGGCGCACCGGCACCGTGCCATCCAGCATGAACACGATCAATGGGACAACGGCGGGGTGTTCACGAGCTTCGGCAACGATGGGCGCGTGAGCACGAATCCGCAGTACGCGCGACCGGACGGGCTGCGAAGTTTTCGCTACGGCGTGCCGCGCCTGAACGAGGGTGGCCGGATCGAGCAGTATTCTTCCAGCGACATGGCCGAGTATGGCCTGCCAGCCGTCGCCCGGGCGGCATACCTTGGGCCACAGACCGCCGCACCGCCTGGCATCGGTGCGCCAGCGCCGCAGCCGCCGCGCGTGGAACACTTTCATCGCGCCGTGGCGCCGCAGGGCTTTGACACCTTTGCAATCAGCCAGCCCCTTCCGCCGGCCTGGCCGCGCCAATCGCACTGGATCAGCCACGAGTATCCGCCGTTCCCCGCGCAGGGCTTCGAGGCCACGCTGTGGGGCACGACGTGGGTGAGCCACTACGTGCGCGCGCTGCCGGTGGAAGGATGGGACAGTTTCGTCTGCGACTACGAGCCGGGGTACTTCGCGCGGCGCATGCGGGTGTGGGTGCGCAGCGTAGCGCGCGACGTGACGCTTGGCGCGCAGGGAGCCGTGGGGCAGCCAGGACTGAGCCACGGCACGCGCCATGTGACGCTGGCTGGCATCCGTCAGGATCGCGTGGGCGTGCCCCGGGCGCGGGCGGTTGGCACGCTGGCGGTGCCGGGCTGGGATTCCATCGTGTTCGGCGACGTGCAGCGATGGGAGGCGGGCAAGATCAAACCGCACGGGGATGACCTGGCGGCGTTCGGGCGGGCGATCCTGCACCAAGTGGTGTTTGCCGAGCCCGTGGATGTGGGCGCGGTGGACGCGCCGCGGGTTGCCGCGAGGATCAGGGCCGTAGGGTACGATGCCTTGGGCACGGCCACGCCCGCGATCATCGCGGCAGTGTGCGGCGACAAGACCGTGGCTGGATCAGGATTCGATGCAATGCAGTTCGGCACGGCCAAGGCGAAAACATGAAATCGACAACCCGACTCGGGCCGTGGCCGCTGGGCATCGACAACGTGAGCGGACGGACGGCGCTGCGAAGTGCTGACGACGGTCGCGCGGTTGCGCTGCGCGATGCGGTGAATGTGGACGTGGACCGGGCGGGCCATGTGTCGCGACGGCGCGGTGCTGCGCTGCGTACGGCGGCCGCGGGCTTGCACAGCGTTTGGGCGGGGGCGAGCGGTGCGTACGGGGTTCTGGGCGGTGTGCTGTACACGCTGCCGGACCTGACAGCGGTGGCGACCCTGGCCAGCGACGATCCGTGCAGTTTCGCGGAGGTGGCGGGCAGCCTGATCGTGGGCAATCGCACGACGCTGCTGCGCGTGGCGGCCGGGGCGGGCCAGGATCTGGCGATTCCGGATGCGTCCCCGCCGATGCTGTCCGCCCAGGGTACGGGCGGGCTGGATGCGGGCCGGTACGTGGTGGCCGTGTGCTTCCTGCGCGATGGCGTGGAGGGCGGCCTGTCGCCCCTGCGCGCGGTGGAGGTGCCGGCCAACGGCGGAATGCACCTGACGGGGCTGCTTGCCCCGCCGGGCGCGGACGGGGTGCGGGTGTTTCGCAGCGTGGCGGGTTCGGAAACGCTGCTGCGCGTGGCGGACCTGCCGCTGGGGGTTTCCGATTGCGTGCTGGGTGCTGGCCAACTTGGGCGCGAGGCGCAGACGCAAGGGTTGCGCGCGATGGTGCCCGGCCGGTTCGTGGCAGCCTGGCGCGGGCGGCTGGTGACGGCGGCCGGGCGCTGGCTGCGGGTGAGCGCGCCGATGCGCTACCACTTGCACGACCCCATCACCGGGTTCGTGCAGTTCGCTTCGCGCGTGACGATGGTTGCGCCGGTCGATGGCGGGATCTTCGTGGGCACGCGCACTGGCGTGGAGTTCCTGCGCGGCACTCGGCCGCGCGAGTGGACGCGCGAGGTGACGGGCGCGCGCGCTCCGCTGGAAGGCCAGCCGGCCCCGATCCTGCCGGGAGACGTAGCCGACGGGCTGGAGCTTTCGGCCCCGGGCATGCTGTGGCTTGCGCCCAATGGCTTCGTGCTGGGCACGCCAGGCGGGCAGGTGGTGCAACTGCAGGCCGACCGGCTGCAACTGACCGGCCAGCGCGCCGCGTTGTGCGTGCTGGAGCGGCGCGTCACGGCAGCGGTCGGGTAGAATACAAACGCGCCTGCGCAAGAGCGCGAGCGCACCATTCAAGGGCGCAAGAGTGCCGACCTCTACGAGGAAGGCACCATGCTGTCCAAAGCACATTCATTGATCCACACTCCGACCCGCCGCCTTGCCCGGTGGCTGGACCGCTGGCGCGATGCCCTGGGCGCCGCGCTGCGCGCCGGCCAGTTCCGCATGACCCACGACGGCGCCGCCATCGTGTTCGACGACGTGCGCTTGCAGGGCATGTTCTTCTACCCAGAGCGCGCCGGCAGTCGCGAGATGGTGTTCGCACCGAATATGGTGGTGGACCAGGGCATCATGAAGACGCTGGGCGTGATGTTCAAGGCGGAAACGCCGATCACGGCTTGGTATCTGTCGATGTTCAGCGGCGTGACGCCGCCCACGGCGGGACTGACCGCGGCGAACGTGGCAGCGACGCTGGGCGAGATAACGAGCACGACGGAAGGGTTCTCCAACGTCACGCGACCGGCTTGGACGCCGGGCACCGTGGTCGCGAACGTGGTGAACAACTACGACGCGATGGCGACCTTCAACGTGGTGGCGACCACGACAATCACGGCGACGGGCGGGTTCCTCGTTTCCAGCGACGTGCGTGGTGGTGGCAGCGGCACGCTGTGGAGCGCGGCGCTGTGGCCTTCATCGCGCGAGCTGCACAACGGCGAGCCGTTCAAGCTGGGCTACCAGACCAGTCTGACCGACTGACCCATGCCACCCGTCCGCTACGGTCCGGCCCGGATCGTCACCAGCGGCGACGAGCAGCGCGCGGCGGCCCACCTGCCCCGCGCGCTGAAACTGCTGCGCCAGGTGGAGGAACGGGCGCGGCTGGGCGGCCTGTCGCTGCTGGGCAGCCAGTGGGCGCTGGACGAGGACAGCTACTGCTATGCGGTGGTGGCGGGCGGCATAGCTGCCGTGCACGTGGTGGCGGGCTACGAGCACCCCCCGTCCACCGAGCCGCCAGCTACGCCTGTGTCGGTTCCGGATTTCGTATCCGGCGCGGTGCGCGGCGGTTACATCGAGGACGTTCCGGCGACGCCGGATCGTCCGGCCCATAAGCGTCTTGAGGATTTCCACCCGACGCGCGAGACGCAGCTAGCCTACCAGATCGGAAACGGGTTCCGCCCGACTACGCGTCTGACGGTGGAGCCGTGGACGGCGTTCGACGTGCTGAGAAACAACAACCCGTCGGGCGTTCCGGTGTATTCGCAGTACACCAAACTCAAACCGACGATGTACAGCGGCACGATGCGCAAATGCGTGCAGGCGCTGATGGGCTTCGGGCGGCAGCGGCGCACGGCGGATGGAAAGCGCGAGGTGAGCCTGTATGACCAGTGGCGCGCCCCGCGTGCTACGCGGGCTGGCAGTGTGGCCCCGCCAAGCTACGCAGCGGACGTGGCCAGGACTGGCCTGCAGATTCGCTACGACTGGCGCTTCGTGCGCACGCATGGGTTGACCCGGGCGGCGGACGGGCGCTGGTGGCTGGTGGAAATTGGCATCAACAATGGCGCGATCGCCATGCCGCTTGCGTTCCACGCCGGCACCGACACGCCGGCATTCCGCGACTGGATCGACACGCGGAAGCTCCATGGCGACAAGGCGCATGAACGCGCCAACGACGGCCCGCTACGGACGATGCTGGACGAGTTGGGCGGATTGCCGACGGGCGAAGCCTTCCCTCCGGGCGCGGAGATTGAGGCGTGGATCCGGGCGGGGCGCGTGGTGCGACTGCTGGACAAGGATCAACTGGCGCCCTTCTACGCGCACAGCGCGTATTCGAGCGCGATGGGGTGGGCCTTCAATGAGTATGGTAATGAGGCACACAACACGGCCTGGCGGGCGGGCGAGGATGGCGTCCTGCGCGGTGTGCACTATGCGGCGCAGTTCACAATCGGCAACAGCACGGAGGTGACTCCGGCGCGGCAGGCTGCGCAGTTGGCGGAACGGTTGGCGACGCTGCGCAAGGCCACGCAGCCACCGGCCGGACTCGAAGCCGCGATCTGGAAATGCGCGCGCCTGGCGACAGATGACGTGGAGCGAGCGATGCGCGCCAAGAGCGCGCACGAGGCTTTATTGATCGTTGACAGCATCATGGCGCCGCCGCTCGCGCCGGCCATGGGAACTGTCAGGCGCATGTCTGAAGGCGCGCTCTACAACGGTGCAAGAGGTGGGGCGCTAATAAAGTTTCCGGAACCCTTGATCGGGCTTCTTGTATCAATAGATATGCGTCCACCTGAAGGGTACGAGGATAAACCAATCCGATGCAACACGGTTGTGCACGTCTTTTTCGATGGACAAGCATTAAAATGGGTGCGGTTCTTTAACGACCCACGCACCGCAGAGACGCGCTACACGGACACGTTTGAGCCCTGCATGTACGTTGGTAAATGGATGTCGGTTCGGGAGGATGGATCGGTCGGTATCGGGGCTTACTTATATTCCAGTGACTTCGACGACAGAACTGAAACCGCGTCTAGTACGACTACTTCAACAATTACGGGAGAGGATCTTGGATATTGGACGATCTACACGTCTGATGACTTGATCCGGCCGCAATATGGGGCCGGACTCCGAGACAAGAGGTTTTTGAAGAAATACGAGGTGGTTGTCGAGACAGGAAAAAGCGTACTAACAAGTGTGGCCGTGCCCTTCTTCGATCGCGAGGCATATTACTATGCGGTGTTTCGCTCAAGTGTCGCTACTTCAAGCACGTACTCCGCGTTGGATAATTTAGGCGATCCGTGGTTGTGCGCAACATGGCGCAATTTCCCAGGAAGGACGGGAGTATGGAGTGAACAACACGGCTGGCTTCGCTTGGATCAGCACCCTGATGGGTGCGGACCGGTCATTGCTAGAACCGCTATGCACGATAGTCCGATGTACATTCCTTTGCACGAATGCGCGGACTTTGCAGACAGTGGGCCATGGTGTTTTCTGTGCGATAACATTGATGCAATGACATACTCATTGCCACCACCGCCGATCCCGCCATATTCTGAAAATCAGACACGGATGTTCAGTGGTGATGTGTATTTAGTTAGCAGCCAATCAGAGGTCATTAAGACCTCATCCCCTGATGCCGTAGGGCACTGGCCGCTGCACTCCCCAATGACGGACCCGGATGTTAGCTCCGATCAGTTCGTTTCCGAAACGAAAAGCGTATTGGGCGCCGCCGGAATCGTTGGGTACGATGAGGACATTAACGCCGCCACCAAACTGATCGGCGCGCCGCAGTGGCCTGGCATGAACGACGGTAGCCTTACCTTCATCGGAGTCGTCGATGGCTGAGACGTGCTACTGCATGGCTGACACGCTCTACCTCGGGGAAGCCTGGCTTCCCGTTGGTACCGTGCGCTACGCCGACGCCGCCCAGGCGCACGAGGAATGGCGCGGCGAACGCTCGCTGACCTTTGCCGACACGTTGCAGGCTGGCGAGGCGTGGCTGCAGTTCCATGTGGCCGTGATGGCGGACGCGCTGACCCTTGGGGAAGCGTGGACGCTGGAGGGCGATCCGGCGTACCGCTACGGCGACACGCTGCGAGCGCGCGAAGCCTGGCGCACGGCGGGCGAAGTGCGGATGCAGGACACGCTGACGGCCGGCGAGCAGTGGGCGCTACACGCCACGGCGAACATGGCCGACACGGTGCAGGTGGCGGAAGCGTGGCTTCCACAGCAGGCGCCCGTCGTGCGCATGGCCGACCACGTGCACGTGGCCGAAGTCTGGGCTCCGGTGCGGGTGGCGCAGTGGGCCGACACGCTGGACGCGACGGAAGCCTGGCGCTTCGCGCGCGAGCTGCGGCATTCCGACGCGCTGACGCTGGGCGAAGCCTGGCACCTGCAGGCCGGCGCCAGCACGCGCATGGAGGACGTGCTGCGCTTTGGCGAGGCGTGGCAGGTGGTGGCCGCCCCGCAGGTTCGCATGGCCGATGACCTGTTCGCGGACGGGGATTGGTTCACGGAAGGGCCGCGCACCAGCGCCTGGACGGCAAACACCGACAGTTGGGGCGCCAGCCGGTACGAGGACTGGCCCTATACCTCGCTGTGCGTGATCGACGGCGTGCTGCACGGCGCTGGGCCGGGCGGACTGTACCGGCTGGATGCGGCGGATGATTCGGGCAGCGCGATCGCCGGCAGTTTCACGACGGGCATGACCGACCACGGCGGCGAGCACGAGCGGCGCCCGCGGATGTTGTATGCGGGCGCCAGGGTGGAGGGCCGCCTGCAGGCGACAGTGCAGCATGTGACCGCCCGCACGCCGGACAACGTGACCTACACATTTGAGCCGCGTCCCGCCACCGACTTCGCGCCGCAGCGGGTGAAGCTGGGTCGCGGGTTGCGCAGTCGCTACCTGGCGTTCACCGTCGGCAACGTGGCCGGCGCAGATTTCACCATTGATTCGCTGTCGCTGATGGCGGATGCCAGTTCCCGGAGGGTCTGACGTGGCCGAAGTCAAGTTTCCGGCACAGGAAGCGGTAGAACACGTCGGCGCGACGATGCGCTTCATGCGCCAGACGGCCGAACGTTGGCTGGCGACGACGGAAGATGCCATCCGTGCGCTTGGAGCATGGCGCCCGACGCCGGAAGGCACGCCGCCGAACCTGCAGCCGCAAAATGTGGTGGCAATGGCGCAGCCGGACATCGCCCCGCCGGACCCGACGCTACTGGGCGAGGTGGGCGACCTGGCTGCGCCGGCATACGAAGACCTGCGCGCGCTGGTGGATGCCTTCGAGCCCTACGACCCTGGCGAGTTCAACCCGACATCCCCACTGCCGAACATTCCGCAGCCGCCAGCTCCGATCGACACCAGCGGCGCCCCGGTGCGCCCGACGTTGAACGAGGTGGCGCTGCCGCCTGAGCCGGACATGACCCTGCCGGTGCCCGAGCCCCTGGACACGATCACGGTGCCGGGCATTCCGACGATCACGGTGCCGACGTTCGACGTGGGCCAGATCCCGGTGTTCAGCACGGATCCGCCCGACCTGGCGCTGAACTGGCAGTCCGGCACCTACACGCCGCTGGCGGTGACGGAATTGGCCGCCACCATTCGCGCGATGCTGGCCGGCGATTACGGCATGCCCAAGCCGGTGCAGGATGCGCTGTGGGCGGCGAGCGTGGACCGCGCACGGGCTGCCGAGCGCCAGGCGGTGGAAACGGCCCTGGACGATTGGGCCGCGCGCGGCTTCGAGATGCCGCCCGGCATGTTGGCCGGGCAGGTGCAGGCGGCGCGCGATGCGGCAACGCTGGCCGCGCAGGCCGCCAGTCGCGAGGTGTTCACGCAGGCCGCGCAGTGGCAGATCGAGAATCTGCGCACGGCGGTGGCGCAGGGGATCGCGCTGGAATCGATGTGGAGCCAGCACTGGAACCAGATCGAGCAACGCACGCTGGAGGCGGCGCGCGTGATGGTTGAACTGACCAAGGACCAGTTCAACCTGGTTGTGACCGCATTCAATACCCAGGTGGCACGGGTGCAGATGCTGCGCGAAGTGTTCGAGGCGAGCTTGCGCGCGGAACTTGCGAAGCTGGAGATCCTGAAGGCGGAACTGGAGGCCGCGCAACTGCGCGGCACGCTGAACGAGCAGAAGGTGCGCATCTACGCGACCCGGCTGGAGGGTGTGAAGACGCTGGCGGCCGTGTTCTCGGCGCGACTGGATGGGGCGAAGATCCGGGCCGACCTGGAGCGCAGCAAACTTGACGGGTACAAAACGGACGTGGATGCGTGGGGCGAGAAACTGCGCGCCGAGAAATCCCGGTTCGATGCGTACGACAGCCAGGTGCGCGGCGAGGCGACCAAGGCGCAAGCCTATGAAGCCGAAGCCCGCGCCTACGCGGCCCGCGTGCAAGCGGCATCGGATCGCAACGCCGCGCGCAACCGGGTGGCCGAGATGCAGTTGCGGGCCGTGGAGGCGAGCGTGCAGAAGTTCCTGGGCCTGCTGCAAGGCGCGGTGGCCCACGTGAGCGCCAGGCGCGATGCTATCGGCGCGCGCGCGCAAGCCTACAGCGCGGACGCGCAGCGGTACGCTGAGCAACTGCGCTACGCCACGGCCGGGCAGGACGTGCAGATTCGGGCGCAGGAGGCCAGCGTGCGCAACAACATGGCCTATTTCGACACTGTGAGCCGCCAGTTCGACAGCCGCCAGGCGCGCCTGATCCAAGCGAGCCTGGCGCTGAAGGATGCCTTGACGGCGGCTGGCCAGATGAGCGCACAGATGGCCGCCGGTGCGATGAGCGCGATCCACGCCCAGGCCAGCATCAGCGGCAGTGGCAGCAGCAGCATCGGATACAGCGAGAGCCACGACTACAAATACAACATGACCCCTGACGCCCCGGAATGAGGTAACGAACATGGCAGATAGAGAACTCTGGAAGGTGCCGGAGCATGGTGGTCGCGCGCCGGGCGGGTATCTGGATCCCGAGAAGTGGCGGATCTCATCGCCCGATGAGGCGCTGCGGAACTTACCGGCGGCGCAGAACGCACAGAACAACGCGCCTGCATCGTACAAGGTGGGTGCGGCGCTGCCAGACCTGGCCCGATCGGGCGCGAGTCGATTCAATAGTGGGCTGGCCACGATTGCGGATGGGGCCATCAACGCATATGGCGCGGCGGACAACTTTCTGCGCGGTGCAGTTGGCGCAGCGCCAATGCAATATCCGAAGCACCCGACCTTGAGGGCGATGGCGCGCAATGGGTTGGTGCAGGTGGGGGCAGCAAACCAAGCGCCTGCCACGAACGCAGCGCAGCAGAAGCCGGCCGCGCCTGCGCATACCCAGCGTGACCCGACCGTGCCGACGATTGCTACCGTGACGCCAGCAACGGCGGCCGCGGCCGGCACCGCTGCGCAGACCCAGCGTGATCCGACCGTGCCGACGATTGCTACCGTGACGCCCGCAACGGCAGCCGCCACGTCCATCAACGGGCGCCCGCTCGGCTACGGCAAGATGATCGACGGCGTGCGGGTGTTCTCGGACGGTTCGGGCACGGGAGGCATCCCGCGCACGATGACCAACGAGCAGATCAGTGGCCTGGCCCGCTCGATCAATGTCGCGGACCCCGGGGCAGCCATCCCCGCGAGCATGGCTGGGGTGCCGCTGCGGCCGCCAGCCGGCGCGGTGGGTGACCGGGCGGCGGTGGCGAACATGCTGGCCCGCACGCCTACGCTGGATGAGGGCGTGCAGCGTCGCATGGCCATGAGCCGGCCGCAGTACGAGAGCGGCTTTGCGAACGCCACGCCACAGCAGTTCGCGCGCTCGGATCTGACCGCGTTCCTGACGCGCGACCCGCGATCGGTCATCGGTCGAGCCGCGCGGCAACTGGACATGGACACGCGCCCGTCCAACTTCACCACGCGCATGTCCCGCAAGGCGTCCGCCGAAGCGCGCAATGCCGTGCTGGGCGAACTGGCGCGCGCCGTTGGTGGCGAGGGAGAGATCGCAGCGCGCGGCGCGGCGGACGCGCGCCGCACGGCGTCCGATGTCGCCATCAACAGTGGGCGCAACATGACGGACTTGCAGCGCACGCAAATGCAGGAGGCCGGCGCGAATGTGCGCTCGGCCCTGTCGCGCCCGGCAGTGCAGGTGCCGATGGCGGACGGCACGCTGGGCCTGTTGCAGCCGGATGGCACGGTGCGCCTCGCCATGGGCGATGACGGCAAGCCGGTGCGCCCGGCACAGGACCAGCCGAAACTCAATCAGGGGGATTACTTGAAGGCGGTGAGCGACAACATCAACCGCCTGCTTGGCCTGGACCCGATGACCGGGCAGATGCCGGACGGGCGCGCGCCCAGCGCCGAGGAACTGGCTGCGGCGCAGCGCGTGGCGGTCGGGCTGGTAGATTCCATGGTCGGGCGCGGCCAGGGCGCGCAGGCGGCCCAGCGGCCCACTCGTGAACAGTTCATGGCGCAGGCGCGCGCGGCGAATCCGGGCGTATCCGATGCCGATCTCGAACGCTACTACGCACAGACCTACGGCGGCTAAGGCATGCCAACCTCCCCTGCGATCACCGACCCCTTCAAACTGTCCCGTCCGACCGCCCCGGCGGGCGGCGGCATCGTAGACCCGTTCAAGCCTGCGGGAACGGATGCCGGCGGGATGGACGCGGCCATCGCCGACTTCAACCGCCTACGCCGCCCTTCGGTACCGGCATCGGCCCCCGACCGCACGTGGGGCGAGGCCGCCAGCGACGTGGGCCGGGCCTTCATGTCCGGTGCGGCGGGACTGGTGAAGACCGGCGGTGATCTGTACGGCCTGGCCACCGGCAACATGGACAACCTGGCAAGCGAACTCGGGCGCAATGCGCAGGAGTATTGGCAGGCAGGGCAGAGCGATGCGCTGAAGGCGCTCAAGGCGCAGCGCGCGGCGGCCATTGATGCCGCCGACGGCACGCTGGCGAAGCTCGGCACGGCCGTGTGGGAAACCTTGAAGCGCCCGGCCCTGCTGGCGGACGTGGCGGCCGAGAACGCAATGACGATGCTGCCGGCGGCGGGTGCCGGTCGCGGTGCGGCTTTGTTGACGCGCGCGCCAGCAGCCCGCGCGGCAGCGCAACGCGTGGGCACGCAACTGGCCGAACGCGGCGCCAGCGACGCGGTGAAGGCCAGGGCGCAGCGGATGCTGGTGGAGCGCGCTGCCGACAAGGCGGCGGCGCGGGCGGGTGTCGGCACGGCGATTGGCGTGGGCGGCGTACAGCAGGGCGCGGACGTTTCGCGTTCGGCCTACGACGCGGCGCTGGAAGGCACCGATTGGGCGAACAATGCCGAGTATCAGGCCCGCATCGCCTCCGGTGAGCCGGCGGAAGCGGCGAAGCACGCGATGGCCCTGTCGGCCGCGCGTGCGACGATGCCGCTGGCGACGGGCATTTCGGTGGCATCGCAAGCCTTGCCGGGCGCCACGCTTCTGGAGCGTGCGCTGGTCGGCGGCGCGGCCCGCAACACGCTGGCCCGGACGGGGCTGGTGGGGCGGCTCGTGTCCGGTGGCCGCGGAGCGTTTGGGGAAGGCGTCCAAGAGGCGACCGAGGAAGGCGGCGGCCAGTTGGCCGGAAACGTGGTGCGCCAGCAAACCCTGGATCCGAACGTGGACCCGTGGGAGGACGTGGGCGAGAACGCGGGCATCGGCTTTGTCGGTGGCGCGCTGCTGGGCGGCCCGGCTGGGCTGCTGCAGCGTCCCGAACCGCGCCTGCAAGATGGCTCGCCGGTGCCGGACGCCAAACAGGGGCCGTTGTCGCGAGCGGTCAACCGTGGCGTGCAGTCTGGCGCAATTCCAACGGCCGTGCCGTTCCCAAGCGCCACGCCGGGCGGCCTGGCCGATGCGGCCAATTCCATGCGTGCCGCAGGCAAAGTGCGCCCGGCCGAACCCGCGGCCCCCGTGACCGCTGAGGAAATCACGGCGCGCGCGCAGTCCTACATGGATTCGCTGAACCGCAAGGCGGCGGATGGCACGATTGCCCAGAAGGAGGTTGCACAGCGGCAGTGGCTTGCGGAGAACATCGGGAACCCGGCGGCGCTCGCTGCGCACAGCGGCGTGACCCTGGCCGAACCCGCCGCCACGCCGCCCACGCACGCGCCAGAGACCGACGACTCCATCGATGGGCTGCGTGAAAGCAACAACGCCGCGCCGCCGCCCAATGTGCCGTGGTTCGATCAGGCATCCGGTGAACTGCGCGAGCCCACCGATGTGGAGGTGCGGGACCAGTTCCTGCGTCTGTTCGAGGCCGCCAGCCGCGCCGGCACCGGCACGTCAATCATCACCGCGAGCCGCGACCTGGCCAAGGAGTGGGGCGTGGAGCCAACGCGCCTGCGGGCGCTGCGCAAAGCTGCCGTCGCGGACCGCAAGGCGGGCATCACGCCGGAGAACCGCACTGCGGGCGTGGCGCAGGAGCAGGGCAGCAACGATGAGGACACGGCGGCGCTGGATGCTGTTTCGCGCGCGGGCCAAGCGCAGCCGACCGTTGATGATGTGCGCACCGCGCTGGTGAATCGTCTGCGCGACCGGGCGGCGAGCGGGGCGATCAGCGAGCAGGAGCGGGCGGAATTGGAGCGTCTGGAGGCTATGGAAGCCAGCCGAACAGGCGATCCAGCCGCCGCCGCGGTGGTGGGAGCACCGCAATCCGTCACGCCTCAATCAAGTCGGAGTATGCCTGTGCCCGAAGCCGCGCCTGTTACGGCGGCGGGGGAGGGCGCGAATCAGTCACCGGCCGTGCCTACCGCGCGCGTGGATGCGGCCGGCGTGGATGGTGTGATGCCCGGCGCGCACGTCACCATTACCCATGGCAAGCACGCAGGCAAGGGCGGCACGGTGTTCCGCGCGGGCGCCAAGAGCATCGGCGTGCAGTTCGAGGATGGCAGCAAGGCGAGCCTGAGCCCGAAGGTGGTGGCGGCGGCAACCAACACGGCCGAGCGGGCTGGCACGGACGCGCCAGGCACGGACGATCCCGTGACCATGCAGAACCGTGATCGCTCGCGTTTGGCGTCGGTGGCGCAGATGCAGGCCATCGCCCGCAACCCGGATCCGTCGCGGCTTGGATTCAGTCGCGATCCGAACACGGGCGCACCGATGGTCGGCGAGGGCCGCGTGATTCCCGACGCGGACAAGGGCCGCGCCGATGTGGTGACGATGGCGTCAGGGCGCATTGTTCCGGTCCGCTACGCGGTTGTCGAGGCAGCGGACGTGGCAGCGTCGCATGGCGTGACGGGGGCGGTGAACCCGGACTATCAGACCGCTGATCTGAAGGCGCTCAACAATGGGCGGTCTGCCGGGATTCAGGCCGCCTGGCAGGCCGGGAACGGTGAAACCTATCGTGCAGGGATCATCGGCGATGCCGCGCTGCACGGGGTGTCGGCGGACGCCATCCGCAGCAAGAAGTCCCCAATGCTGGTGCGGCTGTACGCGCCGGACGAGAACACCGGCGACATGGGCGCCGAATCGAACATGAGCCAGCAACTCGGGCTGTCGCCGGTGGAGCAGGCGCAGACGGACGCGCGCGCATTGCCGAGCCTGGAAAACATTGAGTGGGCGGACGATGGGAGCTTGTCGCCGGCAGCGAATGCGGGCTTTTTCCGCGCGTGGTTCCACAATCTCGGCGATACGCAGGCCGCCACCCTGCAGGACGCACAGGGCAGGCCGAACGCGGAGGCGCTGCGCCGCGTGCGGGCGGCAATGGTGCACCGGGTGTACGGCGATGAGCGCCTGCTGACCGCACTGGTGGAGGAAACCGACCCGGACAACCGGAACGTCATGCACGCGCTGGTGCGCGCAGCGCCTGCGTTCGCGGCGCTGGATGAGAAGCATCCGTTGGTGCGTAGCGTGCTTGAGGCGATCACGGGCGGGTTCCAGATGCTCCGGGATGCCGCCGCGCGCGGGCTGACGATCAATGACGCCATCGCGCAGCAAGACATGTTTGGCCGCAACCGAGCGGCGGATGCCATTGCGCTGTTCATGGGGGAGAACGCGCGCAGTCCGAAGCGCATGGCGCATGCGTTCGAGGCGATGGCGCGCTATCTTGGACAGGCCGAAAGCGGCGCGGCTACACTGGACATCTTCGGGACTCGCCCCGCACCAACCATTCGCGCGGCACTGGAGCATGCAAATGAAGCACTCGCAGAAGAAGGTTACGCCGCCCGGATCGCCAGCGAGCAAGCCGAAGACGATCCTGGCGCTGTTGGCGTTGGGCGCAGCGGTGGCGAACGAGAAGAAGATCAACGAACCGCCGCTGAAGGTGCCGATGCCGCCCCGGCGTTAACCCTGACCCCTGGGGATTCAGAAACGCTTGCTGCGGAAGCGGCTGCCGCACGTGTCCCGCCCACGGATGAGTTCACGCTTACTGGCGAGTCCAAGAGCGATGCCGTGCTTGACGATGAGGCGCGGCGCAGCATGGCAGCCAGCCAACGTGGTCTGTTCAGCGCGCGCGACCATCAGCGGTTGGTGGATTCCGTTCGATCGGCCAATGATGGCCAGGAGTCGGAACCGGCCGGCACCAGCCAGCAGGTTGCCGCGAGCCCAGCACAGGATGGCGACCGTTCTGGCGTGACGCACGGCGCGCGCGTCACCATTACCCAAGGCAAGCACGCTGGCAAGGCCGGCACCGTGTTCCGCGCGGGCGCCAAGAGCATCGGCGTGCAGTTCGAGGATGGCAGCAAGGCGAGCCTGAGCCCGAAGGTGGTCGCGGCGGCAAAGCGTGCGGATGCCACACCTGCGGACCCGCGCGGCGCCGAGCGCACGCGCATCAACGAGGGGTTCGACACCCTGTTGGGCGAACTTCGCACGCGCACCAATGACGATGGCACGGTCGGGTTGTTCAGCACGGGCGACCTGGACGCCGAGCCGGATGGCGAGACGATTTCCGCATCCGAGCGTCACTTCGGCGCGATCCGGCAGGCGGTCAACGAGGTGCGGCGCAACTGGGGCGCCAACGCGCCGGCGGTGCGGCTGGTCGCGCGGCCTTCCGAACTGCCGGAGGCGGCGCGCCGCGATCCGCGGCATACCCGCGCGCGCGGGTTCTACTACCAGGGCGCGGTGTGGCTGGTGACGGACAACCTGCCAACGGAACGCATGGCGCTGGCAACCCTGGCGCACGAGGCCGTGGGCCACTACGGGGTGGACCGCATCATCGATGCGCACGTGCCTGGCGGCTGGGATCGGTTGCAGGCCGACATCATGCGGGTGATCCGCAACCCGTCGGCGGGCACGCGCGCGCTGCAGGAGGTGGCGGCCGAGGTGCGCAGGCGCTACGGCGGCCGGCCGGAGCGCGAACAGGCCCGCGAGTTCGTGGCGATCATGGCCGAACGGGGGCTGCGCAACAGCTTCATGGGGCGCGTGCTGGCTGCGCTGCGGGCGTGGGTGCGGCGGATGTTCCCGGGCGTGCGGTTCAATGATGCGGACCTGCGCGCGCTGCTGGCGCGCGCGGATGCGGAACTGCACGCGGGCCAAGTGGCGGACGGGCAGCAGGAGGCCGCCCGGGCATGGAGTTTCAGCGCCCAGGCGATGCCGTTCTACTCGGCGCTGGAACAGGCCGTGGTGCTGGGGCGCGGCGCGCCGCGCAAGGCCAGCGCCCAGGCGTGGAAGCAATGGCTGGACGGCGCGCAGCGGCGCGGCGAGTTCAAGCAGTCCGAGCGTGATTGGCTGGGTGTGGACCAGTGGCTGGATGCGCAGGATGGCGTGGTGCAGCGCCAGGCACTGGCCGAGTTCATCCAGGCCAATCAGGTGCAGGTGCAGGATGTGGTGTTGCGCGACAATGGTTCGATCGAGGCCGAAGATGGCCCGGCCGCCAAGTACAGCGAGTTCCAGACCCCAGGCGGCGAGAACTACCGCGAGTTGCTGTTGACGCTGCCGCCGAAACTGGACACCAGTGGCTGGTACGTCCGCCACCCGGACGGCAGCCTGCGCGACTCGTTCTGGTCCGAGGTGGAGGCGCGGGCACGCGCTGAAGATGTAGGTGGAACGGTAGAGCCGTTCGCGTACGCCAGCAGAAAGCCCTACCTTTCCAACCACTTCGACCAACCCAACATCCTCGCCCACGTGCGGTTCAACGAGCGGACGGATGCCTACGGCAAGCGCGTGCTGTTCCTGGAGGAAGTGCAAAGCGACTGGCACCAGGCGGGGCGGAAGGGCGGCTACGCGGGCCAGAACGCACAGAACGCGCGCCGTGCTGTAGTCCCCAACGCGCCGTTCAAGGGCACCGACGAATGGGCCATGCTGGCGTTCAAGCGCATGGTGCGCTGGGCGGCCGAGAACGGGTTCGACCGCATCGCCTGGACAACGGGCGAGCAGCAGGCCGAGCGGTATGACCTGAGCAAGCAGGTGGACCGAATCGCGATCACGTCAACGGGCGGCGTGTGGGTCGTGACCGCCTGGCGCGATGGGGCGCAGGTGCTATCCAGGGACGCGCGCGGCGACGGCGAACTGTCGGCGTTGGTTGGCAAGGATCTGGCCGAGCGCGCAGTCAAGGAAGGCGGCGGCGACTACGCTGGTGTGGATCTGAAAGTCGGCGGCGACGGCATGCGTGCCTTCTACGACAAGATACTGCCTGCCGCCGTGAACAAGTGGGCCAAGAACTTCGGCTGGCGGGTGGGCGAAACCACCATCGATACGGGCGACGACGACGCCGTGACCGTGCACGCCATCGATGTGACGCCCGCAATGCGAGAAGCCGCGCTGGATGGCCTGCCGCTGTTCAGCTTTGCCGGCACCAAGGCGCGCACGGCGGACCTGGGCAAGCTGGATGAGGCGATGGCGCTTGAGAACATCGGCCGCGACTCCGTGCCGATGCGCGACGGGCGGGTTGTGGGCTCGCCGTCGGACACGCACCGCAGCACGGGTTGGCATCGCGGGGTGGACGGGCGCTGGCGCTGGGAGATCGACGACAGCGCGGCCAAGGTGCGCATGGGCTGGCTCGCACAAGCGAAGGCCGGGGGCACGACGCTGGATCAGGTACTCGATCACCCGGCGCTGTTCGAGGCGTACCCACACCTGGCGCAGGTGAGGGTGCGGGTGGTGCCGAGCACTAGGGAGATGGGCAGCTACGACCCGCGCACCAATGTGCTGACCGTTCGCGGTGGCGCGGCGGTTTACGACGCGCGCGGCCCCAATAGCCTGCGTTCGCTCTTGCTGCACGAGGTCCAGCACGCCATCCAGTCCTTCGAGGGTTTCGCGGGGGGCGGCAACATCAAGCACGCCAAGACCATGCCCGAGTACCAGCAGTTCCTGATGGCGGCCAATGCCAAGGGGCTGACGGACGCGGAGCTGCGCGCCGCCTACACGGTGTATCACCGACTGGCTGGCGAGGTGGAGGCGCGCAACGTGCAGCGCCGGGCCGGGTTCACGCCCGAGCAGCGCCGACGCTTCACGCCGACCATGACCCAGGACGTGGAGCGCGGCAAGCAGATCGTGCGCATTGCAGGTGGGGTGGCAGCGAGTGCGGGCGGGCTCCCACAGCGGCGCAATGGCATTCCTGCCGCCAGCGGCGCGCCGGTTGCTTTGTGGCGCAATGACCGGCCCCTGAAGGCGGACCCGGACTACCAGGCGGCGAAGGCGGGGGATGGCGCTGCGGCGATCCGCCTGGTGGGCCGTGCCGGCGCTCCGCTCGCGTCGGAGGCAGCCAGCCGCTTCGGATCGGATGTGGTCTACGTCGCTGCGCATGCCGAAGAAGCGACGGGGCGCAACGCGATCCCCGTGGTGCTGGCAGCCTACCTCGCGGCGAAAGCGGGTGGCCGCGTGGATGACAGGGTGGTGCAGGAAAACAGAACCTTCCATACCGGCGCCGATGCCATGCAGCGCATGCTCGCGCGCTCGCAATTCTCCGGCGCGATCGCGCCTGGCACACGCTACGTGTTGGTCGATGACGTGACCACGATGGGCGGCACCCTGGCCGATCTTGCGCAGCATATCCAGGCGGGCGGCGGCGAAGTGGTCGGAACGGTCGTCTTGGTCAACGCCGCGCGCGAAGGTGGTAAACTGCACGCTGATCGCACGCTGTTGAGCCAGTTGGAGCGGAGGTTTGGCGATGAAATCCGGGAACAATTCGGCATCGAACCCGCCGCCCTCACAGCCGCAGAAGCCCGATACCTCATCGGCTTCCGGTCCGTTGCAGAACTCCGCCAGCGCGTCGCTTCGGCAGCACAAGCGCGAGCTGATCGACTCCGCGCGAAAGGCATTCAGCCAGCCAGGGAACTCGGCCAAGGTGTAGCTGCACCGGCGCCCAGCGCGCTGGAAAGCCCCGATGCAGGTGTTTTTGCGCTGGCCGAGCGTTCGGGGGATGGCGGGGCGCCCGCCACGCGTGGTAAAAGCGTCAGCGTGGCGACCGACAAGACCGTCGCCGGCAAACAAGGGCAGCGCGCGGCCGGCGACGAATCACGACGCGATGCCGGCTACCGGATGCGACATCGGCCTGCCGGACCTGATTTCGGCTCACGGCTTGACGACTTGTCGCAAGCATTCAGTGCCGACATCTACTGGCGCAATGCAGCGGATCTGCATGGCCATGGTGTCGAGGCCGACCAGAAGGCGATCCACGCCATTCAGCGCGCGCGCGGCAACCCTGATGCCAAGGTCAAGATCTATCGCGCGGTGCCGAAGGATGCGGCCAGCGAGATTCAGCCGGGCGATTGGGTTACGCTGACGCGCGAGTACGCAGTGGAGCACGGTGAAGGATTGCTCGGCGGCGATTACAGGATCATCACCGCCACGGTTCCGGCTGGCACGCTTTTCAACGAAGGCAACAGCATCCACGAGTTCGGCTACCACCCGAATGATCCCAGCGCGCCGGAAAGCTCCGGCGACTTCTCCCTGGCCGATCCTGCAGCGACAGTCGAGACTATTGACCAGGCGCTGGGCGATCCGGACGGCACGGCGTTCGAGCGTGCCAAGGCTTGGCTGCGGGGCAAGGGCGAGCAGTTGGTGCCGGCGGCGCTGGGCGCGCTGCAGCGCAGGCACCTGACCGAACTGATTGACGGCCATGCGGCCCTGCGGACTTTCGGTAAGCAGTACGACGAGCTGGTGCAGAGCTTGGAGGCAGACCGCACGCAGTTGATTGCGGGTGCGCCGGACGCTGCCGAGCATCCGGACAACATGCTGAAGAAGGGTGCGGCGGTGATCGCCGAGGAACTTCGCAAGTTCACGCACCAGCCTGGCCTAGCCGGCTGGCAGGGCAGGCGCAACCCGGAAGCTGACGTGCTCGCGCGCGTGATGCACGACGCAACCATCGAGGGGCTGGACCCGAGCGAGGGCTACACACGCCTGACGATGGAGAATGCGCAGGGCGAGCTGGTGCCATGGACGAAGGAGGCGATCAAGGAGCGGATCCGTGCGCTGCGCGCGCAGATGCGCGGGCGCAGCGACGGCGACAAGCGCGAGATGATGGCCGAGGCGAAACGGTTGCGGAATCTGCCCGCGCGCGAACGGGCGCGCGAACGGGCCTGGCCACGCCTGCTGGCGCGTTACCAGGCATTGAGCGCGCAGGCCAAGGCGCTCTACCAGCAGCAGCGGGACTGGTACAGCCAGGTGCGCGATGAGGTGGAGAAGGCACTGATCGCCAGGATCGAGGCGGTCGGGCGGGACATGGCCGCCGCTGGCGGGGAGGACATCAGCCCTCGGTACGTTTCGCGCATGGTCTCGCGCATTCGCCTGCAGTTCGAGTCCGCCCGTCAGGAAGGTGTGTACTTTCCCCTGTCACGCGATGGCGACTTTTGGATGAGCGTGACCGATGGCGATGGCCAGCAGGGCTTCCTGATGTTTGAGAGCGCGGCCGATGCGCGTGCTGCGGAGAAGAAGTTGCGCGCCAAGGGTTTCACCATCGAGGCGCAGGGCCGGCGCGGCAGCACCTACCGGGCCAAGGATGCCCCGAGCGGCACGTTCGTGGCCGAGGTCATCGCGGGACTGCGAAAGTCTGGCGTGCCGGAGAATGTGCTTGATGACGTATACCAGTCGTTCCTGCGCACGCTGCCGGAGATGAGCATGCGTAAGCACTCGATCCACCGCCGCAAGGTACCAGGGTTCAGCCAGGACATACTGCGCGCGTTCTCGAAGAACGCGTTCCACGGCGCGTTCCAACTCGCGCGCTTGCGCCACGCGCACAAGTTGCAGGCGATACTGGACGCGGCCCGCGGCTCGCTCGACAACTACCGCCGCGCGCCGGAGGCGGAAATCCTGGACGTTTCGCGGGGCGACGCGCTGCTGGGCGAACTGCGGCGCAGGCACGACTACATCATGGCGCCGGACGAGGCGCAGCTTGCGAATGTGGCCAACGCCATCGGCTTTGTGTACTACCTGGGCGTCACGCCGGCGGCTGCCATCGTGAACCTGACGCAGAACGTGCAAGTGACACTGCCGGTGCTGGGCGCTGCCCACGGGTGGGGCAAGGCCACGCGCGCGCTGTGGGCGGCGTGGCGGGATTCCGCGCGCACGGGCGGCAACATCCAGCGCACCCTGACCAATGACGAAGACCGGACCGCGTACAACACGTTGATGGCGCGCGGCGACATCAACAAAACGTCCAGCCACACGCTGGCGGGCCTGGCCGAAGGCAATCAACTGAAGTCCTCGCCGGTGTGGGCGAAGACGATGGACGTGATTTCGTTCCTGTTCCACAAGGCGGAGGTCGTCAACCGCGAGGCGGCTGGCATAGCGGCGTTCCGCCTTGCGCGCAGCCGGGGCGACAGCCTGCAGGACGCGATCCAGTACGCGAGCGACATCATCAACGGCACGCACTTCGACTACGGGGCCAGCAACCGCCCGCGCTACATGCAGGGCAATGCCATGCGGGTGGTGACGCAGTTCAAGAGCTACAGCATCGGCATGACCTGGCTGCTGTACCGGAACCTTTACCAGGCCGTGCGCGGCGAGTCGGCGGAGGTGAAGGCGAACGCGCGCCGCACCCTGACGGGCGTGCTCGGCATGACGGGCATCCTGGCGGGCGTGGCCGGCATGCCTGTGTACAACGCAATCAAATACGCCGCGATGGCGGCGCAGGCGGCGTTCGGCGATGACGACGAGCCGTGGGATTTCGATGTGGAGTTCCGTAAGTGGCTGGCGGACAACCTGGGGCCGGAGGCGGCCGGTTTCCTGGCCGATGGCCCGGTGAACCAGTTGACGGGCATGAACGTCGGCTCGCGCGTGAGCCTGTCGAACTTGTGGTTCCGCGATTCCGACCGCCCGCTGGAAGGGGTGGATGCCTACCACGCGGCGCTGGAGGCCATCGTCGGCCCCATGGGCGGCCTGACCAAGAACCTGTTCGTCGGCACGCAGCGCATCAGCGAGGGGAACCTGTGGCGCGGCGTGGAAACCATGATGCCCAAGTTCGCCAAGGATGCGATGAAGGCCACCCGCTTCGCGGCCGAGGGCGCGAACACCTTGCGCGGCGATCCCATCGTGCCGGACGTGCGCGCGGGAGAACTGTTCGCGCAGGCCATCGGCTTCCAGCCCGTGCGCCTGGCCGAACAGTACCGGGAGAACAGCGCGCTGAAGAACTACGAGCAGTTCATCCTGGACCGCCGCCAGTCGCTGATGAACGCCTACGCGATGGCCGTGCGCACCGGCGCTGACCGGGCCGAAGTGATGGAGCGGATCCGGGCCTTCAACCGGAGGTATCCGGAAATCCCGATCAATGGCGACACCCTGCGCCGCAGTCTGCGCACGCGCGCGCGGTACTCTGCCCAGGCCGATGGCGGGGTCGCGATCAATCGCCGATTGGCGCCGCGCCTTCGCGAAGCGGTCCTGCCGTCTGCCCCCTGACCACAAGGAACAAGCATGAGCAACCTGCGGGCCGTTTCATCCATTCGCACCAAACCGCCGTTGACTGACATCGCCGGCCAGTTGCGCGTCCTGGCCGACCGCATCGAGGCCGGGGAACTGGCGCCGCGCGCGGCCTACGTGGTGATGCACTGCGACGACCCGCCGCCCTGCGTGTTCGGCTTCGGGGAGGTCGCCACGCCCCACGCGATCGCTGGTTTGCTGCAACAGGCCGGCGTGTACATGCTGTTGTCGGACGTGAGTCGGGACTGACCCGCTTGCCGACGGTCTGGAGCCCGTGCGAGAATGCCGCCGTCGTAAAAACACCGGCAAGTAGTTGATTCAACACGGTGGTGAAAGGCGGTTTCCGTAAAAAGGAGGGCCGCAAGTCCTTGATTCGCCAGCAAAGGCCAGGAGACTCTTAATCTCTTGGTCCTAGGTTCGAGTCCTAGACGGCCCACCAATCGTTTCAACAACTTGCGATTGGCGCGCGGCGCGCGACCAGCCCCGCCGTAAAAATCCCCGTAAAAATGCCGGGGTTCAATCCTCGCCGGCGGGCCGGGACACCGGCACCGCATGGTTGTAGCGTTCGGTCATCTGCGGCGTGCGGTGGCCGGCTGCAGTCTGCTTGTCGGCGGCGTTGCCCGGCGTGTCGGTGATGCCGCGATGTTTCAGGCCGTGCAGGCTGAACCGCTCGCCTTCCGTGAGCACGCCCTGGTCGATGGCGGCCGCCATCAGCCGCTGCCAGGCGGTATCGAGCCCCGATTTGGAAAGCGGCCGTCCGTCCCGCCCCACCACCAGAACCCGGTCTTCGGCCCGCAGCGGCACGGCTGAACGCGCGCGGGCGCAGGTTTGCGCGCGCAGGTGCACCAGGGCTTCCCACGCTTCCCGCAAGCCATCCGACCAGGCGACGATGTTGTCGCGACTGCCCTTGCGCCGGTTCGTGCGGATGCCGGCGGGCGTGGCGTGCGCGTCGGTGATGGTGATGACTTCGATCCCGCGCAGCCGACACCGGTAGGCCAGTTCCATGACGGCCCACAGGTAGGGCGGGATGCTGCCACGCGCGTGCGCCTTGCGCGCCGCGCCTTCTCGCGCGAATGCCAGCACGGCATCGAGCGCCGCGCGCGTCGGCATCTTGAACTGGCGTCGCTCGGGCGCCGCCTTGACGCCATCGGCCGGGTTTGCGGTCCAGTTCGCCGGCGCTCGGCCATGGTTCAAGGCCCAGCGGAACACCAGGCGCAGGTAAGCCAGGATGTGGTTGGCCTTGGAGGGCGCGCCTTCCTTGGCGATGGCTTCGACCAGCGTTTGCAGTGCCGGCCGGGTGAGGCCGGACAGGCGCAGCGTGCCCAACCGCCCGGCGCGGGTCGGACGATCCGCAACCGTTTTGCGCAATCGTTGGTAGGCGCCGCGCGTGGATTCGGCCAGGCCGGCAAAGTCCATGCTGGCGTGGTAGTGGTCGAGCAGCCAGGCGACGGTGCCGATGCCGCTGGCCGACAGGTCTTCGAGGGCGCGATGCAGGTCCGCCAGGGTGGCCGAGGCGTCGCACAGGGTCTTGCGCTTGGGGGCGGGGCTGCGAAGGATGGTGTACCAGGTGCGGGTGCCGCGGTCCCAGTAGGCGCCCTTGGGCAGCCTGCGCGGATCAATGTGGGCTGGGATGGTCGGGTCCAGCACCCGGGGCCGGCCGCGACTCACAGGAAGTCGTCGGCCGCGTAGGGAGCCGGTTCGTTCCCGGATTTGAGCCCGCCCGCGGCGTTCACCAGGTCGATCGTCGTCCACACTCCGTCCTTGCCCCAGAAGTACCGGATGCCCTGCTGGTCCAGGCATCGGCGCACGTCGCCGACCCGCTCGTAGGCGGTGATGGCGCGGAGGTCTGCGGTGGAAAGGACGCCGTGTATCACGCGGGGGAATCCTCTGCCATCCTTGGATCGTGGGGGGCGTTGCGCATGGCGGCCGGCGACGGAGCCGAATCATGCGAGTCGATCTGGTCGGCCGGAAACAGTGAATCGCCGGGGAGGTGCCACAGGCCGGTACCGCGCGAGTACCGCACGAGGTGCGCCCGGGCGAGCCAGCGCAGCCGCGCGGCGGCCTGGCGCGTGCGCATGCGGCCGGTGGCGGCGAGTTGGTCTGCCGCGGCGCCGCCAGGCCCGTGATCGGCCAGTGCATTCAGCAGTGCGGTGGTGCGCGCGCGCAACTTCGGCCGCATCAGACATCCCCGCAGCCGAGTCCAACGGAACCCGGATCGTCCGCCGCGGTGAACTCGCGCCAGGGCACCCAGCCATGCGGGCAGTGGAAGCCCCAGGCTCGCGTGCGCGGGCCGGTGAGGAACAGCGACCAGCATTCGCCCGCGTCGATTTCGAGCCGGTGCGCGGCGCGCGCCCAGCGAAATACCACAGCGCCTGCCTTGCGCCGCGTGCGCACGTGGATGCCGCCCGCCCGGATGGTGTGTTCCAGGTAGCTGCCGCGCAGGAGGATGCTGCAGTTCGCCCAGGGGTGATCGTGCAGCGCCCGGTCGTCGTCGCTGCGCAGCACCTGATGCAGGTAGATGCCAGGCAGGTTCAGCCGTGCGCCGATGCGCTGCCAGCGGGTGCGCCGCCCCGGCGGGGTCATGTGTGCGCCACTCCAGGGTGTGATCCACCAGCGCCGCAGGTAGGGCGCCATTGCGCCGCCGATCACAAAATCGGGCGCGCGCCGTGCTGCTTGGGTGATGATGCGCTTGGCGATGCGGTGGAGCATGGGGGTGTTACACCTCGTTCTTGTGGGACAACCCAAGCGTTAGACCGCGAGGTTGCGACCTAATTGGCGTTAGGGCTCTAGCGCTAGCCCGGTCTGTTCTTGCTCTCGCATCGCCGTGGCGATCAACGAGCCCTGCGCGCTTGCCTGCTCAATTCGGCGGCAAGCAATGTCGAAGTACTCGCGATTCATCTCCACCCCGATGAACTTGCGCCCCATCTGAATCGCGGCCACCCCGGTCGTGCCACTGCCCATGAACGGGTCGCAGATCACATGCCCAGGCGGAACGATCTTCACAAGGCTCTGCATCAGCTGTACCGGCTTCTCCGTCTGGTGCTCGCGGACTGCAGCCGAAGGCGCGGGCACGCTAAACACGCCGGGCAGCGCTTCGGCAGTGAAGTCCCAGGGCATCGGCCCGCAGCTTCCCCACACGAAATACTCGGCTTGGTGCATAAAGCGCCCGCTCATCGGTCGCGCCCGCTGCTTGTCCCAAACGCCGAGGCCTCGCCACGAGTAGCCGGCCGCCTGTAGCGCGTTGCTTGCGTTCGGGAGTTGCCGCCAGTCGGTGAACACAATCGCCACCGAGCCCTTGCGCGAGTTGCGGAACGCCCGAGACATCCAGAGCGTTGCCCAGTAGTGCCAGCCCAGCGCATCGCGCGAGTCGCCGCCAAAGTCAATCTCCACCGCAGGCGGCTTGCCGTGCGCGCCAAGGTACTTTTTCCCGGTGTCCTTGTCGCGGTCGGCACGGAACGCTCCGCCGCTGCTGTAGGGCGGGTCGGTAATCAGCGCGTCCATCTTCACAGTCGGCAGTACTTCCAGGCAGTCTCCGCAGTAAAGGGTGGCATCGCCAATCGTCACAGCTTCAAGCATTCCAATTCCTTCTCGTTTATCCACCAGAGCCCTAACACGCAATTCAAGCCGACGCCTGACGGCGCGGCTTAATTGCAACGTTATGCCGCAGTTCGGCGTTCTCGGCACGGAGGCGTTCAAGTTCTTCCGCCGTCAGCGGAAACCACACTTCCAAATCGCTGTTCTCTCGCCAGTGTTGCCCCGTCTTTCGGTCAATTTTGTCATGCGCCCAACCTTCCAGCAGCAATCGCTCGCACTCAGCCCAATGGTCTTCGTCCAGCAGTTCGCCAAGACGTGCGCCAAGTTTCTGCAACGGGTGGCCCGTTGGCGGCAATTCCGGCAATCCTTCATCGGCTCCCATTTCGTTCATCCAGTCCTCGTAGCTGTATCGGTCGTTCGGGTCTGCATACGGTCGCATGTCATTTCCTCGTGTCTGCGGCATAACAATTCATCCAAGCCGACGCCGCTTCGCGGCGCGGCTTAATTCAGGCGTTGGGCCGCAGGGCATGCGCCGCGCGAGATTTGGCCCAGCGCACAAACTCATCGGGGGTTGCCAATTCTTCCCATCGCCGCCAGTCCGCATCCGCAATGCCTTGCAGCGTTTCGCGCAGCCGGGCCAGTTCCTCGTGGGTGTATGGAAACCACTCCTCCAAACTGCTGTTTGCACGCCACCGTGCGCCAGTAGCGCGGTCGGCTGCATCATGTTCCCAGCCTTCGAGCAAAAGCCGCTCACATTCGGCCCATTGGTCTTCATCAAGCAACTCCGTGAGGCGCACGCCCAGCTTTCTAAGTGGGTGACCCATCGGCGGCAAACTTTTTTCAAACTCATCAACCATGTATTGCATGTCGTTCTCCGGGCCAGCGGCCCAACAATTCATTCAAGCCGACGCCACTTCGTGGCGCGGCTTAACTCAGGCGTTGTACCCCTCAAGCGCCGTCCTGCCATCGCCGACTTTCGAGGTACGCCCCGATGAACGCTTCGGCGACTTGAGGGCTGATCGCGTTTCCAAAGGCGCGCAGCTTGTCCATTCGGCAGGCAACCCCATGAGCCAGCGGGAATGTTCCGGGTTCAATGGGCCGCCACTTTCCGCCCTGGCACGGTAGCCAATCGGCATCAGCCCAATGTCCGCCGGTCGCTCGTCGCTGCCGTGCGAGTCGGGAAACCCTCTCTTGTTCGCTCTCGGCGTGCTCCACGGTGCCAGCGCATCCACTACGCTGGTCACATAGCGGTTGTTGCCCGCCTGATGCCCGTCCGCTGTCCTGCTCGGGCAGGTTGGCGTCTGCCACCCGCACAGCGCCGCCGCTCCCGGTAGCCTGTCCTCGCCTTGGGCTGGCCCGCCGTTTGGCCCATCTTGACTGCATGGCGTCGGCCACGAAGAAAATCCGGTGTCGTCCGTGCGGCGCACCGACGCCCGCAGCAGGGAGAACAACCGGCCCGAAGGCGTAGCCTGCTGCTTCCATGTCAGTTTGAACAAGGTCGAGCCAAGCGTATCCGTCAGCGGCTGCAACCTGCATAATCTGGTGCTTTGATACCCTGCGCAGCTCGTTAAAATATTCAGGCGGGGGCGGCTCGTTGTCCCAGTTCTTTTTCACATATCCGCCGTCCACGCACCGGATGCGCGTTCCGTTCCGCTGTAGCGCACTGCCGCTGCGGTTCGTTCCACCGTCCTCGCCGCGACCGTATGGTGGATCAGCAATGGCAAGATCAAACGCGCCATCCGGCAGCGTTGCCATGTAATCCATACAGTCAATGTGAAGCAACTCAATCATGGCTCACCGTGAGTTTGCGCCCTAACAACTCCATCAAGCCGAAGCGCCTTCGGCGCTCGGCTTATGCGGGGCGTTAGCCGTCATGAGTCGTGACAGTGCGCGGCGGAAATCCTCGCAATGCTGCCCGGAATTGAAATACCCGCGACCGTCGCTAGTCATAGTCAGCCTCGCGGCTGTTGAGATAATTCCGTTCACCAAGTCGGCGCGGATGTACTCCACTTCCAAGCCGCCAATTTGCTCGTCATGCCAAGTCACGCCATCGAAATCAGCCGGGAAAGGCTCGTCCCGTATGTCGGCGATTGCGTCGGTATCTACTTGCAGCCATATTCGTTTCGGTGCTGTCTCTGTCAGCTTATCGCTCATGGTTCTCCCTGCCGTCGGGCGCCTGGCGGCTTCGTCAGTTTCGTCGTTCTGCTCATTGGCTTGCGCGCATGCAGCGCGGCGCTTCGCCGTCGTCCAGGCGCAGGGCGGGGTCGTGCGGAATCGCGAACCGGGTGGCCAGGTCGTCGAGCAGCAGGCCAAGGTCGCCCGCCTGCAGCGTGAAATCGGCAAGCAACGCGGTCGCCGTGTCGTCGATTTCCAGCAGTTCGACCGGCTTCTCCGCGAGGAAGCGTATCTTGCGGAGGGTGAGGTCTTCGCCCAGGACGCACGCGACGCGGCCGGAGAACGCAAGGCCCAGCCGGAAGACGTGGTGGCCGACGGCAAGATGTTCGCGCACTTCGTTGGCGGTCAAGTCCTGGCGCACGCAGCGGATGATGGCGCCGTCTTCTGCAAGGTCGCGCAGTTCGGCTTCGTCGCCGAGCATCCAGGGCGCGGGGCATTCCCCACCGTCAAGCCATGAGGTGAGTTCCAGCCGCGGGGAAACCATGGGGGTTGGCGGGGTGACGCGGAAACTGCCCAGTGCTACGCGCAACCGGAACGGGACCAGTTCCGCCGTGGCGCGGCTGGCGGTGTTGATTGCAAGCCATCCGCGCCTGCGGTCGATCCAGGCTAGGGTGCTGCGGGTGCGGATGAAGGCAAGCGGCATCAGTTCGGCCATGACCTGCTCCTTCAGCTCGCGACGGCGCCGCCCGCCGGGCAGTTTCCCGGTGCGTTCCCGATACTCGTCGCAGCGGCGCTCCAGTTCCTCGTTGACGACCGAGGGCGGCAGGATGCGGTCGGCCTGTCCCATGCGCAGCAGCAGGCAGTCGTTGACGCGCTCGCAGTAGGCGCTGCCGTGCTTGCCCAGGACCGGCAGCCAGCCTTCGTTTGCCATTCCGCTTGGCGGGATTCCTTCCAGCCTGTCCTGTTCAGCGCGCTGTTCCAGCAATGGATGCAGTTCGTCGATGGGCGGGAGGCTGTCGGGCTCGCAGCGGTACAGGGTGAGGTTGCGAATCTGGATGTTCATGGGGTTCTCCAGACGCCGGTGAGTTCGTCTTCCCACGGGCCGTCCAGGTCGATGATGGAATCGCCTGGTTCCAGCGCCAGCACGTTGTCGCTGGTCATGGCGCGGCGCCTTGAATGGGTGCCGGTGCATCCGCGCGGCCGGCGTCCGCGTTTGGAGAGGTGCCCGCTACCACGCAGGGGGACGTGGCGAGAGGCGGCGCAGGATGCTCGCGCCCGGTAGATGCGGCCAGCCGGGCGCGCCAAAGGGCTTCGCGCTCGTGACGGGTGAGTGGGCGAGTGGTGCAGAAGAAGGAAGTCATGCGCGTTCCCAGGGTCGCGCGTGACACGGCATGACCAAGCCGACGCCATGGGAGAACCGAAACACGATGTAGCGGCCTTCGGCCAGGTGCTGGTTGAGTTCAGCGCCGGGGAGGTGCGCGCGGATGCGTTCGACATGGCGTGAGCGGATGCCCAGCGCGTCGTTCTCCAGCCGGAACGTGGATAGACCATCGCGGAGCCCGCTGCCATCGCAGTCTCCGCAGGGCACTGCAGTTTCACCTGCGGCGGCATCACGCCAACCGAGGATGCCTGTGCCATCGCATTCGCGGCATTCGTAGTCGAGGTTTCCGTGAAGGAACGTGCCATTGCCATCGCAATCGTGGCACGGGATTGCGACTCCGAGCCCTTTCCCGTTGCATCTGTCGCATACCGCGTCATCCATGGGCGGGATGTCGGCGACCTTTGTCCAGCCGTCCTGCAGCTCGCGCGCGGCGCGACTGGCGACATCAACCAGTGCGGTGAAGTTCAGTTCTTGAGGTGGCGAAGTGCCGGGGTAATCTGGTGCGTAAACTAGGATCTCGCCATCAGTGGCGACCGCGCCACCAGTGCAGATCAACGGGCCTGCAAGGTAGGGTCTGAGTGGCCCTTTCGCGCAGAATGGGATGAGGTCCAGCGTGGTCATTGGTCAGGCTCCAGTGATATGGCGTGGTCAAAGGCCGCGAGCACGTCTTGCTGTGTGCGCACGTCGGCGTCGTTCCAGGCCAGTAGCTCGTTCTGGCCGACGGACTGGCGCATGCGGATCAGCGCGCGCACGTAATGGCGCTGTTCGACACCATCCCGCCCCAGCATGGCGAGCGCGCGCATCAGGGCGCCGTGGATGCACCAGCACTGCGCCGCCTCGTGCGCGGCGGCGACGCGTTCGCCGCGTGCATCCTTGGCCAAGGCACCTTGGGTCCAGCCGCGCGCGACGTACCCACGAGCGGTGGAGAGCAGGCGTTCGACTGGGCCTGGCGCAGTGGCGGTCACGGGGTTTCGCCCCATTCGCAGGAGATGCGCACCTTGATGGCGAACGCCAACGTGAGGTAGTCGCGGGCGTACTCGTCCAGCCCGCGTGGCTGGCGGTAGGCGGCATCGACCAGGGCTGGGTTGGCGCCGTGCTTCAGGAACACGGCCAGGACCGCTTCCTTGGGCACGCCGGCCTGGCGTATCGCCATCGTTTCGGTCGCGACGCGTTCCATCGAGGCGCAGAGGATCGGGTCCGCGCGCCCTGCGCCGGCACTGGCAATGGGGATGGAGGCAAGGACGAGAACAACTGCAGCGGTGCGCAGGTTCATGGCGTTTCCTTGGTGTGGGCGGCTGGGCCGGAAGGGGCTGGGGGCTCGGGTGTTGTGGTGCCGTGCGCGCAGCCGGTCGCTTTGGCCACGGCCGCACGCATGCGCTTCACAGGAGCCACCCGTTCGCGCGGGCCACCAGCAGGCCGACTGTGGCCAGAAGCAAGCCGGTGATGACCCAGCCGTTTTCAAGCAGGGACAGGCCGGCCAGCTCGACGGGGCGAGCCTTGGCCAGTTCGCGCTCGGCCATGGCAATGGCATTGGCGATCGCATCCAGGCCCGCCTCTACGGCGGCGACGCTATCGCCGGTCTTCTGGTAGGTCCAGACGGCTTCGTCCGCCGCCAGCTCGATCAGTTCGTGCTGCGCGGTGCGCGTTGCGGCGATGCGGCGCATTTTCTCGGCGACGGTCTGGTCGGCGAGGCAGGTGGTGGTGAGAAGCATGGGCCGTTCCCTCCTGTGGTTGGGAGGAAGTATAAGCACCCTTACAACGAACACGCAAGGGCGCTTACATCGCGCCACCGCAAGTCGGGCGGATTTCCTACATCGTGGCGGGCGGTCTGCTGATTGCGGCGGCGGTGCGGGCGCGCGACGCTATCGCCGCACCGCCGCCAGCGACACGCGCCCGGCAGGAGCCAGGACGCCGGCAGGGATGCCTAGCGGCGGCGGCGCACCTTCCAACGTGGGGCGGCGTCAGTTCGGGCAGTGGCCACGCGGGGTGTACCCAGGGTACGCGTAGACGCGTTCCCCGGCAGCGATGAGCAGGTCCGTGTTGGACAAGCGCCCGTTGCCTGCCTGATCCATCTCGTTGATGGCAAACTGGAACAATCGGACGTTCTCCGCTACTTGGGCGCGGGCGGATTCGCTGGTCGAGTGCAGTTCGCAGCGGGTGCTGACGAACGCTGCCACATCCGCGTGCCACTGCTGGAACCGATCGACGAAGATGGGCGGCGTCGGTGCGTCGGCATCCGGGTTGATGATCGCTTGTGGGGGCGGCGCCGCCGGCCTGGTTGACTCGGGACGGAGGTTGCTGGCCGCCGTTTCCCGGGCGCTGTACTCGTGAACGAGGGGAGTGAGGATGGCAAGGCCGATGCCAGCAACCAGGACCAGCCACATCCCCGCGGGCAACCACACCCATTGCGTGCGCAGGGGTTTGTCGGGGAACTCTCGGAACAGGCAGGCCCGGCGCTTCCAGTAGACCAACGACGGCCACAGGAACCACAACGGCATGGTGGCGGCGAAGATGATCTGGTTCGTCCCTTCGGTTGACTGGCCGTGCAGCGCAAGCGCGGCAGCGACCGCGGCGTTGGTGATGAAGACGAGGCCGGTCAGCCACCAGTTCATCCACCAGCCGCCCGTGGTGCCGGACCGTACTTCGCCGGCGCCCAAGCCAAAGGCGAGCGCGGCCAGGCCACACAGGATGCTCATGAACTGGAAGCCGGTCGTGCCCGCTTGCCACAGGGCGAGGGCGGCAACCACGCAGCCAAGCGCGTAGACCGGGTAGAGGTAGAAGATGCAATAGGTGGCCCAGCGCATGCCGAGCGCGTCGGCTGAAACGTGTTGCATGGCACTTCCTCCCTTGGAGGCGCCGGTGCTCCACCTGCCCGGCGCGGTTTCCCCTCGAACGGCTAGCGTGGTCGCCGCTGTGCACCAAGCAGCTTTGCCACGGCCTCGTGACACCCATCACCGCACACGATGATGGTGGAGTTGATGATGTTGGTGTTGCCCCCACCAGGCCAGCCGTCGGGTAGCACGTGCGTCCCCATCCCGCCGTGCGCCTTGTTCGCCCCTGCGGTCATCTCGCGAAACAACTGCGCCACCTTCTCGCGCTTCTCTTGGTCCATCTGCAGTCCCCTGAACATGGCGGCGTGCGCACGATGCGTTACGCCGAGCGCAGCAGCTTGAGCACCGCCGTCTTGCTCAGGGTTTCGCCGCCAGTCATCACGGCATCGTAGAACGCAGCGATGACGTTCGCCCGCTCGGCGGGCGTGCCCTCATCGACCGACTCCATCAGTTCAAGGATGTGACGCAGAACGTCAATATCCACCCCTGGGCGCGAAGGCGCTGCCCGCTGGTATTGCGGCGCTGCCAGCTCGCGGGTGCTATGCACGTTCCGCGCCACCGAATCGCCCGCGCGCTTCGGCAACTGCCCGAGCACCAGGTACTCGGGCCGATAGCCGGTGACGCGTGCGATTGCCAGTGCGGTTTCCGCGCGCATGGTCCTGGACTTGCCACTTTCGAGCTGCGAGAGCGCGGAGTGGGTGATCTTCACCGGCCTGGCCGCGCGCTGGAGCCCCGCCTTGTCCAGCCCTGCGGACTCACGCGCTTCGATGATGCGCTCGGCAAGGGTGCTCATGCAAGCCAGATTACAGGCGCAGTGTGCAAGGACGCTTGCATGTTGCGTATAAGCCGGCTTACACTGGTTGGCAGCAATGAATCCACCACCAATTTCCAAGGCCACCGCGATAGCCGCATACGACGGCAACGCCAGCGCGCTCGCTCGCGACCTCGGCATCAGCCCACAGGCGGTTTACCAATGGCCAGACGAAGGGGGCATCCCCGAGGCGCAGGCGCTGCGACTGCGGTTCCTCGTCAAGCCCGAGTACCCGTGGGATCGCACACCAAGGCAGCCCAACCACCGATGACCTGACGGGGGGGGAACAAGGTGAAAATCGACCTGACTCCAGCGCAGCGGTCCCCCACCGCACAAGCGCGCGGCCACATCCATCGTTTGCTGCACCTGTTGCCGAATCCGGACGCGCACCGCGATCCGCTGGACCTGTTCGACGAGGCTTTGGCGCAGGTGACGCGCGAGGTGGAGATGCTTCTGCGCGATGGGGCGGTTGCGCGCGAGGACGCGTTGAAGGTGCGCGCTCGGCTGCTGGACTTGCTCCAGTGGGCCGACCGACTGGACGTGCAGGCGGCGCGGCTGTTGGCCATCACGCGCGAAGCGGGTCGGGCCCGAGTGCGAACAACCTCGCCCCCGAGCCCGAAGAAAGCCAGCCCGGCCGCCCGCGCGCGCCACTGGGTCCGCGCCACATGGTTCGCCGCGGTGTTGCGGGTCCGCTTTGCGGTGTGGAAGGGCCGGATGCGCATGGGGCGACGGTGAGCCCCGGCCATCACCTGCGCCACCATTGAACCAAGGAGAAACGTGTGTCGGCACGAAACGAGAACGAGAAAGAGTGGATCACGCCGGAATGGCAGCAACGGGGTTTCCGGGCATTGCAGGACATGCTGGACGTGTCCCAAGACCTGAAGCGGGATATGGTGCAGTTCCTGCTGGACTCCGGGTTGTGGGATCACGCCCGGCTGTCGTGGGAAAGTGCGCTGGCGCGCTGGCATGCGTGCCTGAACCCGGGCCGGCCAGAGACGTTCAAGCTGGTGGAACTGTGGGCGCTGGCCAAGCGGTTTGACCGCCCCCAGTTGTTGGAAGCACTGGCGGCGGATCTCGGATTCGAGCTGCGCCGGCTGCCGAGCGAGGAACGCAAGCTCATCGTGCGGGAGCGGCTGTTGCAGGAGCTGCAGCGCAGCAACGAGATCTGCCAGCAGGCGCTGGACGAGTTGGCCGGCACGGTCCGGCCGCGCCCCGTGCGGGTACGCGCGGAGTTCCGGGACGGCATGGGGTCGTTTGACCTGTCGGTGCCCCAGCCTTGGCAGGGGTTTTGACATGGGCGAGCACATTCCCGTGGGTCACGTGAAGGACCAGCCGGAGGAACTGGCCCGCCGCATCCGTGCGCGCGTGAAAAGCCGCCAGCGCAACCACGGCACGCCCGCGACTCAACCCGGCGTTCGTATGCTGGCTGATGGGCCTGCCGCCATGGTGGACGAACATCGAACACACCAGTTGCAGTGCGGAGGAAATGGCGTCGTACCGCTGCAGGCTGCGCTCGGCATTGTCACGCTGCTGGGCCGGCTCGGAATGAGGGCCGACATGAACTGCAACCACAAGGAAAAGCCGAATGAATGGTGAGTTCAAATCCACCCAACCGCCTGCCAAAGATCGCAGCCCGACAATGACGACGACGGCGCGCGCGGAAGTGCTGCACAAGGCCACCTGGCTCGTGTGCGCCGACCGCGAGAAGGAGTACGGCGGTCCGAAGGAGAACTTCGCGCGCATCGCCGCGCTGTGGTCGGCCTACGTCGGCGAGGTGACCTTCTCGCCCGCCGATGTGGCGGTGATGCTCGGCCACGTGAAGGACGCGCGCATCCGCGCGCAACCCACCCATGTGGATTCGTGGGTGGACAAGGCTGGGTATGCGGCCTGCGGGGCCGAGGCCATCGGGGTCGAACTGTGACGGCGCCAGGGCGCGGCGCAAGGGGTGTGATGTGTTCGCGAAGATATTCTCCAGCATTTATGACGGCACGTTGGCTGACAACTGGCAGGCGCTAGTGACGTTCCAGCAAATCCTGATTCTGGCCGATCCGCATTCGGGCGTGCTGGACATGACGCCCGCCGCGATCGCGCGCAGAACCGGGATCCCGCTGGAAATCATCGAGGCTGGCATCGCCGCGCTGGAAGGCCCGGACCCGAGCAGCCGATCCGGCGCGATGGAGGGGCGCCGCATCGCGCGCCTGTCGGATGACCGCACCTGGGGCTGGTGGATCGTCAACCACGACGAGTACCGCCGTCGCATCACGGCTGCGGAGAAGCGCGAAGCGGACCGGGACCGGATCGCCGCAAAGCGCGCCGAGGCGCGCACTGACAACGACGATGTGTCGCACGGTGTCGCAGAGTGTCGCAAAGCGTCGCGCGTGGTCGCGAATGTCGCACAAGTAGAAGTAGAAGAAGAAGAAGCTCTATCTCAAGTAGGAGAGGGTAGTGAGAAACCCCCCGCGCGCGCGAGAGAGGCGCCGCCGCAGTCCCCGCCCCCGGATGACCCAACGCCAAAGCAGGGCCAGCCGACACGCTCCGGGCTGATCGCCCTGGCGCTGATTGCCGGCGGGGTGGTCAAAACCCGGATCAACCCCCACACCCCAGCATTCCGGCAGGTAGTGGATTCGGACATCCAGCCCGAGGAAGTGGAAGCAACCGCCAGCGAGTTGGTCGCGAAGGGCAAGCGCGATCAGCAGTACATTCTGGCCGCAATCATTGGCCGGCGCCGCGAAGCCGCTGACGCCGCGCCGATCCCGTCCGCGCGCAGGACGCCAACCCCTGCAGCGCACATGCCGTGGAAGCCAGAGCGCCGCGCGCGCACCAGCAGCGAATCGCAAGGCGCGCCCGCCGCGTTCGCCGAGATAGCTAAGCAACTAGGGATTCACGAGAGGACAGACGCATGAGCAGCATACCCACCGCAAGAAGCATGCCGCCATTGCGCTCCGCCGGGCGGTTCCAGATCCTGGCCGGCGATGAGCGGCTCAAGGAGGCGGCTCGCCGTGGCCGGGCGGCAACGGTGTCGCGATACTTGATCTGCGGGGAGTACGTGACCATGGCGGAGATGGCCGCGCGACTGGGTATCAGCCCGGTCGCTGCGAAGCGGCGCTGGCAGAAGTTGCGCACCAAGCCTGGCGCGATCACGTGGGAGCGCCTGGCCGAAGCTGGAGGTGCCTGATGGGCAAGCACCCGAGCCAGAAGAACCAACCGCCGGCCGAGCCCGCAGCGAAGAAGCCGAAGCGCCACCCGTGGCGCACCTACGATTGCGGGTTCTTCGCCGCACGGGTGAGCGACCATCGATCGCTGCCGAACTACGCCTTCCGCGTGATCCACGCGAACGGGAGGCCGAGATGAGCGCATCGCTGATTCTTGCCGCGCTCCATCGCCACAGTGCTCCGCTGACGGCGACTGAACTGCACGATCTGGTGGTGGCGGTCGCGCTGGATGCCGGCTGGCCGAAGCGGGCTTGGGCGGACCTGAGCCCGCGCAAGATCGCGGCTTTGTTGCGCGGCATGGAGGCGCGCGGCGAGGTGATTCGCGCCGGTGAGGCGCCGGAAAATGGCCGCCTTGTGCCGCGCTGGGGGCTGGAAGCGTACGACGCCACGACGCCATTCCCGCCGCCAGACCTCGCGGAGGCGGACGAGCATCCCCTGCACGGGATGACGCGCCGCCAGCAGTTCGTGCTGTTCGATGCGCTGGACGCGAACCTGGCCGCGTACACGCGCATGCAGCGGGAGACGACGGAGCTGGTGGCGCGCCACAACCGCGAGCTGGCTGACCTGGCCGCGCGCACGAAGCGGGAGCTGATGGCCGTGGGGCTTGAAGCATGAGGGTTCACTGATGCGCGTCCCTAGCCTTGACCTTCTGCCAGTCCATCTGCGCGACCAGGCCGCCCGCCAGCTATTGCCCCGCCCGCAAGCGCCGGCCGCAGAAACGCTGCACGCCCGCAAGCCGCGCCAGGACAAGGAGCATGTCGAGCAGGTGGTGTTCTTCAACCGCATCCGCACGTTGGCGCTGAACGATGTGCGCTACGCGCTGGCGGCCGCCCGCACCTTCGCCATCCCCAACGGTGGGGGGCGAACAAGGCGAACGGCGGGACGGCTGAAGGCGGAAGGCGTGCGTCCGGGGGTTGCGGACATCTTCTGCGCGTTGCCGGTGCCGGGCCATGCGGGGCTATGGATCGAGATGAAAAGCCTGACCGGCAGCGCCAGCCGCGAGCAGAAGGCGTGGCTGGAGGAAAGCGAGCGGCTTGGCTATGCCGCCGCTGTATGCCGCGGGGCGGATGCAGCGATGCGGGTGTGGCGCGAGTACGTGGATCTTGGTCGGTAAGCCGCCGGGTGAAGCTGATGGATGAGTCCAGATTCCATGGTGGCAGTCGATCCGCTCGCGGCGTGGAGGCGCGCACGCATGACACGGCGCCGCCCGGCCCGATGGAACTCATTGCGCGACTGGCCGGAGGCACCACATTTCGCACCCCGCATCGCACTGGTGCCCGCACCTGCCGGCCGGTGACGATGACGGATATTGCCCATGCGCTTGGAAGCGCGCGGGGCGGGGACGGGGAACCGTCCGACCCGCTTGGGGTAGCACTGGCACTGGCGATCGCTTGCAGGCGCGAGAGTGATTGGCCGCGCATCCACGGTTTGGCCCACGCCCGCGCGCTGGCCCTGCTGCAGGAGGCGCAGCGCACGCGCGAGCGGTTTGTATCGCCGAACACCTTTCGCGCCAGCCTTGTACTGCACTACGCATTCGTGGACCTGGTAGCCGGGCGCACGATGGAGCCCATCGGTGCCCGTGCCCGTGTCGCGCGGCTGCGGTGCGGCGAGTATGCGTTCGCGCACAGGTTGGTGGCGTCCTGGATGGAAGCCCTCGCTGCAACCGCTGCTGCGGATGCGGTACGGGCGTTGTTTGGGAGTTGACATTGCCGCGCGTTGCGCCAGTTCATCATTACCCAGAAAGCCAGCCGCCGGGTAGCGCGTTCAGGATGGCCCGCATCTGGCAAGATGCGGGTCGCACTTGACGCTGGGAAACGAACGCGCAATGATTAACCTAGTTTCTGAAAGTGCGCCTTCGCGCCACGAACAGCACCTATCAAGCCCGCATCTGTACCGATGTTGGGGACACCCAAGCCGCCGAAAGGCGGTTTTTTTTTGCCAGGTTTGCGCGCGCCGCCACCCCCCTTGCGTCGCGCGCAGCTCGCCGGCGAGGCCGACACCTCGCCGGCACCTATACCCATCCGCCGCATTGGCGGTGCGTCCAGCCGGCGGTGGCGCGGCCCCGAGAGAACACGGGGTAACACCGGCACGGGGAGCCCGCTGTGGCGCTTCGCGCGCGGGTCACGCGAAGCACGGGCGGGTGTCGGTGCGGAGCGTGGGCCGTCTCCAGGCGGGTGATCCACGATGCGTGCGGCCTCCGGGCCGCCCATACAATCATGCGGCGAGCGCCGCTTTGGAAGGCGAGCGCATGCCAGAGATCGATCCAATTCAGTACGGCCGCCTGCTTGCGAGTGTGGAGCACCTGAGTGCGCAGCTTTCCACAGCCACGCAGCAGCTATCCGAGATGAACACAAGGCTGGATGAGGTGGAAGGGCGGTTCCGGCTTGGGAAGGGTTTGCTGCTCGGGATCATCTTTGCCGCCGGGAGCATCGGAATGGGCCTGCGCGAGCTGGTGTCTGCGCTGTTCGGGCGGTGACGGGAGGCTGGTGATGCGGATGCGCGATTGGCTCGTGCGCTGGCAAGAGTTCGCGGGGTGGATGCCGGCCATGCTGGCGGTCGCCCTGACCGCATGGGTCGTGCTGGGCGGCGTGTCGGATCGGGATGACCTGATGCGCTGGCTGATCGAACTGCCGGTGAAGACGCTGTACGCCGCCGCGGTGAGCGGGATCGCGTACCTGGTGTGGCGCCGTTGGTCGTACCGGATGAGTACGGACGAGCAGGCGGCGTACTGGCGCGCGCTGCTGGCCGGTGAGCCTGGTGCAGTGGTGATCTACCTCGGCAACCTTGGGTTCTATCTGTGCGTTTTCGCGGCGCTGCTGGTCTACTTCTCGCGTTGACGGCTTGCGCGCCGGCTCCGTTGCCGGTGGCGCCGCGCGAGGTGGCGGCCGCGCAAACCGTGGTGGCCGAGGCGAGCGTGGCGCCGATCGTCGCGATCCGCGAGGCGGTGCAGGAGATTGCGCCCACGCCACCGCCGGACGAGTGCATCGTCGCGCCGGCGGCGGTCGCGCTGATCGTGCGCTACGAGGTTTCGAGCCCGGCATACTACGAGGCCCGGTTGCTGGCCCCGGTGTGGCCTGGCGCGGCTTCCGGCGTGACCTGGGGCATCGGCTACGACGGCGGCTACCAGTCCAGCGCAGAGATCCGCCGCGATTGGGTCCAGCATGTAGACGTGGCTCGCCTGGCGCGGGTGAGTGGGGTCGTAGGCCCGCCGGCGCGCGCGTTGCTGCCTGGACTTGCCGACGTGCGCACACCCTTCGCGCTGGCCGAATCGGTTTTTCGACACGCGACGCTGCCGGAGTATTGCAGGCTGACAGCGCGCACGTTCGCGCGCGGTTGGGACACCCTGCCGCCGCACGCGCGGGGTGGGCTTGTGGCCACGGTGTACAACCGTGGCGCGGCAATGCAGGGCCGGCGAAGGGCCGAAATGCGCATGCTGCGCGACGAGTGCGTTCCGGCCGGCGACACGGCGTGCATGGCGCGGGCGTTTCGCGCGATGTCGCGATTGTGGGCGGGCACGCCGGTGGGTGACGGCCTGCGCGCTCGCTACGAGGCCACGGCTGAATTGGTGGAGGGACGCTGACATGACCGGAAGGCGTTGGTACGACCAGCCTGATGCGATCGCTTCGGCGCGCGCCGAGCGCGCACTCGCCGTGCTGGTGCTGTCGCAGTGGTGAGGGGCTATGTCATCGCCGCCCTGGCTGCTGCTGCACTCGCGATTGTGGCGGCGGCGACCGCGGCGGTGTACCGGGCCGGGCAGGCTGCAGGCACGGCGGCTTGCGCCGAAGCGCGCGCTGCGGACAAGGCGCTTGCGGATCGGCAGGCGCTGGCGCTGCGTGAGGATCGGGCCGTGTGCGAAGCGCAGTTGAGCGTGGACGCGATGCTGCAGCGAGCGGCGCTGGCGCAGTACCAGGCGCGCAGTGCTGATGCGGAGCGCGAGGCAAAGGCCCGCATCGATGCGTTGCGGGCACGGCTTCAGACACCGGCTTGTGCTGCATGGGCCAAGGAGCCGTCATGCACGAAATGACGCGCTACTACTGTGCCGGTGCCGGCCGCCGGTGCTGCGCCGATTGCGGGCGCTGGGTGTTCAACAATTCGCTGGTGACGCTGGAAAAACTTATCACGCCACGCACGCATGGCGACGGCTGCGCGGACTGGCGGCCGGTGACGGTGCCAATGCCGGACGAGGACGCGGAATGATGCGCGGAATTGCTGTCGTGCTGGCCGCGCTGCTGGCCGGGTGTGCGACGCAAGCGCCGCGCACGATCGAGCGCACCGTCTATGTGCGATCGCCGGTGCCGGTGGAACTTCTGACACCATGCCGGGTGGCAGAGCCGGACGGCGCGTGCTGGCGGGATACCGAGCGGGTGCTGTGCAACGGGCAGGTGGCGGAGCTACTGGAGTCGTACCGGGCCGCGCTGGCTCGGTGCGACGTGCAGTTGCGCGGCGTGCTGGATATACAGAAGTGATGGCCGGACCGCGATACCTGACGGCCGCAATCTGGGTGGCGCTGTATGGCGCCCATGACGCTGCGAGGCGATGGTGGTTTCCGTGGCGGCATCACACAACGGAATCGGAGCGCGCGCACGCGTAGAGCAACATGGCGACGAAGGGGAAGGGCAAAGCCGGAAATGTGGAGCGCGGAACACGCACAACGAAGGCGAAGAAGGAAGCGACTTCGGTTGCCAAACCGGCGCCACGCCAGCGGGGCCGGCCCACGATCAAGACGCAGACGGTGCTGGACGAGGTTCTGAACCGGCTGACGGCCGGCGAGCCGCTGGCGCGCATCTGCGCGGATCCACACATGCCGGCGGCCAGCACGATCCATGCTTGGCTGCACGAGGACGAATCGTTTTCCGTGCGATACGCGCGCGCGCGCGAAGCTGGGTTTGATGCGCTGGCGCTGGAGATGCTGCGCATCGCGGACACGCCGCAGATGGGGACGAACGAGAAGTTCGTGCGGGACGATGAGGGGGAAATGATTCTGGCGGAAAGCCGGACGGAGGACATGCTGGGGCACCGACAATTGCAGGTCGGCACCCGCCGCTGGCTGCTGGAGAAATGGGATCCGGGCCGCTACGGCAACCGGCAGAAGGTGGAGCACGACGTGGTGGGGAACCTGGCGGACGAACTGGCGGCGGCGCGTGAACGGCTCCGCAGGCGCTAGACGGGCACTGATCGCGGATGTCGCAGGGTTTCACAGCGACCCGTTGGGTTACGTGCTCTATGTGTTCCCGTGGGGAGAGAAGGGGACGCCGCTGCATGGCAAGAACCTGCGCCGGTGGCAGCGCGCTTTCCTTGCTGGTGTCGGGGAACGCCTGCAGTCCGGGGCCGTCGAGGCGGGGCAGGTGATTCGCGAGGCCACGGCCAGCGGCCACGGCATCGGAAAATCGGCCTTGGTGGCGATGCTGCTCAAATGGGCGTTTGACACAATGCCCGATACGCGCGGCATCGTGACGGCCAACACCGACACGCAGCTTCGGACCAAGACCTGGCCGGAACTGGCCAAGTGGCACGCGATGAGCCTGACCAGAGATTGGGCGACGCTGACGGCGACGGCGCTGATTTCAAACGCGCCCGGCCACGACAAGACCTGGCGGATCGACGCGATTCCGTGGAGTGAGCACAACACGGAGGCATTTGCTGGCTTGCACAACGAAGGCAAGCGCATCCTGCTGGTGTTCGACGAGGCATCGGCCATCGCGGACAGGGTTTGGGAGGTCGCTGAAGGCGCCCTGACCGACGAGGGCACCGAGATCATCTGGACGGTTTTCGGCAACCCGACGCGCAACACGGGCCGGTTCCGCGATTGCTTCCGGTCCGAACGCTGGAACACGCGGCACATCGACAGCCGGACTGTCGAGGGCGTCAACCTGGTGGAAATCGCCGGGATGGTCGCGGAGTACGGCGAGGATTCGGACATCGTGAAGGTCCGCGTTCGCGGGATCTTCCCGTCGCAGTCCGCCGCGCAGTTCATCGGCGCGGACGACGTGACCACGAGCCAGGCCCGCGAGGCACCGCCGCAGGCGTACCAGCATGCCGCCCGTGTGCTGGGCGTGGACGTAGCGCGGCACGGCGATGATGAAAGCGTGATCTTCAAGCGCCAGGGGATGTATGCGGAGCGCCCGCGTCGCCTGCGCATCACGGACACGATGGTGCTGGCGCAGGAGGTGGCGGATGTCATCGACGGGTGGAAGCCCGACGCGGTTTTCATCGACGCCACCGGCATGGGCTGGGGCGTGATCGACCGGCTGCGCCAGATGGGGTACGGCCGGACGTTGTACGCGGTGCAGGTCGGCGAGAAGGCAACGCTGCCCGCAGAGTACGTCAACCACCGGGCTGAACTGTGGGCGCGCATGCGCACGTGGGTGCGCGAAACCGGCGTGCTGCCGGTCGATGCGGAACTGGAGCGCGAACTGTGCGCGCCTGAGTACGATTACGACGACAAGAACCGGCTGCGACTGGAGTCGAAGAAGCAGTTGAAGGCGCGCGGCGAGAAAAGCCCGGACAGCGCCGATGCGCTGGCGCTGACCTTCCATGCGTCGATTGCGGCCAGGCGCCGCGAGGACATGGCGGAATGGCGCCGGAAACTCTTGGCCAGGCACGGCGCGGATGGCGCCAGAAACCCGATGACGGCGTGAGGCGATGACGGACACAAGCAAAAACCGGGATCGCGCACGCGAGGTGTACTGGCGGTTTTATGAGGTGTACCAGCGCGGCCACCAGGACTACATGCGCGAGGCAGCGCGGCTGGAGGAGTTCTATCTGGGCGGCGGTCGCCAGTGGCGCGCAGAAGATCGGGCGAAGGTTGAATGCCAGGGACGCCCGGCGCGCGAGGTGAACATCATCCTGCCGACCGTCAACGCGGCGATCGGCTACCAGATCGCGAACCGGATGGATGTCAGCTTCGTCCCCAAGGGCTCGCCCGCAAACGAGGCTGTCGCGCGCGTGCTGGGAAAGGTGATGAAGCACGCCCTGGACTCCACGGACTACCAGTGGCAGGAAACCGACGCGTTCCGCGACGGATTGGTGATGCGCCGTGGCTACCTGGAGCTGCGGATGGATTACGCCGATTCCACGAACGGGGATCTGCGGGTGTCCACGCTGGACCCGCTGGACGTGCTGCCCGACCCGGATGCACGCAGCTACGATCCCGACGGCTGGACCGACGTGCGGATCACGCGCTGGATGACCCTGCGCGAGATTGAGGGGTTCTACGGGCGCGATGCGGCGCGCGAGGTGGAGCGCAACGCGCACGTCTACGTGGACCGCGATTGGGGCGATGAGGTGCTGGAGCGCGGCGGCTTCGGGCTGCCGGCGAGCTACGCGACCGGCTTTGGGTGGTACGAGGACCGGGCGCATGTGCGCCGCTACCGGATCATCGACCAGCAGGAGCACGAGTACCACAATACACTGGTTGCGCAGTTCCCGAATGGTGAGTTCCGATCGGTGGAGCACCTACCGCGCGAGAAACTGGCTTGGTACATCGACCAGGGCATTCCGCTGGTCAAGCGTCGGGTGCGCCGCGTGCGCTGGTCGGTGTGTGCGCCGGAGGTGTGTTTCATCGACCAGATCAGCCCATACGATCACTTCAGCATCGTGCCGTTCTTCCCCTTTTTCCTGCGCGGCAAGACGCTGGGACTTGTGGACAACATGACCAGCCCGGCCGAGATGCTGAACAAGTTCGTCAGTCAGTACGAGCACGTGGTCAACACGAGCGCCAACAGCGGCTGGCAGGGCGAGGAAAACGCGCTTGCCAACATGGACGATGACGAGTTCACCGCGCGCGGCGCGGAGAATGGGCTTGTGCTGCTGCGCAAGGCGGGCAAGCCGGCGTTCGACAAGATCCGCCCGAACCAGGTTCCAACCGGGTTGGACAACATGATCCAGCATGCGGTCGGGTTTCTGGACATGGTGTCCGGCGTGGACAAGGTGCTGCGCGAACCGGACACCAAGAGTTTGAGCGGCAAAGCGATCCAGGCGCTGCAGTATGCGGCCCAGCAGAAGCTGGCGACGGTGCTGGACAACCTGTCCCGCACCCGGCGCATGGTGGCTGACCGCTCGCTTGAGATGATCCAGCGTTTCATGGGCGCCGAGAAGATCATCCAGGTGTCAGACACCGACCGCTACGGCGTGGAGAAGCAGGTGTCGGTGCCGCTGAACGTGCGGCAGGAGGATGGCAGCATCCTCAACGATCTGACGATCGGCGAGTATGCCGTGGTCGTGAACGAGCGCCCGGCGCAGGTGACGTTCGACAACAGCGAGTTCGAGCAGATGAAGGCGATGCGCGCGGAGCTAGGCATTCCGATACCAGATGCCGTGGTCGTGCGTGCGTCGATGCTCGCCGACAAGAGCGAGATTGCGCAGGCGTTGCAGGAGGCGCAGGGCCAGCAAGACCCGGCGCAGGAAGCGCAACTGGCGATTGCCCAGGCCCAGGCCCGGAAGCTGTCCAACGAGGCCGTGGCGCGGGCAATCGAGGCGCAATACAGCGCGCTGCAAACCGCGCAGGCGATCGTCGTCACGCCGCAGGCGGCGGCGCTGGCCGATGCGCTGCTGCGTTCGGGCGGATTCGAGGACCAGGACGCGGCGCCCATCGTGCCGGAGGCACCCGCCGCGCCAGGCGTTGATGCGCCGCCGCCGGAAGCCGACCCATTCCCGACCAACACCCACCCGCTGACGCCAGCCAACCCGCAAAGCCCGGACATCGGGTTGCGGCAGGGCATGGCCGACAGCCCCAACAACCCAACCCCCGGAGTCATCGCATGATCGACAAACACCCCAGCGACATGACTGAAGACGAGCGCGCGGCGCTGGTCGCATCCGACCCGTCCGCGTTCGACGAACCGGCGGAGGGCGGCGACGAGGCGAGCGCCAAGGGCGCCGATGCGGACGAGAAGGCCGCCAAGCCCGACGAGCCGGAAGTAGCGAGGGCTGAGGCTGACGAGGCCGACGATGACGAGCGCGGCCCGGACCGGCGCGCGTTCAACGGCGTGCTGAACGAGCTGCGCGACACGCGCCGCGAGCTGCAGGAGCTGCGCGAGCGGTTCGCCCAGCAGCAGGCCAAGGACGCGCCCGCGCCGCGGGACTACGAGGCCGAGCGCAAGGCGATGCGCGAGAAGTACGACGCTGGCGACCTGGACGATGACGAGTACGAGGCGCAGCGGGAGGCGTTGCTGCTGGAGCAGGCCGAGGCCCGCGCCATGGCACGGCTGCGGGCCGAGCAACAGGCTGAAGCGACAAAGGCCGCGCAGGTATCGGCCAACGAACAGGCACGCGACTGGAACGACCGGATCGCGGCTTGGGTGGAGGCGAACGAGGCGTTCTGCTCGAACGCGGTGCGCATGAACGCGCTGCAAGGCTTGATCCAGACCTTGGGTGCCGACGCGAGCCTTTCCAACGAGGCGCTGCTGGCGCGCGTCGAAAAAGAAGCCTTTGATGCGTTCGGGTGGAAGGGCGCACCGGCCACGGGAGGTCGGCACGCCGCGCGCAATGCCGCCGACGCTGCTGCGGCCAGTCGCGGTTCGGCGGTGCCCCCGGCGTTGTCGGGCGGAGTGGGTGTAGGATCGCGCGGGTCGGGCGAGGGCAACATCGACCTGTCGAACCTGAAACCCGGCACGTTCAGCAAGATGTCCCGCGCCGATCAGGAGCGCCTGCTGGGCGAGGGTGCGCTGGACTGAGTGTAAAGGCTGGCCGCGGGCCTTGGTGCCGCGGCTCGCTCGCCGAGTACGGCGCTTCGCTGATTGTGCCCAGCGGCATTGGCACGAGCGCCCGGCCGCGCCCAAGGCCCGCCCCTTCGCAGCGCAACGCGATGTTTCGCCCCGGCCGGCGTCCAGGTCGATCAGAAACCCCCGATCAACCACGATGCACGAGGCATAGCCATGTCTGCAACCGATTTTTACGCGCAGCAGCCGTACAACAAGGACGCCTGGGGTCACAAGGCGTACGACGAGTTCATCGAGCAGTTTTTCTTCACGCAGTTCCTGGGCAAGGACGGGAGTGCGGTCATCGACCACATCACGGAACTGCGCAAGAACAACAAGGGCGAGGCCGGCGCCTGGCTGCACACCGTGCTGGACATTCACGGCGGCGGCATCTTCGGCAACAACACGGCCGAAGGGCGTGAGCGGCAACTTGAAGCAAGCTGGATCCGGGCGAACTTCGACCAGCTCCGCAACGCGCTGGTGACGAAGGGGCGCCTGTCCGACCAGAAGTCGGTCATCGAGTCGCGCAAGCACTTCCGCAAGAAGACAGCGCGCTGGCTGGCGGAAACGCTGGAGGAACAGGCGATCCTGACCGCCAGCGGCATCAGCTACGCCTACAACACGGACGGCAGCAACCGCCTGACGCCGGCCGGGCAGGATCCCTGGACGGATCTGGCCTACGCGGCGGATGTCACCGCGCCCTCGGCCAACCGGCACCTGCGCTGGGTCCAGTCCACCAAAACGCTGGTGGCGGGTGACACCTCGTCGGTCGTTGCCGGCGACACGCCGAGCTATGGCCTGGTGGCCGAGCTGGAGGCGGTGGGTGCCGAGAAGCGCCTGACGCCGGTGCGCATCGACGGCGAGGACTACTTGGTGTGGCTCATCAGCAAGCGCACCATGGCGCAACTTTGGCAGGACGCCGACTTCCGCCAGGTGGTCGTCAACGGCGAGACGCGCGGCTCGAAGAACCCCATCTTCCGCGGCGCGAAGGTGACGATGAACAACATCATCATCAAGCCTTACCTTCGTGTGTACAACACCAAGGGCGCGGCCAGCGGCTCGAAGTGGGGCTCAGGCGGTGCCGTGGACGGCACGCGCTCGCTCCTGCTGGGCCAGAACGCACTCGGCATGGTGGACTTGGGCGCGGCGAACTGGGAAGAAGACCACCGCGACTTCAAGAACCGCTGGGCGCTGTGCGTGGACAAGATGGCGGGCTGGATCAAGCCCGCGCTGAAGAACTCGCACACCGGCACGGTCGAGGACGTGGGCGTCCTGGCGGTCGATCTGGCCATCTGACCCTGATGAAGGCCGGCCCATGCGGGCCGGCCTTCCACTACACGAGGTAGTAAACATGAGCAGCAACGCGTTTGACCGCCAGGCACCGTGCGCGGTGGTGGTGAACATGGGTGTGGCCAATGTCGGCACCGGCAAGGAAGTGACGGCGAAACTGCCGCAGGGTGCGGTGATTACCGCAATCACTGCGCTGGGGACGACGGCATTCAACACCGGCGGCACGACGCCGGCCGTGACCCTGACCGTCTCCGACGGCACGACCACGTTCGTGAACGCACAGAGCGTGGCCACGACCGGCAAGAAGACGGTGGCGACCGACACCAAGCACTTCCCGACAGGCGGGACGCTGACGTTCAGCATTGCGGAAAGCGCCGCGTCCGGCCTGGTGCCGGCCACGGAAGGCGCGGTGGCCGTGATCGTCCAGTATGCGCAGATTGGCGCCGGCGGATCGATCTACGGCTGATCGCAACCAAACGAGGTGAGGCCGGCACGGTCCGGCCTCACCGCTGCCACTATGCAGGAGGCACAGCATGAAGTTTCGCTCCCCCACTGATTCCACGCTCCGCGTTGCCCTGTTGTCCGGCCACGTGGCCATGGTCGGTCCCGACTGGCGCGAGCTGGATCCGATCTTCCACCGCGAGGCCATGGCGCTGGGCGCGCAGGTGGACCAGGCCCGCTTCGACAACCCGGACGTGCTGCCGGAATCCGGCGATGACGCGCCCAGCCAGACGGACGAGGACGCCGACATCCGCGCGGCCCTCATCAAGATGCTGGGGCGTGACGAGGACGGCGATTTTGTCGGCAGCACCGGCCTGCCGAACGTGAAGGCGGTCGAGCGCGTGTGCGGGTTCCGCACGTCGAAGGAAGCGGTCCACCGCGTGTTCCGCGCGCTGAAGAACGAAGCCGAGTCGGGCGCCGATTGACATGGACGCGGCCGCGCTGATCGCCGCATACCGCGCCCGCGCGGATGACGAAATCGAGCCCTACTTTGCGACGGACGAAGAACTGCTGCGCCATGCGAGCGAGGCCGAGCGCGAAGCGTGCGCCCGCGCGCGGCTGATCTGGGACGACACCAGCGCCTTCCTCACGCTGACCGTGGTTGCGGACCAGCGCGACTACTTGCTGGACGAGCGCATCGACCGGATCGAAAACGCGGCCTACGTCGCGGCCGCAGGCAGCACCTGCGCGCTGCGCCTGGGCGATTCCGACGACCTGTTCGACGCCAATCACGACTCGAACCGTACCGGCCGGCCGGTACGGGCGGCGCGGCGCGGAAGGATCCTGCGGCTGTGGCCGACGCCCACGGCCGCGCACTTGGGCGTGGTCCGCATCGCCTGCTACCGGTTCCCGCTGGCGGCGATGGAAGACCCTTCAGACGAGCCGGAGATCCCGTACCAGCACCACACTGGACTGGTGGACTGGATGCTGCACCGGGTGTTTTCGCGCCCGGATGCCGACCAGAAGGATGATCCGCGCTCGACCGAGGCGCTGGCGATGTTCACGCACCGGTTCGGCGAGCGCCCAAGCGCCGATGTCCAGCGGCGCCACGATGAGCGCCGCCGCGTGACTACCCGCTATGGCGGGCTCTGACCAAGACCCCTGAGAGGACACCGCATGGCTCGCACGTTGTCGTGGTTGCTGGTGGACGGCTGATGGCGCTGATCTTGGACGTGGACGTGGGCGAGACGGTGCGGGCGGGCCTGGTGGTGTTCCGCATCGAGCGCAAGAGCGGAACGCGCGTGCGGGTGTCGATCGAGGCGCCGGCCGAGGTACGGATTCAACATGAGCGGGCCGCGCAGGAGCGCAGGCCCACACAAGCACCGGCGCATGAGTGCCATGCAGGACTGAGGGCACATCATGGCAAATACCCTGTTCAACAAGGGCCGTGAGCAGTTTCTGGAAGGCGAGATCCAGTGGACCACGGACACGATCAAGTGCATCCTGGTGAAGTCCACGTTCTCGGTGAACGTGGCCGACCAGAAGTTTCTCTCGGACATCGGGTCCAGCTACCGGGTCGGTTCTGTTTCTGGCGTGACACTGACCAGCAAGACGGCGACCGACGGCGCGGCCGATGCGGCGGACATCACGTTTTCGTCCGTGAGCGGCGACACCGTTGGCTCGCTGGTGCTGTACAAGGACGTGAGCGGCGTGGAGGGCTCCAGTCCGCTGATCGCATGGATCGACACCGCCACGGGCCTGCCGATCACGCCCAACGGCGGCGACATCATTGTGACCTGGGACAACGGGCCGAACAAGATCTTCAAGCTGTAACCATCCCGCCGCGCGGTTCACGCGCGACATGGAAGGAGACATCAATGAGCGAAAAACACGCAGCGATCGCGATGGAGGCAACCCAGCCAAAGCCGACCGCAATGGTGATCGGGGCGCAGGGCTTCGATGGCCTGCGCCGGCATGGGGAGCAGACGGTCGATTGGGCGGCGCTTTGCAGGCTGCCGCCTTTTCAGCGGTTCATCGAGACGAAGCGGCAGAACCCGATGGGGATTGCGTCGGACAAGTTCGCGGTGGAGGTGGCGCATGCGCTGTGCGCAGAAGCCGGCGGGCCGGAGGCGCTGATCGCCGAGTACGAAGCCTGGCACGCGGCGACGGGCATGTGGCCGCACGAAACCCCCTACGGGAGGCCGCGATGAGCTGCGGATGCGGTGGCGGGCGCCTGCCCGCAAGCGTAAGCCTGCGCATGGAGGCGGCGCGCCTGGCGCTGGCCGCTGATGCAGGGCGGTTCGACACGCTGGCGCCGAAGGTACTGGCTTTCATCACCCAAGGCGCGGACCTGGCTGCCCTTGATGCCCCGCCTGCGCCGGTGGCGGTGGGCGAGGGTGCAGATGCCGTCACCAGCCGCTCGGCGCTGCTCAATACGCCGATCCAGCGCGTAGCGGGACTGGATCGCAAGGCAGTTGCGGTGCTCGTCACTAGCGGCGCGCGAGGCATCGCGCTGGGCACGCTGGCGCAGTACACGATGGATGCACTCGTCCACGACGTGGGCGAGGACATGGCGCTGGTTCTGGACGCAGACTTGCGCCGCTACGGCCTGGGCCTGTGCATGACTACCGACAGCCTACGCACATGGGTGCTGGAGGGGCCGAAGTGAACGGCATAACTATGGCGCTGGGGACCAATTACGGAGTGTACATGCAGCGCGTGGACACCCGTGAGATGTTGCCGATGGCTACCGCGCCGAGCACGGTCGGCGGCTGCGCGTTCAGCCCGGACGGGAGCCTGCTGGCGATGGCGCACCAGGGTTATCCCTACATCACGATCTACGACACCAGCGACTGGAGCAAGCTGACGAACCCGGCGACGCTGCCAGCGAGCAACGCCTACGGCTGCGCGTTCAGCCCGGACGGGAGCCGGCTCGCGGTGGCGCACGGTGGCTCGCCATTCATCACGATCTACAACACCAGCAGTTGGAGCAAGCTGACGAACCCGGCGACGCTGCCAGCGAGCACCGCCAACGGCTGCGCGTTCAGCCCGGACGGGAGCCTGCTGGCGGTAGCTCATGGCAACACG
>WBZO01000537.1_pt1 | contig 52736 bp, 43 predicted proteins | sample 5204261 | NCBI WGS metagenome assembly WBZO01 (sample SAMN12412400, study PRJNA552823) | activated sludge metagenome | isolation source: activated sludge from anammox sidestream of wastewater treatment plant... | place: USA: North Carolina | collected 2017-09
GACCATCCCGCCGACCTGGATGTCGCCCGCCGCGCTGGCGGTGTTCTGGCAGGTCACCTTGTTGTTGAGGGCGTCGTAACTGCACGTGAACGAACCGGGCGGTGTGATAACCAGATTGGTCGCGTTGAACGTCAGCGGCGTTACACCAGCCGGCAGCGTGTCCATAATTATCGCAGTCCCGCCACTGGCGCCGCCGATCACCGTGCTCGGCCCGTTGTTGGTCAGCTTGAGCGTGTAATCAATCACGCCGCCCGCGATGCCCGTCGAGGGCGCGGATTTGTCAAGCGACAGATCGGTGCAACGTTGAATGGTCGTGGTGGCGGTGGCCGGGTTGGTTCCCGTGATTGCCCCTGTGCCCGCCACCAGCGTCGCGGAGTTGGTCAAATTACCGGGCGGCGTGTTGGGCGAGGTCTTTATCGTCAGCAAAATGTTGCTCGTCGTTCTCAAAAACGGCGCGCTGCAAGTGACCTTTTGGGTCGCCGGATTGAAGCTGCATTTGCCAGCAAAATCCTGGCTGCCCACGACCGAAACGAAGCTGGTATTGGCCGGCATCACATCCGTCACGGTGACGTTGATCGCCGAGCTATTGCCCGTTTTGATGACGGCGATGTTGTAGGTGATGTTGTTACCCGCGCAGACCGGCGTGGCCGGCCCGGTCTTCGTGATCGAAAGCCCCGCGTTGTTGACGATGTTCTGCCCCACGCTGTCCGAGTTGTTCCCCGTATTCGGATCGGAGGTGGCCGATGTCACCGTGGCGGTGTTGATGAGCGCGCCAGCGACGGTGTCGGCGTCAACTTGCGCCACAATGCGGATTGTCGCCGTGGTCGGGCCTGGAACCTGTCTGGGGAAATTACCCGTGGTGCAAGTGACCACCCCGTTCGTGCCAACCGGCGGGCCGGTGCAACTGAACGCTCCTACACCCGCCGTCTGCGTCGCGCTGACGAAGTTCACATTCTGAGGCAGCGCGTCGGTGATGACCACGTCCTTGGCGTCGCTGCTATCGCCGTTCATCGTCACGACCAGGTCGTAGGCGAAAACCCCGCCGCCCGCAATCGGGTTCGCGTTGCTCGTCGTCTTGTCAATGCTCAGGTCGGAGGAGGTGATGACCGAGTTCTGCGTGACGTTCGAGAAATTGTTCCCGCCCGCCGAATCGAGCGTGGGGGAGGTGATGCGCGCCTGGTTGCTGATCTGCGTCGCCAGCGGCACGGCGGCGGGGACAGACACGTCGAACTGGATCGTGCCGCCCTGCCCCGGCGCGAGGCTCGCGACCGTGCAGTTGAGCTGTTTGAAAATGCCCAGCGTGACGATGCTACAACTCGGCGCCGAGCCGCCGCCCGTTCCGGCTGTGACGATGGAACTGGTTGGAAGAACGTCAATGATCGTGTCGGCTGGGATGTCGTCAATAATCGTGACATTGGCGGCAGTGCTCTGCCCGTTGTTCGTATAAGTCAGGTTGTATCTGATTTCGCCATTGCCGAGCGAGCCTGGGCCGCTATTGACCGCGCCGCCCGCACGCACGGCGCCAAAACCGAGCGTGGAAGTGAGGGATGTCTTGGTGATCGTCAGATCGGCGTTGGGGCCGATGGCGGTCGAAACAGTCGAACTGTTGTTGGTCGAGTTGAGATCGCCCGACAGCGCCAGCGTCGCGGTGTTGTTCAGGAAAGGATTGGTATTGCCCGGCGCGACAGTCACGCGATAGGTGATCGTGCCCATTGCGCCCGGAGGCAGCGCGGCGCTGTTCGTACAAGTTCCCGCCGCAAGATTGGCCAGCGTGCAGCCGCTGAAATTGGACGATGCGGTGAGCGATCCGCCTACCACGGAGGCGTCGGCGGCGGGAGGCGCCGGGTCGGAAACCGTAATCGCGTTGGCGGGAATCGGGTCACGGCCTGTGTTGACGATGGTCAGCGTATAATTGATCTGGCTTCCCGCCGTCACAGCGTCCGGCGTCGCCGTTTTCCTTATGGCCGCGTCAAATTGCACGCTCACCGTGTGGCCAGCGCTTGTACCTTGCACATCCCCAACCAGCCCCGCGCATCCCAAAATGGTGTCCTGGCCAGTGAGCGCTTGGTATGCCGCTCCAAATGAAATTGTGGTACCGTTGGTTGCGGTCGGAGAAACCTGCACGACCATTCTCACCGTGACAGACTCACTAGCCCCAAAGGTGCCGATAATACTGTTCGGAGCCCACAACACAGCCCCTGTTCCGCCGACGGAAGGTTGAATGACAACCAGCCAATTAATGACGGGCTGATTCACCACTGAAGCTGAGACAAAAGTGGTGTTGGCCGGAACGTTGGCGCCGATAGACGCGCCTGCGTCAATGCAAAATCCATTGTTGACCGTAATGTCATAAGTAATTACCTGCCCGGGCGCGACTGCCGAGCCGCTAGGCGGGTTGGCGATCACACTAATGCCGGCAAACATCGCAGCCGGCGTCACGGTCGCTACGCTGGCATTGTTCGTAACCGTCGCTTCCGACTTCAACGCTTTCCGCACCGAGGCGGGAGCCATTGACAAAATCTTCTCGGCGGCCGGGCTTGCTTTCCACCGCGCAGCCAACGCCTGGCGCGCAGCCGCAAAAGATTGCAGCGGTGTGAGGGCGAAAGCCAGCCCGGCCAGTCCGAGAATCACGCACAGCAGTAACAAAACGCGTGCGCGGGTGAAATTGCGTGTGTGTGAGGTATGCATCGTAATCGCTCCTGTTTCTGAGGCCAGGTTGTCAACAGCGAGGTCGCGGCCTCGCGCGTATCAGTCTTTCAAGAATCCAAAACTAAAAATCTATGTCCCGAAGCCGGGCGCGCGCTGGCGTCCGGCTTCGGTATGGGGTGAGGTGTCCTGACAGTGGTGTGACTGTCGGGTCGTGCAGGTAACTGTTTATTTTGATGATGCGTCCGCGTCACAAGAAAGCAGGCCGCGCGCAATCGCGCCTCGCCGGCAAATGTGGCGTTCAGCCGTCGCGCGCTAAAACATTCGAGGTGGAGGTTGGCGCAAACGATTTTGGGGGCAAACGATGGAAAGCGTTCTTGTTGTGATCCGGATCTCCCGGTTCTCTCGCTGACGAAAGCAAGGCGTAACACACCCGTCTCGCCGTGAGAGCCAGCCAGAGTGTAGAGAATGGCTCCGAAGGCAATATGAATATAGCTAAGGTGTGTGTGTGTAGCTTGTGCGAGTTGCATAAGTGTGTGTAGCTCTGTGTGAGCGCTGCGTAAATAATTCAGGCAACTCTGCGATCTTATTTATAAAGAGCCTTTGCCGGCGCGACGACTTTGACAATCAGCGAAACGCGCCGTGAATAAAGATCATGACGGAAAGGCAGATACACTTCGCCTGCTCTCCGGATACTTAATTGTCTCCAGTGATTTTCTGACCTGAACGCGCGTGGAAGTGATGATGCCGGTCACACAACCACAGCGAATGGTACTTCGGATTTCATCTTTTGAGATGATTTAGAGGGATGATCAAGTTCTCTTCAGTTACAAATGAGGGAAGAAAACTCAATCACGGGGCGGGAGTATACGGAAGCCTCTCTGATAGCGCAAGAGATTAAATTGGAACCTGGCAATTAATTTTCAGACTTAACAAAATCCTGTCTCACATCACTGAGCGCCGGGAAACTCCGCCGCCAATCAAGCAGCGGCTGCAGTTCCAATTTTGCTTCGATCCAACCCTCTTCGCTGCCTGCGTCGGCCAACACGCGCCCGTGCGGGTCGTAAATGTGGCTGCGCCCCGAATGATAAAGCTTCGGATCATTGCCGCAGCGGTTGACGCCGACAACGTATGCCAGATTTTCAATCGCCCGCGCTTTGAGCAGCGTCACCCAGTGATCGTCGCGCACGGCGGGCCAACTGGCGATGACGACGATCAGGTTGGCGCCGCGCACGGCCGCCGCGCGAAAGACTTCGGGAAATCGCAGGTCGTAACATATGAACGGCGCCACAGTGAATTCCTGACACTCGAACAGACAAACGCGCTCGCCCGGCGCGTAATTGTCCATCTCGCCGCCGAGCGTGAAAGGCTGGAGCTTACAGTAGCGCGCGACTTCCCTGCCTTCGGGCGAATAGACGACAGCTTCGTTGCGCCCACGCCCGCTCTTGTCTTTCATCACCACGCCGCCCATCAAATAGATTTTGCGTTCGGCAGCCGTGCGCAAGAGAAACGCCTGAGTCTCGCCCGCCTCGTCGTGAATCGCCTCGACGTTCATGCTGAAACCCGACGCGAACATTTCCGGCAGGGCGACCAGCGCGCCCGCTTGCGGTTTGGCTTTATCCAAAAGCGAGAGAACCTTGTCGTGATTAGCCGCCCGGTTCTCCCAAACGCTGTCCAGTTGTAGTCCGATGATTTGCATCTGTTATCCGGGTTTGGAAGTTATCAGGCCGCGAGCAACAACGCTTCAGCCGCTTCAGCCGGGACATCCACGATGATGAAATACGATGCGGGATAGAGGTAATCCTCACCCGTCTCATCCACGACCCTGAGATAATCGCTCCTGGCCGCGGATTCGTCAGGCAAAATTTGATAGACGGTTCTGACCTTCAGCTCGTCAGCGTACCCGTCATTGTTGATGCAGATCGCAAAACCCGGCTCTTTGTTTTCGGCTTCCATAATGAATCAATCGAGATAGCGTTTGATCTTCATTCTCACCTTGCCAACGCCGTGCGCTTCGTACCAGTGAACTTCGGCCAGCCGTATCGTACCATCAGACAGCCGCACATTGGCAACACCTTTCCGCTTTCGCCAGCGGCCCGGGCCGAAACGCGCGCGCAACTCCGGGAGTTCACGAATCGAGCGGCCAACGGCGACGGTTTCCACATCTTTGAATCCCGCCGACTATTTCAAAATCCCGATTCACAAATGATCGAATTCAGCGATTCAATATTTTCCGGATTCCGCGCGCCAGCCGTCCCACGCCTTCAGCCACTGTCTCAGGCTGCAACGCGCCGTAAGCGACGCGCAGATAACATCCGTTTTTCATGCCAAACGCATCGCCCGGAATCGCCGCGACGCCGTGATCTTTGACCAGCCGCTCAACCAGTTCAAGCGGCTTCATCCCGGTGTCGAGTTTCAGAAAGAAATAGAACGCGCCGTCGGTGGGCGGAACAACACAACAGTCTTTGAGCGGAGCCAGTTCGTTCAGCGCCAATTCTCGCACCGAGGTCAGACGCTCGACGCGCGCGCGGCAATAACCGGCGCCGACTCGCATCGCCCCCACCGCCGCGAACTGTGACACGACCGGCGGGCAGATCAGGATCGTGTCCTGAATCTTGTTCACGGCCTCAAACAAGTGTTCGGGGATGACCATGAAGCCCATGCGCCAGCTTGCGAAGCCATAAGCCTTCGACAACGAATAAAGCGAGATCGTGTGAGCGGCGGCGCCTTCGATTGATCCAGGCGAAAAATGTTTCGCGCCGCCGTAGGTGAAGTATTCGTAGGCTTCGTCGTGGATGTGATAGACGCCGCGCGCCCGGCAAATCTCGTTCACTTCGCGCAAAGCTGATTCAGAATAAACGGCGCCGGTCGGATTGTTCGGCGAGATAGTCACAACGGCGCGCGTCTTGTCGGTGATGGCCTCGGCGATCAGCTTCGGCTGCAATTGATAATTTTCATCAGTCGGAACGAGCGTGGCGCGGCAATTGGCCATCGTGATCGCCATCTCGTGATTGAAGTAATACGGCGTTTGCAGAATCACTTCGTCGCCCGCATCGGCCACCGCCAACAGCGCGTTGATGAAAGCCATGTTGCCGCCCGCCGTGACGACGATGCGGCTCCCGCGTCCCGCGTCAATTCCATTTTCAGCGAGCAGCTTCGCTTCGATCAGTTCCAGCAACTGCGGGACACCGTGAACAGCCTGATATTTGTGCAGTTCAGGATTGGCAAGGAAAGCCGCGATCTGATCGAAGGCTTCCTGAGGCGGCGGGTAGGAAACCACGCCCTGGCCGAGCGAGATCGTGCCCGGATGATTGCGGATCAATTCGCCCACCACCGGGATGACCGGCGATTGCACCATCTTCAATCGTAAAGATTCCGTCATCTCAGATTTGAAGAAGAGGAGATTACGGAATAAACGGAAATTCTTTGGCATGTTTCATACTCGGCCAAAAGTAGTTAACAGTTTTAGCCACAGAGGACACAGAGGACACAGAGGAAATGCCTCTTCCCTCCGTGTTCTCTGTGTCCTCTGTGGCTAAAACTGTTAACCGGCATGTGAAACTCGCCAATTCTTTTAGGTTTTTTCCGTCTGTTCCGTTATTTCCGTCTTTTCCGTAATCTCTGCTGGTTACTCGTTGTGAAGCGCCTTCCACGCCTTCACGTATCTTTCAGTCTTCGGATTCGCCTCGTTCCATTTCGGCGCTTCGGCGCTGTCGGCGATTGTCACCAGCGAGAGCGCGACCATCCGGTTGACCTTCGCCAGGTTGGCGTAATCAATCTTCTCCCAATGATCGCCGACGTTGTGATAGTCGGGAAAAATGAACGCGACGCAGAGCGTATGCGCCGGGACGCCTTGATCGGCCAAAGCCTGATTGTCGCTGCGCCCGAAGAACGCGTCGCTGTTCTTCTCGTGCTTGTAAACATTGACGCCGGTCTTTTCGCCCGCGCTTTTGAAGATCGGGCCGAGATCGGTGTAATCGAATCCGGTCAGCGTCGCGCTGTCCAGTTTCTGGCCTTCGCTGTCGTCGGTGCGGCCCATGTGTTCGAGGTTGACCATCGCGACGGTTTTTTCGAGCGGGAAGATCGGATGGCGTCCGTAATAGCGCGATCCCTGCATGCCTTTCTCTTCGCCGAACCAGGCGCAGAAGACGATGCTGCGCTTCGGCCTTTGTTTCAAAGACGCAAGAGCCGAGGCCAGTTCGATCACCGAAACCGTGCCGCTGCCGTCGTCGTTCGCGCCGTTGTTGATACGGTCGCCTTCGCCCGCAGTCCGCACGCCGATGTGGTCGTAATGCGCCGAGACGATCACGTAGCTGTCTTTCAAAATCGGATCGGAGCCGCGCAACAAACCGACAACGTTGCGCAGCTTGACGACCTGCTTCTCGGAACTGCCCGCCGTCTCGGTCTTCTGTTCAACTTTAACTCCGAGCGCGGCGAGTTGTTCGGGGCGCGCTCGAATCCTCTGTTTGCCGTCATCTACTGACAGTTCAACAAAATTATTATTGACCGGCCCGACCACCCACTCCGAAGTTTGAAAGTAGCTTTCTCCCTTCGCGTCGCCCGCTGGTTCAAGTCCTGCGCGGCGGAACTGCGCGGCGATGTATTCAGCCGCGATGTCCAAACCGCGCGACGGCGTGTTGCGCCCTTCGAGCAAATCAGACGCGATGAACGAAAGATGGCCGCGCAACGAATCAGCCGAGATGCGGTCGAGCGCCGCCTGAACGTCAGGCGCAATCGCCGGAGCTTTTTTTTGAGCCTGCGCCTTGCTCTGTCGCTTTGCGGGTTGGGCCTTGCGCTGCTGTGATAAACCCTGCGGCGCCAGGCAGGCGACCGCTACTGCAAAGATCAAAAAGCCGCGCGTTGCAGCGAAGTAAAAACCGCGACGCGCGGGTCGTGTTGAATTCATTCGATTCGGTTCCTCTCAAAAATCATCGGCCCCATCAGCCACTGATCTCGAAGTTGTCGCTCCAGACGTAGGCTTGAATGCAGGCCATCTCGCCTTCTTTGGTTTTGTTGTCTTTGACGCCGTGCTCCATTCCCACTACGCCTTTGAAGCCTTTGCTGTGAATGTGCCGGAAGATGTTGCGGTAATTCATCTCGCCCGTCGTCGGCTCTTTGCGTCCGGGGTTGTCGCCGACCTGGAAGTAAGCAACCTCGTCCCAGGCCAGATCAATGTTCGGGATGATGTTACCTTCGGTGATCTGCTGGTGGTACATGTCGTAAAGAATTTTGACCGACGGGCTGTTGACCGCGCGGCAGATCGAATATGCCTGGCTGATTTTGTTCAGGAAGAGTTTCGGGTGATCGCGGCGCGTGTTAAGCGGCTCCATCACCATCACCAAACCGGCCTTCTCGCAGATTTCGGCGCAGCGGCGGAACATATCAATCACGCTGGCCGTCTGGTAATCCCAATCCAACCGCTCGTCGTGACAGCCGGGCACGACCGTACACCATTTGGCGTTGACGCGTTTGGCGATCTCAACCGCGTTGCGGATTTCTTTCAGGATTGGCTCGCGCATTTCGGGCTTCCAGGTCGTGACGGCGAAAGTCGGATTATCGAAATCCTTCGTCGCCACGAAAACGCCCATCGTCATTTTCAAATCGGCCAGCGTCCTGCCGATCTTCTCCTGATCGGCGATGGGGCGCGTCGGCAACCCGTTGTCTTCGAGCGCCGTGAATCCCTGCTCGTGAAAGAACTTCAGTTGCGCAACCAGATCATCGCCTGAATGCAGTTTGAACATGCCGAAGTGCGGCGCGTAGTTGAGCTTGAATTTGCGGACAGGCTCCACGTTGCTCGCGTTGGCGAATGTCATATTCGACGCGGCAAGAGCCGAAGCGCCAGAGGCCAACCCCGTAGCGATAAAATCCCTGCGATTCATCGTGTCCTTCCTTTCGGATTGGGTGTTGTTTCAGAAGTTGAGTGACGGTAACGCGCACTCTCTATAAACCATCCCCGGCAAATATGAAAGTACTGGCAGGCGTGAGGGCTGAGAATCAGAAGCTTATTTTTCTGCCAGACATCTTTCCGCTCAATCTGGTTTCAACAGAAAAATGTCTGGCAGAAAAATTGTTATTTGATGTTGATCGTCGTCTGATTGGCCTTCTGGTCGTCAGCAAACAGCGTCAGGCCGACATCGCCGCGCCCGGCCAGACTGCGCGGCAATCGTATGTTGAGCTGATCAACGCCTTCCAGTCCGGGCGCCGCTCCCGCGAAGGCTATATCAACAATCCCGCCGCCGATCTCCGCGCGCAAATCGGCGAGAGCTGCGCCGCGCAACCCAGTGGCGAACAAAACCAGAAAGACCTGATCGGTTTCGGCTCCGAGATCAATCGCAGCCGGAACGAATCTGTTCTGCGCCGGATCGAAGCGGAATGCAGGCTCGAATTGTTGCGAGCCGTCGGCTCTGATTCGCAGGGCCAACGCCGCAGGCGCGCCGCGACTGTCTGAGTTGGCCGTGAAGACGCCCGGCGCGACCGTCAACACCTGAGTGTCTTCGAGCGCCGTTTTGCCGTTCGCGTTCCTGATCGTCACCGTCGCCAACCCCGGCGCCGTTCCGCGCGGAACCAGATAATTGACCTGAGTCGGAGAAACAAAAAACAGCGGCGCCAGTTGCTCGACGCCCGAACTGTCTTTGATTCTCACCGTCGTTCCGGCCAGCGTCGTCGGAAGCGGCAGCGTCGCCGCTTCAGTCCTGTTCGCCAAATCATCGCCGAACGCGGCCACGATTGATTCTTCGGCAAGTCCCGCTCGACGGTAGCTGGCCGCCGAGAAGCTCTTCACGCCTTCGTTGCAGGCGGGCGCGGGAATCTCTCTGACCAGGCGCGAACCCCACGAACACCACCGGTTGCCCGGCAACAGCGCGCCGCCGACTTCGTCCAGATGAGTTTCGATGTAGCCCATCGCGCCGTCGCAGACCTCGATGGCGCTGTCGAAGAATTCGATTGACTGCGGGTCGAGATGATAACTCCACGGCGCGTTGTAACAGGCAGGTTGTTTGACGATGAGGCCGCCAACGCGGCGCCCGCTTGTCTCTTTCCCGCTGATGATGCCACGCGCTTTCTGAATCTTCGCCGGATCGGTCAGCTTGATGACGAACAGATCCTTGCGCGGCGGAGAGTCGAAGACGAAATACGCCTCTTCAGCCGCAGCCGCGCGGCTTGCGGGTTGCGACTCTACAGGATTTATCAACAGCAGCAATATCAAAAGCGCCGGAAGCCCGGCGCAGATTCGTAAGCGTTTCATGTGAACTCCTTCTCCTCTCAGATCGTTTCGATAAAGGCCACGAGGTCAGCCGCGAAACGTTCAGGCTCTTCCCAGTGAAGCGCGTGCCCGGCGCCGCGATAAACCAGAAGCTTCGATCCTGCGATGGTTTCCGCCAGCGCGTCCTGATCGCCGCGCGGACAGAACACATCCTGATCGCCCCAGACGATCAGCGTCGGCGCTTTGATCTTGCCGAGTTCCCCGGAATGATCGTCTTCCAGAAGCCCTTCGAGCGCGTCTCGCCAAACGCGCGCCGGAACTTTCAGACTTTCCCGCACGACTGTGTCGAGGTAAGCCTGCGGAATCGCTTGCGCCAGCGTGCTCTGTTGAAATTCGAGCGCGAAAGCCGGATCAATCGGATCGGTCAGCGTCGCAACGGCGTCATGAAATTCCGCCACGCCCGGATTGTTCCGAAAGCCGAAGAACGTCGCCATCAACACAAGCTCCAGCGCGCGGTCAGGGTAATCCATTGCGAAGCGTTTGGCGATGTGGCTGCCCATCGAATGACCGGCGATCACCGCGCGTTTGAGCTTGAGAGCATCCATAAACGCCGCGACATCAGCCGCAAAATCGCGCGGGTGATAGCCGGTTGCCGGACGCTCCGAATCGCCGTGGCCGCGCTGCGACACGGCGAACGCGCGAACGGACGCGGGCAGATGCGGCAGCACGGGTTCAAATGAACGCCAGGAGTCGGTGATGCCGTGCAGTAGGATCACGGGAACGCCCGAAGAGTCGCCCTGCTCGACGTATTGAAGCTTCACTCGGTTGGGAAGCTCGATGGTTTTGACGCCGTAGCTCGTGATAGTTGTACTCATAGCGGTTTTCCTTTCTTCAATCATTTGATGACCGGTTTTCTTCAGAAATCAGCCACCTTGAGTTGAACTTCGGCATTCTTCCAGGCTGCCTTGAACTCAGTCTCGACCAGGCGCGCGGCCTCGTGATTGCCTTGCGCCTTCAAACTCTCCACCAGACCGAACAGCGAGCGGGCGTTGCGCGGATTCTCCTTGAGGTCTTCGCGGAAGACCTTCTCGGCAGCCGCAGCGTCGCCGCTCAGCAGCAACGCCGCGCCCAGCGATTCGCGCACCGGGTAATACCAGTCGGGCGGCTCGTTGTAATTGAGCGCGTCCCAGGCGGCGACCGCCGCGCGCCACGACTCGATTGATTTGGCCTTCTCCCCTTTGGCCCACGCGATGCGGGCGTCAAGCGCGCTCTCGGCGACTCGCAACACGCCGCTCGCCGAATTCAATCCGAAGGGCGCCTCGCCGCTGACCTGCTTCAACTCCGCCGCCAACGCCGCGCGCTCTTTCTGCGCTTCGGCGATTTTGCCCGTCGCGGCGAAAGCCACTCCGCGCGCATAACGCCAGATGGCATGTGTGGCGACGAGCGCGCGATCAGGCTCAGGCGTTTGCAGAATCTCGTCCCACTTCCCGAAGCGCAGCTTGACGTAAATCTGCGCGGGCATGAACATCTCGATCATCGGCATCGCTTTGGCGTGCGGCGCCACATTCTCTTCGAGTTGTTTGGCCGCCGCGCGGGCCTCGCTGATCTGCCCCATGCGGTTGTAGGTCTCGACCAGGAAGTGCAGGTTGTGGCTGTAATACATCATCGGGTAGACGCCCTGAGCGCCGGTCGCCTTGATGTAAGCCTGATCGGCCTCGGCCGCTTCGACGTTGCTTTTGGCCGCCGCCGCGTAATCGCCCGTGCGGATGTAAACGTGCGCGGGCATGTGTACGAGGTGGCCGGCCTTCGGCGCCAGCTTCTCCAACCGCGCGGCGCTCGGCAGCGCTCGCTCCGGATTCTTCGAAGCCTCGACCGCGTGGATGTAAAGGTGGTTCGCTCCGGCGTGATTCGGCTCGCGCCTGAGCGCTTCTTCGAGCACGGCGACTATCTCATCGGTTCCTTCCACCGGTTTGCCGTCCTTGGTCCAGAGTTGCCACGGGCGCACGTTCATCATGCTGTCGGCGAAAAGCGTCGCAGCGTCCAGGTCGTCGGGATAACGGCGATGAAGCTCCCGCATCGCGTCGCGATAATCGAGCGCGAGTTTTTTGTAGTCGGGCTGCGGATCCGACGAGAACCTCTTCGAGAGAGCAGCGATGTAGGCGCGCTCTCGTTCCGTCGCGGCGGCCCCCAACGATTGCGCTTTCTCCACGGCCTCATAAGCGGCTTTGACCCGCTCGGCGTCCACCGTCGCTTCGTTGTAGTTCGGTCCGACGGCCAGCGCGACGCCCCAGTAGGCCATCGCCAGTTGCGGATCGAGTTCGGCCGCGCGCCGGAACGAGCGGGCGGCTTCCTCGTGATTGAAGGCGTAGACAAGCGCCAACCCCTGATCGAAGAAGCGCTGCGCCTCGGCGTTGCGCGTCGAAACCGGGTGATGGCGTTCGCCCAACCCGTTCATCGCCATCGCCGGTTTCGCCGGAGCGGCGGCGTGATGATGATGCCCGGACGCCGCGGCATTCACGTTTGCAGCCGCGGGCTGCGGCTCGGATGGCGTTTCCGCTTTCTCCTGCTCGCGGGCTTTTTTCGCCTGCTTGCGGGCTTGTTTCCCGGCTTTTTTCGACCGCTCGCCCTCGCGCGACGTGTATTGCGGCTCGCCGGTTGAAATAGCCGTTCGTAAATTATTGGTCGCCGCGTCGCGCGGAGCGCTTCCCAACGCCATCAGCCCGACCAGCAAGATAATGGTAATGAATAAAGGTGTTTTACGAATCATTGAGCTTCTCCTTCTCCTTCGTAATCTTTGCGGACCCAGGCGGGGGCCGCTGGCGCGCGGCCCTGGCCTGGTACCTCAGCCTGTCGTTATCGCTTTGTGGCGATGTAGTAATTGTTGATGATGTCGTGTGAAAGCTGTTTGACATCAACGTTGTCGAACCCGGCTTCGGCCAGCAGTTCCAGCGCTTTCTCTTCGCCCCAGGCCGCGCCAAGCCCTTCGCCGCCCAGAGCCAGCGAGACGGTCATGCAATGCAGGCACGAGACGGTGTAAGTGAACGTCCCCAGCGGATGATCGAGGTTCTTGTGAACGTGGCTCGACGCGCGGATGTCCTGCATCAGGAAGACTCCGCCGGGACGCAGCGCGCCGGAGATCGCCTTCAGGACTTTGCGCGGCGCGGCCTGATCGTGAATCGCGTCGAAGGCGGTGATCAGGTCGTAACGCGCAAGCTCATTGATCCTGGCCGCGTCCTGCGCCTCGAAACGGATGTTCGGCAGTTCCTGCCGAGCGGCTTCCGCTCTGGCCTCTGCGATGGCTTCATCCGAAAAGTCGTAGCCGGTGAAATTGCTTTTCGGAAAAGTTCTGGCCATCAGGATGAGCGCGCGACCGCGCCCACAGCCGACATCCATCACGTCAATGCCTGCGCGCAGGTCTTCAATCAGACCGGGAACGAGCGGCAGGATCGCGTCAATCAGACCGGCGACGACCGTCATGTTGCTCTCCTCGGCCATCACTTCGTGGAAGCGAGGGTACGACGAGTACGGAACGCCGCCGCCGTTGCGGAAAGATTCGACGATCTCATCCTCAACCGAACCGAGCACCGGAACGAACTGCGCAGTCGCGGCGAGGTTGTTCGGCGACGCGGCCCGCGTCAGAAACGCGGCGTGCTCGCGCGGCAGAAAGTAGGTTTTGCCGGCAGGATCGTAATCAACGATCCGCGCCGTGACCATCGCGCCGAGCCATTCGCGGACGTAGCGTTCGTCGAGTCCGGCGGCCTTCGCAATGCGTTCGCTTGTCGCGTGCGGAAGATCGGCCAGGGTGTCGAACAGCTCAGTCCGGTGGCCGACGCTGACCATCAGCGCCGCCGCCGCTTTGTTCAGAGTGTCGAGCATCTGGTTGGCGAAAGCCTCAGCCTTCGCGTCGTTAATAGTTTGCGCTGCGTGATTTGCCATTTCCTTCTCCTTCTGAAAATTGATGGTTAATGTTGTGTTGCGAAAATGATCTATCAGCAACATGCGATTTGTCCGCTCAATTTCCCTCATCAGGCGTACAAATCGCCTCCGCCAAACCGGGAACGAGCGGCAGGATCGAATCAACGAGCGCGGGCGAAACGCTCGCGTCGCTTTCTCCGACTCTTGCTTCCTGAAAACGCGGGTGTGACGAATATGGCGGCGCGCCTCCGTTCAAAAAGCATTCGACCACACGATCCTCCACCGAACCGATCAGCGGGATGAATTGCATGGTCGAGGCCACATTGACCGGCGCGGCTGCGCGCGTCAGCGAAGCCGCGTGCTCCGACGGCAAATAATAAGTTCCGTTCGCCGGATAATGTTCGACGATGCCGCACGCGGCCATCGCCGCCAGCCATTCGCGCACGTACCGCCCATTCAAACGCGCCGCCTGCGCGATCTGCTCGCTCGTCGCCGGATCAATCCTGGCCATCACGTCGAAGAGTTTCGCCCGATGGCCGACGCTGATCATCAGCGCGAGCGCGGCGGCGTTGAGCGTTTCAATCATCCGCTCGGCGAAAGCCTCGGCCTGCGCATCGTCGAAGTCTTCGACTTTGGCGCGCGCCAGCCTTTGGGTGATCGAGATCGCGCCTGAATCAATGTTCATATTGAAACGACCCATTTCATTTAATTCTCCCTCCTCTCCGTCACGGCGCGTCTCGGCGTCCGCGTTTATCAGTCACTGGCCTTGCGATACAATCCGCGTGGCGCGCAAGGTTAATTCTCCATTGCCACGCGCCGGACATTGCCTGAATTGCGCGGATGAAGTCTTGAAACGGGCCATCAAATAGTTCTCAAACAGTTTTCAAACCTGCTATGTCGCTACAAACCAGGGGTTTTTACGAATTCGACCGTTTCCGCATAGACATCGGCGAGCGTGCGCTGAGACGTGACGGCGAGATTGTGCCGCTGACTCAAAAAGCTTTTGAAGTATTACTGGCGCTGGTCGAGCGGCGTGGCCGAATAGTCAGCAAGGAAGAATTGTTGGAAAAGGTCTGGCCGGACACTTTTGTCGAAGAGAGCAACCTCGCACAAAACATTTACACATTACGAAAAGCCTTAGGCCAGGCGCCTGATGGAGAAGGGTACATTGCGACGGTTCCGAGGCGCGGCTACCGATTCACCGCCACAGTCATTGATAGGCCGAATGAGGTTGGCGAAATAGAGGATATACCCACCGACGAATTGCGGGTGATGGTCAATCTGAAGAAGGAGAAGCTCAGAGATTTATTCGAGCCGGATGGTGAGAAAGTGAGCGCCGAAACCATTTCCGCTGACCGCATTGTCGAAGAAGGGATCGCGGTCGAGCCGCCTGTGAGCGCCGCGTCCATCGAAGCCGCCGACCAATTGGCGAGCCACGTCGCGGTAAGAGATCGGAGAAGAAAGGTGATGGCAATCGGCGCATTACTCGCCGTCATTTCCGGGACGGCCGCCTGGCTCGTCTTCCGCGCAACCGGAACGCCGGAGCCTTTCGCGCGCATGAGCGTCGCCCACCTCACCAACACTGGCAACATTTCGAGCGTGGCGATTTCGCCGGATGGGAATTTCGTCGCTTACGGAGTGATGGACAGCCCGCAACGAAGCAGCCTCCGGATCAAACAAATCGCCACCTCCGTAGAGAGGCAGATCGTTCCGCCGTCCGAACTTCAGTATTTCCTGCTGACCTTCACGCCGGACGGCAAGTATATCTACTACGTTGACCGAAAGGATCGCACGCTCTACCGCGTCTCGATTCTGGGCGGCCCGCCGAAAAAAGTGCTTGAGAATGTCGCGAGGGGCGTCTCGTTTTCTCCCGACGGCTCGCAGTTCGTTTTTCAACGCCATCTTCTTGACCGTCGTCAGGTCGCGTTGTTCATCGCCAACGCTGACGGCGGCGATGTCAAAGAGGTCGCTGCGATAGATTACCCCGAAAATTTGGAGTACCCCTCCTGGTCGCCCGACGGCCAATGGATCGTCTGCGCGGCGGGGTATTCCTGGGGCGGGAAGAATGTAGGTGTCCTCGTTATGCGCGTAGGCGAGTGGAAGTTGAGGCCGGTCTCCGCGCAGAAGTGGCGATGGATCGGCCAGATGGGATGGCTCGCCGATTCGAGCGGACTACTGATGGTCGCAAGCGATGAGGCTTCGGCGTCGCGACAGGTCTGGCGCCTCTCTTATCCCGGCGGCGAAGCTCGGAGGATCACAAATGACCCGGCTTCCTACGTCCGTATGAGCCTGTCGTCCGACGCGCGCTCGCTGGTTGCGCTGCAGCAAAGCCGGGTGACCAACGTGTGGCTATTCCCGGCTGAGGATATGAGCCGCGCCAGACAGATCACTTTCGGCGCCGGGGGATACGGGGGCCGGCTCTCCTGGACGCCCGATGGAAGGATCGTTTATGACTCGGAGGTCGGCGAGGCTACTACAATCTCGGTGATGAACGCCGACGGGAGCAATCCGAATAACCTGCTCGGCGATCTGACGGGCCGTGTGACTGCGGGACTCGGCGCGGTCACGCCCGATGGCCGGCATATTGTTTATTACTCCGACCTCAAAGGCGGCGTGCGCCACATCTGGCGGATGGACGTTGACGGAGGAAACCAGATTCAGTTAACCGACGGCGAAGGGGAAAACGATCCAACCTGTTCGCCCGACGGCCGCTGGGTGGTTTATACCAAACTGGAAACGAAAGGCGGCGACCGTCCGAACTTGTGGAAGGTTCCGATTGATGGCGGCGCGCCGGCAAGGTTGACCCACGAATTCAGCCTCAAACCATCCGTCTCTCCTGACGGAAAGTTGATCGCCTGCATTTATGCCGAGACGAGAAGTTCGGAAGCCGGGTTGGCGGTCTTCCCGTTCGACGGCGGCGCGCCGGTGAAAACTTTCCCGCAACCGCTCAGAGGCGTCTCGTATGTCGGATGGACGCCTGATGGTCGCGGCCTCATTTACGCGGAAAATCCCGACGAGGACGCGTCCGCGCTCCTGGTTCAACCGCTCGACGGCGGATCGCCGAGACAGTTGGCCAGATTCGAGAACGATCGCATCTTCGGCTTTGAATGGTCGCGCGACGGCAAGTACCTGGCCTGCGTGCGGGGGGTGTTGGCGACGAACGTTGTTCTGATCAAAGACTTCAAGTAAGCTGCCGTTGAGAGGAGGCGATATGACCAGGGAAGAAGCGCTTCGATTCGTGGAAGGTTGGGCCGCCGCCAAACAGATAGCTATTGAAGAGGCGCGCCGCAAGACGCCTGAAGACAGATTTAAAGATTTGGGTACGTTATACCGCTTTGGCGAGATGGTCGGCTGGCGACAACTTCCACAGGATGCTGAGGAAATAGTGTGGGAGCGGTGGCGGAAGCTACGCGAGATACTTGGAGTAAATACCGGCTATGTCCCGCTCAAAGGATATTCCAATTGAATTTGCGCTCGTCCTAAAAGACCTTCTGCCGTGGCTGGAAGCTACGAAGACGCCTTATGTCACGATCGGAGGTATCGGAGTTTCGCTGCTTGCCGGCGCGCGGGCGACAAAGGACATAGATGCGCTCTTGTGGCTTGATACCGATGCTGTGGAATCGTTCCTGGCGTCCGGCGCCGCTTACGGCTTTGTCCCGCGCATCAGTGACGCGGCGGATTTTGCGCGTTCGAGGCGGGTGCTGCTCCTTCAACATCAGCCAACCGGGGTTCCTGTTGATCTCTCATGCGGCGCAATACCGTTTGAAGACGAGATGATTGCGCGCGCCCGCACGCTCGACATAGGCTTATTGAAACTCAAAGTGGCGACGCCCGAGGATTTGATCATCATGAAGGCCGTCGCCAGCCGGCCTAAAGACATCGCCGACATCGAAGCCATTCTCAACATCGAGCAGAACCTTGACCTCGAACGAATCAGATTCTGGGTCGGACAATTCGCCGACGTTCTCGAAATGCCGGAATTAGTGGAAGGCCTGGAGAAAATCCTCCGCCGTTAGCGCGCAGCCGGATTCGCGCCATAAAACTTCCACCCCGGTTTGTAATCCCGCGTCAATTTCTGTTTGGTCAAAATCGCGCGAACCATCTCGACCGGAATGCGGTTCTCTTTCAGGATCGCGTCGTGGAAATCGCGGTTGGTCATCTTGCCCGAATCCACCAGATCACGATGGAGCGAGTAAAACTGCAAACCGCCGAGCATGTACGCGCATTGATACAACGGCCCGTAATCGCCCGCGAACGAGCGCCGCACTTCAGCCGTCGCGTTGTCCAGTTCGTGACCGACGCGGTTCACGAGTAGATCAATGCATTGCTGGGGCGTCATCTTTTCCAGATGGAATCCAAGCGAGAAGATGATCCGCGCGCAACGATGCGAACGCCAGAAGAGGAAGCCTATGCGGTCTTCGGGCGTCGCCGGAAATTTCATGTCCCAGAGCAGGAATTCCCAGTAAAGCGACCAGCCTTCAGTCCAGAACGGCGTGCCGAACAGCCCGCGATACGTGCGATAGCGCGCGGTCATAAACTGCTGCAAGCCGTGACCGGGGATCAGTTCGTGATGGACTGTGGCTTTTGAAAAGTGCGGGTTGTTGCCGCGCATGCTCATCATCTTGGCTTCGTGCGGCATGGTGTTGGTCGGATATGCGACCAGAATGGTTTCGCCGCCGAGGAAGAACGGCGCGACCAGTTGCCGCTGCGGCGACATCATCTCCATTCGCCACGTTTCGCGCGCCAGCTCAGGGATCGTGACCAGATTGTTCTTTTCCAGAAAATCTATCGCTTCGAGCGCGAGCGCCTTGACGACTTCTGTCTGTTTGCCCGGCTCGACGTATTTGTTCTTCACGAATTCGAGAGCCTTCCGCCAATCGTCGCCGAAGCCCAGCTCGCGCGAAGCCTTTTTCATCTCGGCCTCGCACCACGCGAATTCTTTTTCGGCGATGGCCAGCAGATCTTCGGGCGTGTACGGGATCATCTCGTACTCAAGCTCGCTCATCAGGGCTTCGCGGCCAATCGGGTCGCCGATGATCGCGCCTTCGTCGCCGGGCTTCACGCCGACGACTTTCTCGCGCAGAAACGCCGAATAATTTTGCAGCGCCTGATCAACGGCTTTGTACGGCTGCTCGTTCCACCAGGTAAAGATCGGGTCGTAGCCGTTATGGAAGCCGAGCCAGTTTTTCAACGTGTCGCGCAAACTGTTGGTCACTGCGACGGCGCGGTTGGCTACAGTCTTCTTGCGCAGCACGGATGAGGCGTCGGCCTTCTCGACTGTCTTGCGAAGCTGTTCGATCTGTTTGGCCAGAGCGTTGAGCTGCGCCGCGGCCTTCGCCGAATCAATTTTCTCCAGCCGCCGCCGCGACTCCTCGAAGTCAATGATCGTTTGCGCGAACGGGATGAACGGCGACATCTCGGCCAACGCTTTCGCGCGAAGCTCCGATTGCCGCAGTTCGTGTTCGAGGTGATTTTTGAAGAGCAGATAATCAACCTGCTCGTCGTGGCGCAGCGAGTCGAAACTCATTTTGCCGAGGGCCGCCAGCCACGTCTTGTAAAGCCCCTGCATTTTGTCGCGTCGCGTGGGCGAGCTTTCGACGGTGTAAAACCGCGCGAGGCTCCCGCGATCAGCGACGTAACGTTCGACCAATCCGCGCAAGCGGCTTTCAGGCGAAACGATTTCTTTCAAATTCAAGTCGTCTTTCGACTGTGGCCGGACAGCCTGCGAATCGAAAACGAAGCAGAGCGCCAGCGCCGCGAGCGCGCAAAAAATCGTAAAAGCCCTGAATCTTTTCATCGGGATTATCTCCAATCGCAAAATGTCAACCTCCGCTCAACGCCTGCAGAATGTAAACCTCGTCGGAGTTTTTAAGCGCGGTGTCCAATCCCCACACCTGTTCGCCGTTGACGAAGATTTTCATGTGCGGGCGGATCGAATCCTGCTCGTCAATCATGCGAAAGCGAATGCCGGGAAACTGACGATTCAAATCGCCAAGCATCTCGGCGATTGTCGAACCGGCGGCTTCAACATCGTTCTGCTGGTTCGTGTATGACAGCAACGGGCTTGGGATGTGTACTTTCATATCGCTCCGATAGTTTGAAAGCAGAAGACAGAAGACAGAAGACAGAAGGGCGCGCTATCCGTTCAATCCTCCAACTTCGATTCTCGACTCTCGACTTCCCACTTCTGTCTTCTGCCTTCTGTCTTCTGTCTTCTTTTTCTACATCTCGGCGGCTTCGACCGCGTAAATGTGCGGCAGGTGGCGGGCGATGCAGTTCCACTTCTCGCCTTCGCTCGCGCTAGCCCAGATTTCGCCGCAGGTTGTGCCGAAATAGATTCCGACCGGGTCGCGCGCGTCAGCGGTCATCGCCTGCCGGAAGACCGTCAGCCAGGCGTTCTCTTTCGGCAATCCCTCATCCAGCCGCTTCCACGTCTTGCCCGAGTTGCGCGTGACGTAAGCCGCCGGCTTGCCGTCAGGAGAAGTGCGCGGCCAGACCTGAGTCCCGTCCATCGGGAAGACCCAGGCGGTTTTCGGATCGCGCGGGTGCAGCACCATCGGGAAGCCGATATCGCCAATCCGTTTCGGCATGTTCTCACCGATGCGAATCCAGCGATTTCCGTCGTTCGGGTCGCGCCGATCCATCCGGTAAATGCCGCAGTGATTTTGTTGATACAAAATGTCAGGCTCCAGCGGATGCACTCGCACGCAATGCGGGTCCTGGCCATATTCCGGCAGCGGATCGGGGAAAAAATCCGCCCGGCTTCCCGTGTTGAGTGGCCTCCAATCGGCGCCTTTGTCCACGCTCTCAAAGACGCCGCCGCCGGACATTCCGAGATACATGTGATTCGCGTCGCGTGGATCAACAATAACCGAATGCATCTTCGGTCCGTCGGGCGTGCCGTCGCCCAGGCTGCCGATCCACGTCTCGCGCATCGGATGATCGTTGAATCCGGTGACCGATTCCCAGGTGTCGCCGCCGTCTTCCGAACGGAAAAGGCCCTGCGGCGAAGTGCCCGCGTACCAGACATTCGGCTCGCTCGCATGCCCCGGCGTCAACCAGAAGACGTGATCAACCACTCGGCCTTTCTGACCTTCAGGGGCTTTGGCGAACGCGGGCGGCTTCGACGCCTCCTTCCAGTTCTTTCCAAGATCGGTTGAACGGAAGACCGTCGGCCCCAGGTGCCCGGTCTTCGCCGCCAGCAGCATCGTGCGCCGGTCGCGCGAATCGAGCATCAGGTGGTGCGCAATGTGTCCCAGGAAGATCGGGCCTTTGATCTCCCACTTGCGGCGCTTGTTGTCGGAATTGAGTATGAACGCGCCCTTCTTGGTTGCGACGAGCAAAGCGACCGAATCTGTTTTTGTTTTCCCCGTTTTTGTTTTTCCCGTTTTCGTTTTTGAAGACGCAGTCTTCTTTGTTGCGGACGACTTCATGAAAATGACCTCCTTCTGAATCTTGATTGGATTGTTGTTGTTTACACGCGCCCTGTCACCTTGGCTACCCACCAGCGCAACCCGACTAACAGGAAACGCCAGTCGCTGAAGAACTCAGGCGGCTTCCCTTCAAACCAATGGCCGATGAACTGCAATATCCAGCCAACCACAAACATCGCCGCCGGAACCGGCCACAGTCCTTCAGCGAAAAACGCCGCCGCGACCAGCGGCAGCGAAGCGGCGATCAGCGGAATGCCGATTGTGTGGCAGAACCGGTTGACCGGGTGTTGATGACTCTTTGCGTATTGCGCGATCCATTCGTCCCACGTTTTCCCGCCAAACATGAGTGAACCCTCCGTTGTCAGGCGCCCGTAGGCGCGCTTGATTTTGCCTGCAACCGAGGCGGGCGAAGACCCTCCGCCAACTTGCCTCCAAGCCACCCCATCGGAATGTAGGCGCCGATCAGATCCAGCGCGGCAAACCAGATCGGGCCCGAGAGCAAAAAGACATTGATAACGCCTCCGAGCAGGAAAAAAGCGCCTGCAACCAGAGCAAGTTTCATTCTCTGAGATGCGGCAAGCATCGAGGCCACGAAGGCGCCCACAAAGGTTCCAAGGGCATGAGCCAGAAATGGAAAAAGGAAATGCTTAGGCTCAAACAGATGCATCGCCGCCTTTAAACTCTCCATGTTCGTGACATCAACCCCTTCGGGAGGAGGGATGATCTGGGAACCTGCCATAATCAGGCTCACATTCACGAAGCTGCCAATCAACAGCCCTAAAACGACCGCGATTATGTTTCTAACGATTGTTTTCATATGCTCCTGCCTTTCTTTATGTATTCAGTCTTGCTCATCCGCAGTTGGACCGTAGGAAGGCGGTACGGGGACATCGAGCAGGCGCAGGTAAACCGAAAACTGACCGCGGTGATGGGTCACGTGGCTTAAGACGATGTCCCTGAAGATTTCCCCCCGCGGCCTTTCGAGAAAGAGTTGGCCCGCCGATTTGAAGCGCCAGGGCTGATCCAGCGCCGCGTCGGCTACGCTTTCCAGGGCTTTCCTGGTGGCGGCGACGTTGTCGTCGAAGGTCTTCAGCAACTCGGCTACTGACGCGGCCTCATAGGGTTTGTAAGTGGCCGGATCAATGTCTAATTCGTCCAGATTGAGTATTGAATCGGCCCAGCCAATCATCTCGACGAGGTGCGAAACCAGGCCGACTGCCGTAAACGATTTTTCGTGGGGCCGCCAATTCAGCTTGTCATCGGGCAGCCGTTCCAGATGTTTGCGTGTCGTCTGCGCCTCGCGCTCAAATTCCGCAATCAGCGAATCTTTCACGTTCATTGTGTTGCGACTTCCTCCTGTTGTTTAAGTTCCGGGCGCTGGCGCGTAACCTGCAACGCCACGCCTAGAGCGATAATCATCAAAATGGCCGCGAGCAGAAACGGCGCTCCGGGCAAATGCCAATCGCGATGCGCCCCGATGAAACTGGCGAACGTCAACGTGAAAAGCCCCGGCCCGATCATCCCTGTGATTCCCATCAAGCTGCTGTTCGCGCCCTGAAGCTGCCCCTGCTCGGACGGCGAAACGTGGCGCGTCATCAATCCTTGAGCCGCAGGCCCGAACAGCCCCATCATCGCGAAGACCGGCAACGCGCTCCAGAAGACGATCCCAACCGGCGCCAGCCCGAACATCGCAAACCCCGCAGCCCCGAAGAAAAGCCCCGTGAACAGCGCGCGACGTTCGCCGAAGCGTGCGACTATCGGCTTGACCAGCCCGGCCTGCACAATGATGTTGAAGATTCCGACCGCCGCCAGCGTCAGCCCCATCGTGCGCTCATTCCAGCCGTAGCGATAACCGGCGTAAAGCACGAAGACGCTCGGCAAAACCTGATGAGCAAGAAAGTAAATGAAGTTGACCGATGACAAGCCGAGCAGTTGCGGATGTGAACGAAGCAGGATGAGAGAACCAACCGGGTTGGCGCGGCGCCACGCGAACGCTTTGCGGCTTTCGGGGGCGAGCGATTCAGGCAGCACGAACAATCCGTAAAGCGCATTCAGGAGCGTCAAACCCGCTGCAACCCAGAACGGCAATCGCGGATCCACAACGCCCAGAGCGCCGCCCAAAGCAGGCCCCATCACGAAGCCCAATCCCCACGCGGCTCCAATCATCCCGAAGCTCGCGGCGCGTTTCTCCGGCGGCGTTACATCGGCAATGTAAGCCCCTGCGGTGGCGAAGCTCGCGGCGGTAATTCCCGAAATCACGCGGCCAACGAACAACCACCACAACGTCGGCGCCAGAGCCATCAGGATGTAATCGAGTCCAAGCCCGAGGCACGAAAGCAGGATCACCGGCCTTCGCCCAAAACGATCAGAAAGCGCGCCGAGCACGGGCGCAAAGATAAACTGCATCAACGCCCAAACCGTGCCGAACAGCCCGTAATATTCAGCCGCCCGCGCAGTGTCGCCGCCCAGAAAGCCTTCAACCAGTTTCGGCAACACCGGGATGATGATCCCTAACGCCAGCACGTCAACCACGACCGTGATGAAGATGAAGACTATCGCAGCCTTCCGCGGCTTCGCTCCTGAGATCGTCTCGGTATCGGGATTCAAGACTTCCTCCTGTTCGATCCCTAAATTGTGGATAAATGGTACCGCTCTATTGCCGCGCGAAATATGGACTGTTTTATATTTCGTGTCAACTGTGAAACTAAGCGGCCCTCAGATGGGACAGCCTTTCGCCTACGTCCAATTGCCACAGAGCACACAGAGAGCACAAAGGAGATTCTTCTACTCCGTGCTCTCTGTGTGCTCTGTGGCAATCCTGCGTTGTGATTTAGTCCTTCGTGGAAGCTCCTGCCGCCACGCCCGCAGCCTTCTTCAGATATTTGTCGTACCAGGCCAGGTATCGCTCATACCGGTCTCGCACATAGCTGGGCCGAGTGATGCCATGAAATTGACCGGGATAGATCACGAGTTGGGTATCAACGCCGAGGCTTCGCAGTGACTGATACATCTGCTCGCTGCCCGAAACCGGCACATTGAAATCCTTCTCGCCGCACAGGAACAATGTCGGCGTCTTGATGCGGTCGGCGTGCAGGAACGGGTAGGAAAGTTTTTGGTAGGTTTCCCATGCCTTCGGGTCCCAGGGCGGGCCGATCTCGTTGTCGTATTGAATGATGTATTGATCCACGCCGTAATACGAAACCGTGAAGGCCGTGCCCGCGCCGCTGGTCGCCGCCTTGAAGCGATTGTCGCTGGCGATCATGTAATCGGTCAGAATGCCGCCGTAGCTCCAACCGCCAACGCCGAGCCGGTCGGGATCGGCCACGCCCATCTTCACGACGTGGTCAACTCCAGCCTGCAAGTCTTCGACTTCGTAATGCCCCCAATCGGCGAAGATCGAGCGCGAAAACTTCTGGCCGCGACCCGCGCTGCCGCGATAATTCACCGCCAGCACCGCGTAACCATTCGCCGCGAAGAACTGCCGCTCAACGCTGAATGAATGCTGATCCTGTCCGTTCGGCCCGCCGTGAATGCGCAACAGCAACGGAACCTTCGTCCCCTTCACGTAATTGGCCGGGTAAGTCAACAAGCCATGAACCTCTGTTCCGTCTTTGCTCTTGAAGCTGACGGCTTCGGTTTGGCCGAGTTCAAGTTCGGCGAATAGTTCGTCGTTGTGTTTCGTGATCTGTCGCAGCGCGCCGTTTTCAAAAGCGTAAATTTCGGTGTATTTCGTGGCGCCGCCGGAAAGCACAACAGACCGATTGCCAGCCGATTCCCAACTTGAGACCACGACGGGCCGAGCCAGCAGTTTCTCAACTTTGCTGCTCGCAATATTCACGCGCGCAGGATAGACCGATTGGTCATCCGTCACCGTGAAGTTGATGAATTTGCCATCCGCGCTGAACACTGGCGAAGAGACGCCACGATCGAGCGCCTCCACCGAATCAATCCGTTTGGGAGCGCCCTCGCCATCGGAAACCACGACCGCCAAATGGCTCATGCTGTAAGCGCCGTACTTTTTCTCGTCGCTTTCCAGAAACGCAATCCACTTTCCGTCCGGACTCCATTCCGGGCGCGAACGCCCGACGCGATTGCTCGCCGTCGTCAACTGCTTTTCGGCTACGCCCGGTTTAGCTTCAGCGACGAACAACTGCCCGTCAGGATCGCGGTCAGTGTCTGCTGCATGATTGCTGATGAACGCGATGCGCGAGCCGTCCGGCGACCACGAAGGCGCGGCTTCGTCCCACTTGCCAGTCGTCAACCGATCAAGCTTCTTCGTCGCAACGTCGAACAGGTAAACGTAGCTGTGGCGGCCAGAGAGCAGATAGCCCTGCACGTCCTGTTTGAATTTGTAGCGATCAATCACGATAGGCTTTGGCGGTTTCGGCTTGCCGCCACTCTCTTTCGCGGCTTCGGCGGCCTCGGCTTCGGGATCTGGATCGCCGATGACCAGCGCCAGCCGCTTTGAATCCGGCGACCATTCGTAGCTCTGCAAACGCCCTTTCACGCCGGTCAGTTGAAACGCTTCGCCGCCGCTGCGGTCTAGCAGCCAGACCTGATTGCCTTTGGCCGGGCCGGGCCGCGACGATGTGAACGAGAGATATTTGCCGTCGGGACTCCAGCGCGGCGACGATTCGCTCTCAGCGCTCCACGTCATCTGGCGGCTCGTCTTGCCGTCGTAGCTGGCCATCCAGACGTGCGAATTCGATTTGTCCTCTTTGGCGTCAATCGCCGAGACGACATAAGCCACCCATTGCCCGTCGGGCGAAAGTTGCGGATCGCGCACTTCGCGCAAACGCGGCAGATCGTCGAGTTTGAGCGGACGCTTTGCGGTCTGCGCCGCGAGCGCAGTCGTCAAAGCCAGAATGAACAGCAGAATTGGAGTTAGTCTTTTGGTAGACATAGAGTGATTGACCTCCGGAGATGCCAGAAATGCCAGAAATGTTGAACCGATTTTTTGATGGTAGCGGACAGTTGCGCCGCGAGGTGGATTGTAGTCGGACTGGAACTCACTGCAAAGGCTTCAAGCCATTTCAGCAAACCGAACCTCGAACGATTTGGCGTTCGGTTCGACGAAGCGGACAAGCCGTTCGCCTTCTTCGATCAATACCGCGCGATCCTTCCTGGTCAATTTATCGAACGGCTCGATCACGAGCGCCGCCGAGGTTTTAGTCTTCTCGATCTTCCACGCTCCGCGCACGAAACCATCAACCAGAATCGTGGCCGCCACGCGCAACCCCGGCAGGTAGACCTTCGAGCGATGTTCATCAGCGATCACGCGCGTGCGGTTGCTGTGCGAGAGAAGTAAATTGTCGTATTCCGGCAGGAACCGCACAGGCGCTGGAACGTCTTCGGCAGGAAGCGGCGCGCCCGGCAGATCGAACAGTTCAACCCGCCCCTCGCCGCGATAGCTTTGCAATTCAGGTTTCAGCTTTTCAAACGTATCCTTCAGCTTCATCCCCAACCACGTCTGCGCATCGGTCATCGAAGCAGGGCCGAACGCCGCCAGATAACGCTTCACCAATTCCGGCAAATCATCTTTCGGCGAAGCCTTCCGGCCAATCCACTCTTCAGCCAGCGTGAATTCAGGCTTGTTTGAATAGCTCCATCCGCCGCTGATCGGAACCTGAACGAGCGGAATATGCGTTCGCACCGAATAACGCATCGCCCCGACATCCACGTCTGGCATCAGCTCGGTGAGCATGTCGCTGATCTCGGCGAAGCTGCGCGGCTTTTCGCCGATGAACTTTCGCGCGGCTTTCAGAACTTTATCGAGATCGAAATCCCCGCCGCGCTGCTTGGCAATCGCGCTCGCAGCCCCGATCAGCAAAGGTTGGAGCGCCGTGCGAAGCCGCAGGTAATCTTCCGCCGTCACAAGATGGAGCGTAGCGCGAATGAACGTAGCCTTGACGACCTTCCGATTCTCGATCTGATCGGCAAGGTCTTCGCGCTTGAAGTCGCACAGCCGTGTCCACAAACCGACGTAAGGCGACGACGCAAGCTGGGCCTGCAAACCGACCAGCCGTTCGATGGCGGTAGGAACCGACAGAGCCTCGCGTTCCAGAAGCATTTGGCGAGCGAGCGTCGCGCGGTTGAGTTCACACAATGTTAAGATGTGGTTTGCCATGTTTTCTGTTCTTGCGACAGTTGATCTACACGCAATATAACGATTGAGTTACGTAGTGGTTGTAATTCGCCGAGGTAGCTGTCCTGCGACAACCCAACCCCAGTAGGCCCTGAATTTATAATGCGTTTGCCGTGGGGAAGTCTACCGTTTGCTGAAGATAGGAATTTTGAAGAAAGACAAATTGGCTGGGCATAATTGGCTCGCAATTGGCTGTTTCCTTACTTTGATAAATCACTAAAATGGCTGGTGTAAATAAGCCAATTTGTGAAAGGACGCATTGTGATTCTCGAACTCGACCGTCAGAGCCACATGCCACTTTATGAGCAGATCGCCGCGCAAGTGCGTCAGTTGATCCGGCGCGGCGCGATCAAAGTCGGCGACCGGCTGCCGCCTAACCGCGCGCTGGCCGAACGCTTGGGTGTCAACCGCAGCACGGTGGTGACGGCTTACGACGAATTGCTGGCCGACGGTTTGATCGCCTCGCGCGTGGGCAGCGGCACTTACGTTGTGGCAACGCCAGCCTCGCCCCCCGGCGACAACGCTGTCGCGGCAGACTCGTCAGCAGCGCTGACGCCACTCCATTGGGAGACGGCGCTGCCGGAACTTCGCCATGAGGAATGGCTGGCGAATAGCGAGGCGGCTCGGCGTAAGGATTGTGTGCTCTTCACTCACGCTCTGCCTGCGACGGAGTTATTCCCGCTGGACGAGTTTCGCCGCTCGGTCGAGCGCGTGCTGCGGCGCGAAGGTCGCAGCTTGTTACAACTCGGCGCGAGCAGCGGTTACGAGCCGTTGCAGCAATACCTGTTGCAACAGATGGCGCTCGCTGGCGTTCGCGCCGAAGCCGGCGAGATTTTACTGACCAGCGGTTGCCAGCAGGCGCTCGACCTGTTGCGCCAAACCCTGTTGCAGCCGGGCGATGAGGTCGTGATCGAGAATCCGACTTATCCCGGCGCGCTCAGCCTTTTCTGTCAGCCGCAATACAAATTCATCGGCGTGCCGGTCGGCGCGCGCGGGCTTGACCTGGATGCGCTCGAAGACGCGCTGCGGCAACGCAGGCCGAAGCTAATTTATGTCGTGCCGACATTCCACAACCCGACGGGTGTGACGATGGATTTGGCTTCGCGGCGACGCTTGATCGAGTTGGCAGCGCAGTATCGCGTGCCGATCGTCGAAGACGAGATTTACCGCGACCTACGCTATGGCGGCGCATCGCTGCCTTCGTTGAAGGCGCTGGATCGTTACGGCGTGGTGATCTACCTCAACAGTTTCTCCAAGGTGGGCTTCCCCGGCTTGCGCGTCGGATGGGTCGTCGCGCCACGCTTGTTGATCGAACATCTGCATGCGTTGCGGCAACGCAGCGATCTGCACGGCAATCTGCTGGCGCAGGCGGCGATGGCCGATTTCGCGCGGCATGGGTTGTTGCAAAAACATCTTCAGCGTTGCAGCCGTCACTACGCGCAACGGCGCGACGCGATGTTCGCGGCCTTGCGGCAATACTTTCAGATCGGAGCGAGTTGGACGGAGCCGGAAGGCGGAATGGCCGTCTGGCTGCGCTTGCCGGAGCGAGTGAACTCAAATGAGTTGCTGGCGCAGGCGCAACAGCAGGGTGTCTATTTCACGCCGGGGCCGCGATTTTACGCGGGCGGCGCGCAGGCCAACACACTGCGGCTGTCGTTCACGACGGCGACGCCAGCGCAGATCGAAACGGGCGTAAAAACTTTAGGCAAGTTGGTGGAAAAACTTATGGCGGCTAACGCGCCCGCGCGCGCGTCGCAAAGCGCGGCGCCCCGCAAGGCGCTGGTTTGAAATTCGAATGGGCGCGCACGCGAAGGCGCGCGCGCCCAAGACCAAGGAGAATCAAAATGCAAAGAATATTTGGATCGTTGTTGATTGGGCTATTGATGCTGTTGTTGGCCGCCGGAACCGCATGCGCGCAGACCGACGCCGACCGCGAAGCGATCAAGCAAACCGCGCTCGATTATATAGAGGGGTTTTACAACGGCGACGCCGCGAGGATGGAGCGCAGCCTGCATCCTGACCTCGCCAAGCGCATCGTCCGCACGAATCCGGGCACAGGCCAGAGCGTTCTCAATCACATGACCGCCGCGCAGTTGATACAGGCGGCCAGAACGATGGAAAGCCGGCCCACGCCGAAAGACAAACAGCGGAAGGACGTGACGATCCTTGATCTTTACGAGAATGCGGCCTCGGTCAAGATCGTGGCCAATGATTGGATTGACTACCTGCACGAAGCGAAATTCGATGGGCGCTGGGTGATCATCAACGTGCTGTGGGAAATGAAGCCCAGGAGAAAGTGAGAATGAATACGATGAGCCAACCAGGGTCTTATCATTATCGCGTGGTGGATGTCTTCACGGAGCGGTCGCTAGAGGGAAATCCACTGGCTGTCTTTCCCGACGCATTGGGGCTCGATGACACGACGATGCAGAAGATCGCGCGCGAGTTGAATCTGTCGGAGACGACGTTTGTCACGCCCTCGAATCGCGCGGACTGCGCGGTCAACGTCCGCATCTTCACGCCGAGCCGAGAACTGGTCTTCGCCGGGCACCCAACCATCGGCACGAGTTTCGTGTTACTCGATGAAGGCATCGTGCCGAAGGCCAGCGAGCGGTTCATGCTTGAAGAGAAAGTAGGTCCGGTGCCGGTCCGTGTGGAGATGGGCGAGCGCCCGTTGATCTGGCTAACCACGCCGCTGATCCGCGCCGGCAGAAGCTATGACCCGAAGCTGTGCGCGCAAGCGCTGGGGCTACAGCCGGACGATCTGCTCGACGTTGCGCCGCAAGTCATGAGCGCGGGCACACCGGCTGCCTTCGTCGCGCTCAAGGATCAAGCGGCGGTGGATCGCGCGTGGCTCGATTCGGCCGGGATGGCTGTGTTCAGGGAGGGCGCGACGGAACCGGTCTGCGTGTTTGTCTTCGCGCCGACGGCGGCGGGGGCCTATTCACGTATGTTCGCGCCCGAATACGGCATCATTGAAGACCCCGCAACCGGCGCCGCGACTGGACCACTTGCGGCGTTTATGCTGCAACACAATCTGGTCGCGGGATCCGACGGAGCGCGCTTCATCAGTGAACAAGGCGTGATGATGGGGCGGCGCAGCATCCTGCATGTTCAGCTTCATGGCGAACGTGGCGCGGATGGGATCGAAGTCGGCGGCTACGTAACGCCTGTGGCCGAAGCCATCATGAAACTTTGAGGCAGGCAGGTTCGGCTTGAAAACCATCGGCATCATTGACGGCGTTGCGGCGGGATTCCTTCCATCGCAAAAACTCCGTCCTTCGCCTGAATATGTACTTCCTGGTCGGGCCGATGTCATGCGTCTAAATTGTGAGGACGACACAACGCTAAACGATTAGCCCAAGCTGGAAATACAGCCGGACCTCGTCAGCGTCCTTAGACAGCCGAATCATCCGCTCAAACCGCATCCCCAGCTTTTCAAGAAGCCTGCCTGAAGCGTCATTGTCCGGCGACGTGATCGCCACAATGCGCTTGAAGCCCAAAACATTTTTTCCATACGCCATCACTGCGGATGCGGCCTCGTAGGCGTATCCCTTCGCCCAGAACTTCGGAAGGAAGGCGAAGCCGATGTCCACGTCTTCCAGGCTGTCTCTTTTGATCAGACCGCAGATTCCAATCGGGACGCCGTCTTCTTTCAACTCGGTCAGATAAAGGCCAAAGCCCAGGCGGTTATACATATCCACCGGCCCGTTCAAAATATAGTTGCGAGCGTCTTCGAGCGTTCTGACGCCTTTGTCGCCGATGAAGCGCAGGAACGAGGGTTCGTTCAGAAGCTCGAGAATAAACTCGGCGTCGTCGGTTGATAGCCGGCGAAGTATCAGCCGGTCTGTCTCGATAACTTTTCCATTTGCCGTTATCACGTCGCCTTTGATTCCTCCCATCCGAGGCCCATTTTTGAAGCGTCGCCTCCGGCCAGGGTTTTCACCACCCCGTCGCGGAAATAATCGGCTTTGGCCGCGACTGTGGGCGAGACTCGCTTCTCGTAGACTCTACGGCTCCGAAATACACAAAGCCGGCGTCTGCAATTTAACAGACGCCGGCTTTGGCGCATCACAACATTTACCGCTGGCCGCGCGCTTTGGCGCCCGTCGTCGCAGGCGCTGGCGATTGCCCTTTCCGTTCGCCCCAGGTTGGCGGCGGAGGCTCAGTCGTCATCCGTTTGATGGGACGCTCTTTCAACTGCCGCATCGCCTCCTGCACGGCGCGTTCGAGTTGCGGGTCGCCTCCGGCGATGACGTCCTTCGGCCAGTTCTCCACGTCAATGTCGGGCGCTGTGCCTTCGTTCTCGACGGCCCATTTGCCTTCGCGCGTGAAGAAGCCGCCGCGCGGCGCGATCATCGAACCGCCATCAATGAACGGCGGGGTATCTGCCGTGTGGACCAGACCGCCCCAGGTGCGCTTGCCGACGAGCAGACCAATCTTGCGATATTTGAACATCCACGGCATCAGGTCACCGCCCGATCCGGCCATCTCGTTGACGATCATGACCTTCGGCCCCCAGATGCCCGCCGATGGGCTGGTAAACGGATAACGGTCGCCCGCGACATTGTTGAAGTAGCCGTCGAAATCGCGCTGCAACACGTCAATGATGTAATCAGCCGCCGAACCGCCGCCGTTGAACCGCTCGTCAATGACCGCGCCCTTCTTGTCCTGCTGCGCGAAATAGTAGCGGTTGAAGCTGGTGTAGCCCGGCTGCCCAGTGTTCGGCAGGTAAACGTAGGCGAGTTGGCCGTCGGAGAGTTTGTCAACCAGGCGGCGATTCGCCTCGACCCAGGCCCGCGTGCGCAATCCCTGCTCGTTGGCCACAGGCACGACCGTCACTTGCCGCGCGCCTTCCATCGCCGGGCGGCTGTTGACGGTGAGCGCGGTCTGGCGGTTGGCCGCGCCGTCCAGCAATCGGTAGATGTTGTCGGGCGCCTTCAATTCGACGCCATTGATGGCCAGGATGTAATCGCCGACCGATACATCAACGCCGGGCGTAGCCAATGGCGCGCGCAGTTCGGGGTTCCAGCTTTCGGTGTCGTAAATGCGCGTGATGCGATAACGCCCGCTGTCAATCGTGAAATCGGCGCCGAGCAATCCGCCCGCGTCGCGCGGCACGTCGGGCATGTCGCCGCCGCGAACGTATGAATGGCCGATCGCGATTTCGGCGCCCATGTTGTCGAGCAGGTAATTCAGATCGGCCCGATGATTGACGTACGGCAGCAACTGGCCGTACATCTCCTTCATCTTCGGCCAATCGGCGCCGTGCATGTTCGGCACGTAGAGATAATCGCGCTGGTTGCGCCAGCCTTCGTTGAAGATTTGTTTGAACTCTTCCTTCGGATCGAGGTACATCCGCAGCGAGACGTTGAGACGGCCCTGACCCGCTTGTGGCGGTTGGCGATCAGCGTCAACGAGGAAGACCGAAGGCGCAGGAGGAGCGCCACCCGCGCCGCCCGGCCCGCGTCCGCCGCCGAAACCTCCGCCGGCGCGATAGACCAGTTTGCGGCCATCGGCGCTCACGTCGTAAGTCGCAACGCCGGTGGCGAAAGCCGCGGCTCGGCGGTCGCTCAGGCGGTAACGATGCAGCGTGCTTCCGCCGCCTCCGCCGAACCCGCCGCCACGACCTCCACCCGCTGCGGCTTCGAGGTAATAGACCGTGCCAGCGGCGCCCGCTCGCAACTGTGAATACTGCCGCTCAGGAATGCCCGGCACAGCGATGATGCGCTGCTGCACTCCGTCGAAATCAATCTGGACGTTGACCGGCTGACGCGGGCCGCGCGGAGCTTGCGGAGCCTGATCAGCCTGCGCGCCTTCAGCGGGAGCAGCGCCGCCGCGAGCGCCGCGACCGCTGAATCCGCCGCCGCCCGGAGGCGCGCTGCCCACACCATTATCTTCATCGCTTTCCGGCAACAGCGGACTCGGCTCGCCTTTCTTCAGCACGGCGAAATACAACCCGTAGTTCACATCGTGATCGTAGGAAGTCATGTCGAGCCATTGCGAACGCAATCCGAAATCGGTCGAGGCGAGGAACCACAGATATTTGCCGCTCGCGTCCCACGCGGGCCAGACCGAGTCGGCCAGGCCATCGGTGACCTGCTTCGTCTCGCCGGTCTCGACGTTGCTGACGAAGATCGCGTGATAAAGCGATTTCAAGCGGCTCGAATAAGCCACCCATTTCGAGTCGGGACTCCACACCGGATTGAGCGTGCGCTGCGGCACCATCCACGGATCATTGCCGACGGCCTTTGTCTGGCCGCTTGCGACATCCAGCGCCCAGACCTTCAGGTTCGTGTCGGTGTAAACAATCTTCCTGGAATCGGGCGACCACGACGGCATGTAGTAATGCGTCGGGTTCGGCAGCGCTATCTCGCGCGGCGGCGTCAGGCCGTCCTGCGCTTCGATGATCAGCTTGTATTCGCCCGATTTATCGCTGAAATACGAGATGAACTTTCCGTCGGGCGACCACGCCGGATCGCGTTCGGCTGATCCGCTCGAATTGCTCAGATTGCGGATGTCGCCTTTCTCCGCCGGGATGGTGAAGATTTCGCCGCGCGCTTCGACTACCACGCGCTTGCCCGTTGGAGAGATCGCGATATTCGTCATCCGGCTCGCCACATCCTCCCACCGCGCCATCATCCACGGGAAATCGCCCGCAGCCGTGATGTTCACGACGCGCGATTTGCCCGACTTCACATCGAGTTCGTGAATGTAACCTGCCTGCTCAAACACAACCGCTCCGGCTCCGGCGTCAATCGCCTTCACATCGAAATCGGTGAATCGCGTCGTCTGCGACAGCTTCTTCGACTTTGTGTCGTACGACCAGACGTTCGCCACGCCGTCACGGTCAGAAATGAAGTAGACAGCATCGCCCACCCAGACCGGGTCAACGTCTTTCGAGTCCGTCCACGGCGGCGAGGTCAGATCATAAGTTTTCAAATCAACGATCCAGATCGGACGATTCTGTCCGCCGCGATAATTGCGGCGCTCCTCGTCCCACGAATTGTTCATGCGGTAAGCGATGCGCGAACCGTCGGGCGAAATCTTGCCCTGATAACCGCGCGGCAGCGGCAGCGGCTCTTCAACGCCGCCTTCGGCTGGAACAGTCCAGAAGCGCGGCGCGGCGTTCGGCGCCCACGTCGCGCGGCCCGAAGCGAAGAGCACCGATTTGCCGTCGTGTGTCCAGCCCTGAACAACGTCATTGCCCGGATGCCAGGTCAGACGCTTCGGCTCGCCGCCCGTTGATGGCGCGACGTAAACATCGGTGTTGCCCGCGTATTCGGCGCTGAACGCGATCCATTTTCCGTCGGGCGAGAAATGCGGATTGGTCGTCTGGCCCTGGAAGCTGGTCAAACGACGAGCCACTCCTCCCGCGCGTTCGACGACCCAGATATTGTTGGCGTAAGCGAACGCGATCTGCGTCGCGCTCACGGTTGGAGTTCGCAGCAAACGAGTCGGCCCGCCGTTCGCGGTGGTGATGTCCGGCGTCAGATTAGCGAAGATGAGAATTGTGAACACAGCTATGGCGGCGCAGCGCAGCGCCGATGGAAAGGCTCGTTTTGACATGGATTTGTCCTCCGGATGATTTTGTGCCGCTCTTTTATCACGAACATTCACCACAGTCTATGTTTGCGGCGCGCCGGCAATGTCCCCAAACCAGGCTTCATGAAACCTAAAACCCAGGACCTATCGTCCGGGACCTGGAAATTTTTCCTCGAGCCGCTTCCTGATTAAGCAAGCGAAGGAAAATTTATTTTTGGACGAGAGGTCTTGGGTTTCAGCTCCAACGAAGAACACTTCTTTCATCAAGTCGGCTTCGGCGCTCAGCGCTGTGGCTTCGTTTGCGCCGGTACGCCAGACCTGGCCATACGGAACCAGAGCGCCCATGATCTTGCGGCCTTTCATCGAGGGCCAGCCTCACACGACTCATTTTTATTTCAAAGTATCCTGTTGAAGTTCTTCTGACGGTCAGTGTCGAAGTCTGGCCGCCATCAACGCCCGGTGATAATATTCGCCGCATCTCAACATCACGCAGTTCAACCCTGACGCTCGCAACGGAGATTTATGAAGACGAGGAAGCTTTCTGACGACAGCCCCAGCCCATCCGGCAATAAGGACACACAGCCGGTTTCTCCCTTCGGCACATCGCCCGATCTGGCGGCGCATCTCAAACAGACCAGCTACGACGGGACGCTGCTCAAAGATCGTTATGTGGTTGAAGGCGAACTTGGTCGCGGCGGTATCGGCGTCGTTTATCTGGCGCGCGATACGCAACTGCTGCAACGCCGCGTGGTGATCAAGGTGCTATTGCAGGATTCCGAAAATTCCACTTACACGCCCTGGTTCAAAAAGAAATTCGAGCAGGAGATCGAAGCTTTAGTCCGGCTCGATCATCCGAGCATAGTCGGCGTGCTGGACGCGGGGGCGATGCCCGACGGCAAGCTGTTTTTCGTCATGCAGTTCGTCGAAGGCGCGACGCTGCGGTTGGCGATGAATGGCGAATTGATGAACTACACGCGCGTCGCCGGCATCCTGCGGCAGATCGCCAACGCGCTCAGCGCCGCTCACGACAAAGGCATCGTTCACCGCGATCTGAAGCCCGAAAACGTCATGGTTCAAACGCTGAGCGGCGGCGAAGAACTGGTCAAGCTGATTGATTTCGGCATCGCGACGGTCAAGGACTCGCAGTATTCAACTTCAGCCGAAAGAACCAAAGTCGCGGGCGCGCTGCCTTACATGGCGCCTGAACAGTTGCGCGGACAGCCCGAAGCCGCAAGCGACATCTGGGCGATGGGCGCAATCGCTTACGAAATGGTTACTGGCCGCCTGCCTTTCGTCGCCGACACGATGGTGCAGCTTCACGAAGCGCAGCGCAGGGGCGTTGAGATCAAGCCTTCTCAGTTTCGCCCCGATCTGCCGGTGGCGGCGGAGTATGTGATTTTGAAAGCGCTCAAGTTCGACCCGCGCGAGCGCTTTACGCGCGCAAAAGATTTCGGCGATGAACTCGCTCGCGCGCTGACCGGCTCGGTGATTCATTCCGGCCAGTTCAAGCCGGGCGAGCAAACCACGTCGCTGACGCCCGAAATGGCGCACGTGCTGTTTATGGACGTGGTTGGTTATTCGCGCCTGCCGATGGATCAGCAGCCGAAGATTCAGCGCGAGTTGCGCGAGATCGTGCGCGGCTCCGGTGAGTACAAACGCGCGAACGAAGGCGGCGAGATGATCAGCCTGCCGACGGGCGACGGGATGGCGCTGGTCTTTTTCCGCGATCCGGTCGCGCCCGTGCAATGCGCCGTCGAAATCGCCCGCGCGTTGAAAGGTCATCCTGAAATCAAATTGCGGATGGGCGTCCACAGCGGGCCGGTTTACCGCGTCGCCGACATCAACACCAGCCGCAATGTCGCCGGAGGCGGCATCAACCTGGCCCAGCGCGTGATGGATTGCGGCGACGCCGACCACATTCTGATTTCGCACACTGTCGCGGCCACGATCAAAGACATCGGCGATTGGACTGAATGGCTGCACGACCTGGGCCAGCACGAAGTCAAACACGGCGCCCAGGTTCACGTTTTCAATCTTTACAAGGACGATCTCGGCAATCCTCAACTGCCCACGAAGACGCTTACGCAAGCCCAGACCGGAACGGTTCCCGGCGCGCCGACGAAGATCGGCCCGACCAGCGACCTGCCGCACGACGAGACGGCATCGAAACCGGCGGCCATTCCCGGCAAGCTGATCGCGGCGACGGCGGCCGCCGTGATCGCCATCAGCGCGTTGATCTGATTTCTGTGGCTGAAGAATCCGACAATCCAGCCGGGCAGCCAGCAGGGACAACTGAGTTCGCCGGCGCCCGCTGCGCCGTCGAGGTTATTGAACTATTCGCTCAGAGTGCGGGCGAAAGGGCCGAACCAGGAGCCCGTGCAACTGGCCGGGGAGATCATCTTCTCGCCGGGTGATGAGCTTTGCCTCGTCTTCAACAGCCCGCAGGACGGCTATCTTTACGTTGTCAACGAAGGGCCGAACACGGTGAACGGGCTGCCGCAATACAATTTTCTCTTTCCCGATCCAAAGCTGGTCGGCGCCAATGCGCCGTCATTGAAAGCCAATCAACAACTCTTCATCCCTTCCGAACAACCGCCCTGGTTCCCCGTAGATCAAGAACAGGGCACGGAGAAGCACTGGCTGATCTGGTCATCGCATCCTGTCGCCGAGATGGAGGCCGTGAAAAAATGGCTCAACGAAAAAGACGGCGGCGAGATCAAAGACGCGAACGAAATCAGATCGGTGCAGCAGTTCCTCAATCAAAACTATCCGGCGGCTCGTCCCGTCGCCGAAAAAGACGAGAGCCAGACGCATATGAAAGGCGGCAAGGACGGCTTGCTGATTTACCCGGTGAAACTGGAACACCGCTAGCTTGGTTTGCGATTGGATTAGCAGGCCAATTTGCCAAATTGGCCTACCCGCTCAAACTGGTACATCGCTAACTCGGTTTGCGATTGGATTGGCAGGCCAATTTGCCAAATTGGTCTGCCCGCGCCGATACCATTCTTTTTCCACTCTTTGATTGACCCCTTGCGCCAAACCCCGTAAACTCCGCGCTGTCAGCCGCGCCGACGGACTCAATCCGACCAGCCCAACCAGGCGCGCTGGCCTTGCGCGGTGGAAATGATCGCGACGATGATAAACACTGGCTCGCCGCAATAATTCAAACCATTCATCCGCCGCTCTGCGCCGATTTTTCAGACCGTTTCTCTTCACAAGCCAGCGGCGCTGAACGGCGTATCTCAGTAGGTTGTCTTCAATCAAATCTCTCGCCAGCGCAGCCGGCTGTTCAGAGCCTGGGCGAGAAGGAAAGAAAAGGATTTCGATATGGGCGCCTCACACAAACTTACACAGCTACTTTTCACACTGCTGGCGCTGGTGACGCTGGCTTCAGTTTCCTGGGCGCAAGTTCCAGTGGTTCTTCCGACATTGGACAAAACCGCTTCGGCGACAGCGCTGGCCGGAAACAACATCACTTATACGGTTACGCTGACCAACGGGAATGTCGCATTGACTACTGTCACAGTGTCAGACCCGCTTCCAGCCAACACCAGATTCGTCTCAGCCGTCGCTCCATCAGGCTGGTCAATCTCGGTGCCTGCTGTCGGCGCCAACGGCACGGTCAATTTCAGCAAGGCGACCGTCGCCATCAGCGAGACTGCGACTTTCACGATTGTGGCCAGAGTATGTTCTGAGGTCGCGTGCGACACACAGATTTCAAACCAGGCTTCGCTTTCGGTCGTCAATCCACCGCTCAACATCAATTCTCCAACCAGAGTGACGACGGTTCAGGCCCAATCCGATCTTTCGATCAGCGGTTCTGTTTCGCCCTCGCCCGCGCTGGCCGGCAGCGACGTAACTTACACGCTGAATGTCACGAACAGCGGCCCGTCAAACAGCGTCAACACGACGGCTACGATCACGCTGCCGCCCGGCTTCACAGCGATCAGCGCATCGTCGTCGCTCGGCTCGTGCGGCGGCGTCGGCACGGGCAATATCAACTGCAATCTGGGGACGATTGGCGCGGCCAATCAATGCGCCACGAGTTTTCCGACCAGCGCGACAATTTCCATCGTCGCGCACGCGCCTGCTGTCACCCCGCCGGGTGTTTACGGCGCCAACGCGACTGCCAGCAGCGGGAACTGTCTGCCGGATCCCAACGGCGCATCCACGACCGTCAACCTGCCGGTTGATCAAACGCTGCCGGGGCCAGGCAATTTCTACAACGCCTCTTCGGAAATCAGCACGACGAAAGCGGGATCAATTCTTTTCTTCGCGTTTTACATTTCGGACGCCACCGATCCGAACAGCACCAACACGCGCATCAATATCACCAACACCAATCCGACGCGCGGCGTGGCGGTGCATCTCTTCTTCGTGGATGGCGCAAGCTGTTCGGTGGCCGACGCGTTCCTGTGTCTGACGGCGAACCAGACGAACGGCTTTCTGATGTCGGACGTTGATCCGGGAACGAGCGGCTACCTGGTGGCCATAGCCGTTGACGGTCCCGCCGGTCTCGCCGGAGGCAACAACACCGGCTGCCCGATCAGCTTCAACTACCTGATCGGCACAGCGAGCCTCAAGCTGGTCGCCTCGCCGAAACGCTTCGCCGAGCTTGAAGCTGAAAGCTGCGCGGCGGAATTCGGCAGCCCGCTTCCCGGTTGCGATCCGAATAGTCCGACCGCGACGTTGCCGTTCAATGGATTGTCCAACGGATACAATCGTCTGCCACGAGTCCTGGCCGCCAGCAACATTCCGGCCCGCGCCGATGGCAATGACACGATTCTGGTGATCACGCGCATCGGAGGAAATCTGGCGACCGGCGCAGCAACCATCGGTTCGCTCTTCGGCATCCTTTACGACGACGCTGAAAATCCGTTCAGCTTCACCATCAACTCCAGCGCGTGCCAGGTGCGAGGCTCGTTGTCGAACATTTTCCCGCGCACCACGCCGCGCTTCGAGACCGTCATTCCAGCGGGCCGTAGCGGATGGTTGAAGATCTGGGGCGCCAGCGACATCGGCATCATCGGCGCGACGCTCAACCGAAACGACAACAAGCAGACAGTGGCCAACGCCTTCGAGGGCGGCCACATGCTGCATAAACTGACGCTGACCAACACGGCCACCGTCACGATCCCGGTCTTCCCGCCGTCCTGCTGAGCATTGGCGGATGCAGGCGGCAGTGAAGTTTGACAACAAGGCAAAGGGAGACTTCAGAGTCTTCTTTTGCCTTTTATTTTTGAGCAATGTGGCTGCGGCTTGAACGCGGTATGCGATTCGGGCTGCCGCCACTGCCCCAAGGAGACATATGCTCCGCTCAATCTGCCTCTCATTACTCCTGGCGTCTTTGCCAATCGCCTCAGCGTCACAGCAACAACCATCCGTTCTCGAACCCGGCAAGCCGGTCGAAAGATCGCTTGCAAGCGGCGAAACGCACAGCTATCGCGTCACGCTCGGCGTGGGGCAATTTATGCGCGTTGTGGCCGATCAGCGCGGCGTGGATGTGGCTGTCAAAATCCTTTCGCCCGACGGCAAGCCGCTGGCGGAGGTCAACCTGAATCCCGACACCAAAGACAAAGAAGACGCCGTCTGGGTGGCCGAGAACGCGGGCGATTACCGGATCGAAATTTCCGCGCCGGAAAGAAATGCGCGTGGACGTTACCAATTGACGCTCGAAGCTCCGCGCGCCGCGACCGAGCAGGATCGCCAGCGGGTTTCGGCGCAGCAGAATTTTATGGAGGCCGAGGCGCTCTTCGATCCGTCGAAGCCGGCCGCGCTGCGACAGGCTCTAGGAAAATATTCCGCCGCGCTTCCCCATTGGCGCGCGGTTGGCGACCGGAGGATGGAATCGGTCACGATCCACAACCTCGGCGACATTCACCGGCGATTGAACGAACCCGCCAAAGCTATCGAGTACCTCTCGCAAGCGCTCCAACTCGACCGCGCCAACAACGACCGCGAATCGGAAGCCGCCACGCTCAATCAACTCGGCGTGGTTTACAGCGCTATCGGCGAAACACAAAAGGCGCTGGATCACCTCAATCAGTCGTTGACGTTAGTCCGCGAGTTGAAGGACCGAAAAGGCGAAGCCGCTACGCTCAACGCCATCGCCACAATTCACACTCAGACCGGCGAGAGCCGCAAAGCCATCGAGATTTACAATCAGGTTCTGCCCATTCGGCGAGAGACCAGAGACCGCGCGGGCGAAGCCGTCACGCTCAACGCCATCGGCGAAGCCTACCGCCGGCTGGGCGAGAAGCGGAAAGCGTTGAAGTATTTTCAGGACGCTCTGCCATTGCGTCGCGCGGTCAGAGACGCCAACGGAGAAGCCGTTACGCTCAACGGCATCGGCGTGGTCTATTCCGACCTGGGCGAAGCGCAAAAGGCCATCGAAGCTTACAACCAGGCGCTTCCGCTCAGGCGCGATGTCGCGTCGAGAGCGGTGACGCTCAACAATCTGGGCCGAGCTTACGACGTGCTTGGCGCGCAGCAGGAAGCGATCAACTATTACAACCAGGCGTTGCAGCTTGCGCGGTCGGCGTCGGCGCGGCGCACTGAAACGCAGATTCTCAACTTTATCGGCTTGTCGCATTGGGCCGCAGGCGATTACGCGCGCGCTCTCGAATCGTTCGATCAGGCGCTGCCGCTCAGCCGTGACGTCAAAGACCCTTCGCTCGAAGCCGCCATCCGGAACAACCTCGGTCTGGTTTACAGCGCGACGCGCGAATGGCGGAAAGCGATTGACGCTCTCAATCAGGCTCTGCCGCTGTTTCGCAAAATCGGCAACCGGCAGGGCGAGGCTTACGCGCTCAACAATCTGGGATTCGCTTACGAGGCGCTGGGCGATCTGGACAAGGCGAAAGAAAATCACGAGCAATCGCTCAAACTGACGCGCGACGTAAACGACCGGCTGCGCGAAGCGAAAGCGCGCTACGGCATCGCGCGCGTCGAAAGCCGCCGCAATCGTTTGAAACAGGCGCGCAATCAAATCGAACAGACAATCAAGATTGTCGAGTCGCTGCGCGGGAAGCTTTCAAGCCCCGATCTGCGCGCCTCGTACCGCGCCACGACGCAGCAGTATTACGATCTTTACATTGACGTGCTGATGCGAATGGGCAAGCGCGCGCCTCGCAGCAATCTGACCGCTGAAGCCTTGCAGGTCAGCGAACGCGCCCGCGCGCGCAGTCTGATCGAGTTGTTGACCGAAGCCGGCGCCGACATCCGCCAGGGCGTTGACGCTCAGCTTGTCGAGCGCGAGCGCGAGTTGCAGGAGCAAATCAACGACAAGGCCGCTGAGCAGATTCAATCGCTCGGCGATCAGAAGAAGGCCAATCAGGTTGCGGCGCTCGGACAGGAGATCGAACAACTGACCGCCGAATTGCGCGACACGCAATCGCGGATTCGCGCCGGCAGTCCGCGCTACGCCGCGATCACTCAGCCGCAGCCGCTGACCGCGCGCGAGATTCAACGGCAAATTCTCAATCCCTCGACGGCGCTGCTCGAATACTCGCTTGGCGAAGAGCGGAGCTATCTCTGGGTTGTCACGCCGACGTCGCTGCGCGGCTTCACGCTTCCGAAACGCGCGGAGATCGAATCAAAAGCCCGCCGGTATTACGAATTGATCACAGCGCGCAATCAGTTCGGCCCGAACGAATCGAGCCAGAGAAAGCAGACGCGCATCGCCAACGCCGACGCCGAAAGCCGTCAGGTGGCCGCCGATCTGAGCCGCGTACTGCTCGGCCCCATCGCCGCGCAGTTGGGCAATAAGCGGTTGATCGTCGTCGCTGACGGAGCTTTGCAATACGTGCCGTTCGCCGCGTTGCCGAAGCCGGGGACGGAACGACGGGGGGGCGGGGGAACGGGGGGACAAGGAGACAGGGAGACAAGGAGAATCCGCAATCCGCAATCCGCAATCCGCAATTTGATGGTCGCTCATCACGAGATTGTTAGTTTGCCGTCGGCTTCGACGCTGGCCGTGTTGCGGCGCGAGACGGCTGAGAGACCGGCTGCGGCAAAGACCGTCGCCGTCATCGCCGATCCGGTCTTTGAAGCCAAAGACGAAAGAGTGAAGACGGTTGAAATCAAGCCTGATAAGCCGGACGAAAAGAAGGCCGGGACGGCGACAACTGAACCTTCGCGCATCCTGCTGGTCAAATCGGCGAAAGACGCGGGCGCGATGGACGCTGAGTTCCGCATCCCGCGCCTGCCCAACACGCGCCGCGAAGCTGAAGCTATTCTGTCGCTCGATTCATCCGGCTCCGGCAAATCCACGTTCGACTTCGCGGCGACCCGCGCGGCGGCGACGAATGACGAACTCAGCCAATACCGCATCGTCCACATAGCCACGCACGGTTTTTTGAACAGCCTCAACCCTGAGCTTTCAGGATTGGTCTTTTCGCTGCTCGACGAAAAAGGCGCGCCACAGAACGGCTTCCTGCTCGCGCCCGAAATCTACAATCTGAAATTGCCCGCGACCGATCTGGTCGTGCTCAGCGCCTGCCAGACCGGTTTGGGCAAAGAAGTCAGAGGCGAAGGCGTCATAGGATTGACGCGAGGTTTTATGTACGCGGGCGCGCCGCGCGTCGTCGTCAGTTTGTGGAACGTCAACGACCGCGCGACCGCCGACCTGATGAAGGGTTTTTATCAGGGGATGTTGACCAAAAACCTGCGCCCGGCGGCGGCTCTGCGCGCGGCCCAGGTCGAGATGCTGAAACTAAAACAGTGGCAGGCGCCGTATTACTGGGCGGCGTTCGGATTGCAGGGCGAGTGGCGTTGAGGGTGTATAATTTCGCCGGAAAGGAGCGTGAAGCCATGTCGAACATCACGGTCGAAAACATTCTCAAACAGATCGAGGAACTGCCTTTCTTTGAGCAACGACAATTGAGCAATCTGCTCAACGATAAGTTAAGCAAGACGAAGAAGGAATCGCCGGGGAAGCTTCTGCCGTCAATCCCGATGCCGGATTACACGGATGCGCTGCAATGGCTGATTGATAACGCGCGCGAATACGCCGGCCAGTGGGTTGCGCTCGATGGCGCGCGGTTGATTGCGCACGGCCACGATCACCTGGAGGTTTACGCGGCGGCAACCGCTGATGGAGCCTACCTGCCGCTGATTGAATTGGTCGAGGACCCTGACGCTCCTCCATTTGCCGGATTCTAAATATGAAACAACTGGATTTCACCCAGGAATACCTCTACTCAGATGAAACCGATGGGATCAGCATTCCTACGCATCTCAGCTATAGGGGGAAAAGTATCGTCGTCAGCGCCAAGTTGGATACTGGCGCCGCGTGCTGCCTGTTTCGCGACGAACACGCCAAGGACCTCGGTGTGCCAGTCGAAGAGGGCGCATACACAATACTCGACACTCTCGGAGGCCCGCTGGAATCCTTTGGCCACGAAGTCACGATTCAAACCTGTGGCTTGACGTTTCAAAGCGTCGTCTATTTCGCCAAATATCCCAATCTGCGACGTAACCTGCTTGGCCGTCAGGGCTGGCTGCGAAAACTCCGGCTGGCTGTCATTGATTACGACAATCTGCTCTACCTGAACGCATACGACTCATAACAATCCCGATTCGGCGCCCGCGCCGCCCGGCAGAGATGACCAATAGGAGGAAACATGATCCGTCATTCCAAATCGAGCCGATCAGTTTTGTTTGCCGCCGCATGCGCGGCGATGTTTTGCTTGACCAGTCTTCCCTGCTCAGCCTTTGCTCAGGATCAGGACGACACTTCGCGCCGGTTCTGGCCGCCGAATTTCCGTCCGGCTGCGACGAAGACCGCTCCGGCTCCGAAAACCAGCCGGTACAAACGCACGACGCCCGCGCTGCCGAAGGATGATGTGTCGTCCGCTTCGATCCGCAACGCTGTGGTCGGCATCACCGTCTGGCGGTTGCGTCCGGCCAAAGACACCGATGACGCGCGCATCCTGGTGAAAAAAAGCGACAAGAGCTGGGCGCCGGAGCGAGTCGAAGCCTCCACGAAATTCAGCGAAGGCCAGACGCTGCGGCTGAGCATAGAAGTTCCGCGCACGGGCTATCTTTACGTCCTTGACCGCGAGCAGTACGCCGACGGGAGCTTCAGCGATCCTTACCTGATTTTCCCGCACGATCCCGCGAACGATGAAAACAAAGTCACCGCCGGGCGCGTCGTCGAAATCCCGAATCAATCGGACGAACAAGCCTACTTCGAGGTAAAGTCATTACGCGAGGGCGGCCAGTCGCCGCAAACGGCTGAAGTCCTGACCGTGATCGTGGCTCCGGCGCCACTGAAAGATTTGCCGAAACGCGCCGCAGGCGACGATCAACCGCTGCGGCTACCGAAGGCCACTGTCGAGATGTGGGAAAAAGAATGGACTGCGCAGGTTGAACAGTTGGAATTGGAAGATGGCGCGGGCAGGGCTTACACGAGAGCCGAGAAGACGGCGGGCGCCAATCCGGCAAAACGCCTGACGCAAGCCGATCCGCTGCCGCAAACTGTCTTTCGCGTCGCGGTCAAACCCGGCAAGCCGCTGATGGTGAAGTTGCCGCTTGGAATCGGGCAGTGAAGATGAATCAGACTGTCACAACATCAGGCAAGGCTGGCGGCGCGCGGTGGGCGCGGTGGCTGACACGTTGGCAGCCCGAATGCGCAACGATGAGTTTGCGCGATGGCCTGTTGGCGAGCGTCGCGCTGGTGTTGGGCATCGTTGCGCTGGGTCTGAGCTTTTCCGCTTTGCTTTATGTCATTTACGCTTCGACGGGCAATCCGATTCGCTGGGGGCAGGCGCTCAGTTTGGGATTGTCGCAATGGTGGGCGTGGACTCTGCTGTATTCGCTGCTGTTCCGGATTACGCGCCGGAAGCCGCTGACGCCGCAGCACTGGAGGCGCGGCGCGATCTTTTATTTCGCCGTGGCCGTGGCCGTGACGTTGCTCAAGCTGGGGATTGACATTGTTTGGTTGCGGATGATCGGCAATGCGCATTTTTTTGCGCGGCTGCCGGCGTCTTCGTTGCTGGCGGTCGCGGTCTATTTCAACTTTATCACCTGTTGCGCGCTCATCGGCGTGGGCCACGCGCTCAACTTTTATCGCCTTCTGCGTGAACGTGAATTGCAGGCGGCGCAGCTCGCCACGCAACTCACGCAAGCCCAACTCGCGGCCTTGCGGATGCAACTGCAACCGCATTTTCTCTTCAATACGCTGCACACGATTGCGATGCTCAACCTGACGGATGCGAAAGCCGCGAACCGTATGCTGACGCGTTTGAGCGATCTGTTGCGGTTGACGCTCGACGGCTCCGGCGCGCAGGAAGTCGCGCTGCGGCAGGAACTCGACTGGCTGCGATGTTACCTGGAAATCGAGCAGATTCGTTTTCAGGATCGGTTGACGGTGCGATTTGACGTAGACCCGGCTTCGCTCGATGCGGCGGCGCCGAATCTGTTGCTGCAACCGATTGTCGAGAATGCGCTGCGCCACGGCGTCGCCAAACAGGAAGCCGACGCGCGGATCGAAATCCACGCCGCTCGTCAAAACGGCTCGTTGTTGCTGCGTGTGCGCGACAACGGGCAGGGCTTGACGAATGACCTGGAAGCCAAACCGGGTATCGGCTTGAACAACACGCGCGCGCGGCTGGCGCAGTTGTACGGCGAGGCGCAGCGGTTGGAATTGCGCAACGCCGAAGGCGGCGGCGTGGAGGTTGCAATCACTATTCCCTTTCGCGCCATCGAGGGCGCGTCATGACACAACCCATTCGCGTCTTGATCGTGGATGACGAACCGATTGCTCGCGCGGGTTTACGCCAATTGCTCGCGGCGCACGCCGACTTCGCCGTCGTCGGCGAATGCCGCAACGGGCGCGAAGCCATTCAATCGCTCAACGAACAAGCCGTTGATCTGGTCTTCCTCGACGTGCAGATGCCGAAACTCAACGGCTTTGACGTCATCACCGCCATCGGCGCGGACGCGATGCCCGCAGTGGTTTTCGTGACGGCTTACGATCAATACGCGATTCGGGCTTTTGAGGTAAACGCGGCGGATTATCTGCTCAAACCGTTTGACGAAGAACGTTTCGAGAAAACACTGGCGCGCGTCAGAAAGCATTTTCAGCGCGGCGGGGCGCCGGCTCTCAATGAACAGTTGGCGGCGCTGCTGGCGCATTTGGGTAAAGCGGACGCCGCGCCGCAACGCCTCGTCGTCAAATCCGCCGGGCGCATTCAGTTCGTCAACGTAGCCGAAGTGGATTGGGTCGAAGCCGCCGGCAATTACGTCACGCTGCACGCAGGCGGCGCGAAGTACCTGTTGCGCGAGACGATGGACGCGCTGGCGGCGCGGTTGCCCGCCACGCAATTCTTCCGCATCCGCCGCTCGGTGATTGTCAACGCCGAACGCATCCGCGAAATGCAGCCGCTCTTCAAAGGCGAATATCTCATCCGGCTCAAAGACGGCGTCGAACTCACTTCCAGTCGCCGTTACCGCGAACAACTCGATGCGCTGTTGGGTCATACGCGATGAAGGCGCGATGAAGGCGCGATGAAGTCGCGATGAAGCCGGGTTGAAACCGCGCTTCGTCTGTCACGCTCTTCGTCCCGCCTGTCATGCAGCCGGCCCCGCCTGACACAAATTCGTAGCCGCAAAACCGCGCCGCCCCTTTAATGACGCGCGTGGCAAATCAACAACGAACGACAACAGGGAGAAACTTTATGAACAAACAATGGCCATGCGTTTTGTGGCTGGCGCTGCTGCTGTTTTCATCTGGCGCGCAAACTCCGCCGAATGCCGCGGGGCGCTGGACTGGCGGCATCGAACTGAGCGGCGTCAAACTTGGCTTCTCGGTTGACCTCGCGCAAAAAGGCGCGGGCCAATGGGCGGGAACCATCAGCATTCCGGCGCAAGGAATGCAGGCTCAGGCGCTCAGCAACGTAACGGTGAAAGATGGTCAGGTGGCGTTTGCGCTGCCCGATGTGCCCGGCAATCCGACGTTCACCGGCCGGCTCTCCGCCGACGGACAAACACTCAACGGCGAGTTAACGCAAAGCGGCAAAACCTTTCCCTTCCGGCTTGCGCGAGCGAGCGAGAACGCGCCTGATCGTTATGGCGCGACGCCTGCGCAAGGCGAACCAGGCAAAGGTTTCAGCGGCTCCTGGCAAGGAACGCTTGACGCGGGAGCGATGAGGCTGCGGCTGATTTTCAGAGTCACGCAACCGGCGGAAGACCGCGTCATCGTGTCGCTCGACAGTCCCGATCAAAGCGTCACTGAGATGAAAGCGGGCAGCGCAACCAGCAAAGAAAATTCGTTGCGCTGCGAATGGAAACGTATCGGCGCGAAATTCGCGGGCGCGCTCAATCAGAACGGCTCTGAAATCATCGGCGAGTTCGAGCAAAACGGAATGACATTCCCGCTCACGCTGAAACGATTGGCCGCCGACAAAACAAAACCTTAATCGAGGAGCAACTCATCATGCCGAAAATTCAAATTCACTTTTGCCCGCTCTGACCGAACCGGAAAACAATGGCAGCCCGGGTGGCTGCGCAATTGCGGGAAGAAACACACCTCGAAGTGGAAACCGTCAGCGGCGGCTTCCGCGAATTCGCCGTTTCCATTGACGGGCGCAAAGCCGTCAGGGAAAGCCGATGGCGCACGCCGAATCCTGAACGTGTCATCGCGCAGGCGCTGACGCTGCTGAACGAGGGTTGATGCGGTTGAATTGCGCGGGCAAGCGCCACAACCGCCAACTAACGGAACCATCATTCGATCATCAATCTTCCACTTTGCCACGATCTTGCCGGCCGCCGCGATGACGCCGGCAAGTTCGTGGCCGGGCGCGTGCGGAGAATGAATATCGGCGTCAGCCTTGCTTCACTTCAGCGACCGACCAGGCGCTGTAGATTTTCCGGATAGCGCGCGCCCTGCACGGTGATCTGTGAAGAGGCGTCGTCAATTTCGCGGAGATCATCAGGCGTCAGTTCCACTTCGACCGCGCCAATGTTCTCTTTCAGCCGATGTAACTTCGTGGTGCCCGGAATCGGCGCGATCCACGGCTTCCGGGCCAGCGTCCAGGCCAGCGCGATTTGCGCAGGCGTCGCATTCTTTCGCGCTGCGATCTTTTCAATTAAATCCACCACGGCCTGATTCGCTTTCCGATTCTCCGGCGTAAAGCGCGGGACAATGTTGCGGAAGTCGGAACTGTCGAACGTCGTGTTTTCGTCAATCTTTCCCGTCAGGAAACCTTTTCCCAGCGGGCTGAAGGGAACGAAGCCGATGCCGAGTTCTTCAAGCGTCGGCAAGATTTCCGTTTCCGGTTCGCGCCACCACAGCGAGTATTCGCTCTGGAGCGCCGTCACGGGCTGAACGGCGTGTGCGCGGCGGATGGTTTGCGCGCCTGCTTCGGAAAGGCCGAAGTGCTTGACCTTGCCTTCCTGGATCAGGTCTTTCACAGCCCCTGCCACGTCTTCAATCGGCACGTTCAGGTCAACGCGATGTTGATAAAACAGATCAATCACATCCGTCTTGAGCCGTCTGAGCGAAGCTTCCGCCACTGCTTTGATGTGTCTCGGACGGCTATCCAACTCGCTCCATCGCCCGCTGCCGTCGGCAGCAGGTTTGAATCCAAATTTCGTAGCGATGACGACTTGCTCGCGCAAGGGCGCGAGGGCTTCGCCGACGAGTTCTTCATTTGTAAATGGGCCGTAAACCTCAGCGGTGTCGAAGAAGGTGACGCCGTTTTCGACGGCGGCGCGAATCACCGCAATCCCTTCCTGCCGATCAATCGCCGGGCCGAGGCCAAAGCTCATTCCCATGCAGCCGAGACCGAGGGCAGAGACTTCCAGGTTGCTATTTCCAAGTTTGCGCTTCTGCATTGTTCCTCCTGTGTCTTGTTGTTTGAGCCGGATTCTAGAGGCTCCGGAGTAGAGAGCGGTAAAAGGATACAAAGCTACAAACAAGAGATTGTCGAGCGAATTGCGCGAGCCATCCCTGAAGACGGACGGCGTTACGCCTTTGTTTTCTTATCTTGGTTTGATTTCCCGCCCATTCACCGCGGGAGCGGCGGCCACAGCTTCTTTCAATTTCGCGATGACTTCCTGAGCGAGACTGTCGTAGTCGGCTTTGATCGTGAAGCCTGCGGCGTTGGCGTGTCCGCCTCCGCCGAAAGATTCGGCGACGCGGGCGACGTTGACGCGGTTCTTCGAGCGCAGGCTGATGCGGTAGGTCGAACTGGAGAGTTCGCGGAAGAACGCCACGGCTTCGACATCGCCGACAGTGAGGGGGTAGTTAATGATGCCGTCGGAATCGTCTTCGCTGGCGCCGCTTTGTTCAAGCGCCTCTTTGGTCATCGTGATCCAGGCGATGCGGCCCGATTCATCGCGATGCAAGGTCGAGAGCACTGCGCCTGCCAGCAGGACTTTGGCGTAAGGGTAATTGTAGAAGATCGCTTGCGAGAGTTTGGCCGGTTGCGCGCCGTGGCGAACAAGTTCGCTGGCGATTTTGAAAGTGCGCTCGGTGGTGTTCGAGAAATGGAACGATCCGGTGTCGGTGAGCAGCGCGGCGTAAACGCAACTGGCGATTTCGGGAGTGATCTTCGAGCCGATGGCTTTGGCCAGGTTGTAGATCATTTCGCCGACAGCGGCGGCGGTCGAATCAATCCAGTTGAGGTCGCCGAAGAGTTCGGTCGTCGAGTGATGATCAATGTTGACGACGAACTGATCTTTGAGGCTCAGCAAGCCGGGCCGCGTCACGTCGCTGCATTCGATGACGAAAACCGCGTCGTATTCCCGGTCAATGTCTCTGACCACGCGGACTTCATCGGCGCCGGGCAACCGGCAGTAAGCGTGAGGCACGTGATCGCACATAATCACTTCAGCCTCTTTTTTCAGCCCGCGCAGAATCCAACACAAGGCGAGCGACGATCCGAGGCTGTCGCCGTCAGGTCTGATGTGCGAAGTGACGGCGAAGCGTTGGTGTTTTTCGATCAGTTCAATAACCTGACCTAGCATATGTTTTACTCGATGCTGAAAGCTGAGCGTGGGCGCAGCTTTTAAGGCGCATATCTTTACGTGATCTGATCTCAGGGTTCTGTGGTTTCTTGAGCCTCATTCCTGATTTCATCGAGCAGCCGCATCATCTTGTCGCCGTGCTCGATCGAATCGTCGTAAGCGAAGCTCAGTTCCGGCGTGTGGCGCAACCTGATGCGCGCCCCAATAAGGCGGCGAATGTAGCCTGTGGCGCGAACCAAAGCTTCGAAAGTCTCCTGCTTTTCCTGGGGGGAACCTAAGACGCTGACGAGGACGCGCGCGCGGCGCAGATCGGGAGTTACTTCAACTTCGGTCACCGTAGCGAAACCAACGCGCGGGTCTTTGACTTCTTGAGCGATGATCGCGCTGATCTCGTTCTTCAACTCCTCGGCCAATCTGTGAGAACGGTACGACATAAATTGGTGGTTGGTGGTTGGTGGTTGGTGGTTGGTGGTTGACAAGGATTCTTTACCAACCACCAACCACCAATCACCAGCAACTATAATTGCGTCGGCGCGACTTTCTCGGTGATGAACGCTTCGATCACGTCGCCGACTTTGTAATCGTTGAAGCGCTCGACCGTGATACCGCATTCGTACCCCTGCTGCACTTCGCTGACGTCTTCCTTGAAGCGGCGCAGGCTGCCGATGTGACTTTCAAAAATGACCACGTTGTCGCGGATCAATCGCGCGTGGGCGGTGCGTTTGATCGAACCGCTCGTCACCATGCAACCGGCGACGGAGCCGACCTTCGGCACGCGGATGATGTCGCGGATTTCGGCCTTGCCGATGACGGTTTCTTTGGTCGTGGCCTCCATCAATCCGAGCATCGCGTTGCGAATCTCTTCCTCGACCTTGTAAATGATCGAATGCAGCCGGATGTCAACGTCTTCCTGTTTGGCCGCGTCGTCTGCGCGCGCTTCGGGCCGCACGTTGAACCCGATGATCACCGTCGCGGCGCCGGTTTCAGTGGCGTTCGACGCGCTGGCCAGCAGCACGTCGTCGTAAGTGATCGCGCCGACGCCCGCGCGGATGATCCGGACTTTGACTTTTTCGGTCGAGAGTTTAATCAGCGTGTCTTTGAGCACTTCGACCGACCCCTGCACGTCGGCTTTCAGAATGACCAGCAGTTCCTTGACCTCGCCTGTCTCCATCTGAATCGCAAGCTGGTCGAGACCTCGCGCGGCGGTGCGGGCCAGCGCCATCGCGCGCGCCTTCGATTGGCGGAATTGCCCGATCTGTTGCGCCTTGGCGATGTCGTCAACAACCTGGAACTGATCGCCAGCCGCCGGCACGCCTTCCAGTCCGAGCACTTCGACCGGGGTCGCCGGAGGAGTCTCCTGCACGCGCTGCCCGTGATCATCCATCAACGCGCGAACCTTGCCGAAGAAATTGCCGACGATGAACGGATCGCCGACGCGCAACGTGCCATTCTGAACCAGCACCGTCGCGACTGCGCCGCGGCCGCGATCAAGTTTCGCTTCGAGCACTGTGCCCGTCGCTTTGCGCTTCGGGTTGGCCTTAAGATCGAGGATGTCCGCCGTCAGCAGAACCATTTCGAGCAGCCCGTCAATGTTCTTCTTCATCTTCGCGGAAACTTCGACCATGGTCGTGTCGCCGCTCCATCCGTCCCAGAGCAAGCCGCGATCAGCCAATTCTTTCTTGACACGGTCGGGATTGGCGTCTGGCTTGTCAATTTTGTTGATCGCTACGACTATCGGAACGCCAGCGGCTTTCGCGTGATCAATCGCTTCGACCGTCTGCGGCATCACGCCGTCGTCGGCGGCGACGACCAGCACGACAATGTCCGTGACGCGAGCGCCGCGCGCGCGCATCATCGTGAACGCTTCGTGGCCCGGCGT
>WBZO01000921.1_pt1 | contig 52647 bp, 43 predicted proteins | sample 5204261 | NCBI WGS metagenome assembly WBZO01 (sample SAMN12412400, study PRJNA552823) | activated sludge metagenome | isolation source: activated sludge from anammox sidestream of wastewater treatment plant... | place: USA: North Carolina | collected 2017-09
CTCATAACTTGGTGCCCTTGCGTTCCAGACGCCAGCTGAGGGTCAGCTCCAGGTCGCGCTCACGCGCGATGCGGGCCTTCAACTCTTCCAGCTCGGCCACGGCTGCGGCACCGCTCAGGTGCAGTGCCTGCTTCTCTTCCACCAGCTCCGGCCTGTTGAAGCCCGGCGCCGGCGGCAACACCCGCGGCAGAGGCGTGGGTGTCGTCGTTCCGCCTTGCGGGGTCGGTGTGGGTGCAGGCGGCGGCACGGGTGCCGGTGCGGCCGCGGCGAGCAACTGCATGGCATCCCGTTCGAGTTCTGCCAGCCGCGACTTGAGCGGGACGACGTGCTCGTCTGCAGTGAGCAGCTCGACGAGTCGGGTCATGATCCCCGCAGCGGCGTCACGCCGATGGTCCTTGAGATCTCGAACCACGTCGAACAGCTGCCAACTGCCGTTCGTAAGGGCGTCGGCGCAGGCCTGCGCCTGGCCCAGCGTACGGCTCACCGCGGCCTCCGAGGTGCTCAAGGTGGCAGCAGCCAGTGACGACACCACATCGCCTTCTGCGTCCTGGGTGAGTGTCGCCAGCAACGCCTGCGCAGACTCCGCCGATTGCTGGCGTGCACCCCCAGTGCCGGCACCGTAGCGGCTGGCGCGATCGCGCAGTTGCGCAACCAGCCTGCCCACGGCCTCGCGCTTGCCGCCCGCGGCCTGCTTCACCTCATCGACCAGGCGGCCCACGTTGGCGGCATTCAACGTCTGCGCCAATGTCAGCCCGAAGAGGCTTGAAGCGCGCCGCAATGCCGTCTCCCAGTCGGCCGCGTCGGGCAGAGCCTGTTCCTTCAGCTCGAGCTCATCCGGCAGGCTGTCGATCGTGGGCTCGACCGGACCACCGCGCAGCGTGAAGCGGCGGTTGGTCAATGCGGCGTAGGCCAGGATGATCAGGTTCTGCAGTTCGGTCGGCAGACCCATCGGCGTCGGCGTATCGATCCAATCACGCAGCTTCTTCACTGTGATCGGCCCGCCACCGTCGCGCGCGTGGCTCTGCGCGAACCGCGACTGCCAGTGCGGCTCGATCAGCAGGTGGGTTTCGCCCATCTGGCCGAGCTGGCAGGGGTTCACGACGGCGCGGATCAGCTTGCGCGTCGAGGCGTCCTGCACGAAGCCCCGCTGACCGGGCGATTCGATGGCTTTCTGCACCTCGGGCCAGACTTTCCTGATGACGCTGGCCTTGATCTCGGTGTCGAACTCGGGGTGCGCCGGATACTGGTGGGCGAACAGCTGGCCCAGCAGGCTATCGAACGCACTGCGGAAGTCGGCGCCCACGGGAGGGCGCGGCGACAGCGTCGGGTCCAGCGACTGGAACTGCTGGTCCGCGGTGAGCGGGTTGCTCACCGCATCGCGCGGCTCGGTGCTGATGCCGTAGGCCACCTCCAGCTGCGACCGTAGCTTGATTCGCAGCTGGTCGAGCTGGTTGCGGGCCAGCGCCTTGGCCTGCACCCGGTCGACGAACGACAGGTGCGCCGCGTAGTTGTCGAAGCGCTCGCCCTGCAGGATGTAGTCGAGCACGACGAGGCGCCCGAGGTCGGCGAGCGCCTTGTTGCTCAGGAAAGAGGGCAGCCACACGAGCGTCCGGGTATCACCGCCGCGGTACTGCCCGAGACGCGCGATGTCATCCTTCGGTCCGTAGTTCGCGTCGTCGAATGGAAAATCCAGCACGACCGTCCAGGCGCCCGAGCGCCCGCGCAGCCGGTCGTCGGTCATCTCGCGGACGTTCTCGTACAGCACCTCCACTTCGCGACGCGTGCCGCGCCAGAGGAACTCGTAGGTCGTGAACAAGCCGCCCGCGTCCGTGATGCCCAGCTGTTCGAACAACGTCTCGCGGATCTTCTTGCGGCGGTTGCCGGCGTTGTCGGTGGCCTCGGCCGCACGCAGGATGGGTTCGATGTCGACGCCGGTGACCTGGATCGAGATCACCGGGTTCTGGTCTTCGGTGATCTTGATCTCGCCGATCTCGCTCGCCCAGTCGCGGCACTTGCGCAGCACGTCCTGCGCCTCGCGCCCCGGGATCGGCGAGCGGAAAGTGCCGTGGTTCAGTGCTGCGAGGCGCTGCGCGGTCAGGCCCTTGAGCGACTCCACTTCGGGCACCAGTGCCCCGAGGAGCAGCGTCTTGAGCAGGCGCGCGTCGTTGCGCAGGTTGCGCGCCGCGGTCGCGTCGGCCTGGCCGAGTCTGACGGCCTCCCACGTGACGCCGTGCTGGCGTTCCAGCATCGGCAGCAGGCGCTGGCTGTACAGGCGCCTCGCGTTGTCGAAGTGCAGACGCATGCCTTCCGAGAACGGCTCGTCACCCTCGGCGATGGCGTCATACAGGTCGCCAACGGGGATGAGCTGCCCGAGTTCGAGGTCGGCGCGGCGGTCCACCAGCAACTGCAGCATCAGCTTGAGTGCGGTGCGCTCGCGCTGCAGCGCCGCCGAGACCGCGATCAGCGTCTGCACGAGGGCGGGGCTGAACGGATAGACCTTGCGGAACATCTCCCGGTCGGCCGTGGTGGTGAGCAAGGTGTCGAGCACGTCCTTGCGCATTTTCAGCAGCTCGTCGAACGTTGCCCGCAGCGTCTGGCGCGCCGCCTCGTCCACGGGGCGCAGCACGCGCTTCTCGGCGATCGCGGGCAGGTTTCGGTCTTCGAGCGTGATGCGGTGGAAGCGGGCTTCCCAGTGCTTCAGCACGTCGCTGAACTGCAACTGCACCGAACCGGCGAGGTTCTCGCCCACCAGGTCGCGCAGATCGCGCTGTCGCGCGACGAAGCTGATGAGCGGCACCGGGCGTTCGGCATTGGTGGCCTCCACCAGCTTCACGAGCTTCGTGCCCTCGCGGCTGACGAAATTGACGTCGGCCGCGTGGCTCGCGAGCCAGAGCACGAGTTCGTCGAGGAACAGGATGACCGCGTCGTAGCCGAGCGAGTGCGCGTGGCGACTCATGATGGCAAGGCCATCGTCGAGCGAAACGTACGATTCGCCGCTGCCCGCCAGGCTGCGGTAGGCCGAGAAAAACTGCGTGATCAGGTCGCCGACGAGCCGGGAGCGCTCCTCGCCGTGCGGCGGCTCGAGCATGGCCGCCTCGAAACTGACGGCATCCCAGCCGCTGTCGAGATCACCCCAGCCGCCACCACCACCCGTTCCCTTGTTCAACTGCGCGAAGAACGCCTCGTCGCCCATGCGCGCGCGCAGTTCGCGCGCATCCCTGAACAGGCCCTCGGCCAGATAGAAGCCGGGTACCGGCGCGTCGGGGTGCATCCTGCGCACGTGCTCGGCGTACTGGCCGAGGATGGCGGACTCCATGTCCCGCGCCCCGATCATGTGATAGGGCACGAGCAGGAACTTGCGACCCTCGGTCCAGCCGTGGCGCGCGACCACGTCCGCCAGTTCCGGAATGGATCGCGCCTGGGTGTTGCCGGCCAAGAGCAGGTTGAGCACCGCCATGAAATGGCTCTTGCCCGAGCCGAAGCTGCCGTGCAGATAGGCCGCCTTGCTGGCGCCGGTCTGCACCGCCTGCTGGATGAAACCCAGGGCATTGGCGAACGCATCGACGAGCTGCGGCGTGACGACATACTCGCGCAGCGTCTGCTCCGGTTCGGTGACACCCCTGGACAGCTGCAGGACGAAGTCGCCCTGGTGCACGCGCTCGGGAATGGCGATCAACTCGCGGATCAATGGCATGTCGGTCCTCGTCAGTTGCGGGCGTCGCCGTTGCGCCGGAAGCAGCCGGTCACGATCGCCTCGATGCGCCCGATCTGCTGCGGCGTCAGCGACAGCAATTCCGGAGCGTTGCGACGCCGTTCAGGCATGCGCCCGTCGTTCTGGCGCACCCACTGGATCAGCAGATTGATCGTACGGTTCGGCAGGTCGAACTCCCGGTCGATCTGCTCGTAGGCGCGGTCATAGGCCTGCAGGAACGTCGTCTCGTCGACCAGCGATTGCTCCAGCGCTTGCTCGGCGCATCGGGTCACGAAGGCGGCAGCGGCCTCGCCGTTCCAGTGGGCATAAACGAGAGGTGAGGAGCGGAAGTCGAACCGGAACTCGTTGTCGGCGATCCAGGTGACGTCCCAGAGCTGCCGGGCCGGCCGGCTGAAGGCCTCGAGCGCGGCGAGATAGTCGGCCTCGTGGCGCTTCATCGCCACCGACAGCGGCAGGATGGCCGGGTTTCCATCCACCGCGGGCAGTGCACCCTGAAAGGAGAGGCTGTGATGTGCCAGCAGGCGCGAGAGGCGCCCGTTGCCGTCCATGAAGGGGTGGACGAACACGAAGCCGAAGCTCACCAGTGCGGCTTTGACGAGCGGCGGCACGGTGCCTTCGCGCGCATTGGCCATGCGCATCAGCCCGTCCATCAACGGGAGGACGTCCGCGGGCGTCGGCGGTACATAGCGCACCGCCAGTGCGCCACGGCCGCCGCGCTGCAACCAGTTCTGTTGATGGCGAAAGGCGTGTTCGTGCCGGATGGCGTTCGTGATCGCGAGATTCTGGAGATCGACCAGGTAGCCCTGAGACAGCGGGCGCTGCTCGCGCAGTTGCGCCATCGCCTGCAGGAACGCGCGTTCCTTGTCCGGTGTCGGCGTTTCGTTTTCGATCGCGTACGAGTCGCGCGTCTCGCTCAGGTACGCCCAGTTCATCACGCGATCGAGTACGCCGAGGTTCCGGGGGTCACCCGCCCAGCTGCGCAGCCGCTCGAGCACCGCTGCGCCGCGCCGCTCGAGCTCCGCGCTGCGTCTCACCACGGGGCAGAATTCATACGGCCCGATACCGTTGAAGTTGACCCGGTACTTGCGGCTGCGCTCCCACTGCGGGCCGGTATAGCAAGTGCCGGGCTCGAAGAAGTCGATGTAGTTGCCGCCGGTGGAGTCCCAGGGCAGCGGCAGCGCCCGCCCATTGGCCTTCTCCCAGATGAACGCGGCGCGACGCAGGTAGGCGCCCTGGCGTTGGGCTGTCAGCGCCCGCGCGAGCTCCTCGGCCGGCACCTGCTTCAGCGCCTCGTGCAGAATGGCGAGCTGGGTCTCTTCGTGCTTGAGCGCAAACAGCACATGGTCGAGCAGCGGGGCACCCGCGGCCGGCGCGACGTGCCTTGGTATGGCCAGCAATTGCGGCATGCGCTCGACGCGGGTGACGGGCCGCACCTGGGCGGGTCGCTGCAGCGGCGGCATGCGCACGGGCAGCTGCGACAGCAGATATTCGTAGCCAATCACCAGCCGCTCCGATTTTCCGTACGGACCCCGGGTTTTCTCATAAAGGGCGATCTTGACCCGTGATTTTTCATATCGAACCTGCCCTCAGGTCCCCGGCCGTCGCCCGCGCCGCGCCGGCGATGCCGCAGGCTTCCATGCGCGCAGGTCGTCCAACGTGAATCCCAGCGCCCGCGCCTCGTCGCTGACGAAACCCCGGTAATAGGCGCCCATGCGCTCGCCATAGGCAGGGTCCATGTCGTTGTGCCACTGCTCCAGCCAGGGCACGAGTTCCAGCAGACCGGCCAGCAGGGGCTGCAAGCGCGCGGGTTCCCAGCCCTCTTTCTCCTTCATGTCGAGGTAATAGGCGGCCAGCGCCGTGGCCTGCTGCAGATGGTTCCAGCCGGCCCAGGCGATCGGCAGGCTCGCGTCGGCGCCGCGTTCGCAGCCGGGGTAGCTGATCCAGCGCTCCTTGGGCACGTCGAGGCCTCCGCGCAGGCGCCAGTAGTCGGCCTTCACGAAGTCCTTGCTCTGGTACCTGGGCGGCACCGGAATCTTGCCGACCTTCTCGCCGGCGTCTTCACGTCGCTGAAGCGCCCACGTGTCTTCCCACTGGGCGCGCTTGCGCAGGCCGGTGTCGGTGTAGCGGAGCACGGGAAGGAAGGGCACCGATTCACCCGTGACCAACTCGGCAACGACCTGCATCAGGTCGAAATTGGAGTGACCGGCGTACAGCTCGGCGATCTGCATGAACCCGGCGTCGGCACGTACTGCGTCGGCGAGGCGATTGACGGTTGTGAGCTGGGGCGGGCGATCGGCATCGGCGCGCCACAGATTCGGCGCTTCGAGCCGATCGAGGAGCCAGTCGCGCAGCGCGGCGCGCTCGAGGGTTTCCCAGCTCGGCGCATTCCAGCGTCGCTTGTATTCGGGCCGTTCGATCAGGCCGATGTTGCGATCGCGTTCGATCAGATCGATGCGACGCTGGACAGTCTGCCGGTACTCCTCGGGCCATCGCGACGGAATTTCGGTGATCGGTGTCGAGCCGTGGCGATCGAACCATGTCGTCGTTTCGCGGCCGGCCGCGATGCGGCGGGCCAGCACGATCTCGAATGCGCGCTCGCCCAACTCGACTTCCGGCGGCTCGCCGGCGCAGCGATATTCGCGAGAGCCGGTGGGGAACAGGCCGTAGAGACCGTAGCAGGCCCAATCGAGTTCTTCCTGCCAGGCGATCGCCCGGCGCCGAAGCGCAGCGCTGCAATCGGCCATCGCATCGAGCGATTGTCGGGTCGGCAGCGGCTGAGGGTCTGCGCCCCCGATCCGCAGCAGCGCGGCGGGCAGACAGGAGTCGATCTCGCGAGCCAGGGTATCGAGGCTGCGCGCCAGTTCCGTCGGGGGCTGCGATGGCAGGGGGAACTGGGCGACGTTGCTGGCATTGAAGGCGTAGCGTTCGTCCCAAAGCGTTTTGCGAACCCGGGCACCCTCTCCACCAACGGTGTCGCCGCCTTTCGGAAAGCACACCTGCTTCAACCAGAAGCACGCCACCGACGAGTTCAGCAGCCCGAGCAGCCCCAGGTGCTCGTCCTCGCTGCTGCCCGCGGGCAGCTTGATCACCGGCGCTGTTCGGTTGAAGACCTTGCCGCCGCGGTCGAGGACGAAGTGGTTGTGGGTGGCGACTTCGGCGAAGGTGATGGTCGACAGAGTCGAAGTTCGGCGAAGAGTCACCTGATGCCATTCCCACCAAGGGCGTCCTTCCTCGAAGTACGTCAGTTTGGAGAAGGTCGTTCGTGACCCAAGGAACGTTCGATATCCCCAGAGCCAACGACCAAGCCCTGGCAGGCGACCAATGTCCACCAATTGCTCGCCCGCATAAGGAAACACCGCCGCATCGCCAGGCGCCGCCGCCCAGTCTCGCAGTTCGTCCCCGGAGACTACGGGGCGCACGATCTGATTCTCCGTACCCAGCCGCTTGAAGCTCCGAGGGTCTGCGAGCAACACCTCGTCAGCAGCTGAAATACCGAAGACACCAATCTCCCGAATCGCTTGGGCGAGCCGAGAGCCCGATTGCTCGATGAGTTCCTTCAGGTTCGCTGCGCCACCCCCGCCAATGCTCCACGGATGCTTTGCAAACGTTGCCCGCGGCGTGTCGCCCACGCTGACGAACTCACTCTCTGAGCCTGATCGGTCCAACTGCCCGACGATGGCAGACCACACGAGACCCTGCGCCGGGTTGTCCGGTGTGCTCGGTTCGCCCTTGATGCCCATCACCGTGCGTACCGCGTCATCCACCGGCGCACGGTGGCGGCCGAAGAGGATGACGGTGGGCGTGCCGTGGCCGGGGATGTAGGCGCCGGAGGTGTCGATGACGTGTGTGAGGTCCAGCCGGGGCAGCACCTTCTCGATCAGCCTGGCGCCGAACTCGCGCTTCATGAAGCTGTTGGCGGTGATGAGGCCGACGTAGCCGGCGGGCTGCCCATTGCCGGTGAGCGCCAGCTCGAAGAACCGCTCGGTGAACGGCGCGCCGAGCGAGTATTTCATGTGGCAGCTCGCGTAGCGCTGCCGGTATGCCGCATTCAGCGCCGCGTCCTTCACGGTGATGTAGGGCGGGTTGCCGACGACCGCGTGGTACTGCCGCCCGAGGATGCGCTGCACTTCCGCCAGATCCTCGCTCGCGTAGGCGTGTGCGAGCCCGGTGCCCGCGTAGTGCCTGGCGTCCTCGAACATGCCTTCGGTGGCCGTCAAGCCGAAGCGCCGGCCGTGCAGCAGGCTGTCGCCGATGGCGACGTTCAGCCTGAAATCGGGTGCTTCGCTCAGGCGACGGACACCGCTGACTTCGAGCGCCGCCAGCAGCAGGCGGAAGCGCGAAATCGCGACGGCAAAGGGATTGAGATCCACGCCCGCGACAGCGTCGAGCGCGCGCTGCGCGATGTCGCGCGGATTGCGCGCCGGTTCGTGGCGGCGCCACTCGGCGACCAGTCGCTGAAAGCCGCCGAGCAGGAAGTGGCCGGAACCGCAGGTGGGGTCGATCATCCGCACCTCGCGGAAGCCGAACTCGCGCATCGCCGGCGTCAGCGTGCGGTCGAGGATGAACTCCTCGACGAACTCCGGGGTCTGCAGCAGCGCGTAGCGCTTGCGCGTGGCCTCCGAGAGATCCTGGTACAGGTCGCCGAGAAAGCGGGTGTTCCAGCCGGGGTCGGTGAAGTCGTGCACCAGCGCGCCGGTGTTCGGGTCCACCTGCTGCCAGAACTGGCGCAGTGCCATCGCCGCGTCACCGCTGGGGCCCAGCCGGAAAACCGGGTTGTGCAGTTCGTCGAAAAAGGTGTGCAACCCCGGCAATGCGCCGGCTTCGCGGAAGGATGCGAGCAGATACTCGCGGTCGCTCTCGAGCGGCCGGCCGCGGAAGTAGGCCTCGTGGCGGTCGCGTGCCAGAGCCAGGCGGCCAGACTCCGGCGGGCCACCCAGCCAGGGTCGCTCGACGAGTTCGTTGTCTTCAATGAAGCGCAGGAACACGCACGACAGCAGCCAGTGCACGCCGGCCTGCGTGATCACCTGGTCCGCCCAGCTCTCGAAAGTCTCGGCCGTGCGGCCGGCATCGCGCGCTGCCTGCCATTCGGCCTGCAGGCCGGCCTTCAGCTCGGCCACCTCCGCGATGCGCTGGCGCAAGTCGTCTTCCAGGCGCTTGAGCAGCCGTGTCAGATCGGCGAGGAGTCGAGGGGCATCGATCACTGGATACGCTCGCTTTGCGTGGTGGCACCGGCGCGATGCCTGTTCTCCACCCACGCCTGTGGCAGCGCCAGGGTGCGGGTGTTCTGCAGGTTGTTCACGATCGGCACCGTCACGCCGTCGATCAGCGGCGGGCCCTGCCGGGTCGTGGGCAGCACCAGCCACACACTCGGGGTGTGGCCGGGGCGGCCTGCGTGTTGTTCGATTTCGGTGATCAGGTTTATCAGGTCATAGCGCGCGAGGAGACCGGCGTTCACGAGCAGGATGGGAGCCGGGCTTTGCAGCAGTGCTGCCCTCAGCGTGGGCAGCGTGCGCTGCACGAGGCGCTGCAGATTGGTCCAGTGCCGGCTGTCGCGATCGGCGGCATCGGCCTCGAGGACCACTGGCCACTCGACACGCGCAGCGCTCGCCTGCTCGCGCAGGGCTTCGAGCATCAACGCATCGAAGTTCAGGCGCTTCAGTGATGTCTGCGGAGCGCTGCGCGCGCCGTATCGATGCAGCAGCTCGGCCTCCGCCCGCCCGGCGATGCGCGGGTCGACGGTCAGCACGAGCAGGCCCCCCTGCTGCAATCCCCGCTCGAGGCGCGTTTCCGCGGCGATCGCATCGGCCACGTCGGCGCCGCCGGCGGGGCCCGCATTGAGCGCCGTCGTGTAGCGGGCGAACAGGGTGGTCGTGCCCGCCGTCTGCGTGTCGCCCAGGGTGGCGGGGCGGTATGCGCCCGTGCCGTCGGCGGCGGAAGGATCCCAGCTGAGCGGGGCGCCGGCCTCTTCGAGCAGGCGATCCAGCTCCGGCCGACAGGGCAGTGCCGAGGCCTCGGGGTAGCGGCCCCGCACGCGGTCCTGGATATCGCTCGCGCGCAGCTGCGCGGTGCCGACGAGCGCACCGAGTGACTGGCGCAGGGCCTGAAGCGGCGCCATGCCACGCGGGTAGATTTCCTGTCGGCTCGACAGGGCCGCCTGGCGCGATGCGGATGCGGCCAGCCGCAGGAGCCGCGACGGCGCCATCGCAATGGCGAGGGATTCGGGTGGGCGCACGCTCTCCAGCGTCTCGAGCACGCGGGGCGGTGGCAACAGGGGATCGGCCAGCGCGCAGGCATCCGCAGCGGTACCGAGGTGGCGCGCGTAGTCGGCCCACGCCGAGGCCGTGGCGATCAGCGCGCAGGGCTGGTGCTCGAAGGCCTCGAAACGCGGCTGGTCGAGGTGCGATTCCGCTTCGACCGCCGCCCGCAGCACGGCGCTGGCCTGACGCAGCCGCTCGGCATCGTCCTGGGCGGCGCAGCCGCGCAAGGCGAGCAGTGCCAGGGCACTTTCGTGCGCGCTCATCACCTGGCCCTGGCTGCGGATCAGCGTGTCGAGCTGCTGGCGCAATTCGGTGAAGGCCGGGTTCTTGAGCCACCGCTCACGCGCCTTGATGAGCGCGGCGGTCAGCGTGCCGCGATCGACCTGCCTCGCCTGCGCAGCCTCGCCGAGGCTGGGCCAGGTGCCGGCCTGCGTGTCGTCGTCGAGGCCAAGGTAGTAGGCGAGGGCGGCTTCCTCCGGTCGATCATCACCGGCGGGACGGCGTGGCAGCAGTTGGGCAGCCAGCTCGTTGATGCTGACGGCGCCGCCGGCTTCCTCGTCGGCGTCGTGCGCGGTGCTGCGGCCCTGCGTGAGGTCCGGCCGGCGGCGCGCCAGTTCCTTGGCCGTGAGGCGGATTTCCTTGCGGATCCTGTCGCCCACGCCGCGCAGATAGCGGAAGCGGATGCGATCGACCGCCAGCAGCTCGCGGACGTTGTGGATGCCCATGCGCTCGAGCACGTCCTGCGCTTCGAGGCTGTAGCCCAGCTCGGCCATCGTGGTGCGCGAGGTCGCTGTCATCGCGATGGCGCCCAGACCGTCGAACGCCCCGGTGTCGTCGGTCTGTGTCGTCTGGCGGCCCGCGAAAATCGCTCGCCAGGCGCGCAGCATGTCTTCGGCGTTGTCGAAGCGCTCGCGGTAGTCGCGCCTCAGTGCCTTGGCGAAGAACGCGCTGAAACCTTCGCGCGTGACCGGGTCGAAGACGTCGCTCTCGATGGTGGCCTCGACATCGAGCATCGCCGGCGAGGTCTGCCCGTCACCCCAGACCGGTGGCTGGCCGACCGCCATTTCGTACAGCGTGACGGCAAGGGCAAAGCGCTCGGCATAGAGATCCCAGCGGGGCGGGCGCCGCATTGACAGGAACGGGTCCAGATAGGGGTGCGTGCCGGCGGTGATGTTGTCCGCCGGCATGCGGCACAGGGAGAAGTCGAACAGCACCAGCTGCAAGCGGCCGTTGCGGTTCTCGGTGATGGCGATGTTCTCGGGCTTGATGTCGCGGTGGGCGACCCCCTCGGCTTCGAGGTGATTCACCGCCTCGATCAACTCTTCGCCGAAGCGTTGCAGCATGTCGAGCGACAGGCGCCCTTCTTCCCTCAGCTTCTCGGCCAGCGTGCGCGCGCCGGCGCTCTTCAGCAGCAGGGCGGTGCGCCCGGCCACCGTGAGCGTCTCGCGGTGCGCGACGATGTTCTGGTGATGCAGCCGCGCGAGCACCTCGCCTTCGGCGGCCAGACGGTCGTTGTGCGCGGCGTCGCACGCAACCTTGAGAACGAGTTCCTCGTCGGCGCCGTCCCTGCGCACCAGCAGCGCGTCGCTCGATGAGCCGCGGCCCATGCGCTTGACGACGGTGAACCCGCCGTCGAGGCGGTCATCCTTGCCGGCGACGCCGGGATCGACCGTGGCCTCCGGGTCGGGCGCGGTGAGTTCATCCTCGACGCAATCCAGTTCGTCGAGAAACTGCTGCACGGTTTCGTAGCGTGCGAGCACCTCGGGGCAGGTGGCGAACTGGATGAGCTCCTGCTGGTGCGCGCCACAGCCGTCCAGCACATCGGAGAGGCGCAGCCCCTGGCCAACGCGGAGCTTCTCGGCCAGGTCGAGCACCGATTCGGCCGGCGGCTGGCCGCTGAAGAGGTGATACGCGATGCAACCGAGGGAAAACACGTCCAGGCTCGGGCCATGGGCCGGGTCGGCGCGGGTGGTCTCGGGCGCGAGGTACACCAGCCCGGGCTCTTCGACATACTCTTCGACGTGCTGCGTGCCGGTTGTGCGGTGGACAGTGTTCGGCGCTGCGGAGTCGCCGGCATTGCGCGACGCTGTTTGCCAGTTCATCACACGCAGCTGCAGTGCGTCGCTTCCAAAGCCGTGGACGAGGATACTCTGTGGGCCGAGCGCGCGGTGATACAGACGCTTCGAATGCGCGTATTTCAGCGTCTCGGCGATGTCACGCACGAGCTGCAGGCGCTGCGAGATCGACAGATCCCTGCCGTGATCGCGCAGCAGGTGATCGAGGCGCACGGCCTTGGGGTCGTGATCGAAGATCAGGGCCGGGCCGAGTTCGGTTTCCTTGTAGTCCTTGACCTTCAGGATGCCCGGGTGGTCGATGCCCTCGAGAACCTCGAACTCCCTCCGCGCCTGCCGGACCCGCGCGGCGCGGATGTCGGGGCTGGAAGCCGTCGCGACCGTATAAATGCGCACGCGGCGATGGATGCTGTCGATGCTGACGTGCTGCGCTTCCCAGTCCTGGAAGATATCGCCCTCGGACAGCAGCTTTCCGAGCCGGTAGTCGCCGACCTGGCGATGCTTGTTGGACGGGCGGATGCCAGCCTCGGCCAGGCCGCGCGCGATGGCCCGGGCCTGCTGGGAATCGACAGTGCCGAAGGCGCGATGATTGCTGCCGTGGGTGAGCGCGGCGACGATGCCGGGATCGTCCGGGGTGCCAGGGCGACCACGCTGGAAGGTGGCCGATTTCGCGCGCCCTTCGAGCCTGCAGGTGAGTCGGGTCGCGGAAAGGAAGATCGCGGGCTCGACGAAGGGCAGGCGGATCTTGGCCTTCGTGACGGCCGGCTGGCGCTTCAGCAAGGCAGCGAGGCGCTTGGCCTTGCGGTTCGCGAGCATGACCGGATTGTCGACCGTGGTGGACCGGCCATCGGTCTTCCAGGTCCAGCTGTGGGCGTCGCCCTCCAGCACGCCCGGGCGGCTCTTGATTTCGACGAGGAAGAGTCCGGCGGGCGACAGCACCAGTGCGTCGACTTCGCTGACCTTGCCCTCGTCGTCGATGAACTCGAAGTTGGTCCAGACATGCCACGGATCGCGATCGGGCAACTGGCTTCGCAGCCACTCCAGCGCTTCGCGCTCCCAGGCGAAACCGGACTCGGCGATGACGTGCCAGCGCGCAGCGCCCAGCGTCACGGCGCCCCCTCGCGACCCTTGTCGATGAACTCGAACAGGTCGCCGACCTGGCAGCCAAAGAGCCGGCACAGCGCCTCGATCGCCGGCAGATCGACCCGGGTGATCGTCTCCCGGTAGAGCGCAGTGATCGTGCTGCGATTCAGCCCCGTGAGCCGCGCAACGTCAGCGATGCGCAGCTTGTCTCGGCCCATCAGGGTGGATAAGTGGCAACGGATCATGCGTCGCTACCTCGGGGTGATGCGTAGAATAGCAGGATAATTTGCAACGCATAACCCCAGGCTATTTAACCTAAGCTCAGATCCTGCACCGCGAGAATTCCGGAAAAGCTGCGTTGCTGAGAAAGCGTTCCTTGGTCAATGGCGACTCATTGATGAAGATGCCCGCCGCAGGGGAATCGGATGAAGAAATGGTCAGGCGCTGAGCCGCCCTGCTGCAGCGCACCCTTCTGGATTGAGCATTGGAGGCGCGGGATGCAGTGGATGGTTTCCATCAACGAACTGGGGGCCCAGCAGGCCCGAATCCTGGACGAGGTATGCAGCGATTCCTCCCGCACCCACTGGATTGCGGGTTACGCAGGCACGGGCAAGACGGTCGTCATCACACATGCGATCGAGCGCCTGGCTGCCCGCAAGCGCAGTGCATCCATCTGCTTCCTGACCTACACGCATGCGCTGAAGGACCTGGTGCGCTCTGGCCTCACCGAGCGGACGGCCGGAAGGGTTGCGATCGACACGATCGATGCCTTTTCCGCAAGTCGGGATCAGTACGACTACATCCTCGTGGATGAGATTCAGGATGTCACTGAGTCCGCGATCAGGAAAATCTTCGCGCGTGCAAAGCATGTCATCGTCGCCGGTGATCCGGATCAATCGATCTATCTGGGAAGGGTGGATCCCCGGGGCCTGCAGAAGCTCCTGGACGGGGCGCGCAAGCACACCTTGAAACACATCCAGCGTTTGTCTTCGAAGACATTCCGGCTGGCGACCGCGATCCTGCCCGAGGCGGAGATCAAGAAAGGTGCCGAGGTTCGAGGTGAGGGCAACAATGGAAGGCTGATGGAGGCGAAGAGCCGGAAGGAAGAGTTTTCACGCGTCTACGCGGAGGCCGTACGCGTCTCGTCGATCCAGCAGCCCAGCGCCATACTGTTCCCGACGCACGACCAGATTCACGAATTTGCAACGATCATCGCCGAAGCAAATGGACTGCCCGAGCCGCCAAAGCGGGAAAGGCGTGGGCCCATTACCAGCTATGAGGCGTTCAATGATCATTTTTCCCGACGGCATATCCCGCTTCGATTCCTGGGAAGCAACAATGGGTCATTGCCTGAAAGTGACACCGTCCGGCTGGTTTACCTGATGACCTACCACAGTGCGAAGGGGCTCGATTTCAACAATGTGTTCCTGCCCGACCTCGTGGACGGCGTGAATCTCGACGCAAAGTGGGCCCACCTCAGCAGTGATGAGCGTGAACGGCGTCACTTCTTTGTGGCCATCACGCGAAGCAAGGAGAACGTGTATTTTTCCTATCATGGGAAGAGACACACGGCGCTCGACCGGCTGCCTGAGGACTGCCTCGAGGCATTCATTGCGCCCCGCAAGACATTCCGTCGCTCCGCCTGACGCATGACAATCTACGTCTGTCTCACGGCCGGGGAGTGGCGCAATCTCTGCTCGATGGGCAGGATCCGCCTGCACGAATCCAGGGTGGTTTCATTCAGCGAACAAATCGATTCGGAGCTGTGTCATCGACTTTTCTCCCTGGCGCCGGACAGATTCGCAATCGGGGATACGTCGGATTACCTCATAGCCGAGGGCAGGAGCCTCAGACGGGAAATCGAGGGCGTGTTGTCGCCGGACAGCGCGAGCGGAGTCCGTTGGCTCCTGCTCGCTGATATTGTCCGGTTTTTCCCGATCCGCTCCGACGACTCGTGGGTTTTCGAGGCTGACGCCCAAAAGGCGCAGGTATTGCTTGGCGCCGCGGAGTTCGAGCCCTTCTGGAACTCATGGTTCCGTGCCCAGATCGTCGATCAGGCCTGTATCAACGGCTTGACTGCAATGCGTGCCCTTGGCGTGCACGGCCCTCGGGTGTCTTGCGATTGCCAGGCGCCTTGCGATTGCGAAATCGTTGCGTGGAGGTCGATAGCCCGGATGGCGGCTGATCCGGCTTCGCGGGACCTTGGGTCCGGAGACATCTCCGCCAGCATGCTGAGCATCCGGGATCGCCTGTATGACCTGGTGCGAGAGGACTCGGATAGCGGTTCCATCCTGGTGTCGTGCCCGATCGAGCTGATCAACCTTCGCACGGGTGCCAATATCCTGGAACAGGATGGTGAACTGGCGGACCGGGCTTGTCGTTTGCACGAGAAGTATCAGACCGTGCCCTTCGATCCCGTCCTCATTCGCGCGGATGACCTGGTCGAACTCGCGGCACTGCTCAAGGCCAGGGCTCCCGATGTCTTCACCGATGAGTGGACGCCGGCAATGGTCCCGCTCTATGTGCGTTACAACCATCGGATCGGGTTCGGCACTGTAGCGCCCGATGACATCATTGCCGCGGTGCGTGCGATCGAGGAGGCGGACGGTCGACGCGCGGCTGGCCTCTTGGCATTCCTGCTCGGCATCATGCTGGGATCCAACAAGGCGCACGCTCTGGAGCGATTGCTGAATCCCGGGCGGTTTGACGTGGCGGCAGCCGTTCCAGAGCAATCGCCGGGCATCGGGGAGGCGAGTGGGTCGATGGATATCGCGTCGAATGCTGCTGCGGGCGGTGAGCCGCCTACGTTGCCAGCACCCACCGGGCTGGAGCCAGAGGCTTCACCGGCGACAACCGGAAATTGCGAACCACCATAGCTGCAGCCGTCACGGAGCTCTATGCGGGTACCGGATCCTCCGTCGAGGGCCCGGTCTGGATGTCTGAATTGCCAACCATGTCGCAGCGCAGGTCGGTTGGACACATGAAAAATGCGGCGCGACATGTCCGTTTAGGAGGAGCAGTTCATGGTGGCTAGCAGGCGAGCACTCTTGCGCATGGCAGTCCTTTTGTGCACGGTGGCGCTGTCCGGCAATGCCTTTGCGTTCCGCTCCACAAAGGCTGAGAGTTTCACTGATCCGGATTACAAGAACTTCAGGCCTGCAAAGGTCGTCGTCGTGGTTCTGAACGCGTCAAATGATACACGCAGGATCATTGAGGATCGGTTGATTGATCAGCTTGCGGCTTTCGGCGTGGAAGCGATCAAGGAGCGGGATTTATTTCCGCCTACGCGCGAGTGGACAGCTGAAGGCAGGGCCGAGGTGTTGGCCGCAAATGGTATTGATTCGGCGTTGATGGTGGCAGCCGGAGCGAGTTCGTCGTCCGTTCGTACGGTAGGGCGCCAAACGTTTGGATCGACCAACCTGTCTGGAACCATGAATTCGACCAGTACCGTGACGAGTCCAACCACTGTGAGTACGCGCGGTACGTTCCAGGGGACTGCAAACTCCAATTCAACGTCCTATGACGTTGTGGCCGCGAAGTCAAAGGCTGACTTCAGCGCCGTACTCATGGATGTGAAGACTTCTCGAACAGCCTGGTATGCCGACGTGACGACAAAGGCCAGTGGTACGCTCTTCGTGAGTGACAAGGGTGATGCCAAGGGCGCCGTCAAGGGCATCATCGATGCGCTGGTGGACGATGGTCATTTGAGCAATTAAAGGTAGATCGCCCGGGAAGCAGTTGCCCGCAGCACGATCATCACGACTCACGACATCAAGCCCTTCGTAGTCGTATGCTTGATGACGGAAGGCAGCCCAAGCACTCGACTGCTCGAGGGAGCGCTGCTGCGGGGTGATTGGGTTGCCGGGCGCGCTTCCAACGCGCTCTGCGATACTTCACTCGCGCGGGCGCGTAAAAGGAGGCCTTCCGAAATGGTCGGGGTGACAGGATTTGAACCTGCGACACCTACGTCCCGAACGTAGTGCTCTACCAGGCTGAGCTACACCCCGAGGCGGAGAGCCGCGCAGTCTACTGAAGGGACCCTCGCCATTCAAACGCGAACCTGCAGGGGGGTGGCAGGAGCGCGGGCGCCGTCTCCGGGCCCTTCGCTTCACTGCCGCACCGTAAAATTGCAGTAGAAACAAACTGGCGGTATAGTTGCCACCGAAATGCACCCCACAGGCCAGCGAAAACGCGACGCAGCGCCCGACCCGGGCGCCGTCCTCGCGCGCGCAGCCATGCGTGCGGCGGGGTTTCTCGGGGTCAGGCAGGGCGAGCTCGCCGAGATCATCGGCGTCAGCAGCGCCACGGCCTCGCGCCTCGCGAGCGGCGGCAAGGCCCTCGAGGAGGGCAGCAAGCCCTGGCAGCTCGCGGCGCTCTTCGTGCGTTCGTTCCGCTCGCTCGATGCGATCGTGGGTTCGGACGATGCCGCGGCCCGTGCGTGGATGCGCGCGCCGAATGCCGCGCTCGGCGGCGTGCCGCTCGAACTGATGCGCGACCCGGCGGGTCTGGCGCGTGCCGTCGACTACCTGGACGCCGCCCGCGCTCGCCTCTAGCGCGCGCCGCTACCAGCGCGTGCTGTGGCGGGTCGTCGAGGCGCAGCACACGGCCTCGACGATGCGGCTAGCCGACTCGCTTGCAGAGCAGGCCCTGCTCGAGGGCATCCTCGAGGCGAGCAAGCTCGCGCTGCTGCCGGGCACGGAAAGGCTCCACTATCTCCTCGCCACTCCGTTTCGCTATCGACCCCGGGCGGGGTCGCGCTTCCGCGCGCCGTTCGAAGCGGGCGTGTGGTACGGGGCGGAGGACCTTCGTACATCGCTCGCCGAGAAGAGCTATTGGCAGTTGCGCTTCCTGCTCGATTCTCCGGGCACTCCGGATCTGAAGCCGGTGCCGCACACGGCGTTCAGCGTGGGCGTGCGGGGCAGCGCGGTCGATCTCACGGCAGCGCCGCTCGCGAAGGACCGCGCGCTGTGGACGGATCGCCGCGACTACGGCGCGACCCAGGCGCTCGCCTCGGCGGCGCGCGAGGCGCGGATCGAGCTGATCCGTTACGAGTCGGTGCGCGACCCGCAACACGCATCCTGCGTGGCGGCACTCACGCCCACGGTGTTCGGACGCGCCAAGCCGAAGGGCGCACACACCTGGTTCATTGCTGCATCGCGCGAGCGCGTGCGCTGCGTGAGCGGGGCGCGCGGCGGCGATACCTGGGAGTTCGCCGCCAGCATCCTTGTTTAGTCCGATGCTATTAGCTAACATGGTGCAATGAGTGGCAAGACGTTCAACATGCATGCTGCCAAGACCCAGCTGTCGCGGCTGGTGGCGCGCGCCGAGCGGGGTGAGCGCATCCTGATCGCGCGTGGCGGCAAGGTGGTCGCCGAACTCGGGCCCGTGCCGCGCCCGCTGCGGGCCACATTGCCCCCCGACGACCCGCTGCTCAATCTGGATGAGTTCGCGGTCGATGGGCCGGGCGGCACGACCAATGCGGAAATCGATCGGCTCCTGTATGGCAAGGCGTGAGGTCTTTGTCGACACGTCGGGCCTCTATGCGCTGATTGACCGCAACGATGCGAGCCATGCGGCCGCCCGGGATGTCGCGCAGCGCGCGCTCGGAGAGGGGCGGCGCCTGGTGGTGACCGACTACGTGATCGACGAAGCCGCGACCCTTGCGAAGGTTCGCGGAGGCGCACAGGTCGCATTGCGTGTGCTCGAACTGGTGGAGCTGAGTGTCGGCATCCGCCTCGAATGGATCGGGCAGGAACGTTTCGAGGCGACGCAGGCCTATTTTCGCAGGCATGCGGATCACGGCTATTCGTTCACCGACTGCAGCAGCTTCGTCGTGATGCGGGAGTTGCGTCTCTCGCAGGCGCTGACGACGGACCGCCACTTCGAGGAGGCCGGCATGCAGGCGCTCCTTTGCGCCGGCTAGCCCGGGGTCCTCAAACCTTGTGCGCGACGGAAAACGCGGCGAGCGCTGCGAGCGCGTCGCGAAACGCCGATGCCGGCACCGCATGCAGCGCGCTCACCGCCTGCTCGGCCTCGCGGCGCGCGAGGCCTTCGGTGTAGTCGAGGCCGCCGGTCGACTCGATCGCCGCGACGATCGCATCGAGGTGCTCGAGCCCGCCGTGTTCGATCGCGGCGCGAATCTGCGCCTGCTGCGCGTCGTTCCCCATGCGCAGCGCATGGATGAGCGGCAGCGTCGGCTTGCCCTCCGCGAGGTCGTCGCCGAGGTTCTTGCCGCGTGCGGCCGGGTCGGAACGATAGTCGAGCACGTCGTCGATCATCTGGTAGGCCGTGCCGAGGTGGCGGCCGTAGCGGCGCAGCGCATCCTGCACCGCGCTCGGCGCGTTCGCGAGCACGGCCGCGACCTGGGCGCCTGCCTCGAAGAGGCGCGCGGTCTTGCGGTAGATCACTTCGTGGTAGCGCTGCTCGGTCGTCTCCGGGTCGTGCGCATTCATCAGCTGCAGCACTTCGCCTTCGGCGATCACATTGGTCGCGTCGGCCATGATTTCCATGACCTGCTGCGAGCCGATCGCCGCCATCATCTGGAAGGCGCGCGAATAGACGAAATCGCCGACGAGCACGCTCGCCTGGTTGCCGAAGACCGCGTTTGCGGTGTCGCGGCCGCGGCGCTTGGCGGAGCCGTCGACGACGTCGTCGTGCAGCAGGGTCGCCGTGTGGATGAACTCGATGAATGCCGCGGCTTCCGTGTGGCGACGGCCACCGGCGCCGCAGGCGCGCCCCGCGAGCACGACGAGGAGCGGGCGCAGGCGCTTGCCGCCGCCGGATATGATGTGCTCGGCCACCTGGTCGACGAGGGGCACGGTGCTCTTCAGGCTCGCGCGCACCACATCGTCCACGGCCACCAGATCGGCCCGCACCAGCGCCCGGATTTCCTCGAGGGTCATCGGGGTAGCCTATCAGGACGGCATCAAGATGCTGTTTTTATTGGCGAATCATGGGTTTGACCGCGCCCCGGGCGGTGAGTACACTACGCGGCCTTTTTCAGGAGCTTTGCGATCATGTACGCGGTCATCGCCACGGGCGGCAAGCAGTATCGGGTGGAGAAGGGCCAGGTGCTGCGCATCGAGAAGCTCGACGTGGAGCCGGGCCAGATCGTCACGTTCGACCAGGTGCTGCTCGTCGGCAATGGCGGCGACGTGAAGGTCGGCGCGCCGCTGCTCGCGGGCGCGAAGGTGACCGGCACGGTCGAGCGCCACGGCAAGGGCGCCAAGGTCGCGATCGTCAAGTTCCGCCGCCGCAAGCACTACCTGCGGATGAAGAACCACCGCCAGCCCTTCACGGAAGTCAAGGTTACGGAGATCGTCTGAGATGGCACACAAGAAAGCAGGCGGCAGCACACGCAACGGCCGCGAGTCGCACAGCAAGCGCCTCGGCGTGAAGCGTTTCGGCGGGGAGACCGTGCTCGCCGGCAACATCCTCGTGCGCCAGCGCGGCACGCAGTACCACGCCGGCCCGAATGTCGGCATCGGGACCGACCACACGCTCTTTGCGCTGAGGAACGGCAAGGTGCGCTTTGCGGTGAAGGGCGCCGAGCAGCGCCGCTTCGTGAGCATCGACGCGGAATAACGCGTCGCGCAGCGCGCACGCATCGAAAGCCCCGGCCGAGCGCCGGGGTTTTTGTTTGCGGACCGCGGCACGGGATCCACCCACATGAAGTTCGTCGACGAAGCACGGATCAAGGTCCAGGCCGGCAACGGCGGCCGCGGCAGCACGAGCTTTCGCCGCGAGAAGTTCGTGCCGTTCGGCGGCCCGGATGGCGGCGACGGCGGCCACGGCGGCAGCGTCTACCTGCGCGCGGCCGAGGGCATCAATACGCTCGCCGACTTCCGGATCGAACGCACGTTCCGCGCGCAGCACGGCGAGCCCGGCAGCGGCAACGGCTGCACCGGGCGCGGCGGGGAAGACCTGCACGTCACGGTGCCGGTCGGCACGATCGTGCGCGACGTGGAGACCGGGGAGACCCTCGGGGATCTGACGCGCGCCTCGCAGGAACTGCTGGTCGCGAGTGGCGGCAAGGGCGGCTGGGGCAATACACGCTTCAAGTCGAGCACCAACCGCACGCCACGCCAGTTTGGCCCGGGCCTGCCGGGCGAGAAGCGCGCGCTCGAACTCGAACTGAAAGTGATCGCCGACGTGGGCCTCCTCGGCCTGCCGAACGCCGGCAAGTCGACGCTGATACGCGCCGTCTCGGCGGCGCGCCCGAAAGTGGCCGACTATCCGTTCACGACGCTCTACCCGAACCTCGGCGTGGTCTACGTCGGACAGCACCGCAGTTTCGTGATGGCCGATATCCCGGGGCTCATCGAGGGCGCGGCCGAGGGCGCGGGACTCGGCATCCGGTTCCTGAAGCACCTGCAGCGCACCCGCGTGCTGCTGCACCTCGTCGACATCGCGCCGGTCGATCCCGATGCCGATCCGGTGAAGGACGCACGCGCGATCGTGGCGGAACTGAAGAAGTTCAGCCCGGAGCTCGCCGCGAAGCCGCGCTGGCTCGTGCTCACCAAGCGCGACCTGCTGCCCGCCGACGAAGCCGAGGCGCGCGCGAAGGACATCGCGCGCCGCCTGCGCCACAAGGGTCCGACCTTCCTGATCTCGGGGGTCACGGGCGAGGGCACGAAGGCCCTGAGCGAGGCCGTGATGCAGGCGCTCGAGGAGACGCGCGCGACGCGCAGCGACGCAGCGGACTGACGGGCGGCTCCCGGCGGGAGCCGCGGCCTCACTTCATGTTCTTGATGCGGGCGGCGAGGCGGCTCTTGTGGCGCGCGGCCTTGTTGCGGTGGATCTTGCCCTTCGAGGCGAGCGCGTCGACGAGGGACGTGGCCTCACGGTGCGCGGCCGTCGCCGCGCTCTTGTCGCCCGTGCCGATCGCCGCGGTGGCCTTGCGCAGACCCGAGCGGGCGCGCGAACGCAGCGCGACGTTGCGAGCGCGATGCTTCTCGGACTGGCGTGCGGCTTTTTCGGCGGATTTCGTATTGGCCACGGGGTCTCCGGAAAAGGGGTCGGCTGCTTTTTGAGGGCGCGTAGTGTGCGGAGCGCCCCCAGCCTTGTCAATCGGAACCGGCGCGCGGCCGGAGGCGTCCGGTATAGTTGTAACCTGTGGGTTTTCCGACGTTTATCGCATGAGCCGCGCGCTGCTGAAGAGCACCAGCGTCGTCGGCGCCACGACGCTGCTGTCGCGGATCACGGGCCTCCTGCGGGACATGGCACTGTCACAGGTCTTCGGCGCCGGGCTCCTGATGGACGCCTTCCTCGTCGCCTACAAGATCCCGAATTTCCTGCGGCGGCTCTTTGCCGAGGGCGCGTTCTCGCAATCCTTCGTGCCGGTCATTTCCGAGTATCGCGTCAGGCGTACGCCGGAGGAGGTACGGACGCTCGTCGGCGGCACGTCGGGCACACTCGGCACGGTGCTCCTCGGCGTGACGATTCTCGGCGTGATCGGTGCGCCGCTCCTGATCCTGCTGTTCGCGCCCGGCTTCACGCAGCACGGCGACAAGTACGACCTCGCGGTCGAGATGCTGCGGTGGACCTTCCCGTATCTCTTCTTCGTGTCGCTCACGGCGCTCTTCAGCGGCGTGCTGAACAGCTACGGGCGCTTCGCGGTGCCCGCGTTCACGCAGGTCATCATGAATGTCGTGATGATCTTCGTGGCCGTCGTGCTCGCCGCAAACGCGGCGAACCCGGGGCGCGTGCTCGCGATCGGCGTGTTCGTGAGCGGGGTGCTGCAGGTCCTCTTTCAGCTGCCCGCGGTCGGACGGCTCGGGCTCCTCGGCCGCCCGCGCTGGCAGCCGCGCGCCGAGGGCGTGCGGCGCATCGGTCGGCTGATGGTGCCGGGGATCCTCGGCTCGTCGATGGCCCAGGTGAGCCTGCTGCTCGACACGATCATCGCGTCGTTCCTGATGTCGGGCAGCATTTCCTGGCTCTATTTCGCCGACCGGTTGATGGAGTTTCCGCTCGGCGTCTTCAGTATCGCGCTCGCGACCGTGATCCTGCCGGGGCTGTCCGCGCACCACGCGCAGCAGTCGATGGACCGCTTCGCCGGTACCCTCGACTGGGCGCTGCGCCTCACTGTGTTGCTCGCGACGCCGGCCGCAGTGGGCCTGCTCGTCTTCTCGGGCCCGCTCACGGCCACGATCTTCGGCTACGGGCGCTTCGGGCTGCGCGACGTGCAGATGGCGTCCTACGCGCTGATGGCGTATTCGTGGGGGCTCTTGATGTTCAGCCTCGTGAAAGTGCTCGCGCCCGGTTACTTCGCGCGCCAGGACACGCGCACGCCGGTGCGGGTCGGCATCATCGCGCTCGCGGTCACGATGACCCTCAATGTCGTCGTCGTGCTGCCCGCCAAGTGGCTCGGGTTCCCGGTTCCGCACGTGCTGCTCGCCACATCGACCTGCGCCGGTGCGGCGGTCAATGCGTTCCTCTTGTGGCGTGGCCTCAGACGCGGCGGGGTGTATCGGGCGTCGGCCGGCTGGCCGACTTTCCTGTGGCGCATCCTTGCCGCCAATGTCGCGATGGCGGCGCTCCTCATGTGGTTCGCCGGTGACCTCGCCGGCTGGACTGCCCTCGGGGCGCTGCAACGCGCGGTCCGGTGCGGTATCGGCATCGTTGCCGGCGCGGCACTGTACTTCGCAGTGCTGTTCGCGACCGGCCTGCGTTATGGCCACCTGCGCAACCGGCCCATATAATCATGCGGTTGATTCGCGGATTGCCGACCCTTCCCCACACCTGCCGCGATGCGGTGGTGGCAGTCGGCACCTTCGATGGCCTGCACCTCGGGCACCAGGCGCTGATGGCCCGCGCGCGCGAGGTGGCTCGCGAGCGCGGCGTGCGCGCACTGATGCTGACCTTCGAGCCGATGCCGCGCGAATACCTGACGCCGGCCTCGCCGCCGGCGCGGCTGACGAGCTTTCGCGAACGCTGGCGGCTCGTCGCGCAAAGCGGGCTCGATGCGCTGTGTGTGCTGCGTTTCGATGCGCGGCTGCGCGAGTGGTCACCCGAGATGTTCGCGCAGCGCCTCGCGCGCGCGTTCGGTGCCGCGATGATCGTCGTCGGCCACGATTTCCGGTTTGGCCGCGGCGGGGCGGGAACGGCAGAGCGCCTCTCGGAGGAGGGGCGCCGCCTCGGCTTCGAGGTCGATGTCGTCGCGCCGGTCACGCGGTCGGGCGAGCGCGTCAGCAGCTCGGCCGTGCGTGCGTGCCTCGCCGCCGGGGATTTCGACGGCGCGGCGCGGCTCCTCGGGCGTCGCTATACGATGCGCGGGCGGGTCGCGCGGGGCGAGCAGCTCGGGCGCACGCTCGGCTTTCCGACGGCGAACCTGCGCCTCGAGCGCTGCGTCTCGCCGCTCGGCGGCATATTCGCCGTACGCGTGCACGGCGTGGCCGCAACGGCGTGGCCCGGGGTTGCGAGCCTCGGCACGCGGCCGACGGTCGGCGGCGTCGAGCCCTGGCTCGAGACGTTTCTGTTCGATTTCGCGGCGGACCTCTACGGCCGCGAAATCGAGGTGGAGTTCGTCGCGAAGATCCGCGACGAGGCGCGGTTTGCGTCGCTCGAGGCGATGGTCGCGCAGATGCACGACGATGCGGGCGCGGCGCGGCGCCTGCTCGACCATTGAAGGACTGCGAGTGACCGACTACAAGCACACGATCAACCTGCCGCAGACCGGCTTTCCGATGAAGGCCGATCTCGCGCAGCGCGAGCCGAAAATGCTCGAGGCCTGGCGCGCCGGCGACCTGTACGGGAAGCTGCGTGCCGCGGCGCGCGGCCGGCCGCGCTTCGTGCTGCACGACGGCCCGCCGTACGCGAACGGCGCGATCCACATCGGCCATGCGGTCAACAAGATCCTGAAGGACATCATCGTCAAGTCGCGCTCGCTCGACGGTTTCGATGCGCCTTACATCCCGGGCTGGGACTGCCACGGCCTGCCGATCGAGCACGCCGTCGAGAAAAAGCACGGCAAGCCGGGGCAGAAGCTCGATGCGAACGCATTCCGTGCGGCGTGCCGCGCGTTCGCGCGCGAGCAGATCGACCTGCAGCGCGCCGACTTCATCCGCCTCGGCGTGCTCGGCGACTGGGACCGGCCCTACCTCACGATGGACGCGGCGTACGAGGCGGAGCAGATCCGCGCCTTCGGCCGCATCGTGCACAACGGGCACCTGTATCGCGGCGCGAAGCCCGTGCACTGGTGCCTCGATTGCCGCTCCGCGCTCGCCGAGGCGGAAGTGGAATACGAGGAGCGTACGTCGCCCGCAGTCGACGTCGCGTTTCGCGTGCTCGACCTGCGCGACCTCGAGCGCCGCATTGGCCAGCCCGCCGGCGCGCTCGGCGAACTGCCGGTGTCGCTCGTCATCTGGACGACGACACCCTGGACACTGCCTGCCAATGAAGCCGTCGCGCTGCGCGCCGGTTTCCGCTACAGCCTCGTCGAGGTCGAGTCCGCCGCGGGCCGCGAACGGCTGGTGCTCGCGAGCGAGCTGCGCGAGACTTGCCTCGCGCGCTATGGCCTTGCGATGCGCGAGCTGCTCGCCGAGTTCGACGGCGTCGCACTCGAGCGGCTCGAGCTTGCGCATCCATTCCTGCCGAAGCGCGTGCCGGTGATCCTCGGGGATCACGTGACGCTCGAGGCAGGTACCGGCGCCGTGCACACCGCGCCGGCCCATGGCCAGGAGGACTTCGTCGTCGGCCAGCGATACGGCCTGCCGGTCGTGAACCCGGTGGGGCCAGACGGGCGCTTCTTCGAGGGCACGCCGCTCGTCGGCGGGCAACGGGTCGATGCGGCGAACGCCGTGATCGTGCAGGCGCTCGCCGACGCCGGGCGGCTGCTGCACCATGTACCGTACCGGCACAGCTATCCGCACTGCTGGCGCCACAAGACGCCGGTGATCTTCCGTGCGACGCCACAGTGGTTCATCAGCATGGAGCAGCGCAACCTCAGGGCGCACGCGCTGCGGGATATCCGGGGCGTCGAGTGGACCCCGGCCTGGGGCGAGCAGCGCATCACGGGCATGATCGAGAACCGGCCCGACTGGTGCATTTCGCGCCAGCGCACCTGGGGCGTACCGATCACGCTGTTCACGCACCGGGAAACGGGCGCGCTGCATCCCGATACGCTCGCGCTGATCGGCAAGGCGGCGGATCGCGTGCAGCAGGGCGGCATCGAGGCGTGGTTCGCGCTCGATGCGGCCGAACTGATCGGCGCCGACAGCGAGACCTACGAGAAGGTCGTCGACGTCATGGACGTGTGGGCCGACTCGGGGCTGTCGTTCGAGTGTGTCGGTGCGTCGCGCCCCGAGATCAAGGCGCCCGTCGACCTGTACCTCGAGGGCTCGGACCAGCACCGCGGCTGGTTCCACAGTTCGCTGCTGATGTCGGAAGCACTCTACGCCCGCGCGCCCTACAAGGGCGTGCTCACCCACGGGTTCACCGTGGACGAGAAGGGCCGCAAGATGTCGAAGTCGCTCGGCAACGTGATCCTGCCGCAGAAGGTCGTCGCGACGCTCGGCGCGGACGTGCTGCGCCTCTGGGTCGCGTCGACCGACTACGCCAACGAGATCGGCGTCTCGGACGAGATCCTGAAGCGCATGGCGGACTCCTACCGCCGCATCCGCAACACGGTGCGTTTCCTGCTCGGCAATCTCCATGGGTTCGATCCGGTGGCCGATGCCGTGCCGGTCGCCGACCTCGTCGCGCTCGACGCCTGGGCGATCGCCCGCGCGCGCGCGCTGCAGGCCGAGATCGTGCAGGCGTACCGCGACTACGCGTTCCACCTCATCTACCAGAAGGTGCACAACTTCTGCATCGTCGACCTCGGCGGGCTCTACCTCGACGTGCTGAAGGATCGTCTCTACACGACGCCGGCGAAGAGCCACGCGCGCCGCTCGGCGCAGACCGCGATGTTCCACATCGCCGAGGCGATGGTGCGCTGGATCGCGCCGATCCTGTCGTTCACGGCCGAGGAGATCTGGCAGGCCCTGCCCGGCGCGCGCAGCGAATCGGTGCAGCTCGAGGTCTGGCACCCGCTGCCCGAGATGCCGGCGAGCGACATCGACTGGCCGGCGCTGCTCGCGCTGCGCGCGGCGGTGACGCGCGAACTCGAGAAGCTGCGCGACACGGGTGCGATCGGCGCGCCGCTCGAAGCCGGGGTCGAGGTGTGGTGCACGGACGGCGAGTACGCGCGCCACGCGGCGCTCGGCGACGAACTGCGCTTCCTCCTGATCACGTCGGCCGCGCGCGTGCAGCGGGGAGCGGCGCCGCCGGGAAGCGTCGCCGTGGCCGAAGGGGTCGCGATCCGCATCACGCCGACCACGGCGCCCAAATGCGTCCGCTGCTGGCATCGGCTCGACGATGTCGGCACGCACGCGGAGCATCCCGGGCTCTGCGGCCGCTGCGTGACGAACGTGGCGGGCGCCGGCGAGACGAGGCGCTACGCATGAGCGGCTGGCGCTGGCTGCCGCTCGCGGCCCTCATCATCGCCGCCGACCAGGCGAGCAAGGCCTGGATCGAGCGGCACTTCGAGCTCTACGAGAGCGTGACGCTGCTGCCGGTGCTCGACATCACGCGCCTGCACAACCCCGGCGCGGCGTTCAGCTTCCTCGCGGGTGCGGGCGGGTGGCAGCGCTGGCTCTTCACGGGGCTCGCGATCGCGGTGAGCGTCGCCATCGTCGTGTGGCTGCGCAGCGTGCACGCGCGCGCGCAAGCCTGGCTCGCCTGCGGTCTCGCGCTGATCCTCGGCGGGGCGCTCGGTAATGTGATCGACCGCCTGCGGCACGGTTTCGTCATCGACTTCGTGCACGCGCACTGGAACGACAGCTGGTTTCCCGCATTCAACGTGGCCGATTCGGCGATCACGATCGGCGCGGTCTGCCTCATCGTGGATGCGCTGATCGAGTCGCGGCGCGCGAAGCTGCCATGAGGATCCTGATCGCCAACCCGCGCGGCTTCTGCGCCGGCGTCGATCGCGCGATCGACATCGTGCAGCGCGCGATCGACCTGTTCGGCGCGCCGATCTACGTGCGCCACGAGGTCGTGCACAACCGCTATGTCGTCGAGCGCCTGCTCGAACTCGGCGCGGTGTTCGTCGATGAGCTCGACGAAGTGCCGGATGGTGCCACCGTCATTTTCTCCGCGCACGGCGTGTCGCGCGCGGTGGAGGACGAAGCCGCGCGGCGCAAGCTGACCGTCTTCGATGCGACCTGCCCGCTCGTCACCAAGGTGCACATGGAAGTGGCGCGCTATGCTCGCGAGGCGCGCGAGGTGATCCTGATCGGCCACGAGGGTCACCCGGAAGTGGAGGGCACGATGGGGCGCTTCGATGGCTCGTACGGCGGCCGTATCGTGCTGATCGAGTCGGTGCAGGATGCGGAGCGCATCGAGATCCGTGCGCCCGACCGGCTCGCCTTCGTCACGCAGACGACGCTGTCGGTCGACGACACCGCCGGGATCGTCGCGGCGCTGCGGCGGCGCTTCCCCGCGCTCGCGAGTCCGCGCAAGGAGGACATCTGCTATGCGACGCAGAACCGCCAGGACGCGGTGAAGCAGCTGCTCGCGGAGTGCGACGTATTGATCGTCGTCGGCTCGTCGACCAGCTCGAACTCGAACCGGCTGCGCGAGCTCGCTGATCGAGCCGGCGTGCCCGGCTATCTCGTCGACGGCCCCGACGACCTGCGTGCGGAATGGTTCGAGGGCCGCCGTGCCGTGGGAGTCACCGCGGGGGCATCGGCGCCCGAGATCCTGGTGCAACGGGTCATCGAGCGCCTGCGCGGCTGGGGCGGCGAAGCGCCCGTGCAGCTGCGCGGCCGTGAGGAGAACATCACGTTCGCGCTGCCGAAGGCGCTCAGGAACGCAAGGCGCGAGTAGCGATCGGCGGCTCCACGCTGCCTGCGGTCATCGCCCGCTGGCGGTGATCACCAGCGCTTCATCCGTCGGGTCCCACTTGGGCAACGGCTGCATGCCCCGCACGACGAAGGTGACCTGGATCCGGAATCGGCGCCACGGTCCTCCTCGTGCCTCCCAGTCGGCCGGAACGCGGAATCGGAGGTCGGTCAGGCACTGCGTCGCCGCGGGTTCGAACCGCACATCGTCGGAGACGAGCGGGAAAACGCGGACGACGCGACCGGATGCGTCGATCGAGTACGCGAGCGAAACGCGCCCGCCGACGTTGGCTCGCCGCAGGTCTGCAGGGTAGTAGTCGCGGGCGCGGGCCGGACGCGCCGGCACACCGTTGATCAGCACCTCGCCACGCGCGAACGCGGGTTCTGTGCCTGCCGCGGCAAGGCAGGCGCAGAGCGTGGCAAGAGCGAGCGCGCGCAGCAAACGGAAAGCCGCCACGTGCGCGGCTAGTCCGTGCCGGGCCGCTGCCAGTACGTGCGCACGACCCCGCCCGGGCGGATGCACTTGCGCAGCACTTCGACGCCGACCACGCACAGCGCGCGGCGGCCGAGCTCGTCGAGGTTCGGGTCGTTCCCGCCTTGCCCGGAGCCCCCGCCGCCACCTCCACCGCCGCCCTGCGAGCCCGCGACCGATTCGTAGGCAAAGCTCACCTCACCGGCGATGCCGGACTGCGCAAGATCGGTGAAGAGATCGCTGGTCGTCACCTGCTGGTCGTCGTTGAAGTCGATGACGGGGCGCCCCGAGTCGACGCCGAGTGCATACACGCGGTTCTGCCCGGACGCCGGCAGGCAGGGATTCATGGCGGCGGGCGCAGTCGGCTGATAGGTCGGGAAGAGGATCGCGCCGTTCACGGTGAGCGCCTCCGCGAGCACCTTCTCGCCGGTCAGGTCGCCATTCAGGCGCAGGTCGAGCAGCCAGCCGCGGGCCTGCGTCGGCACCGGCGTGACGCCGGGGTTGCTCGTGATGTCGATCAGGTCGCCCTCCGTGATCGGCGTGAACGTGTTGTAGTCGGCCTGCGTGTACTTTGCGAACGGCGCCTTGTCACGCAGCGAATAGAAGCGATCGCGTGTCGCGGTGCTGAGCGGATGGCCCCGGTAGCCCGAGCCGATGGCGAGGTTGTAATACGGCTCGGCGGCACGGCGCTGGATCAGCGCGACGTCGGGCGTGTAATAGAAGCGGCGGTTGTCGACGGTGGTCGGCGTCGCCATGTCGCCGGCGCCCAGGCTCGCGAACACGCCGCCGGTGACGAGGCTCGCGCGATCGTTGCCGTTGTAGATGTCGAACCGGAAGATGCGCCCGCCCATGTCGGCCGCGTACATGCGATCGGCGAATTCATCGCCGTCGGAGTCGATCACGGTGACGCGACCGGGAATCGAATTCGTCATGCGTGTCAGTGCCAGGTCCGGCGTGCCCGCGCCGCCGGGGCCGCCCGCATACCAGAGGAGCGCGCCGGTCGCGGCGTCGACCATGAAGATGCGGTGGCCCATCGTGTCGGCGACATACGGGCCGTTTTCCTGCGCGCCGTCGTATCCGCCGCCGAAGATGAGCACGAGGTGCTCGCCGTTCTGACTCGCGCCGCCGACCCGCACGCGGGCAAGGGTCGGCGCGGACCATGTCTCGCCGATGCCGGGCAACTCCGCCGGCCCGATCTTCCACTTGAGGCGCGGCGTGTCGCGATCGGTCACGTCGAGTGCGTAATAGGTGCTGCCGCCGCGACGCATGCCGAAGAAGATCCACACGCGATCGCCCGCAGACGCATCGACGATGCCGTCCTGGTTGACGTCGAACTTGAGCACGCGCACGTCGCCGTCGAGGCCGTAGGTGCGGGCACTGACGCCGGAATTGAGGTAGAGGTCGGGCAGACGCGCGAGCAGTTCGGGCGGGATGAACGACCAGAGTTCCCGCCCGTTGCGCGCATCGACCGCGTGCAGGAAGCCGTCGTTCGTCGGCACGTACACGACGCCGTCGTCCGCATCCGGCGTGGAGGGCGTGCCGCCATAGGTGACGAGCGCGGGCCGCGCATGGAGCGGATCGCCCATGAAGCGGTTCATCTCCGTGCGATCGCCGTCGGCATCTTCATCCTGCACGTCGATGCCGCGCGCCCAGTCGATCAGTTCTTCCCGGGTCGGGACGGCACCCGAAAGGCCGAGGAGCGCCGACGTGAGCGCCGCATTGGCGCGCTCGAAGCGGTTGCCCGTGACCGTGAGGTTGCGGCTGCCGGCGCCCGTCAGATAGGTGTACATGTGCCGGTCGACTTCGGCCGGCAGGCGGCTCACCGCACCGCCGGCCTCGACATTGGGCCCGTCGGCCGTGGCCGACCAGAAGCTCTGCGTGCCCTGGCGGAAGAACCCGGTCGCCGCGTCGATGGCCCCGTTGCCGGCGGCATCGACGATCTCACCGTCCCGGAACGCATACTTCTTCAGGTTGCCCGGCCAGTGCACGGTGGACTCGGGACTGAACACCGAGACGTAGAGTTCATTGAGGGTTTGCGTGCGATTGAACGCGTTGATCGACACGGAAGGCGTCGTGAACGTCGAACTCGTCTGCAGGATGTTGCCGACGATCGCCTGCAGCGACGTCGTGAGGTTCGTGACGTCGCTCGCGGAGTAGGCCTCGCCACCACCCCGCGCGGCGGTCTGCGCGAGCAGCGTGGAGCCGGCGACCTCGGGGCCGAAGCCCACGGTGTAGGTGGTGACATTCTGCTGGCCGGGCAGGTTCGACAGGTCGGCAGCGTGCAGGTAGTCCGCCATGTCGGGCAGGCAGGCGCCGTCGCCGACGCTGCTGCAGCCCCCACCCACCAGCGAGGCGTAGTTCGGCAGCGCGGGGATCAGCGTGTTCGCACTCGTGTCCTGCGTCGGTTCGCCGTCGGTCAGCAGGATCGCGAAGTTGCGCTGGCACTCGTAGGCGATCGGCGACTGGTAACGCGACGAGTCCTGCGGGTCGCGTGAGGCGGGCACGCTCGGCAAGGGAGTCCGGTTCGTGCCGGCAACCGAGTTGAGGCCGAAATGCACGTCACGTCCCGCGAAATACTGGCCGGCCTCGTACATGGTTTCCGCGAGAGGCGTGGACCCGCTGGCGGTGAGCCCGTTGATGTCGTTGATGATGGCATCACGCGCGGTCGTGATGTCGGCGATCTCGTGGATCACCATGCCGCCTTCGGCATCGCTGCTGTAGCGCATGAGCCCGAGATTCACGTCGGCGAGCGAGCCCACGAGTGACGTCGCCACGGCCTGTACGGTCTGCAGCCGTGTCAGGTTGGTCGACACGGGCGGCGAGTAATACCAGTTGAGCCAGTTGGCGCTGTACAGCGTGTAAACGGGCGCCGCGCCCCAGTCGATCTCGCGTGCGGGCGTGCCGGACCAGGGCGCCGCCGCATCGCCGTTCTGCGCGTAGCGCAGCGGTGATGTGTCGTCGGCGCCGTGGATGCCGCTGTCCGCACCGCATTCCAGCAGGTCGAACCCCGAACCCGTGCCCGCGAGCGACACCCAGCGCGCGGTGGTGGCATCGAAGCGCAGCAGGCTGCCGGTCCACGTGCCCGCGATTCCCGCGAGGCTGTTGCGTGCCGCCGCGCAGCGACTCGCGGCCACCGGGTAGCGCTGCGAGGAATCGCACGCGGGTGGATCCACATTGCCGGCGCCGCTTGCGCGCCAGTACAGGGTGTTCGCCGCGCAGCTGCCGGAGTAGGCCTGGTTCGGGTCGTATGGCAGGCGCTGGCCCTGCACCACGCTGTCCATGCTGCCCGAGGTGTCGATGATGAACAGGATGTTCGGCCGCACGTTGCGCAGCGCGGCCTGGTTGACGAAGATCTCCGTGTCGTCGGCGAACGCCGCGGCGCCGGCGAGGAGCGAGAGCGCGGCGCCCGCGAAGGCGGCGGCGAATGGCGCGCGACGGGCGGTCATCGGGGCGCTCCCGGGCGATTCGCGTGCTGCGGTCCGCCGGGCCGGGCGACAACGAGGTTCGCGACGACGCGCGTAACGGCCCGCGACTGCGCATCGTAGAAGACGGTGACGTCGGCCCGCGGCGCATTGCGCATGCCTGCGCGCAGGTCGGCGAGTGTCGTCGGGCCTGTCGTCGTGACATAGCGCGTCTGCGGGTTCGTCGCGAACGACTCGGGCGCGCACCCGGTGCAGCGTGTGACGACGAGGATGCCACGCTCACCCGACGGCAGGACGACCGTGCCGGCCTGCGCCTCGATCGCCTGTTCGACGACACGGTAGACCTGCTCGGCGGCCGCGAGGGGCAGCGCCGCGAGCGTGCCTGCGACCAAGAGGGGCGTGCAGCGCGACAGCATGATCATTCTCCGAGCGGCCCGAGGCCGGTGCCGATCTGGCGGGTGCCGCCGCCACCACCCCCGGCGCCGGCGACGACGAACACGCCCTGCACCTGCCGGTCCCGCGCATTGCGGGCCGAGGTGCCGGTGCTGTCGATTTCGTAGTGCAGGCCGACGAAGCGGTCGACGCTCGACTGGGGCAGGCCGGTCTCCTCGCCGATGTAGCGGGATGAGGTCGTGTAATGGTCGGTGCCTGCCGCGCCCACGGGCACATCCGCCACCTGCGTCGGCGCGACGCCGGGCACGGTCGGCACCGAGCCGATGTCGGCGATCGCCTCTTCGATGCCGGCCGTGGCGGCCATCGCCGCCGCGCGCCGGAACTGCTCGTTGCCGGCCATCACGAGTTCGGTGGACGAGGTGTTCATGCCGGTGATCGCGAGCAGCGTGAGGATCAGGAGCAGCACGAGACCGATCACGAGCGCCGCGCCGCGCTGCGGCCGGAATGATGCGAGGGCAGGTGGCGTCTTCATAGGGTGCGGGCGTTGCGCAGTGAAATGGTCCGGGACATCAGCACGCGGCGAAAGCGCGCTTCGTCGGCGTTCGGCGTGAAGTCGACATCGGCATATTGATAGCGGCGGTCGTCGTGAAAACCCGGTTCGGGCCGGTCGGCCCGCACCCGTACCCAGACGCGCACCGACACGACCTGCGCGCGATCGAGGCCGGCGAAATCGGGATTCACGTAGCGGGTCGCGCGGCCGTCCGACTCGGGGATGCCGTCGTTGTTCACGTCGGCCGCTGCGTCGATCACGCCGTCATTGTCGTAGTCGCCCGTGTCGATGCCGAACTGCACCTGGAAGTCCTCGACGCCCGGCATGACCTCGGCTTCGTTGAACTGCGCGTCGTCCCCGAGCGACTTGACGCGCAGCGACGGCAGGCCGGGGCGGTCGACGGCGTCCTGCGCGACGTAGTACGCGTGCACGACGAGATCGTGGACCTCATTGTCGGCATCGATCGGGCCGGGCGCGGCTCCGTCGACGAAGAGCTGTTGCGTCGAGCGGCTGCGCAGTCGGGACGCATACACCTGCAGTCTCCTCGATTTCGGTGCGGCGGTACGGGTATCGACCCGGCGGATGGTCAGCGTGTCGGCGCTCGCGACCGCGCCCGCCCCGTACGGGGCGCAGCCGGCACCCGCGCCGGGTCCGAGCGCGAACGTATCGTTCGACCCCTGGACCGGCGTCAGGACGTCGACGACGAAATTGGTCCCGCAATCGTGCGCGCCCGCCGGCAGGTTCGGGACCGCGACCGGCGCTGCTGCCGGCACGGGCTGCTGGCGCATCTGCGGTGCGACCGCGTAGACGATGCCGGGCGAGCTGCCGCTCACGAAACGGATCGTGTCGGGTGAATTGGTGAAGCCGTAGTAGCCCGCGAGCTCGACGTCGGGTTCGAGCACGGAGAGCACGTAGCGGCCGTTCTCCTGCAGCCGGGCGATGCTCTCGTTCACGGCATACGTGCTGCGGCCGCGCGAGAAGACATACACCGCGCCGACAATGAGCACCGAACCGATCGCGAGTGCGACCAGCAGTTCGATGAGGCTGAGGCCCCGCTGGCGGATTGCGTTTCTCATGAGATCGGCGGCCGCGGCATCACGACGAGTTCGGACGACACACTGAGCTGCGGGAACCCCGGCTCCTGCCATGCGATCGTGATCAGGTAGCGATCGGGTCGTCCGGGATTGGGTGCGCGCACGTACTGCACCACGGCCGCCGTCGCGGGATCGGTCGGGGCCGGCAACGCATCGCTCACGGCAGCCTGCCAGCGCGCGAGATCGTCTTCGGCGAGCTCGGCGACGCTGCAGTTGCCCCCGGCCTGCGCCGCGGTCGGCGCGCAGTCGTGCGGCGCAGGCGCGCCGGCATAGGTGGCCGTGTCGTATGCGTCGCGACCGTTGCCGTTGGCGCGGATCCGGTCGGCGATGTCGCCTGCGAGATTGACCGCGTGCGTACGCAAGAGCGCCGTGCGGCTGCTGCGCAGGCTCTCGACGAAAAGGCCCGCGATGCCGAGGAGGCCGATCGACAGGACGACGAGTGCGACCAGTGCCTCGACCAACGTGACGCCGCGCTGCAGCCGATTCATCCGCATGCGAGCTCCCAGGCAGAAAGGCGTGCCGGGTCGCGGACGACTTCACCGCGACCGGTACGCGATACCTCGATGCCGCGCGCCGCCGATTGATTCGTGCCACCCTGCAGCGCATAGCCGCGCTCGTCGCAGTAGACGATGCGGTGCGGGGGCGCGGCGGGAATGTCGAGCAGGAAACCGTTCGCACCGAATGCGAGGCAGGCGCTGTCGGCGACCGACTCGACATTGCCGCGATCGGCACTGGCGCGACCGCCCGTGCGGGCGATGTCGGCGGCGCCGGCGATCGCGCAATCACTGTCGGGGTCCGCGAACACGACCCAGCCGGTGAAATCGGCGTCGCCCGAGCACGTGGGGCTTGCGGCCTGCGGATCGGCACTGGCGCACAGCGACACGGTGCGCTGCTGCTTGACTGCTTCGGTACGCGCGACCTGCACGGCGGTGAGGAAATCGTTGGCGTCGGCGGTGAGGTGGCCGTTGCGGCGAAACTCGGTGAAGCTCGGCGCACCGATCGCGAGGATCACCGCTGCGAGCGCGATGACGATCATCAGCTCGAGCAGCGTGAACCCCTGCGCGCGAACGGATTTCCCCCCCATAGCGAGCGACTATAGCTCGTTGCAGCGACGCGGCTCACGGAATTCCGATGATCGGCAGTGCGGCGACGACGGGCGGCGAATGTGCGTGCGCAGGTCAAGGTCATTTGACTTAATGGCAGGCCGTCCCGCCGCGCGGCGCCCCGATGCGCAGGCGCGGCCGGCCGGTCTGGCTCACGATGACTGCACGTGGCGCAACCTGCGCCGCGGTGCTGCAGAACTCGAAGGTGCTGGTCATGCCGGCGCGCGGCGTCGGCCAGAAGGTGACCGCGCCGCGCGACGCCCGCACCTCGATCGGGCGCTCGAGGCGGTAGCTGCGCAGGATCGGTTCGGCCGGATCCCGTACGGGTGTGAATTCGGCACGGGTGTTCTCGAAGACGATCCAGGCGCTGGCTTGCGCGGCGCCCCGACCGACACACCGCACGCCGTCGGGAGACAGGCACACGACGGTCGGAACCCCGACGAGGATCGCCCGGCTGCGCGCGAAATGCAGCGCGCCGAGCAGTTGATCGGCCCCAGAGGCGACCCCCGCCGACGCTCGCAGGCGCGCAAAATCGGGCACGGCGAGGGCCGCGAGGACGGCTGCCACGGCCAGCACGGTGGCAAGTTCCCACAGCGTGGACCCCCGCGTTCGGGCATGCGCGTGAGCGGGATTCATGAGGCGAGCATGCCCGCGGGCCGCCCCGGGCACCCGCCGCATTTGCAGCGTATTTCGCGAGATTCATATAATGCCGCGATGAGCCAGCCACCGCTCGCGGAGCGCCTCACGGCGCACGGGATCCAGCCGACTGCGCAGCGCCTGCGCATTGCGGCGGTGCTCCTCGCTGCGCCCCAGCACATGTCGGCCGAACAGTTGCTCGCGCGGCTCGAGGCCGACGGGGCGCGCGTGTCGAAGGCGACGGTCTACAACACGCTGAACCTCTTCGCGAGCCGCGGGCTCATCCGGCCGCTGTCGGTCGATGGCACGCGCGCCTGGTTCGATTCGAACGTCGAGGCGCACTATCACTTCCACGATGTCGACAGCGGCGCGCTCACCGATGTCGCCGTGCCGGATGTCGAGTTCAGCCGCCTGCCGCCACCGCCCGAAGGGATGGAAGTGGCCGGCATCGATCTCGTCATTCGCCTGCGCCGCGCGCCGCGCGGCACGGGCGCATGAGCACGGCCGGGCGATAACCGGCGATTGACGCCGGGGCCGACGGATCCGGAGAGCCGTAGCGGCAATCCTGGTGGGCGCGGTACTGGCGATGGGGGTCGGGCTTTCGACCGCCGCGACCGGCATGGACCGCGATCGTGCGCTCTATCCGGTCATGCTGCTCGTCATCGCCTCGTACTACGCCTTGTTTGCGGTGATGGGTGGCTCGGGACGCGCGCTGGTCATCGAATCCATCGCCATCTGCGTGTTCGCGCCGCCTCAGCCCGCAATACCGGCGCGGCGAAGTGATTGCGGAATGCGTGGCTCGCGATGCGAGCAGGCACGAGCCCCGGGCGATTGCCTGGGCAGGGCCCATTCATTAGAATTCGCGCCCCCCGTGCCGCTTTAGCTCAGCTGGTAGAGCACATCATTCGTAATGATGGGGTCGTCTGTTCGAATCAGACAAGCGGCACCATTTGCTCGCGGCTATTTCGTGCCGGCTTCCTGGTCCCACGCGAGCATGTCGCCCGTCATGTGCAGCAGCCGCGAGAATCCTGCGTCGTGCAGCGTCGCGAGCGCCTGCGCGGCGCGCCTGCCGCTCCTGCAATAGACGACGATCGGCTGGTCTTTCGCGGGGCCGATTTCCGCGAGCCGCGCCCGAACCTGGTCGTGCGGAATGTTGATCGCGCCAGGCACGTGGCCCGCCGCGTATTCCTCCGGCGTACGCACGTCGAGGATCACGGGGTACGACACGCCGGGAGCCGCGAGCGCACGCACGGCGGCCGTGGAGATTTCCGTCGCGCTCCAGTTGTCGTCGGCCGGGGCGACGGAGGCGAGGCCCGCCATCAGGGCGCAGGCGACCCATGTCGGGAGTGTCTTCATGCCGGCGATGGTGACGCACGATCGGACCGCGCGTCCACTTCGTCCTGTTGCAGCGCGAAGAGGCGGGCATAGACGCCACCCTGCGCGAGCAATGTCGCGTGGGTACCGCGCTCTGCGATCCGACCCTGGTCGAGCACGAGGATCTCGTCGGCGCCGAGCACCGTCGACAGGCGGTGCGCGATCGTGAGGGTCGTGCGGCCGCGCGCGAGCTCGCGGATCGCCGCATTCACCTCGCGTTCGGATTCGACGTCGAGGCTCGAGGTCGCCTCGTCGAGCACGAGGATCGGCGCATCCTTCAGGAGCGCGCGTGCAATGGCGATGCGCTGGCGCTGGCCGCCTGAAATCCTGTTGCCCATCTCGCCCACCGGTGTGTCGTAGCCCTGCGGCAGGCTGTCGATCCATTCCTTCAGCTGCGCGCGGCGCGCGGCCTCGTCGACCTGCGCGGCCGTCGCGCCGGGGCGGCCCATGCGGATGTTGTCGCCGATCGTCGTGTTGAACGTGTAGTTGCGCTGCGAGACGACGGCGATGCGGTCGCGCAGGTCCTCGAGCGTGTATTCGCGCACCGAGTGACCGCCGATGCGCACGTCGCCCGCGACCGGGTCCCAGAAGCGCAGCAGCAGGTTCGCAATGGTGCTCTTGCCGCTGCCGCTCGCACCGACGAGCGCGATGTGGCGGCCGTTCGGGACATCGAGACTGAGGCCCTGCAGAACCGGCGGTGCGCCCGGCGCGTAACTGAACTCGACCTGGCTCAGTTGCAGCGAGGCATCCGCGAACGGCGCCGACTGCGCGACGACATTCGCGACGGCCGGCCGCTGGTCCATCAGCTCGAACAGCCGCCGCGCCGACACCATCGCGACCTGGAAGTCGCCGACGACATTGTTGAGCGCCTGCGTTGCGTTGAAGCCCGTGATCGCGACCGCAACGAGCACCGGGAGGTCGCGCAGCGGGTCGATCTCGCCGGCGAGGTGGAGCGGCCAGCTGACCCACAGCACCGCAACGGCCGCCGTGGCGACGAGACCCTCGGTGACGCCGCGCTGGAACGCGTCGGCCCGCGTGAGCGCATCCTGGTTGCGCTTCAGGCGTTCGCCGATCGCCCAGGTCTCGCGCCGCCGGCGCTCGCCGTAGCCGAATGCGACGGTGTCGCGGATGCCCTGCAGGCTGTCGGTCAGGAACGCGTTGACTTCACCCTGCGCCCGCCGCGAGTCCGCGCTGCCGCGACTGCCCGACAGCGCGGTGATCACCGGCAGCGCGATGCCCATGACGAGATAGAAGGGCAGCAGCGTCCACACGTAGGCCATCGAATACCAGTGGCCCACCGCCGTGAGCAGGATCGCCGGCACGACGACTGCCGTGATCACGGGCGCAATCGTGTGCGCATAGAACGGCTCGACCCGTTCGCAATCCGCGACGACACGCGAGACGGCGTCGCCGGACCTGAGCGTCGCGGTGCCCGCGGGCGCGAGCGGCTCGAGGCGGTCGTAGAACTCGTTGCGCAGCATCGCGAGCAGGCGGAACGCGACGTAGTGGCCCGTGTAGGTCTCGATGTAGTTGGACAGCCCGAGCACGAAGGCGCAGGCGGCGAGGCCGAGCGCAACGGCCGTGAGCGTCTCGCCGGTGGGCACCGCGACGTAGCGTGCCACGGCGCTGACGGCGAGCGCGATCAGCGCCGTCTGAGTCGTGAGTTTCACAGTGCGCGCGCAGACGGACACGCACATGACGCCGTTCAGAGGCCGCATGAAGCCGAGCAGGCGCGCGAGGAGTTGCGTGTTCGTCATGCGGCACCCCGCGCGATCGCCACCATGCCGGCATAGGCGCCGCCACGCGCCAGCAGTTCCTGGTGGGACCCCGACTCGAGCACCCGGCCGTCCCCGAGCACGACGATGCGGTCGGCGTGCTCCACCGTGCTCAGCCGGTGCGCGATCAGCAGCACGCTCTTGTCGCGTGTCAGATGCGCGAGCGCGTCGTGGATGACCGCCTCGGTCTCGAGGTCGATCTGCGATGTCGGCTCGTCGAGGATCACGATCGGGCTGCCCTTCAGCAGCGCGCGGGCAATCGCGAGGCGCTGCACCTGGCCGCCGGAGAGCGACAGGCCGCGCTCGCCGACCAGCGTCTCGTAGCCGGCCGGCAGCGCGGCAATCTGCTCGTGGATGTTCGCGGCGCGACAGGCGGCGACGAGTTCCTCTTCGGACGCATCGGCCTTTGCGACGCGCAGGTTTGCGGCGATCGTGCCGTGGAACAGGTACGGATCCTGTGGCACGAGGGCGAGGTGGGCGCGCACCCAGTCCGCCGGCACCGAAGTGACGTCGCGCCCGCCAAGCGCGATGGTGCCGGCCTCGGGCGCGAGCGTGCGCAGCAGCAGGTTCGTGAGCGTCGTCTTGCCCGAGCCGCTCTCGCCGACGAGCGCCACCGTCTCGCCGGGCGCGAGCTCGATCGTGCAATCGTCGACCGCGGGCTTCGTGGCGTTCGCGTAGCGGAACACGAGGTTCCTGAGCGACAGCGACGGTTGCGGCACTGGAGGCGGCGCGGCGACGCCGGGTGCGTCCTCGACACCGGGGCGCTCGCCGAGGAAGGCGACGATCTTTTTCGCATACGCGCGGCCGATCGCGCCCGCGAAGAAGAATTGCCCGACGAGCGTCAGCGGCTTCGCGAACTCGGCGCTCGCGAGGATGAGCGTCACGACCGCGCCGGCGGTGAGGTGGCCGCCGCCCTGCCGCAGCAGCGCGGTGATGGTCAGCACGAGGGTCGTGCCGAGCGCGAAGCCGAAATCGACGAAGAGGATCATGATCTGGTTCACGAGCAGCAGGCGCATCGTCTCGCGACGCTGCTCCTCGCTTGCCGCGTGCATCTCGGCGCCGCGTGCCTTGCCGAGATTGAACATCCTGAGCGTCGTCATGCCCTGGATCGAATCGAGGAAGCGCGCGCCCTGTGCGGCGTTGACCTCCGCGAACCGCTCGCTCGCCTTCCGGAAGTTGCGGCCCATCAGGCCGAGGAAGAGGGGCGTGAGCGGCACGCTGACGAGAAGCGCCACACCGACCACCCAGTCGTACGCGGCGATGAATATGCACAGCGCGAGCGGGGTCGCCATGCCGACGACGAACTGGACGAAGTAGATGCCGTAGAACATCTCGATCCAGTCCATGCCGTCGACCGCCACATTGACGAGTTCACCGGTGCGCTTCCTGTCGAGCACGGCGGGACCGAGACGCAGCGCGTGCGCGTAGATGAGGTCGCGGATCGTCAGCTTGGTGAGCGACGAGGCCTTGTGCTGCGCGGTGCGGTAGAGCCAGCCGAGCGCGAACTTCGCGGTGAGCAGCAGCGCGATCCACGGCAGCGCCTCGGCGAGCAGCGGTTCGCCGGCGAGCATCGCATCGACGGCGCGGCCGATGAACCAGTAGAGCACGAGGCTCGCGACGAGGCCGAGCAGGCCGACCACGATGCCGGTCCTGAGCCAGCGGCTCGTCGCCTGGACAATCAGCCTCTTGTCGATTCCGAGCACCGCCACTCCCCCCGCACGCTGGCTGCACGATAGACCTTGAAGTAGAGTTCAAGGTCAAGGTCCCGCGATGGTAACCAAACGACGCCACAAAGCCGACGCCCCCGACGGCGCATCGCTTACCATCGGCCAGCTCGCGAGGCGCGCCGGGGTCAGCACGTCGATGCTGCGCTACTACGAGCGCGAGGGCCTGCTGCCGCCTGCGGCGCGCAGCGCGGCGGGCTACCGTCTGTACCCGCGCGCGGCGCTGCGCGCACTCACATTCATCCATCGCGCGCAGCGGCTCGGCTTCTCGCTCGGCGACATCAAGCTGCTGCGCGCGGGCGGCGAAGACAAGCGCGGTCGTGGCCACACCGTGGTCGGCATCGCCGAACAGCGTTTCATCGAGATCGAGCGGCGGCTCACCGAGCTCCTCGTGCTGCGCCACGAACTCGAGCTGTTCCTCGACGACCTGACCGCGCAGGTCGGACGCGCGGCGGGCGGCAGCACCGCGCGCGTCTACCGGCGGCTGATCGACCACGTCTGCGGCCACGAGCCGGAGCGGGCGGCGCCCGGGGCGGTGCATCGGCTGACCCGGCGCATCGGCTGCGCGCTCGCATCGGCCGACCAGGAGCGCATTTTCAAGGCGCTGCGCGGGCGGCACGTGCACGTCTGGAAGGACGCGGACGGCTACACGATCCTCGTGCGCGACCGCAGCGCGGCCGTGCAGGCGGCGCTCGAACAGCTCGTCGCGGCGGATGCGGGTTGCGGCGTGCACGTCGACGTGACGCTGGCGCCGGCGCCCGACGGCCTGCAGCTGCGGGTCCGTGGCGACCACGCATTCCTCTATGCGCAGCTCTTCCTGACGCTCGAAGCGACCCCTTGACCTTGAACCCGGCTTCAAGGTGCACGATCGCACCATGGAACCGCCCCGTCACCGCTACCGTATCGCCGGCATGGACTGCGGCAGCTGCGCCCTCACGATCGAGGACGGAATACGCAAGCTGCCGGGCGTGCACGCCGTCAGCGTCGATTTCACGACCGAATCGATGCAGGTGGACGGGGACGTTGCGCGGCACCTCATCGAACAGCGACTGTCGCAACTCGGGTTTCGGCTGGAGGGCGATCCGCCGTCTGCGCAGCCGCTTGCGCCGCCCGTCGAGCGGCGCGGCCTTGTGGGGTTTCTCACATTTCTGTGGAGCCAGCCGCGCCTGCGCGTCGCGAGCGCTGCGGCGATCGCCGTGCTCGCGGCGGTCGCGCTGGCGTTGGCCGCGCCGGCGGTTCTGCCGCCCCGGGGCCTGTCATTCGTGTTTTTCGCCGTCGTCGTCGTGGCCGGATTGCCGGTGTTCGCCAAGGGACTGCGCGCGTTGCTGTACAGCCGGCGCATCACGATCGATCTGCTGATGGCCATCGCGACACTCGGTGCACTCGCCATCGATGCCGGCGGCGAGGCGGTGACCGTGATCCTGCTGTACACGCTCGGCGAGGCGCTCGAGGCGTACAGCGCCGACCGCGCGCGTCGTTCGTTGCGCAGTCTCCTCGCGCTACAACCCCGGACGGCCACCGTGATGCGGCTGCATCGGGCGAATGCAGGCGCCGATCACGGTGGCGCGCATCACGACGTTGACCACGGTCACGATCATGGCCACGACCACGGCCACGACCACGACCACGACCACGACCACGGGCACTCGCACGGCGACGCGGATCACTACCATCAGGAGACAATGCCCGCCGACGCGGTGCCGCTCGGCGCACGCGTGCTGGTGCGTCCCGGCGAGCGCGTACCGGTGGACGGCGAGATCCTCGCCGGCGAATCGACGCTCGACGAGGCGGCGGTCACCGGCGAGAGCGTGCCCGTCGCGAAGCGCGCCGGCGATGTGGTGCTCGCCGGCACCGTCAACGGCGAGGGAGCCATCGAGATCGAGGTGACGCGCCTCGCGGCCGACTCGACGATCGCGCGCATCGCGAGGCTCGTCGAGGCCGCGCAGGCGGCGAGGTCGCCGGCGGAGCGGTTCATCGACCGTTTTGCGCGCTGGTACACGCCCGCGGTCGTGCTGCTCGCCGTCGCGATCGTGCTCGTGCCCGTGCTCGCATTCGGCCAGCCGCTGCTCGACACTGCGGACGGCACGCACGGCTGGCTGTATCGCGGTCTCGCGCTGCTCATCGTCGCGTGCCCGTGTGCGCTCGTGATCAGCATCCCGGTGACGGTCGTCAGCAGCCTGACGCGCCTGGCGCAGCTCGGGGTGCTGGTGAAGGGCGGCGAGCGGCTGGACGCGCTGGCCGATGTGCGCGTGATCGCGTTCGACAAGACCGGCACATTGACGAGCGGCCGCCCCGCGGTGACGCGCATCGCGGGGCTCGACTGCTCGCACGACGACGCATCGCGCGCCGATTGCGGCAGCTGTGACGACGTGCTGGGTCTCGCCGCATCGGTCGAGTCCGCGTCCGAGCATCCCGTGTCACATGCGATTCGCGCGGCGGCGGGCGAGCGCGGCGTCGCGCGCCGCTTCCCCGCTGCCAGTGCGGTTCGCGCGGTGGCCGGGCGCGGCATCGTCGGCAACGTCGCCGGCGAACGCGTGGCGGTCGGCAGCGAGGGCCTGTTCGCCTCGGGAGACCATGCCCCGTCACTGCCGCCGCGCCTTGCCGGCTCGCCGCAGGGCGATGACCGCACGACCATGTACGTCTCGCGAGGCGAGCGGATTGTCGGCCTGATCGCGGTCGAGGACGAGCCACGCGCGGATACGGCGGCCGCGCTGCGCGCCCTGCGCGCATCGTTCCCCGACGTCAGGACGGCGATGCTGACCGGCGACAACGCGGGTGTCGCGGCCCGGGTTGCCCGCGCGATCGACGGGATCGATGAGGTGCACGCAGGGCTGCTGCCCGCCGACAAGATGCGCGAGATCAGTCGCCTGCGCTCGACGCACGGTGTCGTCGCGATGGTCGGCGACGGCATCAACGATGCGCCGGCGCTCGCGGGCGCGGATGTCGGCATCGCGATGGGCGCCGGCGGTACCGCGCAGGCGATGGAGAGCGCCGATGTCGTCCTGATGCAGGACGACCTGCACCGCTTGCCGCGTGCGCTCGCGGTGGCGCGCAAGTCCCGGCGCCTCGTCAAGGAGAACATCGCGCTGTCCCTTGGCCTGAAGCTCGCCTTCCTCGCGATCACGATCCCCGGTTGGGCCACCTTGTGGTTGGCGGTGGCGGCAGATGTCGGTGCGACATTGATCGTGACTGTCAATGGCATGAGAATGCTGCGCGCCTGAACACGGGGGGCCGCGTGACGAACGAAGCGCCGCAAAGGCTGGGATTCATCGAGCTTGCGCCCGGCGTCTCGCGCCGCCACGCGCTCTGTTATCTGTTCGCGGCGTTCGTCAGCATCGGGCTGTTTGCGTATCTGCCCGCGATGACGCCGTTCGTGCTGAAAGTGAACCTCGCGTTGCCGACGGGCGAGCAGGGCGTCGCCACCGGCATCCTGCAGTCGTGGCAGGAAATCAGCATCCTCGTCGTGATCGGCCTGTGGGGTGCACTGTCGGACCGCATCGGTCGACGCCCCGTCTACGTGACCGGATTCCTGCTGATCGCCGGCGGCTACGTCCTCTATCCGCTCGCGCATTCGATGCCGGAACTCGTGGCCTACCGGCTCGTGTTCGGCTGCGCAGTGGCGGCGCTCGGCGCCATGCTCGCGACCGTGCTCGCCGACTACCCCGCCGAGACCTCGCGCGGCAAGTTGACGGGTGTCGCGTTCTTCCTGAACGCCGTCGGTTCGGTCACGTTCCTCGTCGGGCTCACCCAGCTGCCGCGCTGGTTCGCGTCCGCCGGCGCGAGCGAGCTCGATGCCGGGCGCTACGCGTATTTCACCGTGGCCGGGGTCGCCGTGCTCGCGGCGATCGTGATGCTCGGCCTGAAGCCGGGGTTGCCGTCGAAGGCGAGCGAGCGCAAGCCGCTGCACCTGCTCGTGGCCGAGGGCCTGCGGGCGGCGCGCAATCCGCGCATCCTGCTCGCCTACGGCGGCGGGTTCACGTCCCGCGCCGACCTCAGCCTGATCACGCTGTTCCTGGCGCTCTGGGCCGCGCAGTCCGCCGTCGCGGAGGGGCTGAGCGCGTCGCAGGCGGCGGGCAAGGTGGGCATGACGATCGGTGTCACGCAGGGCACCGCGATGCTGTGGGCACCGGTATTCGGCTGGCTCGGCGATCGCATGAGCCGCACCGCGCATTTTGCGCTCGCATTCGCGCTCGCGCTGGCGGGCTACTGCTGGGTGGGCATGCAGGACGACATCGTGCGCCCGGGCGCCGTTCCCGCGCTGATGCTGCTCGGCATCGGGCAGGTGAGCACGGTGCTCGCGGCGACGATCCTGCTCGGTCAGGAAACCGAGCCGCGCTCGCGCGGCTCCGTGTTCGGCCTGCAGGCGTTTTTCGGTGGGCTCGGCATTCTCGCGATATCATCGCTGGGAGGCTGGCTGTACGACCGGGTCGGCCCGTCGGCGCCGTTCACGCTGGTCGGCGTCGCCAATGGCGTGATCGCGGTATGGGCCCTGTGGCTCTACCTGCGCGCCCGCAGCGAAGCACGAGCACAAGCCGCATGAGCACACCGCGTTGCCAGATCCCGAGCCCGGCGTAGCCGCCCCGCCGCAGTCGCCGAGGCGTCCGGTCTGGTGGGTTGCACTGCTGTCGCGCATTCCGGCGCCGCTGCTCTATGGCCTCGTGTGGTGCCTCGGCACGCTCGGCTTCCACGTCTTTCGCTACCGGCGTCGCCACATCGATGCGAGCCTCGCAATCGCGTTTCCCGAGCTCGACGCGCGCGCACGGGCGGCAATCTGCAAGCGCCATCACCTCGGCTTCGCACAGGTATTCGCCGAAATCGTGCGCACCGGTGCACTGACGCGCGAGCAGATCGCACGTTACGTGCGTTTCACGAACCTGCCGGTCCTCACGGAGCGCCTCGCGCGCGGCCGCCCCGTTCTCGTGGTCGCGGCCCACCAGTGCAACTGGGAATGGCTGATGCACGCGATGGCGAGCCAGGTCGGCTACCCGGTCGACGCTGCGTACAAGCCGCTCAAGAACCGCTGGGCGAACGACGAAATGCTCACGCTGCGTACGCGCTTCGGCGCGCACCTCGTGCCGGCCAAGGAACTGCTGCCCGACATCATCAAGCGGCGGCGCATCGTGCGCGTGATTGCGGTGATTGCCGACCAGGAGCCGCGCAGCAGCGAGAAGCGCCACTGGACCCGTTTCCTGAATCGCGACACCGCGTTCTACATGGGCGCCGAGGAGATCGCGCGCACGACCGGTTACGCGTCGCTGTTCGTCGGCATGCGACGCCTGTCGCGCGGCCACTACGAAGTGACTTTCACGCCGCTCGCCGAGGGCGGCGAGCGGCTCGCAACCGGCGAGTTCACCGAGCGCTACGCGCGCCTTTCCGAGGCGCAGATCCACGCGGCGCCCCCCGACTGGCTGTGGTCGCACAAGCGCTGGAAGCTGAAGAAGCCGCTCTACGGCGCCGGCTGAGCGAGCTTGCCGGCGAGGAACGCCGCGAGCTCGCGGATCGTCGGGTAGTCGAACAGCTCGGTCAGGTCGATGACGCCCGGGTAGTCGCGATCGATCGCCTCATGGATCGCGATCAGCTTGAGTGAGCTCGCGCCGATCTCGAACAGGTTGTCGTCGAGGCCAATGGCGCGGCCGAGCTCGGTATCGCAGACCAGCTTGATCTTGGCCTCGATCTCGCTGCCCGAGGCAGCCGCCGGCACCCGCTGCGCGCCGCGCAGGCGGGCGAGCTCGGCGAGATCGGCGGCGAACTCGCCGTCGATGTACGCATCTTCGAGCAGGTGGCGCTGGATCTTGCCGCTCGTGGTCTTCGGGATGCGCTTGACGGGGACGACTTCGGCGACCTCGAGACCGGTGTGTTCGTTGACGAGTCGCGCGACCTCGGTGGCGGTCGGCAGGAAGTCGGCCATGTCGGAGCGATGCAGCACGAACACGACCAGCTGGTCGGCCTGCGCGCCGCGCGGCCGCACGCCTGCCGCGACCACCTTGCCGAGTTCGAGTCCCGGCGCGCGCAGCGCGATGCTCTCGAGGTCGTGCGGGTAGTAGTTCTGCCCGTTGACGAAGATGATCTCCTTGGCGCGGCCCGTGATGTAGAGATCGCCGTCGTCGATGAGGCCGAGGTCGCCCGTGCGCACCCAGCCGTCGGCCGTGATCATCGCCGCATTGGTCTGGGGGTCCTCGTAATAGCCGCGCGTCACGTTCTCGCCGCGAATCAGGATGTGTCCGACATGGCCGCCCGGGACAGGCTGGCCTGCGTCGTCGACCAGTTGCAGCTCGCAGTACGGGATCGCGGCGCCGACGGCCATGAGTTCCATGGCATCGCGGTGCGTCTGGGCGATGCGCGGTGGCGCGTTGCCGACGCCCATCCGGTGGCGATCGAAGCAGATCGACCGGTACGGGCGCCCGACCGGCGGAAAGCTCACGGCGAGTGACGCTTCGGCGAGGCCGTATACCGGGAACATGGCGGTGCGCGCGAGGCCTGCCGGTTCCATGCGCGCGAGGAACTCTTCGCACAGGTCGACCGAGATCGGCTCGGCGCCGTTGAAAATGAGCCGCACCGACGACAGGTCGAGGTCTTCGAAGCTGCGCTCGCCGAGCACCTTCAGGTAGTGGCGGTAGCCGAAATTGGGTGACGAGAGGATCGTCGCCCGTTTGCGCGAGGCGTGCTGCAGCCACAGCAGTGGCCGGCGGATGAACAGTTCCGTCGGCATCAGGTGCACGTTCATGCGATGCATGAACATGAAGATGTGAAAGCCGATGAGGCCCATGTCGTGAGTCAGCGGCATCCACGAGAGCGGCACATCGTCGGTGTTGAAGCCGCAGAATTCGCCCGCGCCGCGGCCGTTGGCGAGGATGTTCGCGTGCGTCAGCACGACCCCCTTCGGCTCGTTGGTCGAGCCCGACGAGAACTGGATGAACGCGGTGTCGTCGGGGCGTGCGCGGTGAACGGTGCCGGCGCGCGAGATGTCGTCGAGCGTATCGACGAGGAAGGTGCGCGCGCGCAGCGCGGTGAATGCCGTGTCCTCGCCGGTGGTCGCGGCGAACTGGCCGATCCGGTCGAGCGTCTTCCTGTCGGTGTACAGGAACGGCTGGCCGAGCTTGCGCGCGATGCGCAGCAGCTTGTGCCGGTGTTCGTCGCTGATGCCGATCGCGACCGGCACCGGCACGATGCCGCCGAGGATGCCCGCCCAGTACGCGTCGAGGAACTGCTCGTTGTTGTTGAGGAAGAGGATCAGCTTGTCGCCGGGGCGCGCGCCGAGCTTCTGCAGATGATGCAGGATGCCGAGCGCACGCTCGTACAGCGCGCCGTACGGCACGCGCCGTTCTTCCTTGTCGCCTTCGAGGTAGACGAGAGCGCGGTCGACCTTGCGGTTCGTTTCGATCAGTTCGGTGAGGGTCGCAACAGGGCTCATCGGCGCTCCAGTCTCATGTACAGCGGGTGGCGGGTACGCAGGTTCACCTGTGCCTCGAACTCGACGGGGCCGTCGTGCTCGAGGCGCAGCCGATAGCGGCGAGCGACTTTCGACAGGTGAATCAGCATCTCGAATACCGAAAACGCCTCGCCGATGCAGTGGCGGGGCCCCGCCGAGAAGGGCATGTACGCAAAACGCGGCCGCTCGGCTTCGTGCTCCGCGTCGAACCGCTCGGGATGAAAGCCCTCCGGGTCCTGCCAGTAGCGCGGATGCCGGTGCAGGTGATAGGGCGAGAGCAGCAGGTCGGCGCCCGCGGGCAGCTCGTAACCCGACAGCGTGTCGGGGCCGATCGCCCGGCGCGAAAAGACCCAGACCGGCGGATACAGCCGCAGTGTCTCGTCGATGACGGACTTCGTGTAGCGCAGCTCTTCCATGCGCGCGAGCGCAGGTGCAGGCTCCTCCGGCTGCGCGTCGATCTCCGCGTGCAGTTTCGCCTCGACCTGCGGGTGCTGCGACAGCAGGTACCACACGCAGTTGAGCGTGTTCGCGGTCGTCTCGTGGCCCGCGACGATCAGGGTCGTCACCTCGTCGATCATCTCGCGATCGGTCATGCCGGCGCCGGTCTCGCGGTCGCGCGCGGCGATCAGCATGCCGAGGAAATCGAAATGCGTTTCGGGCGGCTCGGTGCGGCGGCGCTCGATCAACTGCTGGATCAGCTTCGTCAACTGGCGGAAGCGGTATGCGAACTTGAGGTCGCGTGCGGATTCGTCGGTGAAGATGTCGAACGGATTGCCGCCCGGCTGCGCCGCGAGCAGGTCGAGGTCGGTGCCGAGCAGCGAGCGCAGGATCACCTCGAGCGCGAGCGCGCTCATGTCGTTCGTGACGTTGATGCGATCCCCGCGCGCCGCCTGCGCGGCCCAGCCGGCGAGGAAGCGGTCGTTCGCCTCGGAGATCATCCGGCCGAACTGCGTGAGCACGCGGCGGTGGAACATCGGCTGCATCATGTAGCGCTGGCGCTTCCAGAGCTCGCCGTCGCTCGTCACGATGCCGTTCCCGAGTAGAATCCGGACCCGGTCGAAGCCGATGCCCTTGGTGTAATTGCGATGGTTCGAGACGAGTACGCGCTTGATGTCGTCGGGATGGTTGCTGAGCCAGGTGTGCGCGCGACGCGAGGGTGCGTAGACGCGGTAGATGTCCCCGAGTTCCCGGAACAGGCGCGTCATGCGTGGCAACGAATCGTCGCTCGCGCCGATGTCGAACGGCTCGGCAGCCTCGGGCGGCAGGCGGGGCGCGGGGATCGTTTCGTTCACTGCGGGAAGCACGTTTGAAGCTGCGCGGCATCTTATATTACTCGGCCATGGGCGGACACACGGCGAGTGACGAAACGCAACTCGGCCGACGCCTCGCGCTCGCCTGCATCGCCGCGTTGCAGGCGGAAGAAGCGGGCGGCGAAGCCGCGGATCCCGCGCGCTTCGCGTTCCCGCCGCGGGGCAAGCCGCGCTACGCGGGCGGCCCGGACTTCAGCATCGCGCACTCCGCGCCGATCGTCGCCTGCGCCGCGGTGACGCGCGGCGACGTGGGGCTCGACGTGGAGTGCGACGAGGCGATCGAACGCCTCACGCTCGGCGCCATCTGCGATGCGGGCGAACTCGAGCTCGTGCGTACGCTCGGGGTGCGCGCTGTGTGGATGGCCAAGGAGGCGGCGCTCAAGGCGGGCGGCGGCACGATCGAGCAGATAGCGTCCGTGCGCGTGTGCGCGGGTGGTGCGCAGTTTCGCGCCGTGCAGTACCACGCACAGCCCATCCTGCTCGGGAATCGCTGGCCCGCCTGCGTCATGACGAGCGAGCCCGCGGTGCCGTTCGAGGTTCGCAGCCTGTGAGCGACGGCTCGAGCCATCAGGGCAGTGCGACGCATTCGCGCCGCCGCATGACGCCGCTGCGCCGTTTCACCTATCGCTGGTTCGTGGTGCCGGTCGGTGCCGCGCTCGTGCGGCTGGTCTGGGGCCTCGCGCGCCGGCCGCAGGTGATCGGTGCCGAACATCTCGATGCCGCGCTCGCGATGGCGCCGTCGTTCATACCGGTGCTGTGGCACCAGCACCAGCTCTTCTGCGCGCAATGGCTCCTCGCGCAGCGGCCGCGCGTGACCGCGGGATTCCTCGTGAGTCCGTCGGTCGACGGCGAGATCGGTGCGATGCTGGTCGACCGCTTCGGTGGGGTCGCGGTGCGCGGCAGTTCGTCACACACGGGTGCGCGCGCGCTGCGCGACTACTACGAGGCGCTGGTCAAGCGCGACGTTTCGCCGATCATCACGCCCGACGGCCCGCGCGGCCCGCGCTTCGTGTTCAAGCCCGGTGCGATCCTGCTCGCGCAGATGTCCGGGCGGCCGATGCTGCCGATGGCCTATGCCGCGAGCCGGGCCATTCTCTTCCACTGGGACCGGTTCGTGATCCCGCTGCCGTTCGCGCGGATCGTGATCGCGATCGGTGCGCCGCGACGCGTGCCGCGCACGCTCGATGCGGCCGGCATGCGACAATGGCAGGAGGACATGACCGCGGAACTCCGGGCGCAGTTTGCGCGCGCCCGCGACCGCATGCGCGGCACCGATTGATGTCGGGCGCCACGGCGGTCGTACGTCGATGGTGCACGGAGACCCCTGAGTGAAGCCCGAAGTATCGATCGTCATTCCCGTCTACAACGAGGCCGACAATGTCGAGCCGCTCGCGCGGGAGATTGCCGCGGCGCTCGCGGGGCGCGCCTACGAAGTGCTGTTCATCGACGACGGCAGTACCGACGCGACCGGCGAGCGCGTCCTGCGATTGCGCGATGCCGGCGTGGCGCCGCTGCGCCTGCTGCGCCATTCGCGCCGCAGCGGCCAGAGCGCGGGCGTGTCGAGCGGTGTGGCGTACGCCCGCGCCGACTGGATCGCGACGCTCGACGGCGACGGACAGAACGATCCGGCGGACATTCCGGCGCTCATGGCCGCGCGCCGGGACGGCGAGGCGGCCGGCGTGCGCCTCGTCATGGGCAATCGCGTCAACCGCAAGGACACGTGGCGCCGGCACCTGCAGTCGCGCATCGCCAATGGCGTTCGAGGCTGGATGCTGGACGACGGCACGCCCGACACCGGCTGCGGCATCAAGCTGTTCGATCGCGCGGTGTTCCTCGCGCTGCCGCAGTTCGACCACATGCACCGCTTCCTGCCGGCACTGTTCCAGCGCCACGGCGCGCGTGTCGTATCGGTGCCGGTCAACCACCGGCCGCGCAGCCGCGGCCAATCGAAGTACGGCATGTTCGACCGGCTGTGGGTCGGCATCGTGGATATTTTCGGCGTGATGTGGCTCGCGCGCCGCTACTGGCGCGGCCTCGTGGCGCGCGAAGTGCAGGGCGCCGACGCACCTGCGGGGGATCGGCCGTGACCAAGGAACAAACGCTCTGGATCGTGCTCGGCTTCGTCGCACAGGGCCTGTTCTCGGCTCGCTTCCTCGTGCAGTGGATCGCGAGCGAGCGTCGCAAGCAGAGTGTCGTGCCGCACATGTTCTGGTATTTCAGCGTCGCCGGCGGTGCACTGCTGTTCGCGTACGCGATCCACCGCAAGGATCCCGTGTTCATCGTCGGGCAGGGTGCCGGGCTCATCGTCTACCTGCGCAACCTGCAGCTGCTGCGCGCGCGGCCGGCGGGCGGCCCTCCGG